>Ga0182743_1004128_pt1 | contig 11166 bp, 13 predicted proteins | sample eDN3rd30CKraftOP_FD_128522 | JGI IMG/M metagenome (GOLD analysis project Ga0182743, IMG submission 128522) | Enriched Organic Plus compost microbial communities from Emeryville, California, USA - eDNA 3rd pass 30_C Kraft OP (version 2) (version 2) ... | reverse complement strand
GCCGGCCGCGCGACCAAACCGCCACGTCGCCGCGCTATGCGCCGTTTAGCGGAAAACTATTAGAAATCAAGCCTCTCATGAACTATGATGTGACTTCAAGGTTTTCCGGTCCGTCCGTTCTTTCTCATGGCTTTGCTTCCCATTCTCCGCTATCCCGATCCTCGCCTGCACAAGAAGGCCAAGCCGGTGGAGGTGGTGGACGACCGCATCCGCAAGCTGGTGCGCGACATGGCCGACACCATGTACGAAGCGCCCGGCGTCGGCCTGGCGGCCACGCAGGTCGACGTGCACGAGCGTGTCATCGTCATCGACGTGTCCGAGCAGGGCAACGAGCTGCGCGTCCTGATCAATCCCGAGATTACCTGGAAGAGCGAAGAGCGCCAGGTCTACGAGGAAGGCTGCCTGTCGGTGCCCGGCATCTACGACGAGGTCGAGCGCGCCGCCCGCATCCGCTGCAAGGCGCTGGACGAGCACGGCAAGTCCTACGAGTTCGACGCCGAAGGCCTGCTGGCGGTGTGCGTGCAGCACGAAATCGACCACCTCGACGGCAAGGTGTTCGTCGAATACCTGTCCAGCCTGAAGCAGAACCGCATCAAGACCAAGATGAAGAAGGCCGAGCGCGAGGCGCTGAAGGCCTGATCCCATCCGCCGCCAAGCTCGAACACCGCGCCGCTTTGGCGCGGTTTTTCGTTGCGGCGCCTGCGAGGCCGGCACGGCGCGGCACACCGCGGGGCTAGAATCCCCTCCATCCCCTCCACGTTTTCCATACGCGGCAGCGGGCCCGCACCGCGGGGCCGCGCCGCCTGCCTGCATCATGCGCCTAGTCTTCGCCGGAACCCCCGAATTCGCCCGTGCCGCCCTGGAGGCCCTGCTGGCCGCCGGCCACGAGATCCCCCTTGTGCTTACCCAGCCCGACCGCCCGGCCGGCCGCGGCCTGAAGCTCACGCCCAGTCCGGTCAAGCAGGCCGCGCTGGCCGCCGGCATCGAGGTGGCCCAGCCGCGCAGCCTGCGGCTGGACGGGCGCTATCCGGACGAGGCCGCGGCCACGCGCGATCGCCTTGCGCAGGTCGCGCCCGACGCCATGGTGGTGGCGGCCTATGGCCTGATCCTGCCCGCCTGGACGCTGCAGCTGCCGCGCCTGGGCTGCCTGAACATCCACGCCAGCCTGCTGCCGCGCTGGCGCGGCGCCGCCCCGATCCAGCGTGCCATCGAGGCCGGCGACACGCACACGGGCGTCACCATCATGCAGATGGACGAGGGCCTGGATACCGGCGACATGCTGCTGGAGCAGAAGGTGGCCATCGGCCCTCGCCAGACCGCCGCCGAGCTGCACGACGAACTGGCCCGCGTGGGCGCGCAGGCCATCGTGCAGGCCTTGGAAGGGCTGGAGGCCGGACGGCTGGCCGCGCGGCCGCAGCCGGATACGGGCGTCACCTATGCCGCCAAGCTGGACAAGGCCGAGGCCGCGCTGGATTGCACGCAAACGGCGGAACTGTTGGCGCGCCGGGTGCGAGCCTTCAATCCGGTGCCGGGGGCCACGCTGCGGCTGCCCGGCCTGGCCGATCCGGTCAAGGTCTGGCGGGCCGAGGCCCTGCCGGCCGAGGCGCCGGGCGCCACGCCGGGCGCCGTGCTGCGCGCCACCGCGCAGGGCGTGGACGTGGCCACGGGCGATGGCGTGTTGCGCGTGCTGGAACTGCAGAAGGCCGGCGGCAAGCGCCAGCCCGCTGAGGTGTTCGTGCGCGGCTGGCAGCCTGAGCCGGCCGCCTGACTGCGGTGATCGACGCCGGAATGCGATCCGGGTGCCCGGGCCGGCGCCTTCCGCGCCGTGCTGCCTGGGCACCCCGCCGTACGCAGGGCGCCACGCACTCGTCTCTCAGTACAGCGTCGAGTTCACCCGCGCGGGCAACTCGCGGTCATACGCTTCGCCGTCGACCTGGCCGGCGCTCAGGTCGGCCAGCATGCGGCCGGTGCTAGGCAGCCGCTCACGCGGGATCTGCCGCGCGGGATCCCATAGGCCCGAGCGCACGATGGCGCGCGAGCATTGGAAGAACACCGTCTCTACGCGCACCACCAGCACCGACCGTGGGGGCTTGCCGTCCACCGCGTAGCGCTCCAGCAGGTCCGGATCGATGCGGACCTCGGCGCGGCCGTTGACGCGCAGTGTTTCGCCGATGCCCGGCACCAGGAACAGCAGCGCCACGCGCGGGTCGGCCAGCACGTTGCGCAGACTGTCGATGCGGTTGTTGCCGCGCCGGTCGGGCAGCACCAGCGTGCGTTCGTCGTGCACGGCCACGAAGCCGGCCGGATCGCCGCGCGGCGAGGCGTCCAGGCCGCCGGGTCCGCTGGTGGCCAGCACGGCGAAGGGCGCCGCCTCGATGAACGCGCGATAGTGGGGGTGGATGTGGTCCACCTCCTTGGCCAACGAGGCCTGGCCGGGTTCGCCATAAAGCGCCTGCAGCGCCTGCGGGTCGGTGATGCGGTAGGGGTCGTCGGGCGCGGCCATGCGGGTCTCGGCGGGATCAGGTCAGTTGCGCGGCCAGGTCGTCCGCGCTGAGAAACAGGGCATCGGGAGACTGTTCGCGCAGCACCTCGGGCGGGTTGTAGCCCCAGCCCACGCAACCCACCGGCACGCCGGCCTGGCGCGCCGCCTCGATGTCGCGCAGTTCGTCGCCGATGAGGATCAGTTCCGCGGGCGCCACGCCGCGGCGTTCCAGCAGGCGGCGGATCTTGGCCGGCTTGCCGAACACGTCGGTGCCGCATTCGTAGTCGTCGAACAGCGGGCAGACCTGCGGGCCCAGCACGCGTTCCACGTTGGCCAGGGAGTTGGAGCTGACCACCGCCAGCCCCACGCCGGCCTGGCGCAGGCGCGCCAGGGCGTCGGCCATGCCGGGGAACAGCTGCACGTCGGGGCTGATCTGCTGCATGCGTTCGCGCACGTGCAGCATGATGGCGGGCAGCTTCCACAGCGGAATCTTCAGGAAGGCGATGATTTCCTGTGCGCTGCGGTGGCGCAGCATGGCGCGGTCGTCGGCGGTGGGCTTGCGAAAGCCGTAGCGGTCCGCCACGTCGTCGATGATGCTGTCCAGCCAGGGGAGGGTGTCTGCAAGGGTGCCGTCGAAGTCGAAGGCTGCAATTCGGTACTTCACGCGGTGTCTCTTATGCGGGGGGTGTCGTTGCGTCGGATCCACTGGAGCACGGGCGCGAGCGCCTCGATGGGCGGGGCGCCGTCCACCACGCGCTGCGCGCTGGTCCAGGGATAGGGCAGGGCGGTCAGCCAGTCGAGCACGGCACCGCTGTCGTGCGGCGGCAGGCTCAGCATGGTTTCGATGGTGATGGCCAGGCGCTCGACCTGGTGTGGCGCGTGGCGGAACGTCCAGTCGTAGCGCCCGCAGCCCACGCGTACGTTGCCGGTCGCCTTCTCGGTCATGCCGACCACCCAGTCGCAGGCGTACTCGGCCAGCTGCGCACCGGGCTCGGGGCGGGACAGGTAGAACGTATAGACGTTGTCGTAGGTCTGGCCGAAGCGGCGCACCAGCGTGTCGGTGATGGCCTCCACGCCGCGCGCCTCGGGCGGAAAGGCGATGGCCTCGGTGCGTAGCGTCATACGCAGCACGGCGTCGGGCGCGAAGGCGCGGGCCATGTACCACGGCCGGTTCTCATCCTTGGCGTGGAAATAGTCGCGCAGCAGCGCCGCGCTGTCGCGTTCCTCGGTGGCCATGTCCGTCCTCAGTGTTCGCCGGGTTCGATCCATTTCGATACGGTGGGGGGCTCGTAGGCGGCCAGGCGGTCGAGCAGCGCCGCCGGGTCCGACTCGACGGCCAGCATGGCGCGGTGCTGCGGCCGCATGAAGGCCTCCTGCACGGTATGGTCGAGAAAGCCCGCCAACTGGTCGTAGTAGCCCGCCACGTTCAGCAGGCCGCACGGCTTCTGGTGCATGCCCAGCTGCGCCCACGTCCAGGTCTCGAAGATTTCTTCCAGCGTGCCTGCGCCGCCGGGCAGCGCCACGAAGCCGTCGGCCAGTTCGGCCATGCGCGTCTTGCGCACGTGCATGGAGGGCACCACCTGCAGCTCGGTCAGGTTGCGGTGGGCGAGTTCCTTGCGCACCAGGGCCTCGGGGATGATGCCGACCGCGCGGCCGCCCTCGGCCAATACGGCATCCGCCACCGCGCCCATGATGCCGACGCTGGCTCCGCCATAGACCAGTCCGATGCCGCGGCGGGCGAGCTCGCGGCCGAAAGCCCGGGCCTGTTCCAGGTACACCGGCTGGCGGCCGCTGTTCGAGCCGCAGTACACGCAGAGGTTCTGTAGGGTCATGACAAGCAAGTAAGGGACATTGCACGCCTGTTACCAAACCGGGCACAGACGCAAGAATCATTAACTAGTTTACGCAAGTCGCGCGGCCCCCTGCCCGCAGGGCCGGCGCGCGGCTTCTCGCACCCGGCGGGGACGGGGGCACGGGGGCGGGTCCGAAACGTGCTGATCATCGCCTGGCGGCCCGCAAACATTGGACACAGCGCCCGGCGGGGCCGTCGCTACACTGGATTTCGATCGCGCCGGCCCGAGCCGGCCAGTGCCAACCCCAACGAGGAGCCAGCGATATGCAAACGACTACCCCCAGCAAGCAAACCCCCGGCGACCACGAGGCGTTCGACGTGGACGTGCAGGCCATCCGCGACAGGGCGCGGCACGACATCGAGTCCGGCGCCGTCACCGAAGGCTACCGCGCGGATCGCGAAACCGTGCTGAAGCTGCTGAACGAGGCGCTGGCCACCGAAGTGATCTGTGTGCTGCGCTACAAGCGCCATTTCTTCATGGCCCGCGGCCTGAACGCCGAGCCGGTGGCCGCCGAGTTCGCCGAGCACGCGGCGGAGGAACAGAGCCATGCCGACCGCCTGGCCGAGCGCATCGTGCAGCTGGGCGGCGAGCCCGACCTTTCGCCCAACGGGCTGGCGCAGCGCAGCCACTCGGAATACGTCGAGGGCACGACGCTGCAGGACATGATCAAGGAAGACCTGATCGCCGAGCGCATCGCCATCGAAAGCTACCGGCAGATGGTGGAGTACGTGGGCGACAAGGACCCCACCACGCGCCGCCTGCTGGAAGAGATCCTCGCCGTGGAGGAAGAGCACGCCGACGACCTGTCGGACTTCCTGGCCCAGAACTGAGCCCGGCCAGGCAGCCTACAGCAGGGTGTCGTAAGGCGCGGCGTGCAGCGCCGGCGGGCAGTCTTGTGCCGGCAGCTGCGAGGCCAGCACGAAATCGGCGAAGTCGAAGCCGGGCCCTACGGTGCAGCCCGCCAGCGCATAGTCGCCGGTGGGCCGAGCGGCCTGCCACGCGCCCGCGGGCACGACGCGCACCGGCAGCGAGCCGCTCGCGGCCGGGCCCAGCGTCCAGTGCTGCACGTGGGTGTCGCCCGGCAGCAGCACCATCAGGTCGATGCTGCCGCCCTCGTAGTGGTGCCAGGCCTCGTCCGCATCCACGCGGTGCCAGCGGCTGCAGGCTCCGCGCGGCAGCAGGAAGAAAATGGAGGTAAGGGCGGTGCGCGCCGCGCCATCGGCCTGGCGCGCCACCTGCAGGCCGGAGCGGAATATCTCGCGGTACATCCCGCCTTCGGGATGGGGCTGCAGGCCCAGCGTGCGCACCAGCTCGTCGATGCGCGCCGCCGGCGGCTGCGCCGCCTCGCGCGGACCATTGCCGTGCGGGCTCACAGGGCCTCGCCCCACAGGTCGTACTCGCTGGCCTCGGTGACCCGCACGCGCACCAGGTCGCCGGCCTTCAGCGCCCGCTCGCTGTCCACGTATACGCAGCCGTCGATCTCGGGCGCGTCGGCGCTGGAGCGGCCGACGATGTCGCCGTCCTCGTCCGGGCCGTCGATCAGCACGTCGATCTCGCGGCCCACCTTGGCCGCCAGGCGCGCCGCCGAGATGGCCTGCTGGTGCGCCATGAAGCGCTCCCAGCGCTCCTGCTTGACCTCGTCGGGCACGGGGTCGGCCAGCGCGTTGGCGGGCGCGCCCTCCACCGGCGAATACTGGAAGCAGCCCACGCGGTCGAGCTGGGCCTCGCTCATCCAGTCGAGCAGGTACTGGAAGTCTTCCTCGGTTTCGCCGGGGAAGCCCACGATGAAGGTCGAGCGCAGCGTCAGGTCCGGACAGGTCTCGCGCCACCGCTTGATGCGCGCCAGCGTCTTGTCCTCGAAGGCGGGGCGCTTCATGGCCTTCAGGATGCGCGGGCTGGCGTGCTGGAATGGGATGTCCAGGTAGGGCAGGACCTTGCCCTCGGCCATCAGCGGAATCACCTCGTCGACGTGCGGATACGGGTACACGTAGTGCAGGCGCGTCCACACGCCCAGCTCGGACAGGGCCGAGCACAGTTCGGTCATGCGGGTCTTCACCGGACGGCCGTTCCAGAAACCGGTGCGGTATTTCACGTCCACGCCATAGGCGCTGGTGTCCTGCGAGATGACCAGCAGTTCTTTCACGCCGGCCTTCACCAGGCGCTCGGCCTCGCTCAGCACGTCGCCCACCGGGCGGCTGACCAGGTCGCCGCGCATCGAGGGGATGATGCAGAAGCTGCAGCGATGGTTGCAGCCTTCGGATATCTTCAGGTAGGCATAGTGGCGCGGCGTCAGCTTGATGCCCTGCGGCGGCACCAGGTCCACCAGCGGATTGTGCTGGTGCTGCGGCGGCGCGGCGTCGTGCACCGCGCGCACCACGTCCTCGTACTGCTGCGGGCCGGTCACGGCCAGCACGCTGGGATGCACCTGGCGGATGGCGGATTCTTCCACGCCCATGCAGCCGGTGACGATGACGCGGCCGTTGGCCGCGATGGCCTCGCCGATGGCGTCCAGCGATTCGGCCTTGGCGCTGTCGATAAAGCCGCAGGTGTTGACCACCACCACATCGGCGCCGTCGTAGCTGGGCGAGATCTCGTAGCCTTCGGTGCGCAGCTGGGTCAGGATGCGCTCGGAGTCGACGAGGGCCTTGGGGCAGCCCAGGCTGACGAAGCCTACGCGCGGCGTGCGGCCGTTGCCGGCGGCTTGCGCGAGCGCCGCGTCCAGCTGCTTGGCGGCCTCGTTACCCGGCGCGTTGCCGGCAGCGTTGCCGGCGCCTTTGCCGGCCCGGGATTTTTCCAGGATTTCCAATCTCGTTCACCGTAGGTTGATGCAAGCCCGCAAGGGCATGCGTCGGGAAGTTCTTGCGGGATCGCGCGGCGCGGGCCGCGGCGGGTGTTTCCAGGCCGTTGCGCCGGCCGCGGCGGGGGCGTCCAGCCCCTGCGTCAAGTGTTCAAGCCGTTTCCGTTTCGTTGGCGAGCAGCGCCGGCAAGTCGCGCAGCGTGTCGGGATGCCGCATCGCCACGCGCAGCAGGGTCTGGGCCGCCCCGGAGGGATTGCGCCGGCCTTGTTCCCAGTCTTGCAGCGTGCGCACGCTGACGCCCAGCAGCGCGGCGAATTCCGCCTGCGGCAGGCCGACGCGGCTGCGCGCCTCGATGATGTGCGATGCCAGGTTCTTCATGACGATGGAAGGGGAAGGCCGCGGCGCTGCCGCATCCGGGCCGCCGGGCGGGGCGGGGATGGGGCAGGATTATACGGCATTGCCGTAGCCAGCCCGGGCGAGCGATGCGCCCGCATGCCGGGCCGTGGGTTGGGGCGATGCCGTGCCCGCGGGCATGCCGCGGCCGGGCGGCCCCGCGCCCCGGCGGCAAGCGGGTTCATGGTCCGGGGTTCGTGGTCCAATAAGGCAGACCATTTCCCTGCGCGCCGACTTGCCGCCCCGCTGCCCGATGATGACTCCCGCCACCCTGATCGCCGACCGCAAGGCCATCGTCTTCGACCTGGACGGCACGCTGCTCGACACCGTCGCCGACATCCGCCAGGCCATGAGCGACGCGCTGGTCGAGCGCGGCTGCGCGGCGCTGCCGCCGGACTACATGCCGCCCAACCTGCATGGCGCCTTTCCCGGCGCGCTGATGGCCATGATGGCGCAGCAAGGCACGCCCGAGGCCGAGCACGAGGCCGTCATCGCGGCGTATACGCGGCGCTATGCCGAGCGCGCGCACCGCAGTTCGCGGCCCTATCCGGGCCTGCCCGCGTTCCTGGCCGACTGCCGCCGCCGCGGCGTGGGCCTGGGCGTATGCACCAACAAACGCCACGCGCCGGCGGTGCAGGCGCTGCAGCAATGCGGCATCCTGCACTACTTCGATCACGTCTCGGGCTGCGATACCGTGGCCCGGCCCAAGCCCGATCCCCTGCCGCTGCTCGAGGCCTGCGCCGCGCTGGGCGCCACGCCGCGGCAGGCGGCCTACGTGGGCGACACGCACGTCGACGCGGCCAGCGCGGCCGCCGCCGACATGCCCTTCCTGCTGTTCCGCTCGGGCTACGGCAGCCCGCTGGTGCACGACTATCCCATCGCCGCGGTCTTCGACGACTACGCCGAGCTTTGGCAGGCCGACGCGCTGCCGATGTAGCAGGGCGCGCGTCCAGCTACCATATCGGGTCCCGCTGCCCCTACCCGCCTCGATGTCCACCTCGCCCGACGACCTTCGGTCTCCGCCCCTGTCCCGCACACTGCTTGCCGCCGCCGAGGCCGTGCAGGCCGTGGCGCAGGGCCGCTCGCTGACCGACGCGCTGGCGCAGACCGAGGCGCGGCTGCGCCCCGGCGCGCAGGCGCTGGGCTTTCACGCCATGCGCCAGTACGGCTGGGCCGGCGAGATCGCCGCGCAGTTGGTGCGCAAGTCTCCTGGCCCGCTGTTCGACGCCTTGCTGCGCGTGTCGCTGGCGCTGTTGCGCGTGCCGCAGCCCCAACCCGCGCAACCCGCCGCTCCCGCCGCGCCGGCCATCGGCATGCCCGTGTACGCGCCGCACACCGTGGTCGACCAGGCCGTGGGTGCGGCCGCGGGCCAGCGCCGGCTGGCGCCCTACAAGGGCCTGCTCAATGCTTGCCTGCGCCGCTTTCTGCGCGAGCGTGACGCACTGGAACAGGCCGTGGCCCAGCGGCCGCGCGCCTGCTGGAATCATCCCGACTGGTGGGTGGAGCGGCTGCGCGCCGACTACCCCGACGACTGGCAGCGCCTGCTGGCCGCCGCCAACGTGCCCGCACCGCTGACGCTGCGGGTCAACCGGCGACGCGCCGGGCGTGACGACGTGCTGGCGGCGTTGCGTGCCGAGGGCATCGCCGCCGAGCCGGCCGGCCCCGCGGGCCTGGCGCTGGCCGAACCACGGCCGGTGCAGCAGCTGCCGGGCTTCGAGCAGGGCTGGTGGTCGGTGCAGGACGCCGGCGCTCAGCTCGCCGCGCCGCTGCTGGACGTGCGCGACGGCATGCGCGTGCTGGACGCGTGCGCGGCGCCCGGCGGCAAAACCGCCCACTTGCTGGAGCTGGCCGACGTGGACCTGCTGGCCCTGGACGCCGACGCGGGGCGCCTGGCACGCGTGGAGCAGAACCTGGACCGCCTGGGACTGCGCAGTCCGCGGGTCGCGCTGGCGCAGGCCGACGCGGCCGATCCCGCATCCTGGTGGGACGGCCGGCCGTTCGACGCGGTGCTGGCCGACGTGCCGTGCACGGCCTCCGGCATCGTGCGGCGCCACCCCGACATCCGCTGGCTGCGCCGCGCCGACGACGTGGCCCGCACCGCGGCGCTGCAGGCGCGCATCGCCGATGCGCTGTGGGGCACCGTTGCGCCCGGCGGCCGCCTGCTGTACGTAACCTGCTCGATCTTCCCGGCCGAGGGCCGGGAACAGGCCGACGCCTTCGCACGCCGCCATCCCGACGCGACCCGCCTGGAGGCGCCCGGCCAGCTGCTGCCCATTGCGGCAGGCGCAACACCGGCCGAACAGCGCGACGGGTTTTTCTACGCCTTGTTTGCCAAGCAGTCCTGAATCGCCAAGAATAGCGGCATGATGTCGCCCGCACGACGTACCCCATGATTTCACGCCTGTTATCCGCGACGCTTCTGGCGCTGGCATTCCTGGTGCTGCCGCTGGCGGCGGGCGGAGTGGCGCTGGCCGCCGATCCGCAGGTCGAGCGCATCGACCCGGCGGTGCGCGACGGCCACCTCGAGATCGACGCCGACGTGCGCTTCGACCTGAACGACCAGCTGCGCGACGCGGCCCAGCGCGGGCTGCCGCTGTACTTCACCGCCGACGTGATGGTCACGCGTTCGCGCTGGTGGTGGTTCGACCGCACCGAGGTCGACACCAGCATCACCTGGCGCATCATCTACAACGCGCTGACGCGCCAGTGGCGCGTGGGGGCCGACGAGCTGTCGCTGCCCGTGGGCTCGCTGGACGAGGCCATGGACGCGGTGCGCCACATCCGCGGCTGGCGCGTCGGCAAGGCCGAAGACTTCGAATCCGACGTGCGATACACCGGCCGGCTGCGGGTGCGGCTCGACACCTCGCTGCTGGCGCGGCCCTTCCAGGTCAACGCGCTCAACAGCAGTTCCTGGTCTCCCGCCACGCCCTGGACGACGTTCACCTTCGCCGTCACCCGGCCGCAGGAGGCACAATGAGACGCTTCCTGAGGCTCGCGCTGGTCATCGGCGCCATCAGCGGCCTGTCGCTGCTGGGCCTGCTGGCATGGTCCACCGGCAACGCCTCGCGCTTTGCCCGCTACTACGATGTGCTGCTGCTCCTGAACGGCGTGTTCGCGCTGGCGCTGATCGTCTGGGTCGTGGCCCTTACCGTCCGCCTGGCGCGCCAGATCCGCCGCCGCCAGTTCGGCGCGCGCCTCACCGCCCGTTTCGCGCTGGCCTTCGCCCTGATCGGCGTGGTGCCGGGCGCGCTGATCTACACGCTGTCCGTGCAGTTCATGTCGCGCTCCATCGAATCGTGGTTCAACGTGCGAGTCGACAGCGCCCTGGAGGCCGGCCTGAACCTGGGCCGCGCCGCGCTGGATTCGCTGCTGGCCGACATGGACACGCGCGCCCGCGCCATGGCCGCCGAGCTGAACAACCTGAACGACGGCGACATCGCCCTGGCGCTGACGCGCCTGCGCGAGAACAACGGGGTGCAGGAGGTCATGGTGTTCACGGGCAGCGGCCGCCTGGTGGCGTTCTCCACCAGCCAGTACGGCCAGCTGCTGCCCGCCATGCCGCCGGCCACCGTGCTGAACCAGCTGCGCCTGGCGCGCGGCTATTCGGCGGCCGAGGCCGACGACCCGGTCGTGCCCGGGG
>Ga0182743_1004120_pt1 | contig 11182 bp, 9 predicted proteins | sample eDN3rd30CKraftOP_FD_128522 | JGI IMG/M metagenome (GOLD analysis project Ga0182743, IMG submission 128522) | Enriched Organic Plus compost microbial communities from Emeryville, California, USA - eDNA 3rd pass 30_C Kraft OP (version 2) (version 2) ... | reverse complement strand
GTGATCGCTGGCTCATCCAGATCAATCAGTTCCGCCGCGCCAACACCCGGTGTAATGGCAATTGCTTTCATCTTTTTTATTTTTTTGCTTTTCTTTTAACATTTAAACAAATTCGTGTACTTCCCTATTCCGTTGGTCGTCCAATTGTTTGTTGATATTGAGGGCAGCACTGATGAGTCCCAGATGGGTAAAAGCTTGCGGGAAATTGCCCAGATGTTCACCTTGTATACCCAACATTTCAGCATACAAACCAACGTGATTGGCATAACCCAGCATCTTTTCAAAATAGTGCCGCGCCTTTTCCAGTTCACCAGCTGCAGACAAGCATTCTACAAACCAGAATGTGCACATGGCAAACGTTCCCTCACCACCCTTTAGACCATCAAAATGCGGATCTTTACGATACCGATAAACCAGAAAATCTGAAACCAGATCTTTTTCAATTCTTTTCAAGGTAGACAGCCATTGCGGATCTTTCGGGCCAATAAAACGCACCATTGGCATCAGGAGCGCAGCAGCGTCAACCGTCTTAGCTCCCTTATATTGCACAAAAGCTTGCAGTTCATCGTCCCAAAAATCATTATGAATGCTATTAAATATGGCATCCCGTTCTTTCACCCAACGGTCGGGCAATGGGTAGGCGTGCCGCTGGCCAATTTTAATCGCCCGATCAAAGGCTACCCAACACATCATCCGCGAATAGAGAAACTCTTTCTTACCGCCTCTCACCTCCCAAATCCCTTCATCCGGTATTTGCCAATTTTCGCAGAGCCAATTGATATGCCTGCTCAGATCTTTCCAAAAGCTGAATGAAATGGGCTCCACGTTTTTATCATAGATGTAAACAGAGTCTAGCAACTCGCCATATATATCCAATTGTATTTGATTATAAGCCCCATTACCAATGCGCACCGGTGCAGATTGCTTATAGCCTTCCAAGTGATCGAGCTCTATTTCAGGTAAATCTTTTTTACCGTCCAATGCATACATCAAATTCAGGTATTCGTTGTGCTTCGCAATATCGACACATTTTTTTTCTACCCAAGCAATAAAATCGCGCGCCTCTTTCCGGTAACCGAGCTTTTGCAAGGTATACACCGTAAACGAGGCATCACGTATCCATGTATAGCGATAATCCCAATTTCTTATCCCACCTATCTCTTCAGGTAGTCCAAATGTTGGCGAAGCCACAATGGAACCATACTGATATGAGGTCATCAGCTTTAAACAAAGAGCCGACCGATTGACAATTTCCATCCACCGCCCGTGGTATTTACATCTCGAGATCCAATCTTTCCAGTAATTAATTGTATCAAAGAGGCTTTTCGTAATAAATTTTTCCAAATTGGCTGCATTGGTACCATTTTCATCCAATTGCTCCAACAAAAAATCGGCAGTTTCCCCTTTCTTTAATGAAAAGCTAGCAACTGCATCCTTTCCTTTTATAGACAAGGGAATATTGCTTTTTAATTTTAATCCAATACCATCTTCACCCTTACTTTTAAAATGGATCTCAAATGCATTCACTTGTTTTACATCGTGGGCTGATCGGGCATAGTTAAATCGAGGTGCACAACGCATCGTCATCTCAAATTCTCCTTGAATACACGTTACCCTCCTAGCAAGTTCTTTGCCACCGTACAATTCTTCAACCGGCATAAAATCCGTCAGCTCGGCTACCCCATCCGGCGAAAGGAAACGGGTAAGTAGCACATTGGTATCCGGTAAATACAATTGTTTATGTTTGATATCTTTCCCTTGTGGAGCAATCGAAAAATGACCACCTTTGTCAGCATCCAATAAAGCAGCAAAGACCGTTGGCGAATCGTAATTTGGAAAACACAAAAAGTCAATCGATCCCCGCAATCCCACCAGAGCAACCGTATTCAAATCACCAATAATCGCATAATTTTCAATGGGTTGGTATTTCATTCGCATCAATTGTTTTAGCCTTCCATCTCTAAAAACCATTCTTCTGCTTTACTTACCGCCTTTTTAATCAATGCATCGCCCACAGGTTCTCCGGCAAGGTAAAGCTCATTTGCAATCTCCACGGCCTTGGCTTGCACCGTGGCATTCAGGTCTTCTTTCGGAAATGGAAAGTTGTACACCGTCCACTTGCTATTTCCATTGGGTGTATTCGTGTCCATAGTACTTGGGTTAAGTCCGTTTCATTTCAGGCGCAGGGAGTGGCACCGTCTCCAAATTTTCAGTAGGAGGCCCGTTCAAAAGTCTGCCCGAACAATCGTATCGACCACCATGACATGGACAGTCCCAACTTTTTTCAGCCGCGTTAAAGGCAACATAACACCCTGCATGCTTACATATCGGGTTTAGAGCCGTTACTTGTCCGGCATCATCTTTATAGATAGCCAATTTACATGACTGAAAATCTACGATTTTACCTGTTCCATTTGGTAATTGGTTCATGGTATCCAAGTCTTCGGTAGCCAACCGGTCTGCAAAGAAATGATACACCACATCGGCATTTTCCTTCACAAACGAAGTAAATGCCGCCACAGGCTTGGCCCTCGATGGGGTCAGCAAATCCGCGTAGGCATTCGGTTTATTTAGTATAATATCGCTGATAATTTTTGCAGATAACGTCCCGAAGACCATACCATTACCATTAAATCCGGTAGCCACGTACGTATGCTCATCTCCGCCCGGCAGTTGGCCGATATAAGGCAGGCCGTCTGCCGGTACGTAATATTGTGACGACCATTTATAAGCCACCTTTTCAATATGAAAATATTGCCGGGCATAAGCCTCCAACTTTTCAAAGGCTTTTTGCGGGTCATCATGACCGGTTTTATGGTCCTCTCCTCCCAAAATGAGGTATGGCTGGTCATTGATAACATGTGTACGGAAATAATGATAGGGTTCTTGCATATCGTACACCAGGTCTTTGGGGTATACTTGATCTTTTAACTTCAAACCCAACACATAGCTCCGATAGGGTGCACAGCGAAAACTCAAGAGATTAATCCCAGGAGGAATATGCGTTGCATAGACGAGGTGCTTTGCCCTCAACCGTGTGGTATGAGGGTTACAAGCCACATGGTGCAGGCCATCTTCATAACTAGTCTCTTTTACACACGTTTGCGTTAAAATAGTGCCCCCTAATTTAACAAACTCATCAGCCAAGCGGCTGGCATATTTCAGCGGATGAAATTGTGCCTGGCGTTCAAAGCATAAGGCCGAAGCCTGCCATAGGCTTTTATTGGCACCATCGCGTCCAAAAATCTTTTTGTTATCTTTCACTTCATTCATAGGCCATGCGTGTTCGTTGTTCATATAACGTATCAATACATGAAGAGTTTTACTGAAATGACAATAGGCCAAGCTTATTTGCTTAATTTATATTTTTCTCAACCATTTAGACTAGCCATTGTTGTTTGTCATACAAAACACATACTACCCTATGAAATTAAAAAGCGTTTTTGAACAGTCGCAGGAAATACCCATTCCATATACCTGCTTAGGGGCAAATATCAGTCCGCCGCTCCAGTTTGAAGATATTCCGCCCAACACCAAGAGTTTTGTCTTATTGATTGAAGACATCGATGCGAAACCGATTCCCTGGCGACACTGGCACGTCTTCAATATCCCGGTCACCACGACTACCGTTCAGGCGGGCGAAGTGCCAGAGGGGGGCGTCGAAGGGTTGTGCAACAATCACACCTTTGGCTATGAGGGACCCTGCCCCAAATACTTTCAAGGCATCCATCGATATCGCTTTCGTTTATACGCCATCAGCATGCTGTTGGCCTTACCGCCTGCCAGCGAGCCAGATGACATATTGAAACATATTGAGAGCCATATCCTGGACACTGCCGAGCTCATAGGCACTTGTACGAGCAACGATTAACATAGGAGACAACAACATGCAAACAGCGAACACAAGACCACTCCGTATATTAACGTGGCATATCCACGGCAGTTATTTATATTACTTAGCGCAAACTCCTTGCACCTTCTATCTACCTATAAAAGCTGGCGGTTTCGAGGGATATGGTGGACGCGGCGGTGCGTTCCCTTGGGGCAACAATGTTGTCGAAGTAGATGCTGATGAAGTAAAAAATATAGACTTCGATTGCATTCTCTTCCAATCGAAAAGCAACTACCTGCGTGATCAATATGATATCTTAACGGCAGACCAACGTCAATTGCCGAAGATCTATTTAGAGCATGATCCTCCCCGCGAGGTGCCGACCGATACGTTGCACGTGGTGAATGACCCAGACACGCTACTGGTGCACGTTACCCATTTCAATCGGCTTATGTGGAACAATAACCGTACACCAACCAAAGTTATTTCCCATGGCGTCATCATACCCGATGATATCCGGTACACCGGCGAAAAAGAGCGTGGCATTGTGGTCATCAACAACATAGCCAAGCGCGGTCGGCGGCTTGGGCTTGATATTTTTCAAGAAGTAAGCCAACATATTCCACTCGATTTAGTCGGCATGCATGCTACCGAAGCCGGTGGTTTAGGTGAAATTCCCTTGCCCCAACTTCCGGCGTTCATTGCCCAATACCGCTTTTTCTTTAATCCCATCCGCTATACCAGCTTAGGCTTAGCCGTTTGCGAAGCTATGTACACTGGCATGCCCATTGTTGGTTTAGCAACTACCGAAATGGCAGTCGCCATAGAGAACGGCGTATCGGGGTATATTCATACCGACGTTGATCAGCTCATTGAAAAAATGAAACTGCTGCTGCATGATGCCGAACATGCCCGGCAACTCAGCCAAGGTGCGCGGGCTGCCGCCGAACGGCAATTTAACATACAGCGGTTTACGGCTGATTGGTTAACAACCTTCTATGAGGTAACGGCGAAAAAAGCAGTACGGCCAAGTATACAACTATCTTAAAATACATCATCAAATACATACCTATGGATACATTGAAAAATAAAGTAGTATTAGTAACCGGCGCCGGGCAAGGCCTGGGTGCGGCTATCTGTAAAACACTTTCGGCAGCTGGAGCAACAACCATTTTAACCGACATACAAGTAAAAGGCTTGGAAGAAACCAAAAAAGATATCTTGGCAAACGGTTGTGCCGCACAAACCTATGTCATGGATGTAAGTAATGAAGAGAGTGTTCAGCATGTGATTGATCAGATAGTTACCGAGTTCGGTCAGATCGATGTGATCATCAATAATGCCGGTGTCGACTACACCAAATCGGTGGACGAACTGAGTCTCGATGAATGGGATCGGGTGATGAGTGTAAACCTGCGCGGACCGTTCTTAGTTTCGAAAACTGCCTTCCCTTACCTCAAAAAACAAGGGCGTGGCCACATCGTCAATATTGTATCTACCGCCAGCAAACGCGCCTGGGCCAATGCTTCGCCTTATCATGCCAGCAAGTGGGGCTTATTAGGCTTTAGCCACGCTTTGCATGTAGAAGGTCGCAAGGAAAACATCAAAGTGACGGCCGTGATAGCCGGTGGAATGAAAACACCGTTTCTATTAGACCGTTTTCCAGACATCGACACCAATTTATTGCAAGACCCTAAGAATGTAGCTGATACGGTTAAATATGTGCTTTTACAGCCCGATGAAACCGTTATTCCGGAAGTCATGGTATTACCCATGACAGAAACATCTTGGCCGTAAAGCTCAAAAATAAAATACAATGATTATGGAACATACACATGATGCAGCACAACATGCTGATAGCAGAAAAGACCTACAGGGCAAAGAAGCCATCGAAAAGGTAAGGGAATTGGTCGATATCGCGGAAGCCTGCTTCTTCTGTACCGATCTCAATAAGGTGGGCGTGCCCCTCTCTATCCGTCCAATGGCAGTACAAAAAGTAGACGACCAAGGAAATCTATGGTTTTTGAGTGCCCGCAATAGCCATAAAAACGAAGAGCTGAGTAACGATCCTTTTGTGCATTTACTCTTTCAGGGATCGCGCTATGCCGATTTTTTAAATATCTATGGTTTAGCTAGTATCAGCGAAGACAAAGAGAAAATTAAAGAGCTATGGATGCCTTTGTATGAAAATTGGTTCCCAGAAGGTGTTGAAGACCCCAATATCACGCTTATTAAAGTAGAACCTACAGAAGCTTATTATTGGGACAATAAACACGGTAATGCCATTGCTTTTGTCAAGCAATCCATCGGTGCCTTATTTGGCAAACCGATGGATGATGCTGTAGAAGGGAAATTGGATCTTTAATCATTCAGATTTTCCCGCATCCAAGCCGCTATTTCTCCATAGTATGGATCTGGCGAATGCGCACTTAGAGGTTGCTTAAAGACCACTTTTTTATCAGCCTCTAATTGCTTATAGATGTGTGTTGCTTCAGAAACCGTTCGGCCAACAACCGAAGTGCTGTGATGCCGATCATCTTTGGGTGCAATAATCAAGAGCGGCCGTGGTGCAATCGCTGTTAACAGCTCTGGAAAATCAACGGGAATATGCTCCTCATTCCCTGCAAAATAACCTAATTGAGGTAATAAGCCATGCAGCTGTACAAAGTGCTGAATCCCTTCCGTTACCTCGTTATCATGCCGGAAAGAACTGAAAGCGCTCATAACTGCTATACCTTTTACACGTTGATCCAGTGCGGCAGTAAACAAAGCTACGGTACCTCCCAATGAATAGCCACAAAGGAAAACATTTTCACGGTCAATAAAGGGCATACGGGTATATACATCATGGATGATATTCCGTGTATCCGCCACCATTTTCCCCATCTTAGACCACCGCGGGTAGCGGTCGTAGAAGTGATAAGCTTCTTCAATACGGCTTCCAAAGCCCACCATATCAAAAGCCAATACAGCGAAACCCTGATCCGTAAACTGTTTGATGGCCTGTTTACTCCTGCTGTGGTACCCCGTTGCATACGAATAAGCGTGCAGGTAAATTACTAAAGGTAATTTTGCCGAGACTTTACTATCGCTTACGGCACCTTTTGGAAAATAGATACTTCCCCACAGGTCTTCGCCAAGAGCCGAATAAGGGCCAATAGTCATCTTTTGAACACCCTCAGGTAAACTGGGTTCGCCAATAACTTCATCCAGGTAATCGTTCGGGTACGTTCTATTGCGTGTTAGTTGTGCCGACAAAGGTTTTTCTACATGTATACCTTTTGGTTCCTTCCCCAATAGCCAGCGGATATCTTTTCGGATGCTGTCTTGAAGTGCTGGTATTGCTTGCTGTTTTGCATGCTGTATAGACCTTAAGCGCCCGTCGATAGCAAAGTGAAGCGGGTCTATCTGCATATCACTTTGTTGTTTCCAATGATCAAAAGTGTATGACGTGTATAGCTTATTCTTCGGTGCAATGTTCGATCGTTTAAAGATATAATCAAAAAAGTCGACAAAATTCTCTGCATCGCGGGCTGCATGCTGATGCCTGCCCTCCCGCAAGTGTATCGCTATCGCGCTGTCAGCGTGAAGGAAATGATATACGCTTTTGACCGACTTATACGACTGGCTAATCCCCCACGGGTTACCCTGCACCTCCGTATTAGCTGAATACAACATGAGACCCCTTGGCGCAATCAAAGCCATCAATGAGTTCTGGTCTACCGGTAATTTATCTTCTCTATCCATAAACCAGCGCAGCCGTGGTGTAAACCAGTGCGGAAAAACACGGGTAATACTCTCAAGTGGTTCAGAGTTAAATCGTTCATCAGAAAAACGGAAGGTACTTTCGCCCCCCGTACCGCCACTGCTGCTCACCACGGCACCAATACGCTTATCGAAAGCCGCTGCCATGAGCGATTGTTTTCCATTACGAGAATGACCTGTGATGCCAATTTTGCTTTTATCTACCTGCGGTAAGGTATAGAGATAATCAATGACGCGCGATGCACCCCATGCTCTTTTCATTAAGGTAGCAAAATCAAACCCTGTGAAGACTTCATTGTAATTTTTCGTGTCGTCTTTACTATCTGCGCCTGCGTATACACAGCCTATATAGCCACGGCGCACGGCAATTTGTGCCCATCCACGGTGATTCCATTGCGTCATAAACACGGGCAATGACTTAACCGAGGGTGGAATCATCAATTCAACGGTCATCTTGGCCGCATGCTGCGGTCCGAAACGGAGCTCTACTGTGCGGAGTATTACGCCATCAGCTATCGTATCGCGTAATATTTTCGCTTCAAAGCCTTTCGGTGGCGGTGGTACCGTACCCGAAACCCAATAAGCGTAATCCGCTTTTATCCGTTCAGCTTGTGTGTCCCATTGCCTTTGCGTGGTAATCTGGATTTGCTTTCCGCCATTATCCATGAGCAACGGATCGGGTAAAAAAGGGTTAGAAGGTAAGTTTTTAATGTCGGCAGAATCCACGTGGTGTTGTGCATACATAACACCCCAAAAAGAACACAACAAGGTTATAACTATTAGTTTTTTCATCATATAATACAGTGAAGTTAAGGAATTACATCTAATGGCGGCACATTTAACTGAGCTCCTTCATACCCGATGTTTTGATTAATTCTTCCTAAGGTATTAGCGGTAATAACGTTCTGGGGTATTGGCCAGAGCATGTTATAAGGGTGTACCGTTGCTGTGTTATCCCAAAACGTATATTTTGGTTCGCTAAAAAATTTATTATCACGCATCACTTTATCATAATACCAGTTACTTTCACTGATCGTTTCTACACTATAGCCATCCCTTCCCAGTTTGGCATAAATAAACGAAGCACGCACCATTTCTGTATGTCTAGGCTCTTCGGTAAACAATTCGCGTGCGCGCTCATCAAAAATATAGTCCAAGGTCACGTCTGCTGCCGTAATCAGTGGAGCATGCGCGCGCGCCCTTACTTTGTTAATATCTTCGGCTGCCAGCCCCAGTTCGCCTTTCCAAAAATAAGCCTCTGCACGTAGTAGATAGGTTTCCGCTAACCGAAAAATATACCAATCGCCTTGTCCGCCCCAGGGTTGTGCGTAATTAGGCGTCGGCACATAAACTTTATAATACGGCCAGGAGAACCACGTATCGGTTGTATCGGCTAGATTCTTATAGTATTTCTTTGTCAGTGGTTCGCCAAAATTTGGAGAGCCTTCCCTAACAGTAATAATATCCGAAGTCGTTTCGCCCATTTCTATCCAATTCGTTTTTGCCCGACGCATATCAGGTGTTTCATCCCATTGATACTGCTCATCCTGCCAGAGGCCATACCTAAAAAACCAGTTGGTTCGTACATCCCCATTACCAATACCCAAGCTATCACCGGCTGCCGTGTTCCAATTAGTAGCCCGATTACCCGTAGCATCCATTACTTTCCAATAAGAAGGGCCATAGTTACGCATGGACGCAGTACCGACATTATTAAACCAGGTACCTGGTGCTGCGTCCGGACGATCCACAGTTGCGTAAATGGTTTCCGTGTTTTCTGAAGCATTTTTGTTCTGCCACCGATGCAAATCCCACATCAGGTTATGGTAACTATTGGAAGCATCGACTCCAAAACGGCTCGTCATAAGCGCATACGGCCCGTTAATTACGGCTGAAGCAGACGTTATGGCCTGATCAAAATCACCAAGAGCGAGATAGATCTTGGTTAAGAGATGATTGTTTGCTCCTTTTGTAACACCTCCCAAATTGCTTGCTTTTATGGGAAGCCACTCTTGTGCGTATTCCAGATCTTGTTGCAATTTTGCCAAAATAACCTCCCGTTTGGTAGAGAAATAATCCAGCTTAGCTGCTTTCAATTCTTCACCAACCCAAGGAATATCTCCATAGGTATTTACCAAACGATAATACCAATAAGCCCGGAACCAAAGCGCTTCCGAAAGAATACGATTTCTAACTTGCTGATCGTCCCAAGTGATGTCATCGATTCGCGTAATGATGGTGTTGGCATTTTTAATATACCCATAACCGTTCGTAAACAGCTTCAGTATAGCCTGCCTCGGAGAACTGCTTGGTGTAAGTTTATTCCAGTCGCTCTCGCGCAGTTCAACTGCCAAATCGGAATAGCAATTTTCGCCTACAATAAAGCTCAGGTCACCGTGGTTTTCCGCGTTCATTTCCTTTTTACAAGTGGTTAGTCCCGCTTCAAATCCAGCTTGATCCACATACACGTTAGAAGGTGTATAGAACGAAAGCGGATCAGGCTCTAGCCAATTCTTAGAACACGATACGATGATCGGTGCTAATAGTAAGAATAAAGAATATTTTAATTTCATGGTATGCAGAATTATAGTGAAAGATTAAACCCAAAGGTGTATATTCTAGGCATAGGCGTCATGCCTGATTCCGGATCCCAACCGGGCCATTTGGTAAATGTGGCCAGGTTTCTAATGGAGGCAAAGAGCTCCAGATTTTTTAATTTCCAGTTTTCCACTAGACCAATGGGCACACGATAAGCTAGCGATACATCTTGTATCCGTACAAAAGAGCGGGGTTTATAGATCGACAAACCACCCCCATAAGCTCCTGTATTCACATTCAATCTGGCGTATTCGTTATTGGGTTTATCGGCTGTCCAATAAGGAACGGGGCCTACATTCCGGTTCCAACGGTCGTTCGACTGATAACCAATATTAAGTGCATCCACATACGGCCCTATATGGCCTAAATCAGCACGTATAAATACGGAAGCCGTAAAGTTCTGTAGAAAACTAAAGTCATTCCTTAAGCCCAATCGGTAACGCGGAACAGTATAACCAATAAACTGTTTGTCTTCTACATCTACATATTTACCATCGGCGTTTACATCTTCCGATTTAAAATCACCCGGTTGCATGCTGTATTTCGCTGCTTCTTCTGCTTCATCTAATTGCCATACCCCCGTCACGTTGTAATCCCAAACCACATCAATGGCTTGTCCCGGAAACCATTTATTTGTAAAATCAGGCACTTCTCCTGTTTGCTCTTTGCCCAACAGCGTATACGTGCCTACGTCGCCGAAAAGCTCTTTTATTTTATTTCGGTTCAAGGAGAAAACCAAACTGGAATTCCATGAAAAATGGGTTCGGTTGATATTTCTTGAATTGACGGTCAGTTCAATGCCTTTATTTTCTATCTCCCCCAGATTGGACGTAATACTTTTAAAGCCTGTTACCCGTGGAAGCGTCCGGTCCATCAATAGATCGGTTGTGTTCATCTGATACAGGTCAGCCGTCAAATCAATCTTGTTGTTAAACATGATCAAATCGAGTCCCAAATTAATTGCCGTTGTTTTTTCCCATCGCAGCC
>Ga0182743_1004118_pt1 | contig 11187 bp, 12 predicted proteins | sample eDN3rd30CKraftOP_FD_128522 | JGI IMG/M metagenome (GOLD analysis project Ga0182743, IMG submission 128522) | Enriched Organic Plus compost microbial communities from Emeryville, California, USA - eDNA 3rd pass 30_C Kraft OP (version 2) (version 2) ... | reverse complement strand
CGCCGCCCGATGCCGTCAACCTCAATCGCGGTCTGCCCTATGATGCCGAGATGAGGCCGAAAAAGGCCCATGCCGTGCTCGCCGGCGTGCTTTCCGCCCCCTATCGGAGCGCATAGCCGCACGCGCGGGGCGTGGCGTTTTCTCCCAAGCCGGCAGCCCGTCCAGCATCGCGTCCGCCGCGCGATGCGCCTCGACCATGTCCGGCGCCTCGCTGGTGAGCAGCGCGGTCATGAGCCGGTGGCCGCAGACGCCGCCGAACAGCATCGCCGCCATTTGCCCCGCGGGCAGGGAAAGGCGCAGCCGCTCCGGTGGGACGCCTCGCAGCCTTTCGACCAGCGCGGAGCGGCTTTCCTCTATCCCCATTTCGACAAAGGCGTTCGAGAATTCCCGGATCGTCCCATGCTCGGTGATGACCAGCCGGCACAGGCGGATATGGCGGGGCGAGAGCACATGGTCGATGATCAGGTGCAGGGTGGCGCGCAGCGCGTCCGCCGCATCCTTTCGCCGCCGGGGGCGGGTTCGGGCCAGATACAGGAAGAGCGCACCAGTTCCTCCTTGTCCCTGAACAGCAGGTAGCAGAGTCTTTTTCGACATGCCCGCCGCCGCCGCGATGGCGGCCATCGAGACCCGCTCATATCCCTGTTCGCAGAGCAGCCCTTCGGCGGCCGCGAATATCCTTTCGCGGCGTTCCTGCGTTTCCATTGCCGGGGGACGCCGCGTCCTGCCTGCCACCGATGCTCTTTCCGCCATGGTCCGAATCGATCCGGCGATCATGGAAGAAGCGGGCGGAAATGACAAAGGCCCGCGCCGGAGCCCTCAGCCCGCGTTGCGATAGAGCGACGGTCCCTCGCCGGAAGGCCGGCCCAGCGCTTTTTCCTGTTGTCCCGTCACGGCCGGGCGGTCCAGCAGTTCGAGCAGGCGCGGCGCGGGCAGCGCCTGATGGAAGAAATAGCCCTGCATGCCGTAGCAGCCCAGCAATTTGAGCGCCATGGCGTCGCGCTCCGTCTCCACGCCCTCGGCGACGATTTCGAAGCCCATCGCATTGCCCAGCATCATCACCGCGCGCAGCAGCGCCCGATTGTCCTTCGCCTGATCGATGCCGGTGACGAAGCAGCGGTCGACCTTCACCCGGTTGACCTGCAATTTCTTGAGCAGCGCGAGCGAGGAATAGCCGACGCCGAAATCGTCGATCGCGATGCGCACGCCCTTGTCCGCCAGCGCGGCGATCTTTTCCTGCACCATCGGCACGTCCAGCACCGATTCCTCGGTCACCTCGATCTCCAGCGCCGAATAGTCGATCTGGCGCTGCTTCAGCGCCGAGAGGATCAGGGTATCGATCGGCAACTGCGCGATCTCGCGCGGCGAGATGTTGATGGCGACCGAGATATGGCCGTGGCCGCGCTCGTTCAGGCATTCGATAAGGTCGCAGGCGCGGTCGAGGATGAACTCCAGCAGTGCGCCCGAACAGCCCGACTTGGAAGCCTCCGCGACGATTTCGGGCGGGGAGATGAGGCCGTGCACCGGATGGTGCCAGCGCAGCAGCGCCTCGACGCTGATGATCCTGTCCTCGCGCCCGTCGATGATGGGCTGGAACCATATGTCGATCGACCGGTTGGCGATCGCCTGCAGCAGTTCGCGCTCTATGTTGCAGCGCATTTCGAAGCGGCGGCGCAGTTCCTCGTCGAACAGGTGATATTGGTTCCGGCCCCGAACCTTCGCGGTGTAGAGCGCTTCGTCGGCGCAGGACAGCATCTCCTCCATCGGCAGCGAATGGGCGATGTGGATGCCGATGCTGCACCCGATGCGGCCCGCGCCGAGCAGTTCGAACGGGCGGGTGATTTCCGACAGCAGCTTGCGCGCGATGGTTTCCACCGGCGCCCCCACCTCGTCCGGGTCCAGCAGCACGGCGAACTCGTCGCCGCCCAGACGGGCGATCAGCGTGTCGGAGGGCAGCGCATGGGTGATGCGGCGCCCCACCTCGCGCAGCAGCCGGTCCCCGGCCTGATGGCCATAGCCGTCATTGACCGCCTTGAACCCGTCGAGGTCGAACAGCATCAGGCATTGCGGCTTGCCCCTGTTCTCGGCGCTGTTGGCCTTTTCCATCAGCCCGCGCCGGTTGAGCAGCCCGGTCAGCTCGTCATGCATCGCCCATTCGTGGAGGTTGGTCGCAACCTCGCAGGACCGTTCATAGGCCCCTTGCAGGAAGCGGGCGGTGCTGGTCGCGTTGTTCTTGAGGCGGCTGGAATCCCGGAAAGCGATCTCGCTCTGCCGCGCGCTGCGGCTCAGCGCGAAGAGATAGAGCACGGCCGTCGCCGCGAGGGCGACATGATCGAACCCGCGCTGCCAGAGGAGGCAGGCGATCATCGTCACCATGGGCGGCGTGATGAAGCAGACCGGCACGCGCGAATAGGCGATGCCATGGGTGATCGCGCCCGCGGTGATGCCGATGACGACGATCAGATAGAACAGCGTCTGGGGCGATGAATATCCCCCGCACAGCAGAGGGATGGCGGACCATACCAGACCGGATGCCAGCGCCGAGATGCAGGCCCATTTCAGGACCTTCTCGATCGCCTGCTTCTCCGTCTCGACGGGCGGCAGGCGCAGCAGCACCAGCGCGCGCCAGCCGTTGGCGATGCTGGAGGCCGTGAACCAGATCAGCCCCTCCAGCCCCTTGTCCGCATGCCAGGCGACCAGCAACGCCGTGATGCCCAGCACGACGTTGATCCGCAGCGCGGCCAGCACGCTTTTCCGGGTCGCGGCGAGCTGGTCCCAGAGGACGAGCCGTTCGATATGGCGCTCGTCGACCGAGGGCCATGGCTGCGATCCGAATATGTACCGAGTGATCTTCATAAGAAAAACTACCGAAGCTGCGGTAAACAAAAGGTTTAGATATGGCGCATAACTTCGCTACATCACATTGATTATGCGTTAAAATTTCGGGGCTTCGTCAAAAATAATGAGGATGGGCAAACGCTCTTTGCAAAGGCAGGGCGCGGAATGCATCCGGAGGGAAGGAAGACGGCGCGCGCGCGAGGAGAAAATATTAGGATTTCCTCCTTAGGCTGGCCCCGAAGGGGAGCGATGTGATCCATATGCGGTTTGACCTCGAAATGGCCGGGAACGAGACGGGGGCGTCCGCATCCTTGCCCGACCGGCGGGACGAAGCTGCCGAGTCTTCCGGCGCTTCGATGGCGGCCCGGCTGGCGCCTCAGTGGGAGGCGCTGCAGGACCATGCGGTATGGCCGACCCAGACCCATGGCTGCATCCTGGCGCTATGCCGCACCCTGCTTTCCGGGGCGCGAGCGCGGATTCTCACCAGCGAGGGGCTTTCCGGCACCGGAGGATTGCTGCCGCTCTGCCGGGACCGGGGCTATCTCGCCCGCTGGCGGATAATGGGCGCGAACGAGCTGTTCGAGCCGACCGACGCGCTTTACGAGGATTATGCAAATGCCCGCGACCTGGCGGCGGCGCTCGCCGCCCAGCCGCGCGCGCTCCATTTCGATCGCATCCCGGCGGGGTCGCTGCTCGTGCCCGCGCTGGGATCGGCGATGAAGGGGCGGGGGCTGCTGTTCGTCCGCGCCGCGATGCCCTCGCCGATGATAGCGCTGGACGAAAGCTGGGCGGAACCGGAAAACCACTTCAATGCCGGGCGGCGGTCGGATGTCCGCCGCGCGCGCCGCCGGGCCGAGGCGATGGGCGAGCTGAGCTTCGAAACGCTTTCGCCCGCGCCGGAGGAGTTCGACGCGCTGTTCGAAGAGGCGGTCGGCGTGGAGCTTCTGGGCTGGAAGAGGGAAGCGGGCACCGCCATCGGCGCCGATCCCCGCAGGCAGGACTTTTTCCGGCATTATTTCCGCGACGCCTGCGCGCGCGGTATGTTCCGGGTGTCGTTCCTGAGGATCGACGGCAAGGCGGTGGCGATGCACCTGGCGCTGGAATGGGCGGGTCGCTACTGGCTGTTCAAGATCGGCCATGACAGCGGATACGACAAATGTTCGCCCGGCACCCTGCTGATGCTGCACAGCATCGGCCGCGCCGCGGAACAGGGCTTGCGCGGTTATGAATTTCTGGGCGTGATCGAACCCTGGATCACCCGGTTCTGGACGCGGGAGCAGCATGAATGCGTCCAGTTGCGGACCTATCCGTTCAACCCGCGCGGGGCGGCCGCCTTGCTGTGCGACGGCGCGCTCTGGCTGGGCCAGCGTCTGAAACGCCAGTGCCTGAAAATCCGCGCCTGAATCCGGCATGGCCATGAAGTCATCGGCCCTGTGGCGCGGGCTCCGCGACGTGCGCTATGCTTTGCCGCAGCATGCCGGACGGCTCCTCCCGGGACCGGACGCGGAAGGGCTGGCGCGGATCGGCCGCCGCCTCGACCGGCGCCGTCAGGCGATGACCATCGGCTATTTCGACGGCGGGTCCGACCGGCCGGAAGCGATCGTCGCGGCCTATGAAGCGGCGATGGCGGGCGTTCTGCCGGAAGGGACGCGCCTTGCGATCAAGGCGCCGCCGCTCGGTTTCGGCGACGGACCTCTCCGGCGGCTGGCGGAGCAGGCGGTGAGCCGGGGTCATGCGCTGATCTTCGATGCCCACGGGGCGGAGGACGCCGACCGCACGCTGGATGCGGTCGAGCGCCTCTTGCCCGCCTTTCCGGGAACCGGTTGCGTGCTGCCCGCGCGCTGGCGGCGCAGCCGGACGGACGCGCTGCGGTTCAGGGACAGCCCGGCCCCGATCCGGATCGTGAAGGGCGAATGGCCCGATCCCGGCGGCAATGGCGGGGACCGGGACGAGGACTATCTCGCGCTGGTCGCACTGCTGGCAGGGCGTGCCGCGCCGGTCGGCGTGGCGACGCACAAGCCTGCGTTGGCGCAGCGGGCGCTGGAGATGCTGGCCGCCGCCGGAACACCCTGTGAGCTGGAGCAGATACGGGGCCTGCCCCGGCGGCGCACCGTGGCGATCGCGAGGGGGTTGGGCGTGCCGGTGCGGCTCTATGTGCCCTTCGGGCCGGGGTGGACGCCCTATGCGGTCGAGGCCGCGCTCTCCCGCCCCCATCTCCTGCGCTGGATGTGCAGGGACGCGCTGGGGCTGCGCGATCCGGGATGACACAGGCCCGAAAGCCGGGATAAACGCGGCTTCCATGGGCAAGGCATAAGCAAAATTAATCCCCCGTTCAGGTGAGAACGGGGGTTTTCCTTCGTTGGGCCATTGGATATGGCTGCCCGCTCTATAGACCATGAATGGAAAAAAAATTGAGCAGGATGGACGAAAAAATAGAGCCGCTATTGGCCAAGGTTCTCAAGAGAAATGCCGGTGAAGTGGAATTTCATCAGGCCGTCAGGGAAGTTCTCGAGAGCCTCGGCCGGGTGCTGGCCAAACACCCCGAATATGCCGATCACGCGCTGATAGAGCGGATCTGCGAGCCGGAACGGCAGATCATCTTCCGCGTGCCCTGGGTGAACGACAAGGGGCGGGTCGAGATCAATCGCGGTTTCCGCGTGCAGTTCAACTCGGCGCTGGGGCCGTATAAGGGGGGCATCCGTTTCCACCCCTCGGTCAATCTGGGCATCATCAAGTTCCTCGGTTTCGAGCAGATCTTCAAGAACGCGCTGACCGGCATGCCGATCGGCGGCGGCAAGGGCGGGGCGGATTTCAACCCGCGCGGCCGCTCCGAAGGCGAGATCATGCGCTTCTGCCAGTCCTTCATGACGGAGCTGCACCGCTATCTGGGCGAGTATACCGACGTTCCGGCGGGTGACATCGGCGTCGGCGGTCGCGAGATCGGCTTCCTGTTCGGCCAGTACAAGCGCCTCGCCAACCGCTATGAGGCGGGCGTGCTGACCGGCAAGGGGCTCGTCTACGGCGGATCGCGCGCGCGGACCGAGGCGACCGGCTACGGTGCGGTCTATTTCGTCGAGCGCATGCTGAGCACGCGCGGCCATCAGCTTGCCGACAAGAAGGCGGTCGTTTCCGGTTCGGGTAATGTGGCGATCTACACGATCGAGAAGATCAATTCCTTTGGCGGGCGCGTGATCGCCTGTTCCGATTCCGGCGGCTATGTCGTTGACGAGAGCGGCATCGACCTTGCTCTGCTGAAGGAGATCAAGGAAGTCCGCCGCGAGCGCGTTTCCGAATATGCGCGGTTGAAGGGCGCGGGCGCCCATTATGTCGAGGGTGGATCGATCTGGGACGTGCCCTGCGATATCGCGATGCCTTCCGCGACGCAGAACGAGCTGATGGAGAAGGATGCGCGCACTCTCGTCAAGAACGGGGTGATCGCGGTCGGCGAGGGCGCGAACATGCCTTCCACGCCGGAGGCCGTGCGGGTCTTTCAGGAAGCGGGCATCCTGTTCGCTCCGGGCAAGGCCGCCAATGCGGGCGGCGTCGCCACCTCGGCGCTGGAGATGCAGCAGAACGCCTCGCGCGATAGCTGGACGTTCGAGCAGACCGAAGCCCGCCTGGCGGAGATCATGCGGGGCATCCACGACACCTGCGCCGCCACCGCCCAGGAATATGGCGCGGAAGGCGATTATGTGCTGGGCGCCAACATCGCGGGCTTCGTGCGCGTTGCCGAGGCGATGAACGCGATGGGCGTTATCTGACGGGAAGGACGGACAAGGCCCCGCCACCGGGCGGGAGCCGTTCGTCCTGATCGATGCCGGGCAACTCCGGGCGGGCCGAGAGGACGCCGACGATCGTTCGTCGGGCGTCCTCTCGGCCTTTTTGATACGCGCCGCTTGGGAAGTGTAAATTCCCGTCAAGCGCAGGATGCGACGCAACCCTCTGCTCGATGGTTCGTTGTTGGGGGAAGACGAACGGAGTATCGGATATGACAGCATTCGCCCTCGACCCGCTTGCGTGGCGCCATCAGGGATATGCCATTGCCTATCACCCCGGCGAGGCAAATCACTGCCCCGGCTGCGCGCGCCAGCACTGGATCGTCGGCCGGATGATGGCGGAATGCGCCTTTTGCGGCACCGCGCTCACGCTGATGCATGTTCACGGCTACGGCGCGATCCAGCGTCATGCCACGCGGGGCGAAGGGGCGCGGCCCGTGGCCTGAAGCGGATTGCCTCTTCCCTTCCCGAACCGAAAACAAAGCAGGATTTTCGCGTATCGCCTCCCACCATTTTTGCACGGGCCGCCCATGATCGAGTGTCGGTGAATATCGGCCCGGGGGCGGAACACTTCCCCTGATGGCCCGTTATTCATGAGCGGGCAGGTAACTCCCGTATGCCGCTCAATGCGACCCGAAGCGGCAATCGACTGGCCTCGCCGTCGAGCCTCGGTCCCCCGCCGAGTTTTGCTCCGGCGAGGCACTTTTGATGCCGGTGCGCCTTAGCGGCGCAACCTGCGGACCGAAGAAGGGATTCCTCTTTCTTTTCAACCATGGATGGCCCCCGGCACAAGGGTGGGGGGGGGATGTTGTGCCGGGGGTATCGTATGCGTCTCTGCAAGTGGGGACCTTGAGACGTGTTCCGATGGTCTCTCCATGCAGGTTAACAAAATCCTAACAGGAGGACGAGCCGCCGCGCGCATGCGACAAAAGGGGGCCTGCGTCTGCCTCCGTCAATAATATTTGCGTTGCAGCGCCTGCGTTGTAGGTAGGCGGGATGACGTGGGTGAAAGAAATGGGCGCGCGCTTTCCGGTCCTCTTCCTGCTTGTTGCGGTGCTTTCCGCCTGCGGAGGCGGCACGCGCTACCGGCCGGTCAGCGATGTCCCGGTGCGTATCGGCAAGCCCTATGCGGTGAAGGGAAAGACCTATGTTCCCGCGGCGGACCCGGACTATGACTATCTCGGCTATGCGAGCTGGTATGGCCATGAATCCGGCAACCAGACCGCGAATGGCGAACGGTTCCGGGTGAACGCCGTCACGGCCGCCCATACCACCCTGCCGCTGCCTTCCTATCTGGAAGTCACGAACCTCGATACCGGGCGGACGATCCTCGTGCGTGTCAATGATCGCGGGCCGTTCGCCGGGAAGAACCGGATCATCGACCTGTCGAAGGGCGCCGCGCGGCAACTGGGTATCTCCAACGCGGGGCTGGCGCCGGTCCGCGTCCGGGTCGCCACCCCGCCGGAGCGGGACAGGAAGCTGCTCCGCGACGGCAAGCCCGCGCCGGAGCGACCGGTCGTTCCGCCATCTGTGCTGGCCCCGTTACGGGAAAGGCTGAGGTCCGCGCCCTAGGCCATTCTGATCGCGCGGAGGAATCCGGCGACCTTGCGACCGCCGCTCCGCGTTCAGTCCGGCCGCCGCAGCAGGGTACCGGACACCAGTCCGTTGCGGACGGAGCAGACGAACGGCACCGAGGACCGCTCGCCATCCGGACCGGCCTGTCCCTCGACCTCCCATCCGGTGGCCATGGTGCGGGCGGAAGGGGTGCCGATGATCCTCGATGCGCCGCCCATTTCCGCGACGATTTCCGCCGAGCAGGCGTCCCGCGCCTCGGCTGCGGAGGATATCGACCCGCGCTCGGCGGGTTGATAGGGCTGGCGTTTCGCATCGCGTTCCTGCTGCTTGTCGCGCGCCATATCGCTGAGGATGGAGGCGGCCACGGCATCGCGAAGGCTGATGCCCTCCTGCGCATGGGCGGCCGGAGCAGCGAGGGCGGCGGCAAGCAAGGCCATGGCAGGCAGGGCGATATGGCGTGCGGTCATTGAAAACTCCCCTTCGCGGCGGCTGATATCCGCCGGCATCCTATCATCGCGCGGTCCGGCGGGAAAGCGCCGCGATATCTATGGCGGCGGGGGGCATGGCATATGGATAAGCGTTCTGCCCCGGTGTAGGCTGGCATCGCCGGTTCGACGGAGAGGCATGTGAACAGCGACATTCGGACAATCCCGACCCGATGGCAGGACGCCATCCTGATCTGCCGGAAATGCGGCAAGAAGATATCCGGGGGCTTCGGCCCCAAGGGACGGACGCGGCTCGGCAAGGCGCTGCGCGAAGATCTGGGCATCGGCAAGGGGCGTAAGGCTCCGCTCGCCATCGTGGAAGTCGGCTGTTTCGACATCTGTCCCAAAAACGCGGTCACGGTGGTGCGGGCCGGCACGCCGGACGTCGTCCATATCGTGCCGAAAGGAACGGGTATCGACAGGGTGATCGCCGCGCTGGGGCTGGAGGGCCTGCGAACCGGCGGAAAAGGGGAGAAGGACGATGGATGATCTGGCCCTTGCGCGTGCGTTGCATATCCTGGGCGTGGTGATCTGGATCGGCGGCGTGTCGATGGCGACCACGGTGGCGCTGCCCGCGATACGGCGCGGGCTGATGGGCGAGGACAGGCTTGCAGCGTTCGATGCGTTCGAGGGACGTTTCGTCTGGCAGGCGCGGGCCTCTGTCATCATCGTCGGGCTGAGCGGCCTCTACATGGTCGATCGTTTCGGCCTCTGGTCCCGCTTCGCCGAGGTCCAATATTGGTGGATGCACGCGATGGTCATCCTGTGGCTGTTCTTCTTCCTCCGGCTCTTCATCGGCGAGCCGTTCGTCGTCCACCGCTATTTTCCCGGCTGGGCGCGGCGCGACCCGGACCGTGCCTTCGCCATGCTGCACCGCTTGCACATCGTCCTGCTTGTGCTGTCGCTGGTGACGGTCCTCGGCGCGGCGGCGGGGAGTCATGGCTGGATATTCTAGGTGGTTTCCTGAAGGTTGACTTTGCGTGCCACCGGGCGATGCTTGGTCCCATGCACGACTCTGTTTCCCTCAGGCGCTCGGCGCATCATGCTGGCCGTCTGCTCGAACGCTGACCGCCCCGGATCCGCATGAGGCGGGGCCGGGGAGTATCCTTTCACAGACGGATTGACGGCCCTGCCATCGGGAAACAGGATATGAGCACCAATAATCAGGATGATGCCCGCCGTCCGGCGGATAAGGAGACGCACGACGGCGAAGGGCGCGGCCCCGGAAATGTCGTGCCCTTCGTTCGCAGGCCAGGACGGCGGCAGGGATCGCCCCCGACCGACGGAGGCGGGCCGCCCAGCGCGGCATGACGGGACATGCGACCGGCGGCTCGATGGGTCAGTCGGCCAATATCCGGTGCAGCCCCTTCGCCACGCATTGGGTGGGCTGTGTCGCCACGCCGATCCGCAGGCCCGTCGCCTGCGCGATCATCCCGCCCATCAACGGGGTCAGCGCGCCGCCTCCGGTCAGCATGACGCCGCGATCGTGGATATCCTGGCTGAGTTCGGGTGCGGTGCGGCCCAGCACCTCCCGCACGATCCGCACGATCTGCCGCACATGCTTCTCGACGATCCGGTCGAGTTCGGCGAGCTTGATCTCGATCGACTTGGGCAAGCCGCTCCGCAGGCAGCGGCCCCGTATGCGGATGATTTCCGCCTCGTCGTCAATGCCCGTCTGCCGCCGCGCGACATAATCGAGTTTCAGCCGTTCCGCCGTCAGGTCGCCGATCAGGAACTTGTGGCGGAAATGCACATGATCGGCGATCGCGCGGTCGAGCGCGGCGCCGCCGATGCGCACCGAGCCGCTGACGCACAGCCCGCCCAGCGAAAAGACCGCGACCTCGGTGGTGCCCGCGCCGCATTCTATGATCATCGACCCGGCCGCATCGGCGACCGGCAGGTCGGCGCCCATCGCGGCGGCCAGCGGTTCGGCCACCAGCGTCACATCACCGAACCCGGCGTCGTTGGCCGCTGTCAGCATTGCGTTGCGCTCCGCCTGCGTGGCATCGGCGGGAACGCCGAACAGCGCATGGGGCAGGCGCAGCTTCCGGTTGCTTTCCACCCGTGCCATCGCATAGCGCAGCACCGCCTTCGCGGCCTCGATATCCTGAAGGACGCCGCGGCTCAGCGGACGCTTGATCTGAAGGTTGACGGGCGTGCGGTCGATCATCGCATGCGCCTCGGTTCCGGCGGCGACCATGCCTGCCGCCCCCTGGCGGGAGAAACAGCATAGCGACGGCTCGTCGAAAACGATGCCGTCATCGCGCCGAATGACGCGCATATTCGCGGTGCCGAAATCGATCGCGATTTCGGGCCGCCTCCGGGATAGAATAGAAGCCACGCGAGGGCCTTAACAAGCCACGGGCCTTTTGTCTCGCGTCATGCCTATCCGGTCGCCGTACATGATGCAGGATTCGGCCTTCGGGAGCGGTGCCGTCCGGATAGACCGGCACGGCATTGCCCGCCTGCCGCCGATCCGGTAGGTTGGTGGAATGCCCGATCTGCTGGAGGAACTG
>Ga0182743_1004114_pt1 | contig 11193 bp, 7 predicted proteins | sample eDN3rd30CKraftOP_FD_128522 | JGI IMG/M metagenome (GOLD analysis project Ga0182743, IMG submission 128522) | Enriched Organic Plus compost microbial communities from Emeryville, California, USA - eDNA 3rd pass 30_C Kraft OP (version 2) (version 2) ... | reverse complement strand
GCCGGCATGGCCGGCCTGCGCCACCAGGCTTGCCTCGTCGCATTGCGCCGCGATCACCAGCGCCAGGCGGCGCAGATGGCAGCGGCTGTAGCAGAACAGCGCGAGTTGCGCCCGCTGCCGCATGGAGAGGCTCGACACCTCGTCGCCCGCAGCCGGGCTGTCGGCGATCGTCATCAGACGGCCGAGCAGATCCAGCGAAACAGGGCAGTTTTCTTCATTTGGAATGGACATGGCCCACCGCAAATCCAGACGGAATCCCCATTACCCGGGGAGGCATCCTGACGCGGGCCGCGTTTCCAATTCGTTAATCCTAAAGAGCCCCTAACGGGCGCGCAAAACGGGAATTCTCAGTATTCCCATTCCATCGCCGCGCCCGCCTTGGCCGCGCCGTTGCTGTCGGCCTCGGCCTGCGCCTTGATGTGGCGGGTGATGTCCATGTTCACCACGACGCCGTTGTCCTCGGGCTTGGCCCCGCCCTTCACGCCGACGCTGACGCGGTCGCTGATGTAGCGCGACACGCCGACCGTCACCCCGCCGCTGGCGCTGGTGGAGATGTCGAGGCTGTCGACGCCGAGCGACTTGCGCAGGTTCTCGAACACGCCCGGCCCGCCGCCGGAGAACTGCGCCACGGCCTGCGCCAGCTGCAGCGCCTGGCCGGCCGAGAGGCTGCCGGTGTCCTTGTTGAAGAGGATGCGCGAGATCACCTCGTCCTGCGGCAGCGCCGGCGTCGAGGTGAAGGAGAATTCCGGCTGGCGTGCATTGCCGGTGATGCCGATCTGCGCGGTGACGTCACCGGCCGTGGTCTCGGCCAGGAAGTCGAGGTCGGGCACCAGGTCGCCGGCAAAGCCCAGATGGCCGCGCGTCAGGTCGAAGCGGTGGCCGAGGATGTCGAAGCGGCCATCGCGCAGGTCGAAGGCGCCTACCGCGTTGGGAGCGGCGGTCGTGCCGGTCAGCTGGAGGCGGCCGCCGAGCTCCGCGTTCAGGCCCCGTCCGCGTACGAAGATGCGGTTGCGGGCACGGATGGCGAGATCGAGCGTCGCCTTGAAGGGCGGGCCGCTGCTGGTGTTCTCCCGCGCGATGACCGCCAGCCGCTCGCGCGCCACCGGCGGCGCGCCGACATGCTTGGTCTCGGGCAGCGGCGCGAGCGTCGCGGGCAGATGGTCGGGGATGCTGACATCCATGGAGATGATGTCGACGCGGCCCGAAATGGTGGGCGAGCGCGCGACCGGGCCGGTCACGCGCAAATCCAGGTCGGCGACCGTGGTGACGATGTCGCTGTCGACCAGGGTGGCGCGGTTGCCCTTGATAGTCAGGTCGGCCGGGAAGCCCGCGGCCGGGTTGACCGTGACCTTGCCCGACGCGCTCAGCGTGCCGTTGCGCTTTGTCTGCGCGGAGAAGCGCTCGACGGTGATGGCATTGCCCCTGGCGACCAGCCGCGCCGTGATCGCCTTCAGCGCGACGCCGTGCAGCTCATCGGTGAAGCTGCCGCCGGAGAGCCCGACCGTGCCGCCGAGCAGCGGATTGGCGAAGCTGCCCTTCGCGGTGAGGTCGACCGCGAGCTTGCCGGTCACCCGCTGGCCCCGCGCGCCCAGCGTGGCGTTGGCAATGGCCGCGTCGATGGTGCCCCGCGCGCGGAGGTCGAGCCCGCTGCCCGAGACCGGCACGCTGCCCTGCACGGTAAGCGCGCCGGCGCGCCCGGCATTGACCTTGGCGTCCACCCCGGCCTTGCCGTCCTTCAGCGTGCCCTTGGCGTCGATCGCGATCGAGGGAATGCCGGCATTGCGCGTGGCCGGCACGGATAGGCCGCTGATCGCGAGCTTGTAGTCGCCGCCCGGTGCGGAAGAGGTGCCGGTGACGTGGGCACTGGCGTTCAGCGTGCCCGCGAGGCCGATGCCGGGCTTGGCGATCTCGGCCGCCGACAGCGGCACGTTCTTCGCGTCGATGTCGAGCGAGAGCTGCTGCCCCGCGCTGCCGGAAATGGCGATGCGCCCCTTCTCCACCGCGACCACGATGTCGCGCAGGGTCACCCCGCCCTTCTCGAAGGTGATGCTGCCTGGGCCCGCCAGCTTGACCTGGCGGCCGCCGCGGCGCGCGGAGAAGGAATCGAGGTCGAGCCGGGTCGGCTGCGCCGGAACCAGTGTTCCGTGGCCCGCGAGATCGAAGCCGCTGGCCTTGGCGGAGACGTCGAGCACGCTGCCTTGCGGCGAACCCTGCGCGGTGAGGCGCACGCTCTGGAAGCTCTGGCCCGCCGCCGTGATGGCGCTTGCCGAGATGATGCCGTCGGCGACGGGGCGGTTCCACAGATCGGTGACGCGGGCGTCGGCGTGGAAATCGCGCACGGAATTGGCGCCGAAGGCGAGGCTCTGGCCGTCGCCCTTGATCTGCGCGTTCTGCCGCCCCTCGGGGGCGTCGAGCGCCACTTCGAGATTGAGCTTGCCGGCGAGTTTGGTCAGCAGCAGCGGCGAGAGATCGTCGAGGTTCTGCGCCCAGATGTTGAGCTTGCCCGCGGCCAGGTTCTGCGCATCGAGCGTCAGCTTGCCGCTGGCCATGACGCTGCCGACATTGAGTTCGAGCTGATCGAGGTTCCAGCCGGCGGGCTGCTGGCGGGCGACATGCATGCGCAGCTGGGCCGCCTTGTCGCTGATATAGCCGTCCATGGCGGCTGAAGCCACGAGCGCGCCCTTGAGATCGCGCGCATCCACCCCGATGTCGAAATCCTTCACCGGGCGGCCGAGCGCGGTGCCCTGCGGCACCGAGAGCTTGCCCGCAATGTTGGGCTTGCGCAGCGAGCCCCACAGCCGCGCATGAAGCCCGGCCCTGCCGCCCAGGCGCTCGTCCACGCTGCGCAGATCGGTCAGCTCGCCCTGCACGCGCAAATCGGCGGTCTGCTGCGTGGCGATGCCGTTGAATTCCAGACTGGCGTTCCTGCCCTCGACCTTAAGCCCATCCGTGGAGAAGCCGCCGGGCACCCGCGAAATGCCGCCTTTGGCGGTGACCTCGGTGCCGAGCACCCGGTCCACCCGCTCCACGCCGGTGGACAGGCCGGAGATCTTCGCATCCAGCGCGGCCTTCACCACCTTGCGCGGATTGCCGTCCAGATGCGCCATCAGGTTGGCCGCGCCGGCGAGCGGGCGGTCGACCAAGCCGGAGAAAGCCGAGAGGTCCGGCACCGCGGCGGTGACGTCGCCCTGCACGATCTTGGCTCCGAAGCGGCCCTTGTAGCCGATGGAGGCCGTGGGAATGGCGATGCGCGCCAGTTCGACATCGACCACCCGGTCGGCCCCGAGCACGCCGCGCGCCTCGAGATCGAGGTGGTCGCCCACCGCCCGCGCCAGCGCCTCGTCCCTGGGGTGGAAGCCGCGCGCCTTCACCTCGGCGCCGAGATTGAAGGTCTTGGTGCCCTCCACCGGGGTCATGGCGATGCGGGCGGCGAGGCTGTCCAGCGAGGCTTCGGGAAGGCTCAGCCCGGCGGCGTCGAGCGTGCCGTTGAGTTGCGGCGCCGACAACGGCCCGGTGAGGCGGGCATCCAGCGCGAGCTTGTCGATGCGCGCGCGCCCGGCGACCGTCGCGCCGCCGCTCTCGGTTGGCTTGGCGCGACCGGCAAGCTTGAGGTCGAGCTGGCGGTTGGCGGTGATGTAGCCGGAGATGCCGAGCTCGGCGACGTTGGAGGCCAGCACCATCTTCTCGATGGCGTAGCCGCCGTCGTCGCCGAAGACGACGCTGCCGTTGAGCTGGGTGTTGCCGGCGACGACGGGCGCCACCACGGCCGGAACCAGCCCGGCGATGCGCGAATCGAGGTCGAGGTTGAGGCGGCGGATGCCGCCGGTGCGCGCCAGCACGGCCTGGCCCCTGGCGCCGATGGTCGGCCCGGCGTTGAAGTCGAGCCCGGCCTTCCACGAATCCAGCGGCCCCTCGCCCTGCACCTTGAGCACCACCGGCGGCAGGCCGGGAATGTCCATCAGACGCGCGGCGAGACCGCCCTCGGGTTCGTTGAAATCGAGGGCGAGATTGAGGTCCTGGCTTTCCGGCTTGTAGGCCAGCTTGACGACGAAGGTGCCCGGCGCGTCCAGACGGCGCGCATTGAGGCCGAAGTCCAGCCCCTCCTTGGGATCGCCCAGGCTGGCATGGCCATCGGCGGCGAGCTTGGCCGCGACGCCGAGCACCGGCTCGCCGAGCGTGAAATCGTTCAGCGCGAACTTGTCGACCACCACCTTCACGGGCAGCTGGGGCAGGATCGGCTGGTCGCTGTCGGGCGGGTTCTCGGAGGGCAGCGGCTTGCGCTTGAGGTCGAGCCCGCTGATTTCGAGATCGTCCACCTGCAGCCGGCCGGAGAACAGCGCCAGCCGGCTCCAGACGATCTTGGCCTCCTTCACCTCCAGCCACACGCCGTCATGGTCGGCGATCGAGACGTTGTGGATGGTTGCGTTGGAGGACAGCGCCCCGTCGATGCTGCCGATCTTGACCTGCTGGGCCGGCGTCGAGAGCACCCGCGACAGGAGATTGCCGAGCGTGGACTGCTCGTCCTCCTGCGCCTCGCCGGGCGCGCCGAAGAACAGGGCCGCGAAGACGATGGCGAGGCTGGCCGCAACGCCGGCGGCCGCGAGAAGGGTGCGGAGCGCGCGCATCAGAAGGCATGCCCTATGCCGACATAGATCGCATAGCTCGGATCGCCGTGGTCCGGGTTGATCGGAACGGCGACGTCGAGCCGAATCGGGCCAATGCCGGTGTAGTAGCGAAGGCCCAGGCCGGCCGCGAGCTTGATGCTCTCGTTGAAGTCCGGATAGCTCTTGTCGAAGGCGGTGCCGGCGTCGATGAACGGCACCACGCCGATGGTGTCGGTGACGCGGATGCGCGCCTCGACGCTGGCTTCCAGCAGGCTGCGCCCGCCGATCGGCTCGCCGTCGAATTCGGGGCCGAGGCTGCGGTAGCGATAGCCGCGCACCGAGCCGCCGCCGCCGGCGAAGAAGCGGCGGTTGGCCGGGATATCCTCAAGATCGGCGCCGACGATGGAGCCGAAGCCGACGCGGCCGGCGAGGATGTAGCGCGACTCCTCGTCCAGCGACCAATAGGTCGAGGCGCTGGCCTGGCTGGCGACGAAGCCGACGCTGGAGCCGAGGAAGGTCGGATAGGGCGTCACGCCCGCGGTGATGCGCCAGCCCTCGGTCGGATCGAGTTCGCTGTCGGTCGAATCGTAGGTTGCCGAGACCGGGATGCCGACCAGGGTGTAGTTCACCTTGCCGAGTTCGTCGGTGGTGTGGCCCTTCTCGAACTCAAGCCCGATTTGCGCCGAGATGGTGTCGCTCCAGCGGTGGCGCAGCGCGGCCGTGGCGTTGGCGTAGTTCGCCAGATAGCCCTCGGTTGCCTCGCGCGCCACGGTGGCGTCGAACAGGAAGTCGTTGCGGCTGCCCTTGAGCGCGGGCTTGAGGAAGCTGGCCTTCACGCGGCCGCCGAGATCGTCCCAGCTGAAGCTGCTGAAATCGGGCAGGCCGGCGCTGGTGCCGCGCTGGGCGAAGAACAAAGCCGCGTCGAGCCGCAGCCGCTCGCCGCCGCCGAACAGGTTGCGGTTGGCCCAGTAGGTGCTGATGGCCGGGCCGTCGATGGTCGAATAGCTCGCCGCACCGCCGATGACGTGCTTCTTGCGCTCGGTCAGCTCGATGTCGAGCGGCAGATTGCCCTCGGCGTCGAGCGTCTTGCCCTCCCGGATGCGCACGCCCGACACCGCCTCGACGCGGGTGATCGACTTGCGCATGTCGCGCAGTTCCTGGGGTGAATAGGGCGTGCCGCGCTCGGTGTAGATGAAGGAGCGCACCACGCGCGGATCGAGGTCTTTCAGGCCCGACAGAGTAATGTCGCCGATGCCCGCCACCGGGCCGCGCTCCACCGCGATGGTGACGTCCATGACATGGCTCTCATGGAAGACCACCGGGTTGCGTTTCACCACGCGGGCGAAGGGTCGCGCCTGGGAACGGAACTCGTCCACGACGCGCGCTTCCGCGGCCAGGATCTCGGCGGCCTTGGCGGGCTCGCCCGGTTCCAGCTTGATGATGCGGCGCGGCAGCTCGATGGCCGAGAACGGCGCGCCGGTCTGCGCGTCGACCACGCGGATATCGCGGAAGGTGAACTGCGGCCCGGGATTGGCGATGACCTTGACCGGAACGAGGGCGCGGTTGCGGTAACCCTCGGCGGCGCGCTCGGCCGCCGCAAGCCCGCTCTCGCCGGTGTCGAGCGTGATCGGCACGCCCGCGACCTCGATGCGGGGCGCGGCGTTGTAATAGCCGGCGCCCCATTCGGCATCCATCAGCGCGGTAAGGTCGGCCTTGGCGCGGCGCACCAGCACGTCGCCGTCGGCCGGAGCGTCGCTCTGCAGGCGGTACAGCCCGGAGGCGTCGCGCAGCGGCGTCTTGAGGTCGTCGGCCTCGCCCAGCTCGAAGGTGAGCTCGTAGGGCAGGATCTTCGGGTCAGGCTTGGGCGGCTCATTGTCGGAGCCGAACAGGCCGAAGAAATTGAAGGCTTGGGCCGGCGGCGCGGCAAGGGGAGACAGCGCCGCGAAAGCGGCCAGCGCGGCGCAAGCGCCATACCGGATTGCCACACCAGATCGCCGCATCTTCTGAGTTCGGTTGCTCTACTCGGAACACGCGGCACGCATGGCCAGCGGGTTCTACGCCTCACCCTCGGCCGCCGGATTCCGGCCGCCGCCGTGGAAGAAAGCATGACGCGCCTCACAGGGGAACCCGAAGAGGCTCCGGCGCCTTGCTCCCGCCACCAAATGGCACGGGTTCCACGCCTTTCCAAGGCGTAACCCATGCAGGTAATACCCATTTGTTTCAAAGGCTTGTCTATGACCGCAGCGCACCGCGCTTCCCAAAGGCAACACTTTCCCGTCAAATCGCGAAAACGCCTTCGCGAGCACATCTTCGTTGTATTTTGCAAAATACATCGCTAACAGGGCGGCCAGCAAAAACGGGGGCGCAGCGGACGATGCGGGAAAAAACGTGCTGAGCGACATCGCCGCCTTCCTGCAGTTCGGCCCCGACGAGGTGAGGGCCATAGAGCTGAGCCTGCGGGTGGCCTTCTGCGCCATGCTGCTCAGCCTGCCGCTCGGCATAGTGGTGGCGCTGCTGCTGGCGCGCGGGCGTTTCTTCGGCAAGAGCCTGCTCAACGGCCTCGTGCATCTGCCGCTGGTGCTGCCGCCGGTCGTCACCGGCTTCCTTCTGCTCATCATGCTCGGCAAGCGCGGCATGATCGGCGCGCCGCTGGAGCACTATTTCGGCCTGGTCCTCTCGTTCCGCTGGACCGGCGCGGCGCTGGCCTGCGGAGTGATGGGCTTTCCGCTGATGGTGCGCGCCATCCGCCTCTCCATCGAGGCGGTGGACCGCCGGCTGGAGCAGGCCGCCGCCACGCTCGGCGCCCATCCGGCCACCGTATTCTTCACGGTGACGCTGCCGCTCAGCCTGCCCGGCATCCTGGCCGGGATGATTCTCTCCTTCGCCAAGGCCATGGGCGAGTTCGGCGCCACCATCACCTTCGTCTCCAACATTCCTGGCGAGACGCAGACCCTGCCGCTGGCGATCTACACCATGACCCAAATTCCCGGCGGGGATTCGGGGGCGCTGCGGCTGACTTTGGTGTCGGTCGTCATCTCCATGGCCGCGCTGCTGGTATCGGAATATCTGGCTCGGCGCATGTCCGCCCCGCAGGTGATGGCATGATCGAGGTCGCGATCCGTCACCGCCAGGGTGCGCTCGACCTCGCCGTCGCCTTCGACAGCGGCGCGCGCGTCACCGCTTTGCTCGGCCGCTCGGGCGCCGGCAAGACGACGACGCTCAACATCATCGCCGGCCTGATCCGCCCCGACAGCGGCCGCGTTGCGCTCGGCGAGCATGTGCTGCTCGACACGGATAAGGGCATCAACCTGCCGCCGCACCGCCGCCGCGTCGGCTATGTCTTCCAGGACGCGCGGCTGTTTCCGCACCTCACCGTGCGCCAGAACCTCGTCTATGGCGCACGCCGCAGCGGCCGGCCGCGCGAGGAGGTCGAGCGCGACCTGGAGCATCTCGTCTCGGTGCTCGGCATCGCGCCCCTGCTGCTCCGCCGCCCTGCCAATCTGTCGGGCGGCGAGAAGCAGCGCACCGCGATCGGCCGGGCGCTGCTCGCCGCACCGGCGATCCTCCTGCTCGACGAGCCGCTGTCCGGGCTCGACATGGAGCGGCGCGACGAGATCCTCAGCCATATCGAGGCGCTGAAGCGCGAGACCAGCGTGCCGATGCTCTATGTCAGCCACCTGCCGCACGAGGTGGAGCGCATCGCCGACGCGGTGGTGCGCATCGGCGACGCCTGAGGCCGCGCGGCAACCCCGCCGAAACCCCGATGCTGGCATGGCGGTTGACTCTCCTGTGGGAGCCTCCCGGAGGAACCGTGACCGAAACCGAGATCGTCATACGCCTGGCCCTGGCGACCCTCGCCGGGCTGATCCTTGGCATCGACCGCGAATTGCGCGGCATTTCGGCAGGCATGCGCACGCATGGGCTGGTTGGCCTGAGTTCCGCGGCCATCACCATTTCCGCCCTGATGCTCGCCGGCGAACTGCACGCCGCCGGGGCGGGGCCGAACATCGATCCGCTTCGCGTGATCCAGGGCCTGGCGCAGGCCATCGGCTTCATCGCCGCGGGCGCCATCTTCGTGGCCAAGGGCAGTGTCCATAACCTGACCTCTGCCGCCAATCTCTGGCTTGCCGCGGCCATGGGCATTGCCGCGGGCGCGGGGCAGTTCATCCTGCTCGTCACGACGATGATCCTTGGCGTCGTCGTCGTCACTCTGGTGCGCCTGGTCGAGCACTACATCCCCAACGGCAAGGAAATCGCGGGAGACGATTGAGCCCACGCAAGGCACTTCCCGCATCATCCGGCTTGCCGTGCAGCCGCACTTGAGGTTTAGGCTGTCGGGCATGACATACGGGCACCTGGTGATCTTCGATATCGGCGGCGTGGCCTGCGCCCTGCCTCGTGAGGAGGTCCGGGCGCTGGTTCCCGTTCCGCATCTCTGGCGCCCGCCCTCGGCGCCGCCGATCATCGCCGGCATGGCCAATATCGATGGCCACGCGGTGCCGGTGATCCGGCTCGACGTGGCGCTCGGGCTCACCCCGGCCGACCTGCCGGGCGGCGACCTCTATCGTCACCTCATCCTGATGGACCATCTGCTGCCCGCGGGCAGCGCGGCGCTGCTGGTCGACCGCGTGCTCGACGTCTCGCCCGCGCCGGTCGAGGCCGGCAGGCCGGATCCGGGCCTCAGCCTGAACGGCTGCGTCGAGGCCGAATTCGAGGGGAACGGCACCCTCATCCACCTGCTTGCCGCCGAACGGCTGCTCTTCGCGGTCGAGCAGGAAGGCATCAGCACGCTGAGCCGCATGGCCGAAGAGCGCATGGGCGCCTGGGGCGAGCCGGCTTGAGGCAGCCTGCGAGGGATCGCGAACGGGGCGTGCGGGACGACGCGGCCTTCCCCGAGCTGAAGGCCGCGATCATCGCCCGCACGGGGCACTTCTTCTATGCCGACAAGGACAGCGCGCTGGCCGAGCGCATCGGCCGGCGCCTTCAGGCGACCGGCACGGGCGGCAGCGCCGCCTATCTGGCGCTGCTGCGCGACCCCGTGCACGGCGAGGCGGAATGGACCGCCCTCGAAGCCGAGATCACCATCGGCGAGACCTTCTTCTTCCGTTACGCGGAGCAGTTCGCGGCCCTGCGCGAGCGCATCCTGCCCAACCTTCTGGAGCGCAATTCCGCGTCGCGGTCGCTGCGCGTCTGGAGCGCGGGCTGCGCCACCGGGGCGGAAGCCTATTCGGTCGCCATCCTGCTGCACGAGATTCTCGGCGAGCGGCTGGGCGACTGGCGCATCCGCATCATTGGCAGCGACATCAATGAGGCCTTCCTTGCCGCCGCGCGCCGGGGCCGCTACAGCCGCTGGGCGCTGCGCGCGGTCAGCGAGGAGGAGCGCGAGCAGCATTTCGTGCCCTCCGACCAGGGCACCTGGACACTGCGTCCGCGATACCGCGGCATGGCCTCGTTCCAACGCCACAACCTGCTGACGCTGCTGGACAACACCTCGCCGCTGCAGTTCACCGATTTCGACCTGATCCTCTGCCGCAACGTCCTGATCTACTTCCACACCGACACGGTGGCGCGGGTCGTGGAGGCGCTCGGGCGTTGCCTGGTGCCGGGCGGGTGGATGCTGCTCGGCCACTCCGAGCCGAACCCGCTGTTCGCGCAGACGCTGGACCCGATCATCCTGCCCGGCACGGTGGCCTATCGCAGCCCGGGACCGGGAACGCGCGAGATTTCCCCGCCGGCGCCCCCGCCCGCCTGGGAGCCGCTGCCGCTGTCGGAGCCGCCTGCTCCCCTCCGGCCGGCGACCGTCGCGCCGTACCCGGCTGCACCGCCTGCCGAAGCCGCACCGCGCGCACCCGAACTCGCACCCCCAGCGGCGCCCCCAGTGGCGCCATTGCCGGCCTCAGGCCTGGCCGATGTGCGCCGCGCGGCCAATCTCGGCGATATGAGCCAGGCCGCAGAACTGTGCCGCGCGGAACTGGAGCACGACCCGCTCAACCCGGCGCTGCATTTCTATGCAGGCCTCATCGCGCAGGCGCTTGGCCAGCCCGCCGAGGCCGAAGAGGCTTTTCGGCGCGCGCTTTATCTGCAACAGGATTTTGCGCTCGCTCATTATCATCTTGGCCTTATGTTGATCGAAACGGGCCGCACCGCCGCCGGACGGCGGGCCGTGGCCAATGCAGCGCGCATCGCAACTGCGCTGCCGGGGGATGCCGAAATGCAGGAAGGCGATGGAATGCGCGCCGGCGAACTGGCGCAGATTGCCCGGCTGAGCCTCGGCGCATCCGCAACGGCGGACCGCTGATCCGATGCCCCGGCGCAAGCAGGCCCTTCCCACGCGGCGCGAGACCCGCCTCCACGAGGCGGACCTCGTGGCGCGCATCGTGGCAGAACGCACCGCCCACCTTGCCGCCCGGCAGGCGGCCACCGTGGAACGGCCCGGCCGCATGGTTCTGGCCTGCGGCGCGGGCGACGCCGTCTTCGCGCTCGATATCGGCGAGGTTTCCGAGGTTCTGCCCTTCCGCGATGCCACGCCCCTGGCCCACGCCCACCCGGCGCTGCTTGGCCTGTTCGGCCGTTCGGGCCGTCTGTTCTC
>Ga0182743_1004110_pt1 | contig 11198 bp, 8 predicted proteins | sample eDN3rd30CKraftOP_FD_128522 | JGI IMG/M metagenome (GOLD analysis project Ga0182743, IMG submission 128522) | Enriched Organic Plus compost microbial communities from Emeryville, California, USA - eDNA 3rd pass 30_C Kraft OP (version 2) (version 2) ... | reverse complement strand
TAGGAGCGCGCCCTGCGCGCGAAATCGCGGGCAGGGCCCGCTCCTACAATTTGCTATGAGACATGGAGTTTCCTCGTAGGAGCGGACCTTGTCCGCGATAGCCGGACGTTCCGGCGCGATTCGCGGATAAGATCTGCTCCTACTCTGTTCCACCCACGCCATTCCCCTGCCCGCGAAGAGCCGCCTTCCGAGCCTTGTCCCCAGGCAGCCAAGCACATAGCATCGGGCTCTTTCCCCGCGTTCCAGGAGCCCCGTCATGTCCGTCATCGACCTTCGCAGCGACACCGTCACCCTGCCCAGCGCCGGGATGCGCGAGGCCATGGCCCGGGCCGAGCTGGGCGACGACGTGTATGGCGAGGACCCCACCGTCAACCGCCTGGAGGCCGTCCTGGCCGAACGCCTGGGTTTCGAGGCCGGGCTCTTCGTGCCCAGCGGCACCATGAGCAACCTGCTTGGGCTGATGGCCCATTGCGAACGCGGCGACGAATACATCGTCGGTCAGCAGGCCCACACCTATAAATACGAAGGCGGCGGCGCCGCGGTGCTCGGCTCCATCCAGCCGCAGCCCATCGAGGGCGAGGCCGACGGCTCGCTGGACCTGGCCAAGGTCGAGGCGGCCATCAAGCAGGACGACTTCCACTTCGCCCGCACCCGCCTGCTGGCGCTGGAAAACACCATGCAGGGCAAGGTCCTGCCGCTGGCCTACCTGGCCGCCGCCCGCGAGCTGACGCAGCGCCGCGGCCTGGCCCTGCACCTGGACGGCGCGCGCCTGTACAACGCCGCGGTCAAGCTGGGCGTGGACGCCGGCGAGATCACCCGTCACTTCGACTCCGTCTCGGTGTGCCTGTCCAAGGGCCTGGGCGCGCCGGTGGGCTCGGTGCTGTGCGGCAGCGCCGGGCTGATCGGCAAGGCCCGGCGCCTGCGCAAGATGGTCGGCGGCGGCATGCGCCAGGCCGGCGGGCTCGCGGCGGCCGGGCTGTACGCCCTGGACCACCAGGTGCAGCGCCTGGCCGAGGACCACGTCAACGCCGAAACCCTCGGCCGCGGCCTGGCGGACCTGGGCTACGCCGTCGAGCCGGTGCAGACCAACATGGTCTACGTCGACCTCGGCGAGCGTGCCGCGGCCCTGCGCGACTTCCTCGGCGGGCGCGGCATCCGCGTCAGCGCCGCCCCGCGCCTGCGCCTGGTTACCCACCTGGACGTGAAAACCGCGGACATTCCCCGTATCGTCGAGGCTTTCGCCGCCTTTCGTCGCGACTGACTAGGATAGAGGCGCAATAGCTGCCATCTATCGTAGAAACACACTGTACCCGGTGCGCAGGGCCGATATAATGCGGCCCTTTGCCGGCGATTCGTGGCCGCATTTTTCCGTGGAAGAACCTATGAAAAGCGCTGAAATCCGTGAAGCCTTCCTCCGCTTCTTCGAAGAGAAGGGGCACACCCGCGTAGCGTCCAGTTCGCTGATTCCGGCGAACGACCCGACCCTGCTGTTCACCAACGCCGGCATGAACCAGTTCAAGGACTGCTTCCTCGGCCTGGAAAAGCGCGCCTACACCCGCGCCACCACCAGCCAGAAGTGCGTCCGCGCCGGCGGCAAGCACAACGACCTGGAAAACGTCGGCTACACCGCGCGCCACCACACCTTCTTCGAAATGCTGGGCAACTTCAGCTTCGGCGACTACTTCAAGCGCGACGCCATCCACTACGCCTGGGAATTCCTCACCTCGGACAAGTGGTTGAACCTGCCCAAGGACAAGCTCTGGGTCACCGTCTACGCCAGCGATGACGAGGCCTACGACATCTGGACCCAGGAAGTCGGCGTGCCCGCCGAGCGCATGGTGCGCATCGGCGACAACAAGGGCGCTCCCTACGCCTCCGACAACTTCTGGGCAATGGGCGACACCGGCCCCTGCGGCCCCTGCACCGAGATCTTCTACGACCACGGCGCCGACATCTGGGGCGGCCCGCCCGGCTCCCCGGAAGAGGACGGCGACCGCTACATCGAGATCTGGAACAACGTGTTCATGCAGTTCAACCGCACCGCGGACGGCGTCATGCACCCGCTGCCGGCGCCGAGCGTGGACACCGGCATGGGCCTGGAGCGCATCAGCGCCGTGCTGCAGCACGTCCACTCGAACTACGAGATCGACCTGTTCCAGAGCCTGCTGAAAGCCTCCGCCGAGGCCATCGGCTGCGCCAACGACGACGCGCCGTCGCTGAAGGTGGTGGCCGACCACATCCGTTCCTGCAGCTTCCTCATCGCCGACGGCGTGCTGCCGTCCAACGAGGGCCGCGGCTACGTGCTGCGCCGCATCATCCGCCGCGCCTGCCGCCACGGCAACAAGCTGGGCGCCAAGGGCAGCTTCTTCCACAAGATCGTCGCCGCGCTGGTGGCCGAGATGGGCGAGGCCTTCCCCGAGCTCAAGCAGCAGCAGGCGCACATCGAGCGCGTGCTCAAGACCGAGGAAGAGCAGTTCGCCAAGACCCTGGAGCAGGGCCTGAAGATCCTCGAACAGGACCTGAACGAGCTGAAAGGCAGCGTCATCCCCGGCAACGTGGTGTTCAAGCTGTACGACACCTACGGCTTCCCGGTGGACCTGACCAACGACATCGCCCGCGAGCGCAGCCTGACCCTTGACGAGGAAGGCTTCGAGCGCGAGATGGAGGCCCAGCGCGAGCGCGCCCGCTCCGCCAGCGCCTTCGGCATGGACTACAACGCCCTGGTCAAGGTCGACGGCGACACCCGCTTCCTGGGCTACCAGGGCGTGTCCGGCGCCGGCCAGATCATCGCGCTGTTCAAGGACGGCAAGGCCGTCGAGAAGCTCGCTGAAGGCGAGGAGGGCGTGGTCGTCCTCGACCAGACGCCGTTCTACGCCGAATCCGGCGGCCAGGTCGGCGACTGCGGCACCCTCTCCGGCGCCGGCGTGCGTTTCGACGTGCGCGACACCACCAAGGCCGGCGGCGCCCACCTGCACCACGGCATCGTCGCCCAGGGCAGCCTGAGCGTCGGCGCCGCGGTCAAGGCCGAGGTCGATGCCAGCGTGCGCCAGGCCACCGCGCTGAACCACTCCGCCACCCACTTGCTGCACGCCGCGCTGCGCCAGGTGCTGGGCGACCACGTGCAGCAGAAGGGCTCGCTGGTGGACAGCCAGCGCCTGCGCTTCGACTTCAGCCACTTCGAGGCCATCAAGCCCGAGCAACTGAAGCAGCTGGAAGACATCGTCAACCGCGAGATCCGCGCCAACAGCGTCGTGGAAACCGAAGAGACCGACATCGACACCGCCAAGGCCAAGGGCGCCATGGCGCTGTTCGGCGAGAAGTACGGCGACCAGGTGCGCGTGCTGACCATGGGCGGCGGCTTCTCCGTCGAACTGTGCGGCGGCACCCACGTCGGCCGCACCGGCGACATCGGCCTGTTCAAGATCACCAGCGAAGGCGGCGTGGCCGCCGGCGTGCGCCGCATCGAGGCGGTGACCGGCGCGGCTGCGCTGGCCTACCTCAATGGCGCCGAAGAGCAGCTCAAGGAAGCGGCCGGCCTGGTCAAGGGCAGCCGCGACAACCTGCTGGACAAGCTCGCCGGCCTGCTGGAGCGCAACCGCCAGCTGGAGAAGGAGCTGGAGCAGCTCAAGGCCAAGGCCGCCAGCGCCGCCGGCGACGACCTGGCCGGCTCGGCCGTGGACGTGGCGGGGGTGAAAGTGCTGGCCGCGCGCCTGGACGGCCTGGACGGCAAGGCGCTGCTGGCGCTGGTCGACCAGTTGAAGAACAAGCTGGGCAGCGGCGTGATCCTGCTCGGCGGCGTGTTCGAGGAGAAAGTGGTGCTGGTCGCCGGGGTGACCCAGGACCTGACCGCCAAACTCAAGGCCGGCGACCTGATGAAGCAGGCCGCGGCAGCCGTGGGCGGCAAGGGCGGCGGTCGCCCGGACATGGCCCAGGGCGGCGGTACCGACGCCGGCAAGCTGGACGAGGCCCTGGCCCTGGCCAAGGCCTTCGTCGAACAGGGCCGGTAAGCACCGGCAAGGCCAGGCCCGCGGCGCGCCCGGCGGGCCTTGGCAAGGGGCAGCGATGTCTGTCTAATGGGCGCCCTTCAGGAATCAGGCGGCTTTTGAAATGGCTTTGATCGTACAGAAGTTTGGAGGGACCTCCGTCGGCACCGTCGAGCGTATCGAGCAGGTAGCCGAGAAGGTGAAGAAATTCCGCGAGGCGGGTGACGATATCGTGGTGGTGGTTTCCGCCATGAGCGGCGAGACCAACCGCCTGATCGGCCTGGCCAAGCAGATCATGGACCAACCGGTTCCGCGCGAACTGGACGTCATGGTCTCCACCGGCGAGCAGGTGACCATCGCCCTGCTGAGCATGGCCCTGATCAAGCGCGGCGTGCCGGCGGTTTCCTACACCGGCAACCAGGTGCGCATCCTGACCGACAGCGCGCACACCAAGGCGCGTATCCTGAGCATCGACGACGCCAACATCCGCGCCGACCTCAAGGCCGGCCGCGTGGTCGTGGTCGCCGGCTTCCAGGGCGTGGACGAGCACGGCAGCATCACCACCCTCGGCCGCGGCGGCTCCGACACCACCGGCGTGGCCCTGGCCGCGGCGCTGAAGGCCGACGAGTGCCAGATCTATACCGACGTCGATGGCGTCTACACCACCGACCCGCGCGTAGTGCCGCAGGCCCGCCGACTGGACAAGATCACCTTCGAGGAAATGCTGGAAATGGCCAGCCTCGGCTCCAAGGTGCTGCAGATCCGCTCGGTGGAGTTCGCCGGCAAGTACAATGTTCCGCTGCGCGTGCTGCACAGCTTCCAGGAGGGTCCGGGCACCCTCATTACCCTTGATGAAGAGGAATCCATGGAACAGCCGATCATCTCCGGCATCGCCTTCAACCGCGACGAAGCCAAGCTGACCATCCGTGGCGTACCGGATACCCCCGGGGTGGCCTTCAAGATCCTCGGGCCGATCAGTGCCGCGAACATCGAAGTCGACATGATCGTGCAGAACGTCTCGCACGATAACACCACCGACTTCACCTTCACCGTGCACCGCAACGACTACCTGGCCGCCCTGGAAATCCTCAAGCAGACCGCCGCCAACATCGGCGCGCGCGAAGCCACCGGCGACACCAACATCGCCAAGGTCTCCATCGTCGGTGTCGGCATGCGTTCCCACGCCGGCGTCGCCAGCCGCATGTTCGAGGCGCTGGCCAAGGAGAGCATCAATATCCAGATGATCTCCACCTCGGAAATCAAGGTGTCCGTGGTCATCGAGGAAAAATACCTGGAGCTCGCGGTGCGCGCCTTGCACACTGCCTTCGAGCTGGATGCCCCGGCCCGCCAGGGCGAGTAAGAGGGCATCATGCAAAAGGCGCGGCTCATCCCGCGCCTTTTGTCGTTTTTGACCGGGCCGCCGGAACTTTCATTCCGCGCGGACTGGTCAATACTTGGGTGAAGGAGCACACACTTGATATTCAGTGGCTCTGCCGCCATTTCTTTTTTTGCAGACTGCTTATCCGAAACACGAAAGGAGAAAGGAATGCTGATTCTGACTCGCCGGGTCGGAGAGACCCTGATGGTTGGTGATGACGTCACTGTGACTGTGCTGGGCGTCAAGGGAAATCAGGTGCGCATTGGCGTGAACGCGCCGAAGGAAGTCGCTGTTCACCGCGAAGAGATCTACCAGCGCATCCAGAAAGAGAAAGACCAAGAACCAAACCATTAATTTTTCTATAAAAAATTCTTTGCAAACGGGGAAAACATGGATATCATGCGCCCCGTGTTGCGGAGAGGTGGCCGAGTGGCCGAAGGCGCTCCCCTGCTAAGGGAGTACACCTCAAAAGGGTGTCGGGGGTTCGAATCCCCCCCTCTCCGCCATTTGCACGTTCTGCTGCGAATGACGAGTCAGGTAGCTAAGCTACTGAAAAGATTGAAAAATCTGTTTGACACGTCTGAATGTTCGGACTAGAATTTGCGCCCCATCAGCGCACTCATAGCTCAGCTGGATAGAGTACTCGGCTACGAACCGAGCGGTCGGAGGTTCGAATCCTCCTGAGTGCGCCACTACACAGGCGGTACGCGAAAGCGGACGCCAGCAGCGACGAAAGGCCTCGGCCCGAGAAGCTGCACCAGTTGGTGAACCTGGCTAAACTGCACCAACCAGCGCACTCATAGCTCAGCTGGATAGAGTACTCGGCTACGAACCGAGCGGTCGGAGGTTCGAATCCTCCTGAGTGCGCCATACACCGAAAGGGCCTGCAGCAATGCAGGCCCTTTTTCTTTGTCCGCATTTTTCCAAGTCGGCCAGTCTCAGCGCCGCTGGCGCGTCGCCTTGCCCTGCACGCAGCCGAACTCGTCGAAGGTCACCGTGCGCCGACCCTGGCCGGGCCTGGCGTCGTAGTGGTAGCGCTGCCGGTCATCCAACTGGCTGATCCGGTCCGGGCGGCCGAAGGCGCTTTCCACGTCCGCGCGGGTCATGCCGGTGCGGATGCGTTTCTGCAGGATCGCGGTGCGTCTTTCGCGCTCGTCGAGGCGGTTGCCGCAGCCATCCTCGCGCTCGCCGACCACCACCAGCGGCGTGTCGGGTGGCGTGCGCCGGCTCTCCTGGGAAGGGCGGGCGAGGGGCACCGGCCTGCCGCTGCCCGGCGTCGGGTTGTGCGCGCGCTGCCGGCTTTGCGCCTGGCCCGGCGGGCAGCCATGCTGGTGGAAGCTGACACGGCCATCGGCGGCCTCGCAGCGGAACGGCGTGGCGGCAGGATTGTCCATTGGCATGAGGGCGAGCAGCGGGAGCAGCAGGCAGTGCAGGGGCGACAGGCGCATCTCCGATCCTCCGTGACAGGGTTGCATGCAGCCTATCCCGCCTGGCCTCCGCGAAATTTCCGGGTGTCTCGACAGCTTTTTCCGGCGTCTGTGATAGCCAGTGAAGTAACCCTCAACTTTGTGCCGCAAGCGATTGTTCTAGCCGCTATTTTGTAACGCTGAACAGGCTCCGGAGTGTTATCATTTCTCCTATCTGCCCGATATGGGCGCGTGGGCACACCACCATGGACTTACCCAGTAGTTACCCAGAACCCCGATTGCCTCAACACGACCTGATGTTTTAAGCCCCCGTGCGCGCTCCGCCGCTGGGGGTGGAGCGTGCTATGACCGAAGTAGAAGCCAAGAAGCCGCAGGAAAGCCTGCAGGACCGCCTGAACCAGGTGGTCGAGCTGCTGAACAAGCACAAGCTGGTCGAAGACCTGGCGCACCGCCAGGAGGGCCAGCACCAGGACCTCGTCGAGAACCTGGTACACCGGCAGAACCTCGCCGAGCTGCAGCGCAAGCTCGATGACCTGCACCCCGCCGACATCGCCCACATCCTCGAATCGCTGCCGCTGGGCGACCGCCTGACGGTCTGGCAACTGGTCAAGGCCGAGCGCGACGGCGACATCCTCCTGGAAGTATCCGACGCCGTCCGCGAGACGCTGATCGCCGACATGGACGATCACGAGATCCTCGCCGCGGCCAAGGAGATGGACGCCGACGAACTCGCCGACCTGGCGCCGGAACTGCCGCGCGACGTCGTCCACGAGCTGATGGAAACCCTCGATGCGCAGCAGCGCGAGCGCGTGCGCTCGGCGTTGTCCTACGAGGAGGACGAAGTCGGCGCGCTGATGGACTTCGAGATGGTCACCATCCGCGACGACGTTAGCCTGGAAGTGGTGCTGCGCTACCTGCGCCGCCTGAAGGAGCTGCCGGGGCATACCGACAAGCTGTTCGTGGTCGACTACGACGGCCTGCTCAAGGGCGTGCTGCCGATCAAGCGCCTGCTGGTCAACGACCCGGACAAGCAGGTGGCCGAGGTCATGGCCACCGACCCGGTGACCTTCCAGCCCGACGAGGACGGCTACGACGCCGCCCAGGCGTTCGAGCGCTACGACCTGATCTCCGCCCCGGTGGTGGACAAGAACGGCAAGCTGATCGGCCGCCTGACCATCGACGAGATGGTCGACCTCATCCGCGAGGAGAGCGAGACCGAAGTGCTGAACATGGCCGGTCTGCGCGAGGAGGAAGACATCTTCGCCTCGGTGTGGAAGTCGGTGCGCAACCGCTGGACCTGGCTGGCCACCAACCTGATCACCGCCTTCGTCGCCTCGCGGGTGATCGGCCTGTTCGAAGGCTCCATCGAGAAGCTGGTGGCGCTGGCCGCGCTGATGCCCATCGTCGCCGGCATCGGCGGCAACTCGGGCAACCAGACCATCACCATGATCGTCCGCGCCATCGCCCTGGACCAGATCCAGACCAGCAACGCCACGCGCCTGCTGCGCAAGGAGCTGGGCGTGGCGCTGGTCAACGGTCTGGTGTGGGGCGGGGTGATAGGCGTGGTGGCCTTCTACCTGTACGGCAACTGGGAGCTGGGCGTGGTGATGACCGCGGCCATGACCCTCAACCTGCTGCTGGCGGCGCTGGCGGGGGTGCTGATCCCGATGACGCTGCTGCGCCTGGGGCGCGACCCGGCGATGGGCTCCAGCGTGATGATCACCGCCATGACCGACAGCGGTGGGTTCTTCATCTTCCTGGGCCTGGCCACGCTGTTCCTGATGTAGGCCCACAGTGGCCGCGAAAAACCGCCTTCGGGCGGTTTTTGCGTTTTCGGGGGAGGTTTTTTTGCAGGCAGGAATCGGGGCTCTCGCGACATCCGTGTCGCATGTCCAGGAAGCACGACTTTTCGTAGGATGGCGTTGAGCGAAGCGATACCCATCATCAGGGTTCGATGGGTTTCGCAAGCTCAACCCATCCTACGAAGAGCACCTCGGCGCAAGCCTAAGGTTCAGGGAGGCACGGGCGTAGGAGCGGACCTTGTCCGCGATCGGATTCACCGGCCACGCCGGACGGGGCATGGGGCGCGGAAATGAAAAATGCCGTTTCCCCCATGGGAGAAACGGCATTTCCGTTTAAGCGAACAGCGCTTCGGTGCAGCTGGGCTCAGGCGTTGCTGGCCATTTCCGCATCGTGGGCGATCAGGGCGATCAGGGCATTCTGCTGGCGGTGGGTCAGCTGGCGGAAGCGCTGCAGCAGCTCACGCTCGTGCAGGCTCAGCTCGGGGCTGTCCAGGCGGATGCCGAGATTGTCCTGCAGGGCGCCCTCTTGCAGCAGGCTCTGCTCCAGGCGGGCGATGATTTCCGAGTTCATGCTGCGATGGTGATTGCGGGCGACCTCGGCGATACGCTCGCGCATGCCTTCGGGCAGACGGACGACGAACTTGTCGGCGGTGCGACTGGAGTAGCTTGGGGTTGCCTGTTTCAATGGGCGCATACATTAAACCTGTAAGTCAGGGAAACGGTGCCAGGGGGTCTGTGTTCGAGTCCCTATGACAGCGAAATCCGTTGGCCGTTCAGCGCAAGGGCAGTAATCAGGTGGCCGACCAATTACTTGACGTCAATTCTGCGACGTATTTTGCGTCGTATGAAGGCTAAATGCCAGCACCAATCGTCCGAAATGCGAGGTTATCTGCATATCTTTCTTTCGATGGGTGGCGCGGCCCAAGGGCTCCATTCGCTCAGATTAGCTCAAGTCCCAGGTCCCGGCCGCCATTGCGCCATCATCCGACCACCCGCACGGGCAATGGTTCACGAGGGGCGCGGATGATGTCGCAACCTGGCTCGCCATGCAGCGCCGGGCCGGCCATTTTCCCGCTTCCGCGGCGCCGGCGGGCGGGTATCATACGCGGCGTCCGCGCCCCGGGAGGCGCGGTGCAGAGATGAGCATGAGCGGCAAGTTGATCTATCTGATGGGGCCTTCGGGCTCGGGCAAGGACAGCCTGCTCCAGGCCGCGGCGGCGCCGCTGGCCGAGCGGGGCGGGCTGGTCGTGCGGCGGGTCATCACCCGTTCCGCCGAGGCCCGCGGCGAGGACGCCGAAGCGGTGACCCCCGAGGCCTTCGAGCGCCTGGAGCGCGAGGGCGCCTTCGCCATGAGCTGGCGGGCCAATGGCCTGTGCTACGGCATCCCGCGGCAGATCGACCACTGGCTGGCCCAGGGGCGCGTCGTGCTGGTCAACGGCTCGCGCGGCTACCTGGAGGAAGCGCGGCGCCGCTATCCGGGCCTGCTCGCGGTGCTGTTACAGGTCGCCCCCGAGGTGCTGCGCCAGCGCCTGGTCGCCCGCGGCCGGGAAACCCTGGCGGAGATCGAGGCGCGCCTGGCGCGCAATGCTGCCTTCGCCGAGGGTCTGGCGCCGCCGCTGCGGGTGCTGGACAACTCCGCCAGCCTGGAGACCAGCGTGCGCGGCCTGCTGGCCCTGCTGGAGGATGCCGGGTTCAGCGCAGCGGCAACGCCAGGCTGAGGCCGCTGTTCGTTCAGGCGGGCCTTCTCGGCTGGTGCGAAATCCGCGCCGCGGCATGACAAATGCGTCGACGCTGGTTAACATGCCCACCCGGTCCCGGCAGCCGCCGCGGGCCCAGGCGTGTCCCCATAGTTCAAGGGATAGAATAAGCCCCTCCTAAGGGCTAGATACTGGTTCGAATCCAGTTGGGGACGCCATCCTTCCCGCCGTTTCCTCGTTGCCCCCGGTTTCTTGCCACTGCGCCTGGCGCCGATACCCGATAGTCGAATCCAGACGTCTGGCGATGACGGAGAAGCGATGAGCCATTTCCCGGAGCGGTCCGAGCGATGCTGAGCGCCGAACTCAAGGCCTTCTATATGGTGGCCCGCCTGGGCAGCATCACCCAGGCGGCGAAGAAGCTCGGCCTCAGCCAGCCGACGGTGACCACGCAGATCCGCAGCCTGGAAGGCCAGTACGCCGTGGAGCTGTTCTACCGCGGCGGCCGCCGCCTGACCCTCACCGACGAAGGCGCGCGCCTGCTGCCCATGGTCCAGGCGCTGCTGCAGCAGGAGTCGGATATCGAGTTCTTCCTGCGCAACTGCGGGCAGATGCAGGGCAGCCTGCGCATCGGCGCCACCTCGCCCTACTACGTGCTGGGGCTGATCAAGGCCTTCCGCGAACGCTACCCGCAGATCGAGGTATCGGTGGAGATCGGCAACTCGCAGCAGGTGCTGGAGGCCCTCTACGAATGCCGGGTGGACCTGGCGGCCTCGTCGCAGCCGGTGGACGACGCGCGGCTGATCCACCTGGTGCTCGGCCGCGACCCGCTGGTGCTGGCGGTGCACCGCAGCCACCCGCTGGCGGCGCAGCGCTCGGTGGCCCTGGGCGAGCTGCGCAACCATTGCCTGCTG
>Ga0182743_1004109_pt1 | contig 11202 bp, 13 predicted proteins | sample eDN3rd30CKraftOP_FD_128522 | JGI IMG/M metagenome (GOLD analysis project Ga0182743, IMG submission 128522) | Enriched Organic Plus compost microbial communities from Emeryville, California, USA - eDNA 3rd pass 30_C Kraft OP (version 2) (version 2) ... | reverse complement strand
GTCAGGCGCTGCGATCCGCCCATGCCGGGGGCAACGCCGAGCTTGATTTCGGGCTGGCCGAATTTGGCGGTGTCCGCCGCGATGATGAAATCGGCCATCATCGCGAGTTCGCACCCGCCGCCGAGGGCGAAGCCGTTGACCGCCGCGATCCACGGCTTGCGCACTTTCTTGACGAGGTCCGCCGTCCACCCGGCGAAGAAATCCTCCAGGAAGAAATCGGCGGCGGGTTTGTCGGCCATTTCCTTGATGTCGGCGCCAGCGGCGAAAGCCTTCTCGCCCGAGCCGGTGAGCACGGCGCAGCGCTGCGCCGGGTCGGCTTCGAATGCGGCGAACGCTTCGGTCAGTTCGGCGAGAACCTGCGAGTTGAGCGCGTTCAGCGCCTGCGGGCGGTTGAGCGTGATCAGCGTCACCGCGCCGCGCGTTTCGACCAGGAGGGTTTCGTAGCTCATAGGGGATTCCATTCTTCTCCGGCGGGGAGCGGGGCGAAGACGGCATCGACCATCGCTTCGCTCACTTCCTCGGGGGTGGCGGGTTGCCAGTGGGGATCGTTGGTCTTGTCGACCAGCAGCGCACGGACGCCTTCGGCGAAATCGGGCAGCAGCACCGCCCGCCCGGCCGCGCGGTATTCCATCGCCATGTTCTCGGCGAACGTTGCCGCCGCACCGCCGAGGGCAAGCTGGCGCAGCACGAGCTTGCAGGTGCGTGGGCTCTTGGTGGCGAGCGTTTGCAATTCTTTGCCCGCCCATTCGCCGCCATCGGCATGAAGCGCGGCGACGATCCCTTCCAGCGTATCGGGTGCGAACAGGCGGTCGATCTCGTCCCGGTTGGCGGCAAGGCGCGGGGTGGGGGGCTGGGCGGACAGATCGGCCAGCACCGTTTCCACGGCGGCGGGATCGGCGATGATCCGCGCTTTGGCTTCGGCCAGCGCCTCGCCCGGCAGGTAATGGCTGGCAAGGCCCGCCCAGAGGCATTCCGCCCCGTCCAGCCGCGCGCCGGTGAGGCCGAGGAACTTGCCCGTCTGCCCCGGCAGGCGCGGCAGATACCAGCCGCCGCCCACATCGCAGATCAGGCCGATGCCGGTTTCGGGCATGGCGAAACGGGTGTTCTCCGTCGCCACGCGATACTGCGCGGGCTGCGAAATGCCCACGCCGCCGCCCATCGTGATCCCGTCCATGAACGCGACGATGGGCTTGGGATAGGTGAACATCAGGTGGTTGAGCTTGTATTCGACATCGAAGAAGTGCCGCGCCGCCGCGCCGCCGTCTTCCAGTGCCGAACGGCGCAGCAGCGTGACATCGCCGCCTGCACAGAATCCGCGTCCTTCGGCATGGTCGACGATCACCAGCCGGATCACCGCGTCATCGCGCCAGGCGAGCAGCGCCTGCGTCATCGCTTCGCACATGGCCAGCGTCAGCGAATGGATCGCCTTGGGCCGGTTGAGCGAAATATGGCCGACCTGGCCGTGGACGTGAATATGGACTTCGTCGGTCATAGGGGCGTCTTTTCTTCCGGTCCGGCGGGGAGGGGCCGTTCAATCGCGCAGCAGGTCGCGGCCCACGATCAGGCGCATGACTTCGTTGGTTCCTTCGAGGATCGAATGAACCCTGAGATCGCGCCACAGCCGTTCGATGGGATAATCCATCAGATAGCCGTAGCCGCCGTGCATCTGCAGCGCGCGATCGACCACGCGCGATCCGGTTTCGGTGGCGAACATCTTGGCCATCGCGGCAAAGCGCGTCTTGTCGGGCGCTTCGGCGCTGACTTTGGTCGCCGCGAGATAGAGCAGAGCGCGGGCCGCCTCCAGCTCCGTCGCCATTTCGGCCAGCTTGAACTGGGTGTTCTGGAAATCGGCGATCGCCTTGCCGAACTGCTTGCGCTCCTTGGTGTAGGCAATCGCTTCGTCCAGCGCCCGCTGCGCCCCGCCGAGCGAGCAGGCGCCGATATTGAGCCGCCCGCCGTCGATCCCGGTCATGGCGATCCTGAAGCCTTCGCCTTCCGCGCCGATCAGGTTTTCCACCGGCACCCGCGCATCTTCGAGAATCAGTTGCGCGGTCGGCTGCGAATGCCAGCCGAGCTTGCGTTCCTGCGCGCCGAAGCTGACGCCGGGCATGTCCTTGCCGATGGCGAGGCAGGAAATACCCCTGGCCCCGTCATCGCCCGTGCGGACCATGGTGACGTAGAGATCGTTCGACCCGCCGCCGGAAATGAACTGCTTCGACCCGTTGACGATGTAGTGATCGCCATCGCGCACGGCCCGCGTCTTGAGCGCGGCGGCATCGGACCCGGCCGAAGGTTCGGTGAGGCAGTAGCTCGCCATGGCATCCATGGTGATAAGATCGGGCAGATATTTGGCCTTGAGCGTGTCCGACCCGAACCGGTCGATCATCCATGCGGCCATGTTGTGAATCGAAATGAACGCGCTGGTGGAGGGACAGCCATAGGCCATCGCCTCCATGATCAGCGCCGCTTCCAGCCGCCCGAGCCCGATCCCGCCCGCTTCCTCGCTGACGTAGATCGCGCCGAAGCCGAGTTCGGCGGCGGCCTTGATCGTGTCGCGCGGGAAAGCGTGCTGTTCATCCCATTCCGCGGCGAACGGGGTGATGGCGTCGGCGGTAAAGCGCCGCGCCATGTCCTGAATGGCGGACTGGTCTTCGGTCAGGTCGAATTGGGCGGTCATGGGTTGGCGTTTTGCTCTTTGCGATCAGTTACAGGCGATCTGCTGGATTTTCAGATCGTCATCGTAGGAGACGGTCAGGCGATCGTAGCGGTAATCCATCGTCATCGGCGTACGCGGCGGCCCCCAGCGGAGCACGCGGGCCCCGGTGAGCTTGAGCAGCTGCGTACCCACCGCTTCGCTGGCGGTGGAGCCGACCAGCGACTGGGCCGGTTCGGCGTTGCACTTGCCCGGAGGCGGCGTGCTTTCGGCATCCTGCTGGGCGGCGGCGCATCCGGCAAGCAGCAGCGCGGGAGCGATCAGGAACAGCGGCTTCATCGTCATCGTACAATCCTCCTGTTAAGCGCACTTGCTATACTTGAACGGCTCGGGCGATGCATCCTCGCCGTATTCGCGGCGGACCAGCGTTTTGCCGTTGTCCTGCACGTCCAGCACTTCGTCGCGGCTCCAGTTCATGCCTTCGCCGGTGAATGCGAAAGTGGCGCGCAGGCGAGTGGCCGACTGTTCCTTCACTTCGCCCAGCGTGCCCACGGATTCATAGAATTCGAGCGTCTTGCCGTCGATCTTGAGCAGCCCTTTGGCATCGCCCCGCGTGCTGGTGCAATCGGCCGGGACCATGCCCCAGCGGCCTTGCAGCGCGATGGGGATACCGTTTCCGGCGGGTTCGGCCGGTGCGGCACCCTGATCCGTGGGGGTGGGGACTGCCGGGGCAGGCATGTCTGCCCCCGGTGTGGTGGGGTTGTCCGGTTCGTTCGTCTTGCTGTCGCCGCAGGCCGCCAGGGCCAGCACGGCGAAAGTCAGGGGAACCAAGGTCTTGCGCATGGAGTGAACTCCTTTGTCCGTCCAGCAGGACAACGCTGGCCGCCGCCAAGTTATCCCGCCGCGCCGAACCGGGAACCAGCCTTAACCCATTGTCGGGATAACGAAAGCGTTACCGCCGTCGGGCGAACCGTCGGGCCAGCGCTGGGTGACGGTCTTGACCTTGGTCCAGAATTTCACGCCTTCCATGCCGTGCTGGTTGGTGTCGCCGAATGCCGAACGCTTCCACCCGCCGAACGTGTGATAGGCTACCGGCACCGGGATCGGCACGTTGATGCCGACCATGCCGACATTGACGCGGGCGGCGAATTCGCGCGCCGCGTGGCCGTTGCGGGTGAAGATCGCCACGCCGTTGCCGTACTGGTGCTTGCTCGGCAGTTCGAGCGCGGTTTCGAAATCGGCCGCCCGCACGATCTGCAGCACCGGGCCGAAGATTTCGTTGTGGTAGCTGTCCATTTCGGGCGTGACATGATCGATCAGCGTCGGGCCGACGAAGAAGCCCTTTTCATAGCCTTGCAGGCTGAACCCGCGTCCGTCGACCACGATTTCACCGCCTTCTTCGGCGCATTTGGCGATCCAGCTTTCGATCTTCTGCTTGTGCTCCTGCGTCACCACTGGGCCGTAATGGGCCTGCGGATCGGTGGAGATGCCGACATTGAGCGCTTCGATCGCCGGGATCAGCTTGGCCTTGAGGCGTTCGGCGGTGTCATGGCCCACCGGCACCACAACAGGCAGCGCCATGCAGCGTTCGCCCGCCGAACCGAAAGCGGCCCCGGCGAGATCGTTCACCACCTGATCGAGATCGGCATCGGGCATGACCACGCCGTGGTTCTTCGCCCCGCCCATCGCCTGCACACGCTTGCCCGCGGCGACGCCGCGATTGTACACGTAATGTGCGATATCGGAGGAGCCGACGAAGCTGACCGCGCCGATGGCCGGATGGTCGAGAATCGCATCGACCATCTGCTTGTCGCCATGGACGACCTGGAGAATGCCTTCGGGCGCGCCCGCTTCGAGCATCAGTTCAGCCAGACGCACCGGCACCGAGGGATCGCGTTCGGACGGCTTGAGGATGAAAGCGTTGCCGCAGGCGATGGCGACGCCGAACATCCACATCGGAATCATCGCCGGGAAATTGAACGGGGTGATGCCCGCGCCGATGCCGATGGGCTGGCGCATCGAATAAACGTCGATCCCCGGGCCCGCGCCCTGGGTGTATTCGCCTTTCAGCGCATGCGGGATGCCGCAGGCGAATTCGATCACATCCAGCCCGCGCTGCACATCGCCGCGCGCGTCGGCCACGACCTTGCCGTGTTCGGACGAGAGCATGAGAGCCAGTTCATCGATATTGGCTTCGACCAGTTCCTTGAACTTGAACATCACCCGGGCACGGCGCTGCGGGTTGGTGGCGGCCCATTCCGGCTGCGCGGCGAGCGCGGCGTTCACCGTCTTGTCGAGCAGCGCGGCATCGCCGAGCGCGACCTGCGCTTGAACGGTGCCCTGATTGGGGTCGAAAATATCGTGCAGGCGGACGGCGGAACCGGCCGCGCCGCCAGCGATGAAATGGTCGATCTGGCGCATGGTAAAACCTCTCTCGGCTGGCCTCGGGGGCGAGTCTGGCATTGTCGAATGGATATAAGAGGTACTCCCTCACGGATTGCAGGCAAGGGCAAATTCTGCGAGTGTGTCCTGCAATTTTGCAGGTGATGGCGCGATGCAAGGGATCGACTGGAGCGATTATCAGGCGTTTCTCGCCATTGCCCGCGCCGGGCAACTGGCGCGCGCCGCCGCCGCGATGCGGGTGGACGCCACCACGGTGGGGCGGCGCCTGCGCCGACTGGAGGGGCGGCTGGGCACCACTCTGTTCGAACAAACCCGTGAAGGGCAGGTGCTGACCGAAGCGGGCGAACGGCTGCTGGCCGCAGTCGAGGCGATGGATCGTGCCGTCTCCGGCGTATCGGAGGAGCGCGGCGGCGGCGGATTGAGCGGCACCTTGCGGATCAGCGTGTCCGAAGGGTTCGGGACCGGCTTCCTTGCCAGCCGCCTGCCGGAATTCGCCGCCGCCCATCCGGGGCTGACGCTCGATCTCGTGGCCAGCAGCGGCTTCCTCAGCCCGTCCAAGCGCGAGGCGGATATCGCCGTCGTCCTCTCCCGCCCGCAGGCCGGGCCCGTGATCGCCCGCAAGCTGTCCGACTATGCGCTGCGGCTCTATGCCAGCCCGGCCTATCTGGCGCAGGCCGGAACGCCGGAGCGGGCGGACGATCTGGCGCAGGGGCATCGGCTGGTCGGCTATATCCCCGATCTGCTCTATGCCCCCGAACTGCGCTATCTTGATGAGATATTGCCCGGCCTTGCGGCGGCGGTGCGTTCCTCCAGCATCAACGCCCAGCAGCGCCTGCTGGCGCAGGGGGCGGGGATCGGGGTTCTGCCGTGTTTCCTGGGGGACAGCGATCCGGCCTTGCGCACTGTCCTGCCGGAGCGGCGGATCATGCGCAGTTTCTGGATCGTGACGCACAAGGACACTCACAACCTTGCCCGTATCCGCGCAGGGACGAAATGGATGATCGAAACGGTGGCCCGCCATCGCGGGCTGATGCTGCCGCCCTGATGCTGCGCTTGCACAGGCACGGTTGTATTCGCTTCGCATTGGCGGCAGAAACGCGCACGCAATCGGACCCGCACTCTATCCTTCGCGCGGGCCGGACAAGAGGGACGGCAGGATTATGGCACTCAAGACCCGCATCACAGAACTGCTCGGCATCGAACATCCGGTGGTGCAGGGCGGCATGATGTGGGTGGGCCGGGCGGAACTGGCCTCAGCCGTTTCCAACGCGGGCGGGCTCGGCATTCTCACCGCGCTGACGCAGCCGACCCCCGATGCCTTGCGGCATGAGATCGACCGCATGCGCACGATGACGGACAAACCCTTCGCCGTGAATCTGACGCTGCTGCCGTCGACCAATCCGCCGCCCTATGCGGCATATCGCCAGGCGATCATCGATTCGGGCGTGAAGATCGTCGAAACCGCCGGGTACAAGCCGCAGGAACATGTCGACGAGTTGAAAGCCCACGGGATCAAGGTGATCCACAAATGCACCGCCGTGCGCCACGCCCTTTCGGCGGAGCGGATGGGCGTCGATGCAATCTCGATCGATGGCTACGAATGCGCGGGCCACCCCGGCGAAGATGACATTCCCGGGCTGATCCTGATCCCGGCGGCGGCCGACAAGGTCAAGGTGCCGATGCTGGCCAGCGGCGGGTTCGGCGATGGCCGTGGGCTCGCCGCCGCGCTGGCGCTGGGCGCGGAAGGGATCAACATGGGCACCCGGTTCTGCGCCACGAAGGAAGCGCCGATTCACGAGAACATCAAGCAGTTCATCGTCGGCAACGACGAGCGGGCGACCAACATCATTTTCCGCAAATTCCGCAACACCGCGCGCGTGGCCAAGAACAGCGTGTCGGACAAAGTGGTGGAAATCCTCGCCCGGCCGGATTCTGTGTTCGAGGATATCCGCCCGCTGGTCTCCGGCGTGAAAGGGCGCGAAGGGCTGGAAAACGGCGATATCGATCACGCCATCATCTGGGCCGGGCAGGTGCAGGGCCTGATCCACGACATCCCGAGTTGCGAAGAACTGGTGACACGGATCGTGGCCGAAGCGGAGGCGATCATCAAACAGCGGTTGGCCGGTTTCATCGCCTGAAGCGATGATGGCCGCAGGGGCGCGATCAGCCCGCGCGGTCTTCCAGTTCGTCGCGGTTGAGAATGGTGACGCTGCGGCGCGATGGCAGGTCGATCACCCCGTCGTTCTTCAGCTTGCTGAACTGGCGGCTGACGGTTTCGATAGTCAGCCCCAAAACGTCCGCGATCTGCTGGCGGGAGAACGGCAGATCGAACGTCTCGTGCCCACCCACGTTTTCGCAGGCGCCGTTCGCGGCCAGCCGTTCGGCCATTTCGAGGAGGAAGGCGGCGATCCGTTCGCCCGCGCTCTTGCGGCCGAGAAGCAGCATCCACGCACGGGTGCGATCGAGTTCCGCCAGCGTGCGTTGCAGCAGCTTGTGTTCCAGCGCGGGGTGTTCGCGGGCGAAATTGTCGAAATCGGTGCGAGAAAACACGCAGACGGTGGCTTCGGTCAGCGCGGTGACACTGTGCGCGGTCTGCTGCCCGAAGGGACGGCCGATGAAATCCGAGGGATAGACCACGCCGACGATCTGTTCGCGCCCGTCGGCCGTGCCGGTCGAAAGTTTGAGCACCCCTTCGATGACGTTGGCCACGAGCACCGAATCCTCGCCTTCCCAAAGGAGGGATTGGCCCGCTTCCAGCTTGCGCTGGCGGCCAATGGCGTTAAGCGCCTGAATTTCGGAGGCATCGAGCGCCGCGCAGATTGCCCGGTTCCGTACGCGGCAAGTTTCGCAAAAAGCCATATTGTCCGATTATCAGCACAAAAAGACGGCAGCAATGCCCTTGAAAAAAGAAGTCGTGAGAGTTCAACTGATGAATAATACGAATATACCTTCGATTTTGTTCGTTTGTTTGGGAAATATCTGCCGTTCGCCTTTGGCGGAAGCGGCCTTGCGCAAGGTGGCCGAAGATCGCGGGCTCGCCATGCGCATCGATTCGGCCGGGACAGGCGACTGGCATGTCGGAAATCCGCCCGACCGCCGCGCCATCGCCATGGCGGCGCGTAACGGCATCGCAATCGACAGCTATCGTGCGCGCCAGCTGGTGACGGACGATTTCAACCGGTTCCACCATATCTTCGCGCTCGATCATGCCAATCTGGACGATATCCGGGCCATTGCCCCGGCGCGGTCGACGGCGCAGGTTTCGCTGCTGCTCGACATGGTGCCGGGGCGTGAAGGGCAGAGCGTGGCCGATCCCTATTTCGGGGACGAGGCGGGTTTCGAAGTGACCTGGCGCGATGTGATGGAAGCGGCGCAGGCGCTCGCGGCGCGGTTCGCAAAGTAACGCGCGTGTCATATGTTGGCGGGATAAGCGAGCGCGCCAAGGCGATGATCGCGTTCCGCACTGGGGGTGAAAAGGGGGCAAGATGTCGCGTTTGACAGTGAACGGCCAGCCGGTTCAATTTTCGATGGACCCTGCCACGCCCCTGCTGTGGGCGCTGCGCGATGCGGCCAATCTGACCGGCACCAAATATGGCTGCGGCGTCGGCGATTGCGGGGCGTGCATGGTGCTGGTCGATGGCCAGGCGTTGCGGTCCTGCCTGATCACGCTGGCGGAAGCCGAAGGGCGCTTCGTCATCACGATCGAGGGGCTGTCGCGCGATCGTTCGCATCCGGTGCAGCAGGCGATGGTGGCGGAACAAGCGATTCAGTGTGGCTTCTGCACGCCCGGCATCGTGATGAGCGCGGCCGCGCTCCTCCAGCGCAACGCCGCGCCCGATGAGGCGGAAATCAAGGCGGCGATACCCAATCTGTGCCGTTGCGGCGTCTATCCGCGTCTGGTGCGGGCGGTGCAGCAGGCCGGGCGGATCATGCGCGGGGAAGGCGCAGGGCCCGCGCCCGCGCTGCCGCCGGTGGCGGAGAATTGAACCCCGCCCTTGGCGTGCTGCTCCCGGCGCGCTAGGGCAGGGGGAGAGAACAGGCTGAAGAGGATTCCGATGAAGGCGACCATCTGGCACAACCCCAATTGCAGCAAGTCGCGCCAGGCGCTCGCCCTGCTGGAAGAAACGCCGGGCGTTGCGCTGACGGTGGTGCAGTATCTCAAGAATCCGCCCAGTGCCGAAAAGCTGGCGCAACTTTATCGCGATGCGGGCATGGCCGCGCGCGAAGGCGTGCGCACCAGCGGGACCGACGCGAAGGAACGCGGGCTGACCGAAGCCGACGACGCCACGGTGATCGCTGCGATGGTGGCCGATCCCAAACTGATCGAACGGCCGCTGGTGGAAACGGAAAAGGGGGTGCGGCTTGGCCGCCCGCCGGAAAAGATCAGGGAAATCCTCTGATTTCAGAGTGCCCCGGTTTCCGATTGTCGCAGGCCGGGTTGCAATGACCGCGTGAATTTGCCACGCCGAAGCATAGTTTCTGGTCCCGGTCTGCTTGGGGCCCCCGCAAGAGAGGTTGCGACACGCATGACCGGTTCGGAGCTTTCACAGGGCCGCCGCCGCGCAGGGTGGAAAGACACGCTGCACAACGCGCTGGGTCCCTGGGGCGTTTTTCTCGAGGGTTTTCTCAAACATCCGGTGATGGTCGGTTCGATCATTCCCTCCTCGCGTTTCACCATCAACAAGATGCTGGCCCCGGTAAACTGGGACGAATGCAAGCTGTTCGTGGAATACGGGCCCGGTGTCGGCACGTTCTGCCGTCCGGTTCTGGAGCGGATGCGGCGCGACGCGCAACTGATCGTGATCGATACCAATCCGCTCTATATCGATTATCTCAAGCGCACGATCGGCGACAGCCGCTTCATCGCGGTCAACGGATCGGCCGCCGATGTGGAGGACATCGTTCGCGCGCACGGTCATGACCATGCCGATTATGTGCTATCGGGCCTGCCGTTTTCGACGCTGCCCGATGGGATCGGCCCGGCCATCGCGGCGGCCACCCACCGCGTGCTGCGCCCCGGCGGGGCCTTTCTGGTGTACCAGTTCTCGGCCAAGGCGCGCGATTTCATGGCGCGTCATTTCGCCCGCATCGACAACGGGTTCGAACTGTTCAACATTCTGCCCTGCCAGCTTTTCTGGGGCTGGAAGGACGCGGAAGACCAGTAACTTTCGCCATCACAGGATCGCAGCCGGTGCCACGCCAGACCAGCGCGGCACCGGCCTTTTCGTATGCCGGTGCGGCCTTACTCGAACGTCCGGGTGATCGTTTCCGCCGAAGGTCCGGCCAGCTGGCGATGGATCGAAGCCAGCAGCCCGACGAAATAGACCGTTGCCACCGAGCCGATCAGCCCTGAAACGAGCGCCTGCCCGATATGCTGCACGGTGCCGCCCAGCGCCGCGAACACGATGCCCAGAATACCGCCGACCACCAGCGCCGCCACACCGATGGCCACCACCAGCAACGCATAGAACAGGAACAGGCGGAAGCTGTTGCCCTTGGTCAGCGCCCACGACCGGGTGAGCACGGTGATCGGGTTGTTGCGCCGTTCGATGGCGATGATCGCCGGGCACAGCGAGACTTTGACCATCGTATAGATCATCGCCACGCCCGCGGCGATCAGAGCTATTGCCACCAGGGCGGCCACGCCCGTGGCCGAAGCGAGGCCGACCACCAGCCCGAGGACGAGGACCAGACCCAGCGCGACCAGAAACTGCGATGCCAGATAGGGCAGGATGCCGGTGGCCGCGCGTTTCAACGCATCGCCCACCGTGGGTTTGGCCTGATCGCGCAGCAGCACCAGCAGCGTCAGCATGCCCACCGTCTGCAGGATCGCCATCAGGATCAGCCACACGGCATTGCTGGAATAGAACCCGCTGACCAGAGCCATGGCCTGTTCCGGGGTCATCCCGGCACCGGGCTGCGGGGCAGGCACGAACAGCGAAAATGCCAGGCCGGGAAGGAAGAAGAACAGTCCCGCGACAATGAGCATGACCTCGCGGTTGGCGTTCACCATTTCAGTGGCTTCTCGCCAAGCCCGGTTCATGTCGAATATCATCAGTCTGGTCTCCACCTGCAAAGCGGCACTTGATAAGCGAAGCGGATAGGGCCACGCAATCGGCATGATCGGAAATGAGAACGAGCGGATC
>Ga0182743_1004103_pt1 | contig 11210 bp, 10 predicted proteins | sample eDN3rd30CKraftOP_FD_128522 | JGI IMG/M metagenome (GOLD analysis project Ga0182743, IMG submission 128522) | Enriched Organic Plus compost microbial communities from Emeryville, California, USA - eDNA 3rd pass 30_C Kraft OP (version 2) (version 2) ... | reverse complement strand
GCCATCCGTCAGGGCGTTTAGGAGCAGTGTTTTCAGTGACGAGGGCGTTTTGATTGCAGTATCCAGTCCGGCGCTGCAAGAGATCAGGCGTAGCCGAACGCCAGATTTCAGGCGCTGCGAGTGTCGCAGATCGTTGATGCGGGCCTAAAACGGGTCCGCATCAGCACGCGGTCTGCAGTCTGCGGCTTCTCTTTTACAATACCCGGTTGCCCGTATCAGCCTGGATTGCACAAGAAATGGCCGAAGTACTGAATATCGAATCCCTGGACCTCGAGGCCCGGGGGATTGCACGCCGCGACGGCAAGGTCGTGTTCGTCGAGGGCGCACTGCCTTCCGAGCGCGTCACCGCCGAGACCGTGCGCCGCAAACCGTCGTATGAAATCGCCCGCGTGGAGGACATACTGCGCCCATCGTCGCTACGCGTGGCACCGCGCTGCCCGCACTTTGGCGTCTGTGGCGGCTGTGCCATGCAGCACCTGGAGCCCAGCGCCCAGGTCGCCATAAAACAACGCTCACTGGAAGACACGTTCTGGCATGTCGGCAAGCTGCGCCCCCAACGCATTTTGCCGGCATTGCACGGCCCGACCTGGGGTTACCGTTACCGCGCCCGTCTGTCCGTGCGCGTGGTCCCCAAGAAGGGCGGTGTGCTGGTGGGTTTTCACGAGCGTAAAAGCAGCTACGTCGCCGACATGCGCGAGTGCCATGTCTTGCCCAAACACGTCAGTGACATGCTGATGCCGTTGCGCGCCATGATTGCCTCGATGTCCAAACCCGATCGCATGCCACAGATCGAGGTCGCGCTAGGCGAGGGCGTCACGGCGCTGGTGCTGCGCCACCTCGAGCCATTGACCGATGGCGATATTGCGGTGTTGCGCGCCTTTGCGGCAAAACACGATGTGCAATGGTGGCTGCAACCCAAAGGGCCAGATACCGTCCACACGCTGGAGCCAGAACATGCGGACGCGCTGGCCTATACCATGCCTCAATTCGGGTTGCGCATGCCGTATCGGCCGACCGATTTCACGCAGGTCAATCACGCCATCAACCGCGCCATGGTGTCGCGAGCCTTGATGTTGCTGGATGTGCAGCCTACCGATCGTGTGGCGGACTTGTTCTGTGGGCTGGGAAATTTCACCTTGCCGTTGGCGACCCAGGGCCGCGAGGCGGTCGGTGTTGAGGGCAGCAAGGCCTTGACCGATCGTGCATTGGATGCCGCCACACGTCATGGGCTGGCGGATCGCACGAGCTTTGCCACGTTGAACCTGTTCGAGGTGGATGTCGAGTGGCTGCGCGGGCTGGGATACTTTGATCGCATGCTGATCGACCCGCCACGCGAAGGCGCGCAAGCCGTGGCGCAGGCGCTCTCCTTGCTGTCGCCCGAGGAGCGTCCTCGCCGTATTGTCTATGTTTCCTGTAATCCGGCTACCTTGGCGCGCGATGCGGCGATCATGTCCCACGAAGGTGGTTACGTGGTCAAGAGCGCCGGCGTGATCAACATGTTTCCCCATACGGGGCACGTCGAGTCGATCGCGGTGTTCGAGTCGTTGCCGGCAGAGGAAGTCCTGGCGGTGCAAGAGCAGACACGGTTGAGAAAGGCGAAAGAAGTCGAGGACGCAGCGATCGCAGCCTGATCGGTGGTGATATATACGGCGGATTCTGTATCGTGTTCGAAGGGCGTGGGCCCTTCACACTGCCAGCTTTCCCGTGACAGGATCGTATGCATCCTTGTTCAGCGGCTCTAGCGGAAACATGGGTTTCAAGCGCTTTTTGAAGTCGAACAGTGACCAGTCTGAGCTGGTCACGCCAGGGCTGTCGCATTCGATGAGTGCCGACGAAATCGGCACGAACACCGGCCGGCAATACATGCGCGATTTCACCAGAATGAACTTGGCTTGCGTGGGCTCCAGCCCCATGCTGCGGAATACGCCCAGGTCCCAGGGCTCATGCGTGCGCTCGGTCAACACCAGTTGTGCAGCGCCGATATCCAGAACCGCGCTGCGCCCCATACAAGCGAGCTGCCCCGTATAGGTGGGGCCCGAGATCACATATTCGCCATTGGTGACAGCGCGCACGGTGCCACGTAACGTCACTGGCGGCGTGTTGCGGCCGATCTCGGCAATAGGGCGCTTATTGCCTACTGGTAACTCGACCGTAGCGCCTACACCAGCGTCAGACAATTTCTGCACCGCCTCCGGATCGCAATATAGCCCAGCCTGTATGCCCGTCAGGCCGGCCTCCAGCGCGGCCATGAGTACATCCATCGTGTCGCAGGTGCCTCCGCTCATGCAGTTGTCGCCATGGTCCAATAGCAGCACGGGTTTGTCTGCGGTTTCAGCCAGTGCTTTTGCACGGGCGAGTGACTGCGCCAGCGGCTCGCTGTCGTACAGGAATCCTTCGCGGTTGGACCAGATAGCGCCGGCGATCTCAGCCGCCACGCGATCCGCGGCTGCCGTGTCGCCGTCGCCTACCACGACGACGCTCAGGCATGGGTTCGGAATGTCGGCCAGGCCGAAGCCCGCCAGGATGGACACGCCCAACGCACCGGCGGCCTCGGCGTTGCGTGCGGCTTGCACGGCGTCGCGCATGGCGCCCTCGGCCGTGTTGCTGCGCAGGGTATGCGATACCAACGGCAGGCTGCGCCACGCGATCACGGGCTTGCATTTGCCATCCATACTGTCGAACAGCAGGCGGCCTGCATGCTCACCCGTCTCGTACATATCGATATGCGGGTAGGTCTTAAAACTGATGATGACGTTGGCGTTGTCGATCATTTTTTGCGTGACGTTCGCGTGCAGGTCGAGCGCCACCGCGATTGGCGTGTCCGGCGCAGCGGCTCGCACGCGTTCGAGCAGATCGCCTTCACCATCATCGGTGGTTTCGACGGCCATCGCGCCATGCAGGTCCAGCAATATCGCATCGCAACCCGCCGCCTCGGCAACGATGCAATCGCAGATCTGTTGATAGGCCTGCGCATCGACCCGGCCGCTGGGATAGGCCGTCGCCGACACAGGGGTGACGAGTACGGCCCCGCGCGCTTCGGCCAGATCGATGAATGCCGACATGGCCGTGCGCTTGCCCTTGTTTTCTGCGTAGGCATCGGCGCCGTAGGTAGGGCCATCGTTACCGAACGAGGATAGCGGTGTCGGGACCGGCGAGAACGTGTTGGTCTCGTGGTTCATGCGTGCGATCAGGACTTTCATGTGCAACGGCTCGGATCAGTGAGAGGGATTTCTTTACGCAGGCAAGGGCATCGTCAAACGGTCTGCGTTGCCGCGCGCGTTTGAATCGCACCGCAGCAGCGTAACATCGCGTGCAGCAACACATTGCAGCCTGCTTCCAGGTGGTCGGGTTGCGCGTCTTCGATTTCATTATGGCTGATGCCGTCCTTGCACGGCACGAATATCATCGCCGTCGGAGTCACGCGCGCCATGTAGACGGCATCGTGCCCCGCGCCGCTGATCACGTCCAGATGATCCAGGCCGAGTGTCGCCGCGCCGTCGCGGATCGCCTGCACCAAACGCGGCTCGAAAGGTTGGGGCGGGAAATAAACCACTTCTTTCGATTCGATCTCGATTTTTCCGGGAATGGCGAGGTCCTGTACGGCGCGTGCCAGAGCGGCGGCCATACTATCCAGCGTGGCGTCATCCGCGGCGCGCATGTCTACGGTCAGGCTGACGCGGCCGGGAATGACATTGCGCGAATTAGGGAAATTATCCAGGCAACCTACGGTGCCGCGGCCATGAGGTGCGTGGTCCAGTGCGATACGATTGACCGCGCGGATCACGTCGGCGGTGACCAACAAGGCATCGCGGCGCAGTTCCATCGGCGTCGGGCCTGCGTGCGCCTCCTGGCCGGTGATGACGATGTCGTACCAACGCTGGCCCAATGCACCTGCGACCGCGCCGATGGTGATGTTCTTGGCCTCGAGGATGGGTCCTTGTTCGATGTGCGCTTCGAAATAGGCGGCGACGTCACGTCCACCGACAGGCTCCGGACCAGCATAGCCTATGTCATTCAACGCTTGTCGCACGGATACACCGTCGCGGTCGACCGCATTCAGGGCATGATCCAGCGTAAAGGCTCCGGCATATACGCCGGAGCCCATCATGACCGGCACGAAACGCGATCCTTCTTCGTTGGTCCACACCACGACTTCGATGGGAGCCTCGGTCTCGATACCGTGATCGTGCAGCGTGCGCAGGACTTCGATGCCTGACAATACCCCGTAGTTGCCGTCGAATTTTCCGCCGGTCGGTTGCGTGTCGATGTGACTGCCCGTCATGACCGGCGGCAGATCGTCGCGCAGGCCGGCGCGGCGCATGAAGATATTGCCTATCGCGTCTACGCGCACAGTGCAGCCCAGCGCGCGCGCCCAGGACGAGACCAGGTCGCGCCCTTGGCGATCCAGGTCAGTCAATGCCAGGCGGCAGACGCCGCCCTTGTCGGTAGCGCCGATCTGCGCCAGTTCCATCAGCGAGTTCCACAGACGGTCGCCGTTCACGCGCAAGGCGCTGACGGATTCTAAAGTTGCCATTTCCATGATGATTTCCTTCCTGCGAGCCGTGCGTTATACACCCACGCCCAAATAACGGTCCTTGACGTCATCATTGGCCAGAAAGGCCGCGTTCGTGCCCTCGTAGACAATGGCGCCTTGTTCGATAATGAAATGGTGATCTGCAAGCTGTGTGCAGACCTCCAGATTTTGTTCGACTAGCAAGATTGTGACACCGGCCTGTTTGATCAGCTTGATCTGCGCCACGATTTCTTCCACGATGACGGGCGCCAAACCCTCCACGGGCTCGTCCAACATCAGCACCCGCGGATGGTTCATCAAGGCTCGGCCGATCGCCAGCATCTGTTGCTCGCCCCCTGACAGCTGTCCGCCGCCATTGCGGCGCCGTTCCTTCAGGCGCGGAAAGATCTTGTAGACGTCGTCCAGTTGCCAGGGCGATTGGCGGCGAGCGCCCAGTTTCAGGTTTTCCTCGACCGTCAGCAGCTTGAAGATGCCGCGGTGTTCTGGCACCAGGCACACGCCCATCCCCGCGATTCTATGTGCGGGCAGCCCTGTGATGTCGCGCGATTGCAGCCGGATGCTGCCCGCGCGCGGGGCGATCACGCCTGCGATCGATTTGAGGGTAGTCGACTTGCCAGCGCCGTTGCGGCCCAACAATGTGACCACGGAACCCTCGGGTACGGTCAGCGACACGCCCTGCAGGATATGGCTTTTGCCGTAATAACTGTGGATGGCGTCGATCTGCAGGCTCATGCACGGCCTCCGGTAATCATGTTGCCCAGATACGCGGCACGCACGCGCTCGTCGTTGCGGATCACGTCGGGCCGGCCTTCGACCAGGACCCGGCCTTGCTGCATGACCGTGATCGTGTCCGAGATGTCCATCACGATGTTCATATTGTGTTCGATCAGGACCACGGTGTGATCGTCGCGTAGTCCACGGATGAGATGTTTCATTTCATCCAGATCGTCGACCCCCATGCCGGAGGTCGGTTCGTCCAGGAAAATGGCCCGCGGCCTGGCCGCCAGCGCCATGCCGACCTCGAGCCGACGCTGTTGGCCGTGTGACAAGGCCCCCGCAGCCACGCCAGCCAGACGCGTTAGCCCCATGCGTTGCATCGATGTGTCGACGATATCGGCGTGTGAGCGGGCGCCCGATGGCGGATGCCAGCAATCGAAAGCCCCCGAGCGGTGCACCCCTTGGGCTGCCAGACGCAGGTTTTCACGCACGGACAGATTCGTAAAGAGGCTGGTGACCTGGAACGAGCGCGCGATGCCGCGCTGCACGCGTTGGTGGTCGGCCTCGTGCGTGACGTCGTGGCCGTCGAACACGATGCTGCCTTCGCTGGCCATTAGCGTGCCGGTCAGTGTGTGGAACAACGTGGTCTTGCCGGCGCCATTAGGACCGATCACGGAATGCACGGTGCGCGGATAGATCTGCAGGTCGACGCCATGCAGTGCGACAAACTTGCCGAATCGCTTGATGACGCCGCGGGCTTGTAATAAGGGTTGCGCCGTCGTCGAGGACGGGGTAGCCGTGCCTGCAATGCCGTTGTGCGTCGTCATGCGCGTTCCTCCTTGGTAGTATCGCCCACGGCAGGTGTTCGCCGTGTCGATAGCCACAGACGCTCACCCAGGCCCCACAGGCCTTTCTGCATGAACAGGCTGACAGCAATCAACAGGAAGCCCAACAGCATCAACCAACGCGGCCATAGCGTGGATAGCCAGTCCGCAAACAAGACATAAAACGCCGCGCCGAGTACTGACGCAAACAGATTACCGGTGCCACCGATCACGGTCATGACCAGAATCATTTCGCTGGTGTGGTATTCGATACTGGACAGCGGCGCGATGCCGGTCATCATGGCCAGGAACGCGCCTGCCAGCGCGGTGACCGCGCCAGAGATGGCAAAGGCCGCCAGTTTGAACATCTTTACGTTGTAGCCTACTGCAGCGGCGCGCGCCTCGTTATCGCGTATGGCCAACAAGGTACGTCCGAATACGGAATTCGTGATGCGCAGCAATAGCCAGAACACGATCAGGAAACACACTGCCACAAAGGTATAGAACTGCCAGGGCGATGCGAGCGACATCAGCTCCGCGCCTGCCACTGACAGGGGCGGGCGAGGTACATCGAGCAAGCCGTTGTCGCCGCCGGTCAGGTCGGGCAAGCTATAGGCCAGGAAATAAAACATCTGTGCAAAGGCCAAGGTCAGCATGACGAAATACGTGCCGCGTTGGCGGATAGCGAACCAGCCAACAAAGGCTGCGGCGAGGGCGCCCACCAGGACGGCGGCCACCAAGGCCAGTGGCATCGGCAGCGCGAACCTCGTCAGCAGAATCCCAACCGTATAGCTGCCCAGCCCGAAAAAAATGCCCTGGCCGAACGATAGCAGCCCGGTAAAACCTAATAGCAGGTTGCAGCCCAGCACTGCCAACGCGTAGATCAGTACCTCGGTCGCCAGCGACCCGGACTGCATGCACAGCGGCAATATCAACGCGACCAGCAACGCCAGCACCAGTTGCATGTGGGATTTCAATCGGATCATCAGCCTCTCCCCAGCAGACCGTGCGGACGCAGCAGCAATACTGCAGCCATGGCGACGTAGATCATCAGGCGGGCGCCTTCAGGCCACAGCGTGCTCATGACACTTTGCACGATGCCGATCAGCAGGCCGCCTACCAGCGCGCCGGAAAAGCTGCCCATGCCGCCCACCACCACAATAACGAATGCGATGCCCAATGCTTCGATACCCATGAACGGCTCGACACCTCGGATGGGCGCAGCGAGCACACCGGCCAGCGCTGCGGTGGCCGCGCCTAGCGCGAACACCAGACTGAAGACGCGGAACACATTGATTCCAAGCAGCGACACCATCTCCGTCGATTCGCTGCCTGCCCGCACCGCGCTGCCCAATCGCGTGCCCTCGAGCACGTACCACAGCAGCAGGGCGAACACGGCAGTAAAGCCGATCACGAACAAGCGGTATTTGGGATAGATAAAGCTGCCCCACATCACGACGCCTTGCAGGGAGGCAGGCGCAGCGACGTTGTCGCCCAGCGGCCCCCAGATAACGATGACGACTTCCTGCAGCACCAGCGCCAGGCCGACTGTGATCAAGATGTGAAATTCATGTGGCTGCGCGTACACATGCCGCAACACGACTTTTTCCACCACCCAGGCGCAGGCGCCCACGATCAGCGGCACGACGGCCAGGGCAATCCAGAAATTCAGGCCCCATTGAATGGCTTGAAAACAGAAGTAGGCGCCCAGCAGATAAAAAGCGCCATGCGCAAAATTGACGAAGCGCAAGAGACCGAAAATGATGGACAAGCCGACTGCCAATAGGAAGTACAGCATGCCCACGCCGATCCCATTGACCACCTGAAGCAGGTAAACGTTCATGCGGAGTGTGCGTAGAGAAGAAGAGATGACCGTAAATCGAGACCGCGACGTGCCGGATGATCCAGCTCGTCGCGGCGTGCGGACATTACATCTTGCAGCCGGTCTCGGCAACGGGCAGGAACGATTGTCCGGAATGGACGATGATCGCGTAATCGTCCTTGTCCTTCATTTCGGATTTTTTCTTGCCCTTGAGCAGGTAGTAGTTCTTCAGCACCTGGTGATCTTCTTTGCGGATTTCTTCGGTGCCGGTCAGGCCCTCGTAGCGCATGCCTTCCATTTGCGCGATGACTTTCGCGGGATCATCGCTGTTGGCCTTGATCATGGCGTCCACCATGATGCGGGTGCAGATATAGGAACCTGCAAGGCTGTAGTTGGGATTCATCTTCAGCTTCGATTGCGTCAGTTGGACCAGTTCTTTGTTCAGCGGGGAATCGATACCGTGCCAGTATTGCGCGCCAAAATAGACGCCTTCGCACAGGTCCGCACCCAGGCTTTCGAATTGCTCCAGACCCGACGCCCAGGCAATCAGGATGGTGCAGTTCTGCTTCATGCCAAAGCTGACTGCCTGGCGCAGCGTGTCGGACGATTGCGAGCCAAAGTTCAGAATCAACAGAATGTCGGGTTGCGCGGCCATGGCGTTGGTCAAGTAGCCGCTGAATTCCTTTTCGGTCAACGAGTGATAGCTGTTGCCCACGTGCTCGATACCTTTTTCCTTGAGGATGGACTTGGCGGCGCTCAGCAGGCCTTCGCCGAACACGTACTGCGGCGTGATGGTGTAGACGCGTTTGGCATCTGGTTTTTCCGCCAGCAGCGGGCGCAGGGTCTGCTCGATCGCGCCAAAAGTGGGCACAGACCAGCGGAATGTCGCACGATTGCAGTCCTTGCCGGTGATCTCATCTGCGCCCGCCGTGGTGATGAAGACCGCGTTGGCTTTTTCGGCTTCTTTGCCCATGGCCAGTGCCTCGGACGATAGAATGCCGCCGGCCCAGAATTTGGCGCCTTTCTGCTGGGCGATTTCCTGCACCTTGCGCACCGCCGTCGCGGGCTTGCCTTCGGTGTCCAGCACGGTATAGGCCAAGGGGCGGTCCAGCGCCTTGCCATACTGTTCCAAGGCCAGCTTCATGCCCAAGTCCGCGAATTTGCCGTTTGCGGCGAACGCCCCGGACATAGGCACCGGGCAGGCAAACTGGATAGCACCAGCGGATTGCGCCAGCGCGGAACGGGCGGCCCACAAAGAGCCCGGCACTGCGCCCAACGCAGCCATCTTCAAGAGGTTACGGCGGTTCAAGATTTTTCTCCCTGGCCGCGGCGCATATGGGCGGCGGCATATAGACGTTATATGCGCGGCTCGCGCGCATTCCATGGACGGCTGACTCTGACTCGACGTGGAGTTGGTGTTTCCACTGATGTTGCGCCTGCGTTCCTATTTATCATGATAAATAGGATTAATATCATAATCGTGCAGGGCAGCAATCGGTGTCAAGAATCCAGGTATCAGGTTTAACCCTGGGTCAGGCCGATGCACCGAAAGCAGTGAGGATGACAATGACGCGACCCATGCGCAAAGGATCGTTATGGACTTTGACAGTCAGGACATGCAGCCCACGGCAGCGATGGGCCAACCCAAACGCAGCGATCTGGTGGCCGAAGAAATCAAGCGGCTGATTACCGCCAAGAACCTGTTGCCTGGCGATAAGCTGCCGCGCGAAAGCGAACTGCAGAGCATGTTTGCAGTGAGCAAAAGCACGATCCGCGAAGCACTAAAGTCCCTGGAGGTGCAGGGGCTGGTGAAGGTCAGCACCGGGCCAGGCGGAGGAGGGAGGGTGGTCGAGGTGCCGCTGGACCGCACGTTCCAGCTGATGCAGAACTACCTGTTTTTCAAGGAAGTGCGCATCGAGGACATCTACCAGGTGCGCAAGCTGCTGGAGCCGGAGCTGGCCGCCAGCGCCGTCGCTCATTTGACTGATGCACACTTTGCCGCGCTGGAGCACAACATCCAATGCTGCGATCCCATGGCCGAACATGTCGAGGATCCGTTGGCGCAACGCCAGGAAGAAATGAACTTCCATGACATCTTTGCCGCCGCCTGCCCGAATTCTTTTTTACGCTTCAGTTGCGAAATGATCAACCAGATGATCCGGCAACTGACGGTGTTCGACAATGAGATGCCGCTGAAAGAACAGGAAAAATTCGGTGTGTCGAACACGAAATTCCACAAGCAGATTCTGCAGGCCGCGCGCGAGCGCGATGCAGACCGGGTACGGGCGTTGATGAGCGATCACATGCATGACTGCATGCGTTCAGTGACACGCATGCACGGCAAACTGAAAGGCCGTTTGATCCTCGATTCGGAAATGTCCCGCCGTAAGATGGCGCGCAATGCGCGCCGGGCAGGGCGCAGAAAAGCCGAGGCTTGACGTCGTTCAGACGGGATGGTGAGGGACAGGGTATCGGCGGGGCAAGGTGCGATACTGCATCCCCCTGGTCAGGAAATCATTGCTAGATGCGCGATGTATCCGCTGCGGCTTTCGCCAGAGGCACGAGCACGATCGTCCAAGCGCTTGAGTATGCGGCGAGGGAGAGTGATGTTTACACGCTCGACGGTCTCGTCCATCACGGCGGGATCAATTTCAACGATTGCCCAAATCCAGCCTTGTAGGTCTGGATCGTCTCTGTGGCGGGCAATATTGGTGGGTGGCGGCACGCGCTCGCCTGAGTCGATGGCGGCTTCAATCCACATTTCAATAGCCACTTTCGCGTTTTCGATGGCTTGGTCTATTCCTTCGTCTGCCGCGGAATAGCAGCCTGGCAGGTCGGGGACAACGACCCCCCATGCTTGAGTGTCGCTGCCAGGTTCAATCGCGATGGGGTATTTCATGGCTTTCTCCGGTGTGGCGAGGAATAGGCCCGAGAAATGTCCTGGGACTGTTCGCTACTTCAATCCTGCCTGTTTGAGAATCTTGTTGACCAGCCCGACGCCGAGATCCTTTTTGGGGTGAGGGACGCTGATGTGTCCAGGACGATGTGGATGGTGATAAATATGGTGTGAGCCTTTGACTCCCCGTAATCTCCACCCAGATTGCTCAAGCAGTTTAGTCAGTGCTTTGCTATCTAAGTGTGTATTATACACATTGACCCTCTCCCAGGTGCGAGTCTCATTGATCCGAGTGATTGAGACAAGAGAGGGGATCTTAGAGAGCGACTGGTACTCGGACAATCCGCCTGCAGGACAGATTTATCGCACTTGGCCTCAGTTCTCCTGTGCCACCGCAGCACCACCCAGCTCTTCGAT
>Ga0182743_1004100_pt1 | contig 11221 bp, 11 predicted proteins | sample eDN3rd30CKraftOP_FD_128522 | JGI IMG/M metagenome (GOLD analysis project Ga0182743, IMG submission 128522) | Enriched Organic Plus compost microbial communities from Emeryville, California, USA - eDNA 3rd pass 30_C Kraft OP (version 2) (version 2) ... | reverse complement strand
CGTCGCCCACGCCCAGCGCCTGATCCAGCAGCGCGGCTACAACGGCTTCAGCTACCGCGACCTCGCGGCGCTGGTGGGCATCAAGACCGCGAGCATCCACTACCACTTCCCCCAGAAGGAAGATCTGCTGCTGGCCGCCGTGCAGGCCTACCACGACCAGTGGCGCGCCGTGATCGGCGCCGTCGACCCTGCGCTGCCCGCCCCGGCCAAACTGCGCCAGTACCTCGCGCTGCACCGGCGCACGTTCGCGGGCACCGACCGCGTCTGCCTGGGCGGAGCCCTGGCCGCCGATCTGGGTTCGCTGCCCGAACCCGTGCGCCTGGCGCTGCAGGCCTTCTATCGCGCCAACGAGAACTGGCTGGCCAAGGTGATCGCACAAGGCCAGCGTGAGGGCGACTTCGCCGCCACACTGGAACCGCAAGCGGCCGCGCGCGCTCTGTTTGCCGCCGTGCAGGGCTGCCTGGCCGCCTCGCGCCTGTTCGGCGACAGCGAGCGAATGGGTGGCATCCTGGAAACGCTGGGCTTGTGCAAGTCGACGCAGCTGCAGTCCCACGCGCCGCGGCACACCCGGCACCCCGCTACCACGACGTAAAACGGCGGCGCCCGAACCCTTCGGCGCGCGGCCGAAGGTTGCGACGGAGCCGGAACACGACGCCGGCCCCGCATCCAAGCGCGATTGTTTCTTCACAGTTTTCCTGATGCCCCCTTCCCCGAACCGGGGCCTATACTCTTTCCACACGCACGCTCCGGCACGCAGACCGGGTCGCCGCCTAACCTCGCGCGGCGCGCCGGGGCACAAGGTGCCCAGGGTCATGGCCCCTTTCGCGGGGAGGCGAATTCTCCATGTCGCGCCAGGCATAGACGGCTCGTTCCAAAGTTTCTACGAAACGGCACCTTCAAGGAGGTGTGTGATGAGCGATTTGTCCAATGGTGCGATCGACGAGCTGAAAGCGTCCGCAAGAGGCCAGGTGCTGGTACCCGGCGACCCAGGCTACGACGATGCCCGCAAGATCTGGAACGCCATGATCGACCGGCGGCCCGCGGTGATCGTGCGATGCGCCGGCGTCGCGGATGTGCGCAAGGCGGTGGATGTCGCGCGCGAGAACGACATGGTCGTCGCGGTGCGCGGCGGTGGCCACAACATCGCCGGCACCGCGGTCTGCGACGGCGGCATCATGATCGATCTATCGCCAATGAAGTCCGTACGGATCGACCCCCGGCTGTCCATTGCCTATGTCGAACCGGGCGCCACGCTGGCCGACCTCGACCACGAAACCCAGGCGTTCGGCCTGGCTGTGCCGCTGGGCATCAATTCGACGACCGGTGTCGCCGGGCTGACGCTGGGCGGCGGCTTCGGCTGGCTCAGCCGTAAGCACGGCATGACGATCGACAACCTCGTCTCGGCGGACGTCGTGACCGCCGACGGCAAGCTGCTGCATGCCAGCGAGCAGGAGAACGAGGAGCTGTTCTGGGCGATCCGGGGCGGCGGCGGCAATTTCGGCGTAGTCACCCTGTTCGAGTTCAAGCTGCATGCCGTTGGGCCGATGGTTTACGGCGGGCTCGTCGTGCTGCCGCTGGAGCAGGCGAAGGAGGCCTTGCTGAAATACCGGGCCGAACTGCAGGCCATGCCCGACGACTTGACCGTCTGGGCCGTGCTGCGGCAGGCGCCGCCATTGCCGTTCCTGGCGGCGGAGGTACACGGCAAGCCGATCGTGGCGTTCGCCATCTGCTATTCGGGCGACCCCGCAAACGGACCGCGGGCCGTGCAGGCGATACGCCAGCTGGGCACGCCCTATGGCGAGCACCTCGGCCCCATGCCCTATGCCGCCTGGCAGCAGGCCTTCGACCTCTTGCTGACGCCCGGGGCGCGCAACTACTGGAAGTCGCACAACCTGGAGACCCTGCAGGACGGGCTGGTCGACGTCGTCGTCGCGGCCGTCGAGAGCCTGCCTTCGCCGCAGTGCGAGATCTTCCTGGGCTGCATCGGCGCGGCCACGATGCGCGTGCCGGCGACGGCGATGGCGTATCCGCATCGGTCGACGCAGTTCGCCATGAACGTCCATGGCCGCTGGGACGATCCGGGCGACGACGAGCGCTGCATCGAATGGGCCCGGGCGCTCTTCCGGGACACGGAGCCCTATGCGCAGGGCGGGGTGTATGTGAATTTCATGACAGAAGAAGAATCGCCGCGGGTGGGCGCCGCCTACGGGCCCAACTACGACCGGCTGGTCCAGGCCAAGACCCGCTACGACCCGCAGAACCTGTTCCGCCACAACCAGAACATCCGGCCGGGGCCCGGGGCTGCAAAGGCCGCATAAACTGGCAAGGGTTCCGCTGCGGCGCACCGTGGCGCCGGATCACGGATGCGCCCGGCGGCCTGGCGACACTTTTTCGATGGAGGAGAATCCAGATGGTCAGCAAGAACACGATTTGCCTGTGGTACGACGGCACCGCACTGGACGCGGCGGAGTTCTACGCCGGGACGTTTCCGGACAGCGCGGTGCACGCGATCCACCGCGCCCCCGGCGACTACCCGTCGGGCAAGCAGGGCGATGTCCTGACGGTGGAGTTCACCGTGATGGGCATCCCGTGCCTGGGCCTGAATGGCGGCCCCGCATTCCAGCACAACGAAGCGTTTTCGTTCCAGGTCGCGACGGACGACCAGGCCGAAACCGACCGTCTGTGGAATGCCATCGTCGACAACGGCGGCCAGGAAAGCGCCTGCGGCTGGTGCAAGGACAAGTGGGGCGTATCGTGGCAGATCACACCGCGCGCCCTGACGGCCGCGATTACCGATCCGGACCGGGCCGCGGCCAAGCGCGCGTTCGAAGCCATGATGGAGATGGGCAAGATCGACATCGCCCGGATCGAGGCGGCGCGGCGCGGCTGACGGCCCGGCCGGCATGGCCCGGAAGCCGGTCGCGCGTGCGGCGATGCCCGGCGACAAAAAGCGGGCCGTAGCCCGCTTCTGTACCTGCCATGCCGATGGCCGCAGCCTAGGCCGGCTGTTCGACCCTGACGCAGATCGCCTGCAGCACCTCGCACACGCGGTCGTTGGCCTGGAACAGGCGCGACGCCAGCAGGGCCCCCTGGAAGGCGGCGAACGCCGTACGGGCGCTAGACTGCGGATCGCTCCAGGACTTGATGGTGCCTTCGCGCTTGCCGTCGGCAATGACGGCGGCGAGCCAGTTCTCGTGCAGGCGGAAGAAGGCCTTCAGGGCCGCGCGCACGGGCTCGGGCACCGAAGCGAAATCGGCCGCCAGCATGCCGCACATGCAGATCTGGTCGGCCGGGCTGCCGACGAACAGCTTGGCATAGCGCTCCAGGCGCTCGACCGCGGGAAGCGAGTCGTCGATGGCGTGCAGGGCGCGGGTGATTTTCGCGGTGTAGTCGACCACCGCCGCCTGCAGGAGGTCGTCCTTCTGCGGGAAGTGGTAGTGGATGCTGGCCGTCTTGACCCCCACGTGCTCGGCCAGGTCGCGGTAGCTGAAACCGTTGTAGCCGCGCTTGCTGATGAGGGTCTGGGCATGCGCGATGAGCTGGTCGCGCGTGCTGGCACAGGCGGAGGAAGTGACGGACGTAGCCATAGTGGAAAGGATGCTATCTACTACTAGATCGGAAGTCAATGATGGAGAACCCGCATCCGGCCCCGCGGAGAGCTCAGGCGGACGGTCCGGCCTGGCGCTGCAGGACGGTGGTGTAGCTGAAACGGTCCGCCGGCTGCAGGCTGATCGCGGCCTCGATCAGCGTGCCGGCCTGGTCGTAGTATTGGCGCACGAACTCCAGGGCGTGAGCGTCCGGCTCCGTGCCCAGCTTGTCGGCCAGCGCGGCCGGCACGCCGACGGCCCGCACGGTCTGACGCACCTCTTTCACCACCGCCCCCGTCACCTCGCAGACCAGGTCGCAGATCAGGCTCTGGCTGCGGCGCAGCAGGCCACGGATGCGCTCGCCGTCGGCGGCGCGCACGTAGACGTGCGACCAGGCCAGCGGGTGGGCGGGCGACACGGGGTTCATGCGCGACGTCTGGATGTCCATCCACCGCGTGCCGGGCGGACAGCCCAGGCGCGCGCTCATGTCCACGTCGATGACCACGGTGCGCATACTGTGGATGACCCGCTGGGCATCGGCGCCGTACTGCACCAGCTCTTCGATGGTGGATATGGTGGGGCCGTATTCGGTGGCGCGCGGCGCGGCCGCCTCGACCCGGGTGCCGGCGCGCTTGCGGCGGGAGATCAGGCCCAGCGTCTGGATCTGCTCCAGCGCCGCGCGCACGGTGCCGCGGCTGACGTCGTATTTCTCGGCGAGTTCCAGCTCGCCGGGCAGGCTGCTGCCCACGGGATAGAGGCCTGACGAAATGTCGTGGAGCAACTGTTTCGTCAAGGCTACGTAACGCGGCTCCATCAGCAGCCCTTCCCCGCAAGAGAGTTCATCGGCAAGCCGCGATTTTATCGTCAGCCGGCCGCGGCGAAACCCCGCATGCGGTCGACCATGCGCGGCGCCGCGCCCAGGTAGTTGGCGGGATCGCACAGCTGGTCGATGGCGGCGCGGTCCAGGTGCGCCGTGACGCGTGGCTCGCGGGCCAGCACGTCGGCCAGCGCACAGCGCTCGGCCAGCGCCGCGCGGCAGGCGTCGTAGACCACGTCGTGCGCGGTCTGGCGGCCCAGATAGGGCGCCAGGCCCATCATCACCGCCTCGGACACGATCAGGCCGCCGGTCAGGTCCAGGTTGCGCCGCATGCGTACCGTATCGACCTCCAGCCCGCCCAGCATGAACTTCGCCTGGTTCAGCGCGCCGGCCGTCAGCACGAAGGCCTCGGGGATGGCCGACCACTCGATGTGCCAGGGACCCGTGGCGCGTTCGAAATCCTGCACCATCGCGTCCAGCATCAGGCCGGCATGCTGGCGCACGGTCTTCGACGCGCTGAGCATCAGCTCGCACGAGATGGGGTTGCGCTTCTGCGGCATGGTGCTGGAGGCGCCGCGGCTCTTGACGAAAGGCTCGAACGCCTCGGCCACCTCGTTGGTCATCATCAGCATGACGTCCAGGGCGATCTTGCCCAGCGAGCCGGTCACCAGGCCCAGGAACTGCACCGCCTCGGCCAGGCCGTCGCGCGCCACGTGCCAGGTGACCGGCGCGGCGTGCAGGCCCAGCTCGCGCATCAGTGCCTCCTGCACGGCAATGCCCTGCTCGCCCAGCGAGGCCAGCGTGCCGGCCGCGCCGCCGAACTGGCCGACCAGCACACGCGGACGCAGCTGCGTCAGGCGCTCGCGGTGGCGCCGCACCATCAGCAGCCATACCGCGGCCTTGTAGCCGAACGTGATGGGCAGCGCGTGCTGCAAGTGCGTGCGGCCCGCCATCGGCGCGTCGCGGTAGCGCTGCGCCAGCGCGTCCAGGATGCCGTCCAGCTCGGCCAGGTCGGCCTCGATCAGGTCCAGGGCGTCGCGCACCTGCAGCACAGTGGCGGTGTCCATGATGTCCTGCGTGGTGGCGCCCCAGTGCAGGTATTCGCCCTCGGGACCGCACATGCGCGACAACTGGTGCACCAGCGGCAGGATGGGATAGCCGACGATCTCGGTTTCGTGCCGCAGCAGCTCAAGGTCCAGGCGCGCGGCGTCGGCACGCGCGGCGATGGCGTCTGCCGCGGCCTGGGGAATGATGCCCAGTCCGGCCTGCACGCGCGCCAGCGCCACCTCCGTTTCGACGTAGCGGCGCAGCGTGGCCGCGTCGTCGAACACCGCGCGCATCGCGGCGGTGCCGAACATGTCTTTGAACAGGGCGGATTCGATTACGGAAATAGGCATGGTGTGCGTGCGGATCGGATACGGGAAAGGAAAGCGGCGCAAACCGCGCCGCGGGGATTTACTGCAGCTTGATGTTGGCGTCCTTGATGACCTTGGCCCAGCGCGTCGTCTCTTCCTTGATGTAGTCCATGAAGCCGGCGGGCGTGGAGGGCGACGGGATGTAGCCCAGCTCTTCCACTGTCTTGACGAACTTGGGGTCGGCCAGCGACGCGGTCACCGCCTTGTTCAGCACGCCGACCACGTCATCGGGCGTGCCGGCCGGGGCCAGCAGGCCGTACCAGCCCTGCACCTCGTAGCCCTTCAGGCCCGCCTCCTGCACCGTGGGGGTGTCGGGCGACAGCGCCAGGCGCTGCGGGCTGGTGACGGCCATCAGGTGCAGCCGGCCGGCCTTGGCCAGGTGCAGCGAATCGGGGCCGGCGAACACCGCATCGACCTCGCCGCCCATGGCGGCCGTGACCGACGGGCCGCCGCCCTTGTACGGCACGTGCAGCAGCTTGACGCCGGCCATGGTGGCGAACAGTTCGGTGGCCAGGTGGCTGGTGTTGCCGTTGCCCGCCGAGGCGACCGACAGCCGGCCGGGATGGTCCTTGGCGTACTTGATGAGCTCGGACACCGTCTTGGCCGGGAACTTGGGGGTGGTGTAGAGCACCAGCGGCAGCTTGGCCACCATCGAGACCGGCGTGAAGTCCTTCACCGAGTCGTACGGCAGGTTCGAGTACAGGCTGGGATTGATGGCGTGGGCGGCCAGCACCATCACCAGCGTGTAGCCGTCGGGCTTGGCGCGCGCCACGTGCTGCGTGGCGATGGCACCGCCGGCGCCTGGCTTATAGGACACCACCACGGGCACGCCCAGCTTCTCCTGCAGCACGGCCGACAGCGGCCGCGCCACCGCGTCGGCGGTGCCGCCGGGCGGATACGGAATGACCATCTCGACGGGACGGTCGGGGAAGGACGCCGCCTGGGAAGAGGCGGCCAGCGCCAGCGCGGTGGCGCCGAGCAGGTTCTTGATCAGCTGCTTCATCGTTGTTGTCTCCTGTGGGTAAAGCGATGCGGGCGCAATGCGCCGTCAGATGAAAAACAGGTCGTCGGCGTAGGCCAGCGGCGCATCGGTGGCCGCCTCCAGCGCCGCGCGCGTCAGGCCCTCGGCCATGGCGCGCACGACGAAGCCGCGCTGCGGGTCGACGTCGATCACGGCCATGTCGGTGTAGACCACATCGACCGCAGCCTTGCCCGTCAGCGGGAAGGTGCAGGTGCGCAGCAGCTTGGGCTGGCCGTCGCGGGTGGTGTGCTCCATCACCACGATGACCTTGCGGGCGCCGGCCACCAGGTCCATGGCGCCGCCGATGCCGGGCACCGCCTCGGTGTCGCCGGTGGACCAGCTGGCGATGTCGCCGTTGCTGGCGACCTGGAAGGCGCCGAGGATGGTGGCGTCGAGGTGGCCGCCGCGCATCATGGCGAACGACAACGACTGGTCGCAGATCGCCGCGCCGCGGATGAGCTGCAGGCGCGCCTTGCTTGCGTTGATGAGGTCCTCGTCGCCGGGGTCGCCGGGCGTGACGTCCTCGATGCCGAGGATGCCGTTCTCGCTGTGCAGGATGATTTCCTTGGCGGGGTCGAGGTACTTGGCGACCAGCGTGGGCATGCCCAGGCCGATGTTCACGTAGCTGCCGGGCGGGATGTCGGCGGCCACCTGCTGCGCGACGCAGTCGCGGCTCAGTTTCTTCAGGTTGCTCATAGTCCGCTGTCCTTGCGCACGACGCGGCTGACGAAGATGCCGGGCGTCACGATGGTTTCGGGAGGAATCAGGCCCAGGGGCAGGATGTCGTCGACCTGCGCGATGGCCGTCTCGGCGGCCATGCACATGACAGGGCCGAAGCCGCGCGCCGCCAGGCGGTAGGTCAGATTGCCCCAGCGGTCGGCGTGGCAGGCCTTGACCAGCGCGAAGTCGGCGCGCAGGGGCTGCTCCAGCACGTAGCCCTTGCCGTCGAACACGCTCTGGGGCTTGCCCTCGGCGATGGGCGTGCCATAGCCGGTGGGCGTATAGAACGGACCCAGCCCCGCGCCGGCGGCGCGCATGCGCTCCAGCAGCGTGCCCTGGGGCACCAGTTCCAGCTCGATCTTCTTCTCGCGGTACAGGGCGGTGAAGACATCGGCGCCCGAGGACTTGGGGTACGTGCAGATGATCTTGCGTACGCGCCCGGCGGCCAGCAGCGCGGCCAGGCCCGTGGTGCCCGTGCCGGCGTTGTTGCTGATGATGGTGAGGTCCTTGGCGCCGTGCTCGATCAGCGCGTGCAGCAGCTCACGCGGCAGGCCCGAGTCGCCGAAGCCGGTCACCATCACCGAGGCGCCGTCGCCGATGCAGGACACCGCCTCGCGCAGGTTGGGGATTATCTTGTTGATCATGGTGGTCTCGTGCGGGGAAGGAATGCGTGCCGGTGGCCGGCCTACAGCGCCGCCTCGCTGCCCAGGATGGCGGTGGACTGGCTCGACAGCGTGGCGCCGTTGCCATGCACCAGCGCCACCTCGGCGCGCTGCTGGCGCTCGCCGGCCTCGCCGCGCAACTGACGCACCGCCTCGATCACCAGGAACACGCCGTACATGCCCGGATGACCGAACGACAGTCCGCCGCCGTTGGTATTGACCGCCAACCGGCCGCCCGGCGCGATGGCGCCCCCTTCGACGAAGCGCCCGCCCTCGCCCTTGGGGCAGAAGCCCAGGTCTTCCAGGAACAGGAGGGTGTTGATGGTGAAGGCGTCGTACAGGCACAGCAGGTCCACGTCCGCCGGCGTCACGCCCGCCATGCGCATGGCGCGCGGGCCGGACTCGGCGGCAGCCGTCACGGTCAGGTCTTCCATGCTGGAGATCTGGCGGTGCCACACCGCCGTGGCGCTGCCCAGCACGTAGGCGGGCTTGTGCGGCAGGTCGCGCGCGCGGTCGCTGCGCACCAGCACGAAGGCGCCCGCACCGTCGGTCAGCAGGCAGCAGTCGCGCACGGTCAGCGGGTCGCACACCATGCGCGCGTCCAGCACGTCCTGGATGGACAGCGGCCCGCGCGACCAGGCCTCGGGGTTCAGCCGCGCCCAGGCGCGCGCGGCCACGGCCACCTCGGCCAGCTGCTCCCGCGTGGTGCCGTACTGCGCCATGTGGCGCGCGGCGGCCAGCGCGTAGGCGCTGATGGGCTGCATGGGTTCGTACGGCGTCTCGTAGGGTTGGGGGTCCAGCACCTGGCGCATCTTGCCCACGGCGGCGCGGTTGACGGTGCCGCTGCGCTGCGTGCTGCCGTAGCAGACCAGCACCGCGTTGCACTCGCCAGCCTGCAGCGCCTGGATGGCGGGCAGCAGGTGAGCCACGAAACTGGAGCCGCCCAGCATGGTGCTGTCGATGAAACTGGGGCGGATGCCCAGGTATTCGGCCACCGGCATGGCCCACATCGTGGCCGACGCGCTGCAGGTGCACAGGCCGTCGATGTCGGACATGCGCAGGCCCGCGTCGGCCACGGCGCGCACGGCGGCCTGCGCCAGGATTTCCATCTCGGTGTAGCCGGTGGCGTCGCCCATGCCGGCCTGGCCCACGCCCACCACGGCGGCGGCGCCGCGCAATGTATTCGCGTTCATCGTGCGGCCTCCAGGGTGAAGACCACCAGGTTCTGTTCGCCCGCGCGGCGCACCTCGGCGCGTACGCGGTCGCCGATGCGCGGCACGGCGGGATCCACGTCTTCGACGCGGCTCATCATCCGCACGCCCTCGTCCAGGTCGACCAGGCACAGATTGAGGTCGCCGCCGGCCTGCACCGGACGGCGCATCACAGTGGTGGAATAGATGGTACCCAGGCCCGATGGCGCGACCCAGTCGAATTCCTGCGCGCCGCACACCAGGCAGGCCGTGCGGGGATAGAACACGGCCTTGCCGCAGCCGCGACAGCGCGGAATGCGCCAGTCGCCGTCCTGCAGATGGCCGAGATACGTCTGCTCCGGACCGAGCGGGCCCGATGGCGCGGCCGCGCCGCGCGTGCTTGCTTGCTCTGACATGCCGATTGCCTCGCGGATAGGATTCAGATGGGGTCCCAGCTCACCACGTCGGGAGAGCGCTCCAGCGCATAGAAGCTGCTGCGCAGGGCGGGCATGGCGATCCCGGCGATGCTTTCCGGCGTCCAGCCGTCGCTCATGTGCACCGAGCGCACGGGGCGGGGCTGGCTGAATAGCAGGATCTCGTTGGCGCGCACGCCGAAGATCTGGCCCGTCACGGCGGCGGCCGCGTCGCTGGCCAGGAACACGGCCATCGGGGCGATCTTGCCGGCCTCCATCTTCTTCAGCTTCTCCACGCGCGCGACCTCTTCGGGTGTGCTGGCGGGAATGGAATCGGTCATGCGGCTCCAGGCGAACGGTGCAATGCAGTTGGAGCGCACGCCGTATTTGTGCATGTCCAGCGCGATGGACTTGGACAGCGCCACGATGCCCAGCTTCGCCGCCGAGTAGTTGGCCTGGCCGAAGTTGCCCACCAGGCCCGAGGTGGACGTCATGTGCACGTAAGCCCCGCCGTTCTGCGCACGAAAGTGCGGCGCCGCGGCGCGGCTGACGAAGAAGGTGCCGTGCAGGTGCACGTCGATGACCGAACGCCACTCGTCTTCGCTCATGTTGTGGAAGAAGCGGTCGCGCAGATTGCCCGCGTTGTTGATGACCGCGTCGATGCGGCCATACGTGTCGAGCGCGCAGGCGACGATGCGCTGCGCACTGGCCCAGTCCGACACGCTGTCGGTGCAGGCCACCGCCGTGCCGCCTGCCGCACGCAGCTCGGCGGCCAGCCGTTCTGCCACGCCGCTGTCGCCGCCCTGCCCGGCCAGCGACACGCCTACGTCGTTGACCACCACCCGGGCGCCGGCCCGCGCCAGTGCATGCGCGATGCCGCGGCCGATGCCGCCGCCCGCCCCCGTGAGAACCACTACCTTGTCTTCCATGCCACCTGCCCGAGAACGATCGAATTGGGACTGGGCGCTGCGGCCAGGCCGCTGCCCTTTTGCCGTCCCGCCTCTTTTTATATGTATGGACATAATATTAAGTACTGTACATAACCATTGTCAACATCGCGCCGCATCGGGTGTTGGTATCGTAGGAAACCGGCCGTCCGGCGGCCGCCGCCGTCTTTCCAGGAACGACCATGCCCATCGCCCCCGGCGACCTGTCCGCGCCGCCGCGCGACGCCGCGCGCGGGCTCGGCGCCCCCCTGTCGCGCACGCTGCTGGCGCTCTTCCCGCTTTGCGCCGAAGCGCAGGAGGCGGACGCCATGCTGGCGCCGGTAACAGTGCACGCCACGCGCCTGTCCACGCCGGTACTCGACACGCCGGCTTCGGTGGACGTCGTGGAAGGCAGCGCGCTGCGCGCACGCCAGCCCGGCATCAATCTCTCGGAGGGCCTGGCGGGCGTG
>Ga0182743_1004097_pt1 | contig 11225 bp, 12 predicted proteins | sample eDN3rd30CKraftOP_FD_128522 | JGI IMG/M metagenome (GOLD analysis project Ga0182743, IMG submission 128522) | Enriched Organic Plus compost microbial communities from Emeryville, California, USA - eDNA 3rd pass 30_C Kraft OP (version 2) (version 2) ... | reverse complement strand
GCGCGCAGGCGCGGACGAGGTGAGCGAACACGGTGTCCGGCGCCCGCGCGCCGGACCGACTTTGTGAAGCCCGGCCGGGCCGATTGCCTCGGCTCGACGACCAATAGAACTCCACGCTCACGACACACGCATAGACCTAAAACAAAAAGAGCCATCGCGCATTCCCACACGACGGCCCATCACTACCTCAAAAGAAAGAAGCGCAGCGCCCCTTCCTTAAGCGACAGCAGCAGTCACCACAATCTCAACTTTGAAATCAGGATTAGCCAACCGCGCTTCGACCGTAGCACGCGGAGGCGCATTACCCGCCGGCACCCATGCATCCCAAGCCTTGTTCATGGCATCGAACTCTTTCATATTGGCCACAAAAATCTGCGCCATCAGAATCTTGGTCTTGTCGGTACCCGCCTCAGCCAGCAAACGATCAATCGTCGCCAACACCTGTTCCGTCTGCCCCGTCATATCGAGCGAAGCATCATCCGGCACCTGACCTGCCAAATACGCGATACCGTTATACACAGCCATGTCAGACAGACGCTTTTCCACATTGACGCGCTTAATACCACTCATCAAACATCCCCAAAGAGTAAGTCAAAGAAATGCCTAGCCTTCAAAACGGCTCGGCAAAAAAACACGCCGCGCCTGCGGCAAAAAAATCACCTGCTCAAGCCGGCGGCAACTGGAACACCTGGCGCAGATACGCCAGATACGCCGGATCGTCGCACATCGTCTTTTCCGGCGCATCCGAGACCTTCGCCACCGGCTGGCCATTGCAGCGAACCATCTTCATCACAATCTGCAGCGGCTCGTGGCCCAGATCATTCGTCAGATTCGTACCGATCCCGAACGACACCTTGCAACGTCCCGCAAATTGCCGAGCCAGCTCAATAGCACGCGGAAAAGTCAGCGAATCAGAAAACACCAGCGTCTTGGCGCGCGGATCGACACGATTGTTCCGATAGTGCTCCAACAACCGCTCGCCCCACACGAAAGGATCGCCCGAATCATGCCGCGCACCATCGAACAGCTTGCAGAAATACATATCGAAATCACGCAAGAACGCGTCCATGCCATAGACATCCGATAGCGCGATACCCAAGTCGCCCCGGTACTCTTTCGCCCAGACCTCCAGCGCATACACCTGCGAATCGCGCAGCCTCGGCCCCAACGCCTGGCAAGCCTGCAAATACTCGTGACCCATGGTGCCCAGCGGCAACACGTTGTGCTCCATCGCCAACAGCACATTGCTGGTGCCCGCAAAATGCTTGCCCATCTGCGCTTTCATCGTCGCCACGATTTCCTCGTGCCACTGCTTGGAGAAGCGCCGGCGCGTCCCATATTCGGCCACCCGGAAATCCGCCAATGCGGGATCATCCAACACCAGATGCATTTTTGACTGCAAGCGTTTTCGGCCTTCGTCCCAATCGGGATCCCGACGGGTGTTACGGAAATACACTTCGTTCACAATGGCCAGCACAGGGATCTCGAACAAGATCGTATGCAGCCACGGACCTTTTACCGTGATCGATATCTCGCCAGGCTGATCACCCTCGCCGATGAAAATGCAGCGCTCGGGCAGGTGGAACAAGCGCAGAAAATCTACAAAATCGCTCTTGATAAAGCGCAACCCGCCCAAGTATTGCAGCTCGGCATCAGTAAAACGCAACTGGCATAGCGCGTGGACCTCGGCGCGGATTTCATCCAGATACGGCCGCAAATTCACGCCCGGCGTGCGGCATTTATAGCGATATTCGACCTGCGCAGCGGGAAAGTGATGCAACACCACCTGCATCATGCTGAATTTATACAGATCGGTGTCAAGCAGTGAAGTAATGATCATGATGACGCGCGTCGGGCGCGCAGGGGTTCGTCAAACCGATTTTTTTCGACACCATAGCATATGCGCCCCCCTGGGCGTCCTCCCGCCAGGGCGCCCCGCCACTACCGCAGCCAGGGTTATCATCGCCCCGACGGGCCGCATATGGGTAAAATCTTAGGAATTCAAAAAAGCTGTTGCTTGTCTGCGGAGCCCCGAATGACCCACGTCGTTACCGAAAACTGTATCAAATGCAAGTACACCGATTGCGTCGACGTGTGCCCGGTAGACTGTTTCCGCGAAGGCCCCAACTTCCTGGTGATCGATCCCGACGAGTGCATTGATTGTGCAGTCTGTATCCCTGAATGCCCTGCCAACGCCATCTACGCTGAAGAAGACGTGCCGCAGGACCAGGTACAGTTCATAGCGATCAACGCCGAGCTGACGCCCGAGTTCGCCCCCATCAGCCGCGCGAAAAAGCCGCTGCCCGATGCCGACGAATGGAATGGCAAGGAAGGCAAACTCGAGCTCCTGGAAAAATAGGCCGGGCCCGGCCGCGCCCTCCGCTGCCACATGCCCGACTGCGTTCTAGATGACAGAATCCAAGTACACGCGCCAAACCGTCACCCATGTACAGACATGGGTCCCCGAAAAACTGTTCTCGGTACACGTGACCCGCGACCCGGCCTTTACGTTTCAGGCCGGACAGTTCGCGCGCGTGGGGCTGCCTGAGGCTAGCGACCCGGACGGCGAACCCACGTTGTGGCGTGCCTATTCCATGGTCTCGGCCCCTCACGAAGACCGGCTCGAGTTCTACTCCATCGTGGTGCCCGAGGGGCAATTCAGCCCACGGCTGGCCCAACTGCGCGTGGGCGACGCACTCTACGTCGACAAGACGCCCTTTGGCTTTCTGACCATCGAGCGGTTCCCCCAGGGCGGGGACCTGTGGCTGCTGGCCACGGGGACGGGCCTGTCCGCCTATATGTCCATCCTGCGCGATCCCGCTACCTGGCGGGCGTTTCGACGCATTGTTCTGGTCCATGGCGTGCGATCCGCCAACGAGCTGGCCTATCGAGACGAAATCGAAAACTGGTCTCAGCAGCCCGCCTACGCGGACTATTTCAAGGAAGACCCTCGCAAACTGATCTACTTGCCTATCGCCACGCGCGAGACCATCCCAGGGATGCCTCAGGCACGGCTGACGACCTTGATCGAAAACGGCGGACTGGAACAACTCGTCGGCATGCCGTTGGACGCCCAGCAGTCCAAGATCATGCTGTGCGGCAACCCTGCCATGCTGAGCGAGGCCCGCAAACTGCTCGCGGCACGAGGGTTTGCGCCCGGCCGACGCGGCATTCCCGGAAATTTGGCCGTCGAAAATTACTGGTGACGCGCCCTTCGCGGCAAAATGTTGTTTTTTAGGGACAAAACTCGCGCTTTTGTGCCCGACTTGCCAGACGAAATAGATATATCCTTACTCGAAATAGTAATAATCAATTCGACGTCAGGACGCGTTCCGACGGATAGTCCGGTTCATTCATGGACGCTTTGGCCAGCTCTGCTGCCCCCGCTCAGTTAAAGGACCCTCGCCTAGATGCTGTATCACTTACATGAAATGCAGCGAGCATTCCTGACGCCTCTCGCTGCATTCACCGACGCCAGCTCGCAATTATTTTCCAACCCGTACAGCCCGCTGGCCTATACCCCGCTCTCCCGCCAATTGGCGGCCAGCTGTGAGTTGATACATCGGCTGGGCAAGGAATATCAAAAGCCGGCCTGGGGTTTGCCTGCCACCCAGATCGACGGCAAACACGTCGAGGTCAAGGAAACGGTGGCCCTGGCGCAGCCGTTTTGCCGCCTCGTGCATTTTGAACGCGCAGTGCGCCGCAACGATCCGCGCGTGCTGCTTGTCGCACCTCTGTCCGGCCACCATGCCACCCTGCTGCGGGACACCGTCCGCGCACTGCTGCCTGATCATGAGGTCTACGTCACCGATTGGGTCGATGCGCGCATGGTCCCTCTGGCGGCCGGCCCCTTTCACCTGAACGACTACGTTCGCTATATCCAGGACTTCATCCGTCATCTGGGCCCGGACGTGCACGTGATCTCGGTCTGTCAGCCGACGGTGCCGGTGCTGGCGGCCGTGTCCCTGATGGCCACCGCGGGCGACGCCCAACAGCCGCGCAGCATGGTCATGATGGGCGGCCCGATCGACCCGCGCCAATCCCCGACTCAGGTCAATCGCCTGGCCACGACCAAGCCCCATTCCTGGTTCGAAAACCAACTGATCGACACCGTGCCGGCCCGTTATCCAGGCGCCGGCCGCCGGGTCTACCCCGGTTTTCTCCAGCATGCGGGCTTCGTGGCGATGAACCCTGATCGCCACCTGAAGTCCCACTACGATTTCTATCTGGATCTGCTGCGCGGGGACGACAGCGATGCCGAGGCCCATCGGCGCTTTTACGACGAATACAACGCCGTATTGGACATGCCCGCCGAGTTTTATCTCGACACCATACGGATCGTGTTCCAGGAATTCCAACTGCCCAACGGCACATGGAAAGTCGGCAAACAGACGGTCAGACCTGCCGACATCAAGAAGCCCGCGCTGCTGACCATCGAAGGGGAACTGGACGATATATCTGGCCAAGGTCAGACACGCGCAGCGATCTCGCTATGCAGCGGTATTCCGGCGGCTCGCAAACAGCACTACACCGCCAAGGGCTGCGGCCATTACGGCATTTTCTCCGGCCGGCGGTGGCGCGAGCTGATCTGTCCTAAAATTGCGGAATTCATCCGTCAGGCATAGTCCTGGCGGGCAACGATTGCCTCGCAAGCCAGATGAATGATGGGCGGGCCTGACGGCCGCCCTTGTCCATTTATACGTTCGCGCTCGCCCCCGCCCTTGTGCGGGCTGATACGCTCGCGTCGGCAGCGGCATTGCGCTTGGTCTATATCGTCCGCACGCCTTGTTCCCGTTTTCTCCGCCATGTCCTGTCTTACCCTTGCCGACCGTATCGACGCCCTGCTGCCGCAGACACAGTGCACAAAGTGCGGCTACGACGGCTGTCAACCTTACGCCCAGGCGATTGCCGATGGCGCAGCGCCCATCAACCGTTGTCCGCCCGGGGGCGACGAGGGCATTGCCGCCCTGGCTGCGTTGCTGCACACCGCCGTCCTGCCGCTAGATCAGAGCCGCGGCGAACCCGGCCCGCTGCAGGTCGCACGTATCGACGAGGCGCATTGCATCGGCTGCATGCTGTGCATCCGAGCCTGTCCCGTCGATGCCATCGTAGGCGCCAACAAGCGCATGCATACCGTGCTCACCGACTGGTGCACAGGGTGCGACCTCTGCGTTGCGCCGTGCCCTGTAGATTGCATCGAAATGATGCCGGCCAATCGAGCCTGGACCCCTGCAGATGCAGACGTGAGCCGCCAACGTCATCGGGCCCGGCAATTGCGCCTGGCGCGCGAAACCGCGCACAACGAACGGCTCATGGCAGCATCGGCTGAATTGGACAACCCCGTGCCCTTGCCCGCCACGCCTCCACCGATCACCAGCGCCGACGACGAAACGCGTAAACGCTCGGCTATCGAGTCCGCCTTGGCGCGCGCCCGCGCACGCCGCACCGCCTCCACATAAATAAATATGAACGCTGCAAAACGCCGGGCCATTTTTGAACGCCTCAAAGCCGCCAATCCGCATCCTACGACCGAACTCGAATACGAAACGCCCTTTCAATTGCTGATCGCGGTGTTGTTGTCGGCCCAGGCCACCGACAAATCCGTCAACATCGCAACGCGCAAGTTTTTCCCGCGCTACGGTACGCCCACGGCAATGGTTGAACTCGGCGAAGAAGGATTATCGGAATACATCAAGACCATCGGGCTGTATCGCACCAAGGCCAAGAACGCGATCGCCACCTGTAAGCTGCTGCTCGAGCGGCACGGGGGCGAGGTTCCGCAAAGCCGCGAAGCCCTCGAGGCCTTGCCCGGCGTGGGCCGCAAAACGGCCAACGTGGTGCTCAATACCGCTTTTGGTCAGCCGACCATGGCAGTCGATACGCATATCTTTCGGGTATCCAATCGCACCGGCATCGCACCAGGCAAAAATGTGCTCGAAGTCGAAAACAAATTAGTCAAATTCGTCCCCGCCGAATACATGCAGGATGCCCACCATTGGCTGATCTTGTTGGGCCGTTATATATGCGTCGCGCGTAAACCCAAATGTCCGCAATGCGGCATTGCGGACTTGTGCGAATACAAACATAAAACCCCGCTGCAATAATGCAGACATAACCCTGTCATCCCTTTGGATGACAGGGTTATTTGCTTGTTACCGTTGATTATTCCAGGTATCGGCCCGGCGCATTGTCGGCTGGCCGACAATGCGTAATGCCGCATTGCAATACCTATGAAAAACCCTCATGGAATTTTCAACCGTAGATGCGCATACTCGCCGCAACTCTTAAAAAAGATAATGCGGGTGCCGCGAGTATGGATGACATAATCCTGGAGACAAAAGGCCTCACGAAAGAATTTCTCGGCTTCGTTGCCGTCAACGGGGTGAATCTGCGCGTCAAGCGCGGACAAATCCACGCGTTGATCGGTCCGAACGGTGCAGGCAAAACCACCTGCTTCAATCTGCTGACGAAATTTCTCGCCCCGACCAAGGGCCAGATTCTTTTTAACGGCACTGACATCACCCGCGACCGTCCTGCGCAAATTGCGCGGCGCGGCATTATTCGCTCGTTTCAGATTTCAGCCGTATTCCCACACCTGTCCGTACTGGAAAACGTACGCATCGGCCTGCAGCGCAAGACAGGCTTGTCATTTCATTTCTGGCGTAGCGAAAAACAACTGAATTCGCTCAACGCAGCAGCGCTCGCGCTGCTGGAACAAGTCGATCTCGGCGCATTCGCCAACGAGATCACGGTCAACCTGCCTTACGGCCGCAAACGCGCACTGGAGATTGCGACGACATTGGCCATGGAACCCGAACTGATGCTGCTGGACGAACCCACGCAGGGCATGGGCCACGAAGACGTAGACCGTGTGACCCAGCTGATCAAACGCGTCAGCGAAGGCCGCACGATCTTGATGGTCGAGCACAACATGAACGTCATCTCGTCGATCGCCGACACCATCACCGTGCTGGCACGCGGCGCCGTGCTGGCAGAAGGGCCCTACGCAGAGGTGTCGCGCCATCCCGCAGTCATGCAAGCGTATATGGGCACCACGGAAGGAGCATTGCAAGGAGCACACGCATGAGTACGCTTGCCCTCGAAATCTCCGGCTTGCAGGCCTGGTACGGCGAATCGCATATTCTGCATGGCGTAGATATAAAGGTAGGCCAAGGCGAAGTCGTTACCCTCCTCGGGCGCAACGGCGCAGGCCGTACGACTACCCTGCGTGCGATCCTCGGCTTGACGGGCTCGCGTAAAGGCTCGGTACGGATTCATGGTACCGAGGCGATTGATCTGCCCACCTACAAGATCGCGCATCTGGGCGTCGGCTACTGCCCCGAAGAACGCGGCATCTTTGCCAGCCTGTCGTGCGAAGAAAACCTGCTATTGCCTCCCGCCGTCGGCGGTGCGCTGGGAGGCGGCATGTCGTTAGCCGAAATCTACGACATGTTTCCCAACCTGCAGGAACGCCGCAATTCGCCGGGCACGCGTCTGTCCGGCGGCGAACAGCAGATGCTGGCCGTAGCACGCATCTTGCGCACAGGCGCCAATCTGCTGTTGCTGGACGAAATATCCGAAGGGCTTGCCCCCGTCATCGTGCAAGCCCTCGCCCGCATGATTACCGCTTTGAAACAACGTGGGTACACCATTGTGATGGTCGAGCAGAACTTCCACTTTGCGGCGCCGTTGTCTGATCGTTTCTATGTCATGGAACACGGCCAGATCGTCGAGCACTTCGAGGCCCATCAACTTCAAGAGAAACAGGATACGTTGAACGAACTGTTGGGCGTATAAGAATCCTGTCATTCGCCGCATTGACGGCATCCATAAAAGAGAAGCAAAGGAGTCATCCCATGAAGCTGCATCACATCACTGCCGTGCTGGCCCTAGCGGGTCTGGGATTGGCCGGGCTACCCGCCCAGGCACAAGGTATCTCCGGCGATGTCATCCGCATCGGTTTCATTACTGACATGTCGGGCGTGTATTCCGACATCGACGGTCCGGCCGGTGTCGAAGCCATCCGCATGGCGATCGCCGATGCGGGCGGTGCAATCAATGGCAAAAAAATCGAGCTCGTCACCGCAGACCATCAAAACAAAGCCGACATCGCCTCGAGCCGCGCGCGCGAGTGGTTCGACCAACAAGGCCTGGATGTGCTGATCGGCGGCACCAACTCTGCCACCAACCTGGCCATGGCAGCCGTTGCAGCAGAAAAGAAACGCCCCTTTATTTCCATCGGCGCGGGCGCGTCGGACCTGACCAACGCGCAGTGCACGCCGTACACCGTGCACTATGCCTACGACACCGTCGCGTTGGCGCGCGGCACCGGTTCGGCAGTCGTGAAAAACGGCGGCAAGAGCTGGTTCTTCCTGACGGCTGACTATGCGTTCGGCCATGCGCTCGAACGCGACACCAGCGCCGTGGTCAAGGCCGCCGGCGGCGAAATCAAAGGCGCAGTGCGCGCACCGCTGGCCACTGCCGATTTCTCGTCATTCCTGCTGCAAGCCCAAGCCTCCGGCGCTCAGATCCTGGGCCTGGCCAATGCAGGCGGCGACACGATCAACTCGATCAAAGCCGCCAATGAGTTCGGCGTTACGCAGACGATGAAAATGGCGGGCCTGCTGATCTTCATCAACGACATCCATTCGCTGGGCCTGCAAGCGACCCAGAACATGTACCTGACCGACAGCTGGTACTGGGATCAATCCGACGAGGCACGCGCCTGGTCGAAGAAGTTCGAGGAAAAGGTCAAACGCAAGCCCTCCAGCCTGCAGGCTGCCGACTACTCTTCGGTCGCCTTTTATCTGAAAGGCGTCAAGGCCACTGGCACCGACGACGGCGATGCGTTGATGAAATGGATGAAGTCCAACAAGGTCAACGATTTCTACGCCAAAGACGGCTACGTACGCGAAGACGGCCGCATGGTGCACGAAATGTACCTGATGCAGGTCAAGACCCCCGCAGAATCCAAAGGCCCGTGGGACTACTACAAGGTCGTTGCCAAGCTCCCTGGCGACGAGGTCTACACCAAGCCCTCGGAATCCACCTGCAAACTCATCAAGAAGTAATCCGCTAATCCTCTCGGCGCCCTGGCTCTCTATCCGGACCAGGGCGCTCCGAATTAGCACGCATCCATCCGAACGCGCAGGATTCTTGCCACATGACTGATTTATTCGGCATACCAATACAGGCCTTGCTGGGCCAATTGCTTCTGGGCCTGGTCAATGGTTCGTTCTATGCCATGCTGTCCTTGGGTCTGGCTGTCATCTTCGGACTGCTCAACGTCATCAACTTCGCACACGGCTCGCTATACATGCTGGGGGCATTTGTCGCGTGGATGGGGTTGTCATATTTCGGCCTGAATTACTGGGTCATGCTGATCCTGGCGCCGATCATCGTAGGCCTGTTTGGCATCATCATCGAAAAACTGCTGCTCAAGCATCTCTACAAGCTCGATCACCTCTACGGGCTGCTGCTGACCTTTGGCTTGACGCTCTTGATCGAGGGATTGTTCCGCAGCTTTTACGGTGTGTCAGGCCAACCCTACCCCACGCCCGAGGCCCTGCGCGGCGCAACCAACCTGGGCTTCATGATTTTGCCCAACTATCGCGGCTGGGTTGTGGTCGCATCAATCACCGTCTGTCTGGCGACCTGGTTCGTCATCGAACGCACGCGCCTGGGCGCCCTGCTGCGCGCCGGCACGGAAAACCCCAAACTCGTCGAAGCCTTTGGCGTGAATGTCCCGCGCATGGTCACCTTGACCTATGGTTTCGGTGTGGCGTTGGCTGGCTTTGCAGGCGTACTCGCAGCGCCCGTACTGCAAATATCGCCACTGATGGGTTCGAATCTCATCATCGTCGTCTTCGCCGTGGTGGTGATCGGCGGCATGGGTTCAATCTTGGGCGCCATCGTCACAGGCTTGGGGCTCGGTGTGATTGAAGGCCTGACCAAAGTATTCTGGCCCGAGGCCTCGAGCACCGTCGTATTCATCATCATGGCCATCGTCCTGTTGCTTCGCCCCGCCGGGCTGTTCGGAAAAGAAAAATGAATCGCCAATTACTCTGCTACGTGGCGGCGGCCATCATTGTGGCCCTGTTGCCCTATGTGGGCGTGTATCCCATCTTTGCGATGAAGGTGATGTGCTACGCGCTGTTTGCCTGCGCCTTTAACCTGCTGTTGGGATACACCGGCCTGCTCTCATTCGGCCATGCCGCATTTCTGGGCAGTGCAGCCTATGCGGCAGGACATGCCATCAAGATATGGGGATTCCCCACCGAACTGGGCCTGATATTCGGCACGGCTGTCGCCGCCGCACTCGGCCTCGTGATGGGCTTGCTGGCCATTCGCCGCAGCGGCATCTATTTTGCGATGATCACGCTGGCCTTGGCGCAGATGGTCTTTTTCTATTTCCTGCAGGCGCCATTCACTGGCGGCGAAGACGGCTTGCAACGTGTCCCGCGCGGCACACTGCTGGGCTTTATTGATCTGAGCAATGACCTGAATCTCTATTACGTAGTGATGGGGATCTTTGCGATCGGCTACTTCATCATCTGGCGCACCGTCCATTCGCCATTCGGCCAAGTGCTGCAAGCATTGCGCGAGAACGAGCCGCGAGCCTTGTCATTGGGCTATGACGTAGACCGGTTCAAATTGCTCGCTTTCGTTTTATCTGCGGCGATCGCGGGACTCGCGGGCGCGACGAAGACGCTGGTGTTCGTATCCGCCACCCTGTCCGATGCGACGTGGCAGATGTCGGGGCTGGTGATTCTGATGACGCTTGTCGGTGGCCTGGGAACATTGACCGGGCCTATCCTGGGAGCCTTTATCGTTGTGCTGCTGGAAAACAAAGTCGGCGACTTCGGACGATTCATGGCCGGTGTCACAGGCAACGAATGGTTCCTGCGACTGGGCGAATCGGTCACGATCGTCATAGGGCTGATCTTCATCATCTGCGTGCTGGCGTTCCGGCGCGGCATTGTGGGGGAATTGCAGGCGTTTATGGCTCGGCGGCGGGTTTCCTCTTCTTCGTAGAGCGTTCGTTTGTACGGATGATCGTTGTGAGCCCGGAGCGGTTGCTGATGCGAGTGTCGAGTTCTTTAGGCGTCCCGGGCGCGTGCCTGAGTGCGGCACCGGGCCTATCGCACGGACTCGGCCCGTCACCAGGGGCCTCGGCCCGCTTCGCGGGCTAAATCCGCGCTCAACGGCCCGGTGCCGCACTCAGG
>Ga0182743_1004096_pt1 | contig 11226 bp, 10 predicted proteins | sample eDN3rd30CKraftOP_FD_128522 | JGI IMG/M metagenome (GOLD analysis project Ga0182743, IMG submission 128522) | Enriched Organic Plus compost microbial communities from Emeryville, California, USA - eDNA 3rd pass 30_C Kraft OP (version 2) (version 2) ... | reverse complement strand
GCCGTCAGGGACGTCTTGCCATGATCAACGTGACCAATCGTCCCTATGTTCACGTGCGGCTTCGAACGATCGAACTTCTGCTTGGCCATCTCAAAAGGTCCTTGTCATTCTCGCCCGGGCGGGCAGTCTTAACACTATCGCCGATCCGGGATCAGGCGTATTTCGCAACTACTTCGTCCGACACGGCCTTCGGCACTTCAGAATAGTGATCGAAGACCATCGTGTACTGGGCGCGTCCCTGCGACATCGAGCGCAGGCTGTTCACATAGCCGAACATGTTGGCCAGCGGCACCATGGCGGTGACGACCTGGACGATGCCACGGCTGTCGGTGCCCTGGATCTGGCCGCGACGGGAGTTCAGGTCGCCGATCACGTCGCCGACATATTCGTCGGGCGTGACGACCTCGACCTTCATGATCGGCTCGAGCAGCTTCACGCCGGCCTTCTGGGCGGCCTCGCGGAACGCGGCACGGGCAGCGATTTCGAACGCCATCACGCTCGAGTCCACGTCGTGATAGGCACCGTCGACCAGGCTGGCCTTCAGGTCCAGCATCGGGAAGCCGGCAAGCACGCCGCTCTCGACCACACCCTTGATGCCCTTCTCGACGCCGGGCACATATTCCTTCGGAACCGCACCGCCAACGATCTTCGACTCGAAGGTGAAGCCCGAACCGGGCTCGCCCGGCTCCACGACCAGCTTGACGCGGGCGAACTGGCCCGAACCACCGGTCTGCTTCTTGTGGGTGTAGTCCACCTCGGCGACCTTGGAGATCGTCTCGCGATAGGCAACCTGCGGAGCGCCCACCTTGGCCTCGACCTTGAACTCGCGCCGCATGCGATCGACGAGAATGTCGAGATGCAGCTCGCCCATGCCGGCGATGATCGTCTGGCCAGACTCCTCGTCGGTCTTGACACGGAAGGACGGATCCTCCTGCGCCAGACGGTTGAGGGCCATGCCCATCTTCTCCTGGTCGGCCTTCGAGTTCGGCTCGATGGCGATCTCGATCACCGGCTCCGGGAATTCCATGCGCTCGAGAATGATCGGATGGTTCGGATCGCACAGGGTGTCGCCCGTGGTCGAGTCCTTCAGGCCGGCCAGGGCAACGATGTCGCCAGCATAGGCCTCCTTGATCTCGTCACGGTGGTTGGCATGCATCTGCAGCATGCGGCCCACGCGCTCACGCTTGTCCTTGACGGTGTTGAGCAGCTGCGTGCCGGTATCGAGCTTGCCCGAATAGATGCGGCAGAAGGTCAGCGAACCAACGAACGGGTCGTTCATGATCTTGAACGCCAGGATCGAAGTAGGCTCGCTGTCGGCCGCCTTGCGGGTGGCCTCGTTGCCGGTCTTCACGTCGACGCCCTTGACTGCCGGGATATCGACCGGGCTCGGCAGGAAGTCGACCACCGCGTCCAGCAGCGTCTGCACGCCCTTGTTCTTGAAGGCGGAGCCGCAGAGGATCGGGAAGAAGGCGGACTCGATCGTGCCCTTGCGGATCAGCGCCTTGAGGGCGGCCTCATCCGGCTCGACACCGTCGAGATAGGCAACCATCGCCTCTTCGTCGAGCTCGACGGCCTGCTCGATCATCTTCTCGCGATATTCGGCGGCCTTGTCCTGCAGGTCGGCCGGAATATCGATGTAGTTGAACTCGGCGCCCAGGCTCTCGTCCACCCAAACGACAGCCTTCATCTTCACCAGGTCGATCAGGCCCTTGTAATCGGACTCGGCGCCAATCGGCAGCTGGATGACCAGCGGCTTCGCCCCCAGACGGCTCTCGACCATCTCGACGCAGCGGTAGAAGTCCGCGCCGAGCTTGTCCATCTTGTTGACGAAGATCATCCGCGGGACGTTGTACTTGTCGGCCTGGCGCCAGACGGTCTCCGTCTGGGGCTCGACGCCGGCATTGGCGTCCAGCAGGGCAACCGCACCGTCAAGCACGCGCAGCGAGCGCTCGACCTCGATCGTGAAATCGACGTGGCCAGGCGTATCGATGATGTTCAGACGCTTGCCCTTCCAGAAGCAGGTCGTCGCGGCGGACGTGATGGTGATGCCGCGCTCCTGTTCCTGCTCCATCCAGTCCATGGTGGCAGCACCCTCGTGGGTCTCACCAATCTTGTGGTTCTTACCCGTGTAAAAGAGGATGCGCTCGGTGCAGGTCGTCTTGCCGGCATCGATATGCGCCATGATGCCGAAATTGCGATAGTCTTCGATCGGGTGGGTGCGGGCCATTGCCGTAATCTCCGTCGGGCCGTTACCAGCGGTAATGCGAGAAAGCGCGGTTGGCTTCGGCCATCCGGTGGGTGTCTTCACGCTTCTTGACGGCTGCACCACGATTGTTCGCGGCATCGAGCAGCTCGCCGGAGAGGCGGTCGATCATGGTCGTCTCGTTGCGGTTGCGCGCAGCGGAGATGATCCAGCGAATGGCAAGGGCCTGACGACGCTCGAAACGCACCTCGACCGGCACCTGATACGTCGCACCGCCGACGCGACGCGAACGAACCTCGATGGCAGGGCTCACATTAGCGAGCGCCTGGTGGAACAGCGCGACCGGATCGGTCTTGGCGCGGTCCTGGATCTTTTCGAAAGCGCCATAAACGATACCTTCGGCGGTCGACTTCTTGCCGTCCCGCATCAGGTTGTTCATGAACTTCGACACAACGAGATCACCGAACTTCGGATCCGGGTTGATCTCACGCTTGTCTGCGCCGCGACGACGTGACATGGCCTAACTCCTATTCCCCAGCTATCACTTCGGACGCTTGGCGCCATACTTCGAACGACGCTGACGGCGGGCATTGACGCCCTGGGTGTCGAGCACGCCGCGAATGATGTGGTAGCGAACACCCGGCAAGTCCTTCACACGGCCGCCGCGGATCAGCACCACGGAGTGCTCCTGGAGGTTATGACCCTCGCCAGGGATGTAGGTAACAACCTCGTGCTGGTTCGTCAGACGGACCTTGGCCACCTTACGAAGAGCCGAGTTCGGCTTCTTGGGCGTCGTCGTATAGACACGCGTGCACACGCCACGCTTCTGCGGGCAGGCTTCCATAGCCGGAACTTTGTTTCGCTTGCCTAGGGGTGCCCGCGGCTTGCGGATGAGCTGGTTGATCGTTGGCATTCGCGCTCTTCGTTCGTCCAACTGTTCAAGTTGATTGACAGTTCAAGGGTTGAAACAAGCAATTAAGCGCCAAGCCGATCGGTCGCCCGATCGATAGCGCTTAAAAACCAGAGGACCACCAGGCCTTGCGCCCGTCGGTCGTGTTCCGCCTTGTCGCCGTTTTTTACTTTCCCGAATGCGGTGGAGCGCTTGTGTCGCTTACCGCGGCCGGTGAAGTGGGCGCAACATAACCATGCGACTCGATCCAGTCAAGCGCGGAATTAAGGCTTTTTCGGCCTTTTTCCGGAGTCCTCCGGGCGATCAGTGCCCGGCGGTCAATCTTCTCTCAATACCTCTGGACCACAATCTGCGGTAGTGCACACAGCACGAACTCTCGCGATGAATGAGGTCTCGCATGAACCCGCATGGCAAGGTGTGGTGGAATGAGTTGCTGACATGGAATGCCGAGGCTGCCAAGGCATTCTACGCCGACATCATGGGCTGGACCTACCGGCCGCTGGAGTTGCCTGACAAATCAATATACTGGATCGCGGTCAAGGATGACGCCCCGGTTTGCGGCATCTTCCAGCTCACGGCGCCAACCTTTGAAGGGACGCCGAATTTCTGGATGACCTGCATTGCCGTCGACAATATCGAGCGCGCGCTGCAGCACGCGGCCGCAACCGGTGGGCAGCGGCTGCACGGTCCGTTCCACAGCGATTATATCGGTGAAGTCGCCCTGTTGCAGGACGGCGGCGGCGCCATCGTCGCCTTCGTCCAGCCCAACAACCAGGGCCCCCGTTGATCGGTCTCGTCCGGCGTCACGGGAAGACCCGGCGGATCATCCCCAGGGGGTTGATCCGCCCAATTTCGCCTGGGCGATGCCAGCTGCACGAGGACAATGAGGCCCTTGAGGCTGCGAAAGTGATTCAGGAATCACGTCCAAGCCCTTGATCTGCGATTCGGATCGGCTTCGTGCTGCGAAACTGATTCAGTTTCCTCACAGACAGAATCAGGTGCCGGAGCGGCTGGTTGAGGTTCGCCAGGCACCGAGTCGTTTCAGGGGCTTGGATTGATCGCTTCACAGCCGGGGCCGATGGTAACGCTCCGCTTGCTTCTCACCCCAGGCTGCGGATGATCCTGATCCGGGTACCCCACGGATCATCGACAACAAGCTCCTCGCCCCTACCCTGCCCCGCCAGCAGTTCGACGGAGCGCGTGACCTTGACCTTGCTGCGGCGCTCATCCGTCATGCGGATCTCGAATTCAGCCAGCCCGGTCGATGGCAGCTGACGCCGTCCCGCCCCGCGGCTGTTCCAGACATTCGTGGCCACGTGATGGTGGTAGCCATCGACCGCATAGAAGGTCGCGCCCGGATAGTGGCACGTCACATCGAACCCGAGCTCATCGCGGTAGAAGGCCTCGGCCTTGTCCAGCGCCCCAACCTGCAGATGGACGTGCCCGACGATGGTGCCATCCGGCGCTCCAGTCCAGCGCCGTCCCTGTCCGCTGACCACCAGGCTGTTGACGTCGAGCGGGGCGGTCGACATGGCAACCTCCCCCTTGGTCCATCGCCATTCGGACCGGGGTCGATCCGCATAAATCTCCACGCCGTTTCCTTCCGGGTCGTTGAGATAGATCGCCTCGCTCACCAGATGGTCCGCGAGCCCCGATACCGGGATCTGCCGCTCGATCGCGTGATGCACCCAGCTGCCGAGATTGGCCCGCTCCGGCAGCAGGAACGCGGTATGAAACAGACCGGCCTCGCCCACTGACCGCGCCCGCGCCGCCCTGTCGACGCGAAGTTCGAGCAGCACCTCCTGCCCAGCGCCCAGTTCGGCGCTCTCACCGTCGCTGCGCAGCGCATGAAGGCCGACCGCCCGCTCGTAGAAATCCTTCACACCGGCAAGATCATGGACCGTGAGCACGACCCGCCCCAGCGTGAGCGACGGAATGGCCGAGTCATTGGCAGGGGTTACAGACATCTCTTCATCTCCGATAGGGGCAGGCGCCGAGCGCGGGCAGCCGGATGGGGTGTTCGAAAGGCAGGGCTCTCGGTTGCCGCCACTCTACAGTTGTGCTGTGGCCCATGCCGATCAAATTTTCGAATGTTATAAAGGTCGAGGCTGTCGCAAAGCCGCCTCCGCTCCCTGATCTTCGACGCAGGTTTAACCTGCCCGCCAACTGGGCGACAGGCTTCCCGTCGCCAATCGCCCAGGCCGAATGATACCTGCCCGCGCCGGCCGCAGGATCGGATCATGCGCCTCCACACTGTCAGCCGCCACATGTAACCTGTTGCGCAGTCACGCATATCCTATCCTCCCCTCTTCCAACTTGCCCCAGGTGCACTAAATGTGCAGCGCGACTGCTGGTGAGTGTCGCTCTCCAGGCTTCACGTGATGCTTGCTCACCTTGAGGAGGTATTGCCATGAGGATTGCCCAGATCGCTCCGCTCGCCGAAAGTGTGCCGCCCCGCCTCTATGGCGGCACGGAGCGCGTTGTTTCCTATCTCACGGAAGAACTCGTCCGCCGCGGCCACGAAGTTACGCTCTTTGCTTCCGGTGACTCGCTGACCTCGGCCGAGCTCGTACCCGTGTGCGAAAGGGCACTGCGCCTGGATCCCGCCGTACGCGACCCTCTGCCCTATCATCTGATCCTGCTGGAGAAGCTGCGGGCGCGGGCCGACGAATTCGACGTGATCCATTTTCATTGCGACCTGCTGCATTTCCCGCTGATCCGGCCGATGGCTCACCGTACCGTCACCACACTCCATGGCCGGCTCGACCTTCCGGACCTTCCCCCCTTCTACGAAACGTTCTCCGATATTCCCGTGGTCTCGATCTCCGATGACCAGCGCAAGCCGCTGCCCATGGCGAACTGGGTTGCCACTGTCCATCACGGGCTGCCGCTTGACCTCCTTCCCTTCAGCCCCCTCGCAAGAGGAGGCTATCTCGCCTTCCTCGGCCGGATTTCGCCGGAAAAGCGCCCCGACCGCGCAATCGAGATCGCAGCCCGGGCCGGCATGCCGCTGAAGATCGCCGCCAAGGTCGACCGCGCCGATCAGAGCTACTGGGAAGACGTGATCAGGCCGATGATCGACCGGCACCCGAATGTCGAGTTCGTCGGCGAGGTCAACGAGCGGACGAAGGCGGACTTTCTCGGGCAGGCCGCTGCCCTGCTTTTCCCCATCGACTGGCCTGAGCCCTTCGGCCTGGTGATGATCGAGGCCATGGCCTGCGGCACGCCGGTCATCGCCTTTCGCTGCGGCTCGGTGCCGGAAGTGATCGACCACGGCCGATCGGGCTTCATCGTCGACAGCCTGGAAGAGGCCCTGGGGCTCCTGCCGCGTGCTCTGGAGCTCGACCGCGCGATTGTCAGGCGCTGCTTCGAGCAGCGTTTCTCGGTCCAGCGAATGGCCTCTGACTATCTTGAGCTCTACCGGCGCATGATGCAGCATCCTCACAGCAACGCGCCCATCGCGGCCCGTTCCGTCCGCGTGCAGCCCGCCGCGTGACCGTGTCATCCCGCGAGGTGCCCATGGAGGATCGCACCAATCCGCTCACCCCCCGTCCGGGCGAGTTCGCAACCGTCCGCACCCCTCAGTTCTTCATCTCCGCCGCTGCTCCGCTCCAGGAGCGGCGGCCCCGCACTCTCAAACATGGAGACACTTTCTCCATGTTCGACCACAATGGCGATGCCATTTCCGGCCCCGGCAGCCCCGAGGGCCTCTACCATCGCGACACCCGCCATCTCTCCCATCTCTACTTGACCATTGGCGGCGAGCGGCCGCTGCTGCTGAGCTCGATGGCGCGAGACGACAATGCCCTGCTGATCTTCGATCTCGCCAATCCAGATCTGCACGAGAATGGCCGCCTGACGCTCCCCCACGACCTGATCCACATTCGCAGGACACGCTTTCTCTGGGATGCAAGCTGTTATGAGCGGATCAGCCTGCGCAATTACGATGATGTGTCCCGCAAGGTGAGCCTGGAGCTGACCTTCGCAGCTGATTTTGTTGATCTGTTTGAGGTCCGGGGTGCCCGCCGAAAGGAACGTGGCCACCTCCATGTGCCGGTGGTTAACGCTTCGACTGTCACCCTCGCCTATACCGGGCTCGATCAGCGCCTGCGCCAGACAACCCTGCGCTTCGATCCTGAACCCCTGTCACTTACCGGCGACACTGCCCGTTTCGAGCTCTCCCTCCGGCCGCGGCAGCTGGGGGAGGTTTTCATAGAGATCCGCTGCACAGCCGGGATGCCCGCCAACCCGCCGCGGAGACAGTTCTATGTCGGTCTGCGCGACGCAAGACGCGCCATGCGCGACGCCGTATCCCAAGCGGCATCGATCGCCACCTCCAACGATGTCTTCAATGAAGTGGTCCGCCGCGCCGTGGCCGATCTCTACATGCTGGTCACGTCGACTCCCGAGGGCCCCTATCCCTATGCCGGCATTCCCTGGTTCAGCACCGTCTTCGGCCGCGACGCCCTGATCACCGCGCTCGAAACTCTGTGGCTTGATCCCTCCATCGCCCGCGGCGTCCTCCGGCATCTCGCCGCCAACCAGGCAACCGAGGAGATTGCCTCGGCTGACGCCGAGCCCGGCAAGATCCTCCACGAGGTTCGCTATGGCGAGATGGCGGAACTCGGCGAGGTTCCCTTCCGCCGCTATTACGGCAGCGTCGATTCCACACCCCTCTTCGTGATGCTGGCCGGCGCCTATTATGAGCGGACCGGCGACCTGGAGACGGTGAAGGCGCTCTGGCCGAATGTCGAGGCCGCCCTCTCCTGGATTGCCCGCTATGGCGACCGCGATGGCGACGGCTTCGTCGAATATGGCCGGCGCACCCTCGAGGGGCTGGTCAATCAGGGCTGGAAGGACAGCTTCGACTCTGTCTTCCATGCCGATGGCCGCCTTGCCGTCGGTCCCATCGCCCTGGCAGAGATCCAGGCCTATGTCTTCGGCGCCTACCGGGCGGCCGCCGCGATTGCCCGGGCCATGGGCCTGCGCTATCGCGCCCTCGAGCTGGACCGCAGGGCGATCGAGCTCCGCGCCCGCTTCGACACGGTCTTCTTCGACGAGGAGCTCGGCACCTATGTGCTGGCCCTGGATGGCGACAAGAAACCGTGCCGTGTGCGCACGTCAAATGCCGGCCATGCCCTGTTCACCGGCATCGCCCTGGCGAAGCGAGCGCCCAGGGTGGCGGCAGCCCTGATGGACCGCGCCTCCTTCTCGGGCTGGGGTGTGCGCACCGTCGCCACGACCGAAGCGCGCTACAACCCCATGAGCTATCATAATGGGTCGGTCTGGCCCCATGACAATGCGCTGATCGCCTCGGGCCTGGCCCGCTATGGCTTCCGCGCTGAGGCCGCCCGGGTCTTCGACGGCCTGTTCATGGCCTCGACCTATATCGATCTCCGCCGGCTGCCCGAACTGTTCTGCGGCTTCCCCCGCCTGCGCGGCCGCGGCCCGACCTTCTATCCCGTCGCCTGCTCGCCGCAGGCCTGGTCGGCGGTTGCGCCCCTCTCCCTGCTCCGCTCCTGCCTCGGCATGAGCTTTGACGCGACTGATGGCGCCCTCACCTTCCATCGCCCGATGCTGCCGGAATTCCTCAGCGAAGTGACGCTGCGCGGCATCCGCCTGCCCCAGGGACGGGTCGATGTCTGCCTGCGCCGGGTCGATCGGGAAGTGGTTGTGCAGGTGCTGAGCCGTGAGGGTGACATCCGGGTGACAACCACGTGCTGAAGAATAGGGCTGCCTCTACCGTCGTTGGTCGGTGAAGCCGGCCACGTCCGCAATCTTCACTGCGCGCGATTGGCCTGCTCGAGCAACTCGAGAACCTCCTGCGCTGCCCAGGCCTCCTGTTCGTGAAGAACGCCGTCACTGTCAATGAGATTTCGGATCGAGCGCTGCATCAGCCGCCGATGCGTCGGGTTGATGAGAACTCGCTCGGCTGCTCGTTTCACCTGCTCCCATGATGGACGCTGTGCTCGCACCCAGTCGTGGACGGCGTCCACGTCGTAATCCGGCTTGACGCTCTTGAGCGCGTCATGGGCCCGCTCATCGACATACTGGAGAATGACCTCTGTCTCGAGCTCATGCAGCTCACCATCGGCATGACCGATATGGAGCAGCAGGCGACAGCCGTCGGCAACCGAAGACATCACGGCCTTGTGGTTCGTCCCTCTGGGAACCTTCTCGAACACGATGCCAGAGGCAGCACAGAGGTGGGACAGGTGGACAATATGGGTCTCGATCAGCTCGCCAGTCCGGACGTCCACCAGCTCCACCACCCGGTCGAGGCGGAATTTTCTAGCCATTCGTCGCAGGTGGCAGAAGGCATCGACATAAACGATGGCGCCCTGCTGATAGACCCGTTTCACCGTGATCATTCGCCGGCTGGCATCTCCCTGGGCATCGACATATGTCATGGCGAGGACGAGATCCTGCGCCATGAGGTCATCGCCCCGGCGAATGTCGCCGCCCGCTATTGGGGCCTCAGGCAGATCCTGCCCACTGCTTTCCTGGATGAAGCCAGGCGGCAGCATGTCCGGATTATGGCTAATGCGCCCTAGAGCCGCGAGAACATTACTGAAAACCATCTTCTTCCCCCGGTTTTCCGTCAATATTATTTAAACAGCCAAACGCTTACAATTTGGACACGGATCGATGCGCCCGGCAGCGCCCCGACCACGCGCGTCGCGGCTTGGCAATGTGGCGCGGCCCGACACCGCCCGCGCCCGTCGCGGCCTGTCTCAATCCGTCTTCCCGCCCACGAAGGTCTCGAAGCCGCCGAAGATCATCCGCTTGCCGTCGAAGGGCATGTCCTGGGCGGTGAATTGCATGCGGGAATCGGCCATGACCTTGCCATTGACCTCGTCGCGATGCTGGCGCGAACGAAACAGGATCCAGGCGAAGACTACCACTTCGTCTTCTTTGGCCTGGACGGCGCGTGGAAAGGATGTGAGCTCGCCATAGGGCACGTCGTCCGCCACCGCCTCCACATAGTCCAGCGCGCCATGTTCGAGCCAGACCTTCTGGCCGAGCTCCGCTAGTTTCCGATACTGGTCGAGATTGTCCCGGGGGATGGCGAGAACGAAGCCGTCGACATAGGCCATGACAGATCTCCTGTGCTGTCTTCAGACGCCCCGGTCACGTCACCAATGCGGAAGCGAACCGTCCGGCTGACACGTGCCTTGCGCAAGGTGACTGCCCCACCGAGATTAAACGTCTGGGGCCGTTCGTCAAATCCGCATGAATCGGCAGCGTAGGCCCGCCTTGCGAAACCCTCTTGACCGCAACGGGCAACCGCGCTTGGAAACGGCTCAAGAAGGATTGTTTTCTCTGGCTGACGAGGCCATCGGGGATCTGTCATGACGACGCTTCTTCAACGCGGTCGGGCGCTGCTCGTGATGCTGGTAGCGTTCGCTCAATGGGCGCCAACCCTCGCGCAAGAGGATCTTGCCTGGCATGGCTATGAGGATAGCGAGGGCGCCTTGCTGTTCTATGGCATTCCAGACAGCGACTATGCCCCGCTCGTCTTCTCGTGCTCGGCGGACAGTGCCGGCATCACCTTCACCTATACGATGACCCCCGGCGACCATGCGGCCGACGGGATGGAACAGGATGTCCGCCTTGAGGCAGGCTCGCACCAGATCTCCCTGAAGATGACCGGCTCGCGCCTTGAGCTGGACGATTCTTTTGCCCTGGAAGGCCGTCTGCCGTTCGATGACCAGCTCGGCAATCTGTTCGCTACCCACGGCTCGCTGCTGGTCTTTGTCGGCGACCGTGCGGCGGAGTTTCCGCTTAAGGGCGCCGACAGCGCCGCTGCCGGCTTCCTCGCCGCCTGCCGGACGATGGGTTCGTAAGCAACAGCTGGCGCGCAGCTGGCTCCGGACCATCTTTGCAGGCGCACCGTGCGGCCGACCAGTGAGCGCGGCCCGGAAAGCAGGAAGCCCGCATAGGGCGGGCTTCTCAAGTTGCCAAACGAGCGGCCGCGACAGCGGCTCATTCCCACTCAATTATCGAATGCAACAAAAACACATTTGTATTCAGTTACTTAAGCATAACCGAGTATCACAATGCCACGAAAAATACCATGCCAAGCCTAGGGATACTAGCAGGCGTAAGCACT
>Ga0182743_1004092_pt1 | contig 11234 bp, 10 predicted proteins | sample eDN3rd30CKraftOP_FD_128522 | JGI IMG/M metagenome (GOLD analysis project Ga0182743, IMG submission 128522) | Enriched Organic Plus compost microbial communities from Emeryville, California, USA - eDNA 3rd pass 30_C Kraft OP (version 2) (version 2) ... | reverse complement strand
TCTTCCGTCGTCCGCGCAGACGAGCGTGAAGCCGCACGCTTCAAGGACGTGACGCGCGACGGTGTTGCAGGCGGAGACGTCCGCGTGGAGCGGTCGGGCCTGCGCCTCGCTGAGGAACAGCGTCAGCGCGTTCGTCGCCACGCCGTGGCTCCAGTGCGCGCGGTCCAGCCAGTAGCCGAGGTGCCACTCGCCAAGCACGTCGAAGCAGACGATAGTCCCAGCGACTGCGCCGTTCAGCGCAATCGTGCGCTTCTCGATGGTTGGGTCGGCAAGGATGCGCTCCCAACGTGCCGCGAACGCCTCGCGGTCCGGCGATGGAAACCCGGAGAGCGCACTGGCAACCGCGTCGTTCTGATACGCGTAGAGGGCAGCGATATCGGTCTGAACGACCGGCCGCAGGGTTACCTCGTCGCGCTGCGTCGTGATCGGCGCGCTGTGGCTGCCTTCGACGTCACCCGAGAGCAGCCGCCATTGACCATCGGATTGGCGCTCCAGTGTCAGCCGGAGCGTGATCGTCTCGGCGGCTGCATGCTCAAGATCGGCCGTGGCAGTCACCGCCTCCTCAACCCGGCTGGAGCGGAAGCTGATCGGAGCGACCACCTGTGCCGGCGCTGCTGTCGGTGCGGGTGCTGCTGCCGGCTTCGCGTCCGGCTTGCGGGTCCAGAGGTATCCGGCAAAGATCAGCGCGATGCCAATCGACATCGCGATGTAGAGCAACTGGTGGCTGCCGAAGCGGGTGAGCGTGCCGCCGCTCGCCACGGACAGCGTACCGAGCGCGATCAGCAGGCAGCCGATCATGCGATTGCGCATGATCCCCTTGCGGCGGAATGAATAGACGGAGTAGAGCAGCCCACCAACGAGAATCAGCGTGCCGCCGGAGTTGATACCGACCGTCAGCGCCGTCATCCCGCCGCTGGGCTCCAGCGCACGCCAGCCTTCGTCGGCAAGATCCGGGCCGATCGGAGTCTTGGAGATGAGCGCAACTGCCAGCGCAGTGAGCAGAATCATGACGCCGCTGGCCTTGTCGGCCCATGAGCGGCGCATCAGCAGATAGAGCTCACCGAGGGCAAGATAGCCGACGACGAGGGTCGCGCCGAGGACGTAATAGGTGCGGGCGACCAGTGGTGTCCAGCCGGACAGCGAGCCGATGACCTCGCAGAGGGCGGCCGCGCCGAAGACGGCGAAGGCGATCGTCCAGACGAGGCCGTTCGGACGCGGCCGTGCGAGATAGTCCCGAAAGACTGCGGCAGCGCAGCCAAACGCAAGGATCGTCGCGACGATCGGAAACACAACCATAGAAAGCAGCTCACCCAGTCTCCGTCAACCGAAGCCCGTCGGGATTGTACCGGACCTCGGATGGAGCGCGGCGCTACTCGCCGGAGGCGATGAAGGCCAGGATGTCGGTCATCTGCTTGTCGTTCAGCTCCATGATCGTGTAGGTCGGTGTGTGTGGATCGGCAGCGCCCGATTCAGAACGCAGCTTGGGGATCCACTCGGAAGGATCAAACACCTGACCCTTGATCGGCTGAGCACGGCCACCGTCGTGGCAGCCGGAGCACCACGGGTTGTAGAGCACACCACCGCCGGCGACATCGGCATTCGCGAACGCTTCGACCACATCGCTCGGCGCGTCTATCGGGGTTTCGGTCGGCGCACTGGCCAGGGCGGTCGTCGTCGCTGCAATCTCGGTTCGCGCCGCCTCCGGCGTCAGATCCTCAAGATTCACGCGCCCGCACCCTGCGACGACGATCATTGTCAGGACTGCAGTGAACACGAGCATCCATCGTCGCATGGTCGACTTCATGGCGGCGACCGCTCCTCTCGAACGCAATCATCGGCTTGACCGTCTCAGTCGCTGAGATCCCGCAGGATGGAACATGCGCCACGCATGCGGGGGCGAGCAAGACTCGGACACCAATAAACATGACATCCACGGTCGTGGCCGTGGCTGTCGTCATCATCTGAGGTTCTTTCTGGAACAACCGGACGTACTATAGGCATCCGGGAAATGCATGTCAAATCCCCAGACGGAAATGACAAACGTGCAAGACGGCAACCGATGAGATCGGTTGCCGTCTCTGCTGCCTGCGCGAAATGTGAGCGGGGCCTAGCGGGCGAGCCGGTCGGCCCGCACTTCCTTCGGTAAGCCCAGCACGCGCTCACCGATGATGTTCTTCTGGATCTCTGACGACCCGGCGTAGATCGTCTCAGCGAACGGGTGCATGAAGTGATACGGCCAGTTGTCATGCTCGTCGGCCTGGCCGTCCGGCGCATAAGCGTACGCAGCCGGCCCACCATCGACGATCTGCCCATATGGACCGAGGATATCGAGCATGAGCGAGTAGACGCGCTTGTCCAGCTCGGAATAGTGCAGCTTCGAGATCGACGATTCCGGGCCCGGCTGATTGCCCTTCTCCAGCGTCGAGAGCACACGGAGCGTCGCGTAGCGCAACACCTCGATGTCGGCCATGATCTGGCCCAACCGCTGCCGGACGATCGGGTCGTCAATCGGGCGCTGGCCGCTCGCCTGCGGGATCTGCACGATCTCCAGCAGGCGGCTCCAGGAACGCTGCAGGCCGGCGACGATGCCGACGGTGTCGCCGCCCCGCTCGTATGAGAGCGTCGTCTGGGCGATCCGCCAACCAGCGTTCAGCTCGCCGATCAGATTGTCGGCCGGCACGCGGACGTTGGTGAAGAAGACTTCGGCGAACTCGTCGATGATGCCGGTCACCTGGCGGAGCGGACGCACCTCAATGCCGGGCTGGTGCATATCAACGATCAGGTAGGAGATGCCCTGGTGCTTCGGCGCTTCGCGGTCGGTGCGGACCAGCAGAATGCCCATGTCGGCTTCCGGCGCGGTGCTCGTCCAGATCTTCTGGCCGTTGACAATGAACTCATCGCCATCGATGTCAGCACGGCACTGCAGCGACGCCAGGTCGGAACCGGCGTTCGGCTCTGAGTAGAGCTGGCACCAGACCTCTTCGCCGAGCAGGATCTTGCGCAGATAGCGCTCGCGCTGCGCGTCGGAGCCGTGATGGATGAGCGTCGGACCGACGAGGCCCAGCCCGGCCCAATTGATCGAGGACGGTGCGTTCGCACGGGCCATCTCTTCAACGACAATGGCTTGCTCGATCGGCCGCGCATTCTGGCCGCCATACTCCTTCGGCCAGCCCATGCCGAGATAGCCAGCGTCATAGAGCGTGCGATGCCACGCCTTCTTCTCGTCGACCGTGCGCAGTGGCTCGCGCGGAGCGTTCTCGGCCAGCCAGGCACGCACCGTCTGCCGAAATGCCTCATCCTCCGGAGTAAAGCGCAGGTCCATCGTGCCTCATCTCCCGACTATGCCTGGTGATTTCCCGTTCATGAGCGGCAGTATACGCGCGACCTACGACCCGAACGCGCCGAGCAACCGCATCAGCCGCTGCTCCTCCGCCTCGACATCGCCGATCGGCAGATGTGAGACGAGGATTTCATCCAACCCGATGTTCAGGCGCTCGGTGAGCTGTGCGGCGATCTCGCCGTCGCTGCCGCTGATGATCAGGTGGTCCAGCAAGCCATCGCTGAACTCGCCTTCCGGCGTCAACGGATAGCCGGCTGCGGCGAACATGCGCGCATAGAACGGCAAGCGGCGGTAATTCGCCAGCTGCTTGCTGGCCGCGGCGCGGACAGCTTCGCGGTCGGTCGTCAGCGCGACCGGCACCTGGGCGATCATCGGCGGCACGGGCCGTCCGGCTCGCTCCGCCCCGCGCTGCAGCGCCTCCCGCGCTTCGCCGGTGAGGTAGTCGACCGGGCAGAGCCAGGAGACGCCGCCATCGCTCTGCTCACCGGCCAGCTCCCACGCGCGTGGCCGCAGCGCCGAGACCAGCAGCGGCACATTCGACGTGCCGGTCATCGTCGCGTCAACCTGATACCAGCGGCCCGCAAGCGTGACAGTCCCGTCGCGCATGGCCGAATGCAGAATCTGCACGTACTCGCCGAACCACTCCAGCGGCTGGTCGAGCGCCAGGCCATATGCCGCCATCGTCGGACCGTGACTGGTCCCGATGCCCAGCCGAATCCGGCCCGGCGCGATGCCATCAAGCGCCAGCGCCTCACCGGCGAGGCCGAGCGGATGACGGGTGAAGGCGGGCACGATGCCACTGCTCATGCGCACGCGCTCGGTCACCATCGCCGCAGCGGCGAAGACGGCCAGCGTGTCGGCCCCGAGGGCGCCCATCGTCATCCAGATGGAACGAATCCCGGCCTGCTCCGCCTGCTGAATTCGGGCGATCGACTCGGCCGGTGTGCCGCGCCGCAGATTCAGGCCGATCCGGTCTGCGTTTGTTGCCGTGCTCGTCATGACGCAATCTCCTCAGTCATCGGCCGGCGGGGTGAAGTCTGGCGTCGGACTGATGCGCTCCAGCGACGCGATGATCGCGTCCCACTCCGGCATTTCCTCAACCCGTGTCTGCTGGCTGTTGCTGAACGCAAGGCGGCAGGCGAAGCGGTCGAAGCGCTGAATGACGCTAATACCGCCGTTATCGCCATAGTCGATCCGAATCTCGGAATCGTTGGCGGTGATCTGCGCGTTCGGGTTGCGCCGGGTCACGTCTTCAACGGTTCGCGTGCGCAGCTCGCTCCAGTCGGGGTTCTGTGGGCGACCCAGAGCGATCTCGTCAAACGAGAGCTGTGTGCCCTTCGGCGACTCTGCCGCCCACTTGGCCGGATACCACTTCCAGCCTTCCGGCAGGGTCATCTCGCAGTGCTCGCCGTCCGTCTGGACGACAGCATCCGCGCCATCCTTCCCGACCGTCCGGCCGCCATATCCGGCACACCCGCTGAGAAGAAGTGACGCCGCCAGCAGACTCGCCACCAACAGGCCATTCCGGCCACCCGTGTTCGTTCGTCTCAGGAACATACTCTCGCTTCTCCTCCCGGCCAAAGTATTCCAGCCGGGGCGAGGTTGTGGCCGGTCGCGCCAGGTCAGTCCGGCCGCTCGATCGGCGTCCGAGCGACGGCGCTCGCCAGCCATACCAGGCCGGCATTCATCAGCAGGTCAAAACGGGCCAGCGGCAGCAGCCCTGCCTGCCAGGCGGCGATCGTCTCAGCGCTTGTTCCGGTGAGATCCTCGACAATCGGGCGGACGAAAGGATCGCTCAGGTAGGCGTCGAATGCGGCCTGAAATGTGTCATGCGCCTCAATCGGTTGCAGCACCTCATAGGCCCAGCGGAGCTGATCGTCCATCGTCGCCAGCAGGCCGGGATGCGGAGCTGCTTCCCCCGCCGCCTGATAGAGAAACAGCATCAGCGCGTCCGTGCCGGCCAGCCAATGCGCATGGTCCCCGAGCGGCACACGCTCGGCGGCATACAGGCTGGTCTCCAGCGCCGTGCGCAGCGTGATCTCGACATCGGCCTCGACAGCCGTGCGCCGATACTCGGTCTTCATCGTCGACCACGCCACCTCGTCAGCCAGTGTCCCGCTGGCGCGGACGAAGCCGAACAGGTGGGCCAGCCCACGCTCGTAGTGATGCACGCTCTCACGCAGCGCGACCGCCTCATCGCCGTATTCGGCGAGCAGCTGGTCCCAGCCTTCCTCAAATATCATGATGTGCAGGTGCTGAATCGCATCGTCGAGAGCGCCGACAAAGGCACGTACCCATTCATCGCGCTCACGATCCAGCCAGGCACGGCGAGCCTGGTGGCCCTCCGCATGTGCGTCGATCATGCCCATCGTTCGGCAGCCCTCCTCCTTGAGGATAGCACCCGGCGCTCACCTATACTCTGGGTATGATCCGGGGCGTTGGGACGAGGAGGCCGGTGTGATTGATCGGGAAATGGTTGAGCGGATCGAGCGTGCAGAGAACGACGCGTTCACTGCGATGTATCGCGCCGCTGCCGATCTGGGCACCGCCGTCGTTGAGATCGATGGCGTGACAACCGTCTGGTCGCGTCACGACGATGACCCGGGCTACAACTGCATCATCAATCTCACCGACGCCAGCGATCCTCATGCGGCAATCATGCACATCGAAGCCGCCGCGCGGGCCGACGGCGCAATCGTCCTCGGGATCGATGGCTCACCGGAGACGATCGACGCAGTTGGCGAAGACCGCGTCGAAGCGCTCGGATTTCGCGCGGACTATCAGGAACACATGTGGGGCCGCAGGCTCGAGCGCAGCGAGCTCGACCACCTTGCCGAACCACCTGACGCCCCGATCGTCCGTCGTGTCCGCGACGCAGAGAGCGACGCGTTTGCGCGCATTCTGAACATCGGCTATGACCTGCCCGCGGATTCGGTTCGCGGCCACATCTTTGCCGCAACCCTCGGGCTGCCTGGCTGGATCCATTATCTGGTCGAATACGACGGGCAGCCCGGCTCGGCATCGGTCATGTACGTAACCGATGGCGTCGCCCAGCTCTTCGTCGCGACGACGATGCCGGATTTCCGCGGACGCGGCGGCCAGGCGGCACTGATTCGCCATCGGCTGCGTGATGCGCTCGAGCTCGGCGCGGATCTCGCAACCTCGCAGACCGGCACAGAAAACGCCTCGCCGCGCAACATGCAACGACGAGGCTTTGAGCTGCTGTATACCCGCTGGATCCTGGGGAAGCCGCTGACGGGCTAGCTGGCGATCTCCACGTCAGGACGCAACACCGCGACCAGCGCCGAGCGGGCGGCGGTCGAAATACGGTCGCAGATGTGCTGCGCGATCTCCATGTCCAGACCCATCTCGATCAGCGCATCAATCAGCGCGGCATCGACATCCGATTGCTCACGCTGAATGGTTGCCAGCTCACTCGGCTTGACGCCGATCTCGCGGGCAATATCTGCGGCGACTTTGAACGACGGCGCGGTTTGACCACGCTCGAGCCGCGATAGATGGCTGGCCGATATGCCTGCTCGCCGAGCCAACTCATCGAGCGTGAGACCACACTCCATACGCAGCTCGCGAATTCTTGGCCCCATCGAGTTACGCGAACGAGCGGCCACTACTGGGCTCCTTACCTGAATGCCAATCCACGCCCCACCCCACCAACGCAGACAGGTTGCGTTAACGAAACAAGGATGGGTAACGTGAAGGCAATTGTCAACCCAAGTCACAGATGGGATTCGCGAACATCATCCCGCAAATGCCGCATCATGCACAAACTGTCATGAATCCTGTCGCGAAATGCTGAATGATCATTCAGATTCCGCTCTCATGGTCTATAGGCCTGCAATCCACTCGGAAATGCATGTGCACGACGTGACACAAAGACTAATCGCGCTTCCGCGCGCGGAAGCTGGAAACTTTTGCCCGGTTGCCGCAGGTCTGCATGCTGCACCACCGGCGGCTGCGGTTGCGGGTTGTATCGATGAACAGCCAGCCACAATCGTCGGCTGCGCATTCGCGCACGCGATCGAGCTCGCCATGAACCAGCAGATCGACCGCATCCTGCACGATCGACCAGAGCGGTCGCTCCAGAAACGCGGGCTCATCCCCGATCGGCTCCCAGCCGAGGGCAACCCGCCCATCCTGTAGATGAAGCCGTCGCTGTCCTGCCGCGCGAGTCAGGCTGGGCTCAATCCGGTTGAGATCAACCTGCAGCGGCGTGTGCCCGGCCGCGACCGAAGAGAAGATAACGAACAGCACTTCGCGCATGCGAGTAGCGTCGGCCAGCGCGCGCGCCGCCTCATCGGGAAAGCGCAGCGCCAGCTGGGCAAGCGCGCCGGTCTCGGACGCGTCGATGCAATCCACACCACGCGCAAACGACAGCAGCTCGTCATATGAGCGCAGCCCGTCGCGCGGCTCATCGTCGTAGCGGCCACTCAGCGTATTGACGAAATCGAGCGCAAGCGCCCCGGATGTAAGGTCAAACTCCCCCGCTTCAGGGATGAACTCTTCCATGACAGTACCTTCCAGACGGCGAGCCCCACAGCCGTAACTGGTATCAAAACGTTGACAGGTTACGCCACACCTGCTATGATGTAACCAGTAAATTGACTGTAACAAGTTACGGTCACGGCGTCAAGATCAGTCACCTGGATGATCCGGCGCAGCGCGAAAGGCAGACGCATGTTCGTTATTGACCCCGACACCGCCATCCGGCTTGCCAGAACCATCGAGGCCGATCGTCTGCGCGAAGCCGGCCAGGCACGACGCACCCGCTTGCTGCGTCGCTCCTGACCCTTATGCGACCGTCGTCCTGAAACGCAAGGATCGCCACAATGATTGATCATCGCGACATCATGACCCGCTACGCTGACACCCAGTCGCAGCAGGCGCTGACGAATAGCGGACAGCAGCCCACACGCGTCCACTACCTCGAAGTCTTCGATCTCCCGTCGCACTCCGCCGCCCAATTCACCGGCGATACTCGCACCGGCATCGGTCGTGCATTCTTCCGCCGCCTTCGCGGCGCGCTGGACGTGTAGCGCGATCAACTGAATACGAGCGTGAATGCGGGAGGGCCTTTCGGCCCTCCCGCATTTTGTGCAGCCGGGGAACAACGCGGATGCCGTATATTCACAAGAGATAAACACTGATACACCCAATGATGGAGCGACGCTAGATGTTGGAGCCAAGCCCTGATGCAGCGTCAGGTACCGCCATTCGATCGTCCTTCGACGCAGCACGCTTCTTTGCAGACGAATGCCTGGTACGCGACGGTTCTCTCTTATGTCCCGGGACCAGCATCTGGACATCAGAGAGCATCGCTGACGTCTATGCACGCATTGTCGAGAATGAGCTCGTGTCAGGAAATGGCTTCTGGGATGCACTGGGGAATCAGATGGCCGGCGCGGGCATGTCATCCTCACAGCTGATCACCGAGCTCATGTACGTCCATCTGCTGACCCACAACAACATCAGCAGCACCAGCAAGACAGAGCGCCTGACCAAGCTTGCCCACGCAATAAACCTCGACGTCGCTATCCCCGATCACCTTCAACAGGCGCTAGATGGCGGCTTCGCGCATCCCGGACCAGCGCAAACGTACATCTGGTACCAGGTAGCGTTCCTCCTGGACCTGGCACGCAGATTCAAAGGCCTGTCGGAGGACAACCGAAGAAGAACCCTTGCTGACCCGTGGCAATTCAAGTCCTTTCTGATGGACGTTCCCGCCCGCGCTGCTCAGACGCAACAGCATGCGTTGCTTCACCTGCTCTTCCCACAGTCGTTCGAACCAATCATTTCGGAGCAGGGGAAAAAGACAATTGCAAAGCGACTTTCCATGTACACCCAACCAGGTACAACCGATACAGATCGTCAGATCGCTGAAATCCGAACCGCCCTCACACCTCGCTACGGTGAAGATTTCCACTTCTACGACGACAATGTTCGCGTGTTATGGAAAGACGATGGCGCTTCGAGGAGTGCTTGGGACGAGTTTATCTATTGGGCGAGACGGTTCCATGAGTGGGACGGCTTCGAGGTTGCAGAGCGAGACTATAAGCTGCGCGCGGCTGAACTGATCAAATCCGCCAGAGAAGCACTCCTTGATGGACGTGATTGGCTCACGCCATTCAATCGAGCGTTCAAATCCAGTGCGCACAACCTCATCCACTGGCGTATGTATGAACCATTCCTTACCTGGGCGGAGTCTAATCAAATCGCAGCGCAGGAGGCGTTGCGGGACCTCTGGACTGCCAACGACATTGAACAGGCGATTGAGGCGTTCCTGACTGTCATGACCGCAAGCGTAAAGAGTCAGGGTCAGCGCATCGCGATTCTTTCATTCCTGATGATGGCAATCGCTCCTCTCATGTTTCCGCCATATCGTGCAACACCGATCCGACGCGGGTATGCGCTGACGAACTACCCTCCTCCAACCGATGACGAGGCCGGTATCTACCCACACGCGTTGGGATTCTTCGACCGGCTCCTCACCGAAGCGACGCAACGAGGTCTACAACTTCGCGATCGCCTCGATGCACAAAGCATCGTCTGGGCTGTATGCGCGTGGAGCATCGACCACACATCCATGTCTGATTGGTCTGAAGAAGAGAAGGCACGCTTGCAAGCATTTCGCGATAAGACGATTACCCCACCTCCGCCTGAGTGCGATCCTCTCGCCGCCCTCGCCGACGAGCTGCTGCTGCCGGTCGAGTTCCTGCTGCGCATCAACAACCTGCTGGATGACAAGCGGCAAGCCATCTTCTACGGGCCGCCGGGGACCGGCAAGACGTTCGTTGCTCGCCAACTGGCCGAGACAATCGCCGGTGACAGCAGCCGGGTAGCGCTGGTGCAGTTCCATCCGTCATACGCATACGAGGATTTCGTCCAGGGCTACCGTCCGGCAGCGAGCGGCGGGTTCGAGCTCCGCGACGGACCACTCGTGCGGATCGCAGATGCGGCACGCAACGACCCGGATCAGACCTACGTTCTGCTCATCGACGAGATCAATCGCGGCAATATCGCCAAGGTCTTCGGCGAACTCTATTTCCTGCTGGAGTATCGCGACCACAAGCTCAACCTGCAGTACTCCGACGAACCGTTCGCATTGCCGAAGAACTTGCACATCATCGGCACGATGAACACCGCCGACCGCTCGATCGCCCTGATCGACGCCGCGCTGCGTCGTCGCTTCTACTTCGTCCCATTCATGCCCAGCGAAGCACCGATCGACGGTCTGTTGCGCCGCTGGCTGAAACGACACAAGTCGGAGATGCAGTACGTGGCTGATTACGTCGACCACGCCAACGAGATGCTCGACAACCGTGACGGCGCAATCGGTCCGAGCTACTTCATGAAGGCGAACCTTGATGATACCTGGCTCGCCATGATCTGGGACCATGCGATCCTGCCGTATGTCGCGGAACACTTCTTCGGGCAAGAGGAGCGCGTCGACCAGTTCAGGCTCGACGCGATCAAGCGACAGATCGCAGGTACAGAGGCGAACAATGAGACTGCTGACGCTGACGGAATACCGGACTGAGCAGGGTGTCGCGCTCTCAGCCGGCGAGCGCGACACGCTCCGGCAGGTTGCCCCATTTATCGACATCACGCCGACGCCCGGGACCAGCGCGTGCTATGACCTGCGTCCCGGCTCAACGATCGGCACGGTCGATCTCGGGACACTTGCCATCGAGATTCGGCCGAAGCTGCCGATCGACCGTGTCCTGTTTCTGATCTCCTACGCGCTCGGACAGCGGCGCTGGCGCGAGATCGAGTTCGATCTGGCACCAGCGCCGTCACTGGTCGAGGCAATCGTGCCGGGCTTTGTGTCGCAACTTCATCGCGCGTTCCGCCACGGCGTGCTGCAGGGCTATCGTGT
>Ga0182743_1004091_pt1 | contig 11236 bp, 9 predicted proteins | sample eDN3rd30CKraftOP_FD_128522 | JGI IMG/M metagenome (GOLD analysis project Ga0182743, IMG submission 128522) | Enriched Organic Plus compost microbial communities from Emeryville, California, USA - eDNA 3rd pass 30_C Kraft OP (version 2) (version 2) ... | reverse complement strand
TACCATGTCGAGGTCGCGCTCGGAACGACGCTCGAGGAGAACCTCGAGGGCATCCGCGAGACGGTGCGCGCGGCGGTGGTCACCGGCCGCGAGGCGATGATCGACTGCGAGCATTTCTTCGACGGCTACAAGGCCAATCCGGCCTATGCACTGTCCTGCGCGCTGGCCGCCTATGAGGAGGGCGCGCGCTGGGTGGTGCTGTGCGACACCAATGGCGGCACCATGCCCGACGAGGTAAGGCGCATCGTCAACGAGGTCACCGCGCACATTCCCGGCTACAAGCTCGGCATCCACCCGCACGACGACACTGGCTGCGCGGTCGCCAATGCGCTGGCCGCCGTCGAGGCCGGTGTGCGCCAGATCCAGGGCACGCTGAACGGCCTCGGCGAGCGCTGCGGCAACGCCAACCTCGTCTCGCTCATCCCGACCCTGAAGCTGAAGCCGCAATACCGCGAGCGCTTCGAGATCGGCGTCAGCGAGCAGAGCCTGCAGGGACTGACGCTCCTGTCGCGCGCGCTGGACGAACTTCTCAACCGCAATCCCAACCGCCACGCGCCCTATGTCGGCGCCAACGCCTTCGCCACGAAGGCCGGCATCCACGCCTCGGCCATTCTGAAGGATCCGAAGACCTACGAGCACATCGCGCCGGAAGCCGTCGGCAACCGCCGCCAGCTCCTCGTCTCCGATCAGGGCGGCCGCTCCAACGTGCTGGCCGAGCTGGAGCGCATCGGCATGGACGTGGCGCGCGACGATGCCCGCCTGGCGCGGCTGGTCGAGACCATCAAGGAACGCGAGCAGATCGGCTATTCCTACGAGAGCGCCGGCGCGAGCTTCGAGCTTCTGGCGCGGCGCACGCTTGGCACCGTGCCGATCTATTTCGAGGTCAACAGCTTCCACACCGGCGTCGAGCGCCGCCACAACGCCAGCGGCGAGCTGGTCACCGTGTCGGAGGCGGTGGTCAAGCTGACGGTGGAGGGCGAGACCCTGATGTCGGTGGCCGAGGGCAACGGCCCGGTCAACGCGCTGGACCTCGCTCTGCGCAAGGACCTCGGCATCTACCAGCCCTATATCGATGACCTGAAGCTGACAGACTACAAGGTCCGCATCCTCGACGGCGGCACCGGCGCGGTGACGCGCGTGCTGATCGAGAGTCAGGACGAGAGCGGCGACAGCTGGACCACGGTGGGCGTGTCTTCCAACATTATCGACGCCTCGTTCCAGGCGCTGGTCGACAGCATCACCTACAAGCTGCTCAAGGCGGGCGCCCCGGCACCGGCCTAGGCCTTGGCCTGAACTTCGACTCTCCGCGTGGCGTTGTTCCCGACGCGCTTCGCCATTGGGGGCAGCGCGAGGAGGCCGCCATGGATATCGAAAGCAATATCGAGGATCAGATCCGCGAGGCCATTCTGGGCGAGCTGGAACGGCAGGCCGCGGCCGACGGTCAGGCGCTCTCGCTCTCTCGCCGGGAAGGCGGGAAAGTCGAGATACGCGGGACGTTCAATATTGATGATCTCGCGCTGGCCGTGACCGGCGCGCTTGCCGGAGGTCCCTGAGGACTTCGCAAACTACATGTCGCGAAGCGGGGCCTCGGCGGTATCGAATTTGGGCTTCAGGCCCTCGGCGTGGACGATCTCGGCCTCGCTCTCCAGCATCGGCAGGATTTCGTCGACGTCGCTCGTCACGAGATAGGGGGTCTGCAGTCCTTCGCGGATATAGCTGTGGTGGCGCATGTGGTTGAGCATGGACACCAGCGGGTTCCAGTAGCCCTCTATATTGGCCACCAGGATCGGCTTCTTGTGCCGCCCGAGCTGCGCCCAGGTCAGCTGTTCCACCAGCTCTTCAAGCGTACCGACGCCGCCCGTCAACGCCACGAAGGCGTCGGCCCGTTCGAACATCAGCGCCTTTCGCTCATGCATGTTCTCGGTGACGACGACTTCGCTCACCTCTTCCAGCATGCGCTCCTTGTCGACCAGGAACTGGGGAATGATGCCGGTGACCCGGCCGCCATGGGCGATCACGCTGCGTGCAATGGTTCCCATGAGCCCCAGGCCGCCGCCGCCATAGACAAGACGGACGTCGTTTTCGGCAAAACGCCTGCCGAGCAATTCAGCGGCTTCTTCGTGATGCGGATCTCTTCCCAGACCAGACCCGCAATAGACGCAGACCGATCGTATGAACCTCATTTTGTTGTTTCACCTTTCTGCGCGGACAACCCGCGCCACATTGGGGTTTCTCCATTCCACCCCATAATCGTGCAATACTGATTTCGATTTATGACTTTGGTGCGGAGCGGAGGGGCCGGCACAATGGGAATTCGGGCAATACGCTATGCCCTTTATGGCCTTGTCGTGCTCGCCGCGGTCGCGGTGGGCGTCGGGGTGCGATTCCTTGTTCAGGAGGCCTCCGAACCGATTCCCCACAGCGTGCAAACCCCCAAACAGGGCCCAGGTCCGGCCAGTTCTCCGGCTGTCCCCAAGAAAGAAGAGCCGGCAGCGCCGCCGTCCGCCAGGGATTCCAGCGCCGCGGAGGAGCCCAAGGTCGGAGCCGTCGTCCCGAGCTTCGATGTGGTGCGTGTCGAGCCGGATGGCCAGTCCGTCATCGCAGGCCGCGTACCGCCGTCCTCGGAAGTTGAGCTTCTGGAAAATGGCCGGGTGCTCGACAGAGCGACGGCGAATGAGGCGGGTGAAGTGGTTTTCACGCCGCCGGCACTTGAGATGGGCAATCACGACTTGACCTTACGGGCCCGCTCCGCGGATGGAACGGTCCTATCTTCAAAACAATCGGTGCTCGTTCGGGTTCCACAAAGGGGGCAGGGAGACCTGCTTGTCGTTGCCGGCGAGGCCGGGAAGCCCTCCAAGGTCCTGCAGGCCGGCCCTTCGGCGCTGCAACCGGTGGAGACCGCCAAGCCCCAAACCGGGGCCGAGCCCGAAGTCACCAAGACCGCCGCCGAGCCGCCGCCGCTGCGCATCGGCGCGGTCGAGACCGGCGACGGCCGCCTCTTCGTCCAGGGCACCGGTCCGGCCGGGGCGAAGCTCGCGATCTACCTGAACGACACCCAGCTTGCCGAGGCCACGGTCGGCGCGGACGGGCATTGGACGCTAACCGTCCGCAAGGGTCTGGCGCCCGGCGACTACAAGGTGCGCGCCGACCAGCTCGACGCCGACCGCACCGTGACCGCGCGCGCCGAAGTTCCTTTCGCCTATACCGCCCAGGCCGCGGCGCCGGCTGAAGAGGCCAAGGCCGCGGACCAGCAGACGGCAAAGGCCGAGCCCGAGGCTCCTCCGTCCACCGCCCCCCAGGCGGCCCAGCCCGGCAACACCGCGTCTGAGAGCCCATCCGAGGCGGCAAGGAACGAGGACCAATCGGCTTCTCCGGAAGGCATGGCAGCCGAAGCGCCGGCCGTCGCGCCCGCGGATGAGGCGAATCCCGTGGTCGCCAATATCGGCACGGTGTCGGTGAAGCGCGGCGACAGCCTGTGGCGCATCAGCCGGGCCACCTATGGCGAGGGCATCCGCTATACGGTGATCTATGAGGCCAACGAAAAGCAGATCCGCGATCCGGACCTGATCTATCCCGGCCAGATATTCGTCCTGCCGTCACGCGGCTGACGCAGCACCGTCTCAAGTTGTCGCGCCGGTGCTCGCACTCGGGCCCTGCCACTCCTATATGGTGGCAGACGCTTTTCAGGACCCATTCATGACCGTTTCCGACAATGCGCCGTCCGTTTCGCGGCGCAGCCAATCCTTGCCGTCGCCCCAGGTGAGCGCCGAGGGTGGCGCTTTCTTCATGGCCCTCCGCGACCTCCAGCCCTTCATGTGGCCGGGCGACCGTCCGGACCTGCGGCTGCGCATTGCCATGGCCGCGTTTCTCGTCGTCCTGACCAAGCTCGTCACCATCGCGGTTCCCTACGGCTTCAAATGGGCCACGGACGGCCTGACCCTGATCGCGTCGGGCAAGGTTGCGCCCTCGGATGCCACCTGGACCGCCTTCGCCCTCGGTGCGCCCATCCTGATGGTGCTGCTCTATGGCCTCGGCCGGGTGATGATGGTCGTGGTCGCGCAGGTGCGCGATGGGCTCACCGCGGCAGTGGTCATGCATGCGGTGCGGCGTCTGGCGCTGCGGGTCTTCCAGCACATCCACCTGCTCAGCCTGCGCTTCCATCTGCGCCGCCGCACGGGTGGGCTGTCGCGCGTCATCGAGCGCGGGCGTTCCGCCATCGAGACGCTGACGCGCACCGCGCTGCTCACCGTGGTGCCGACGCTCGTCGAACTGGCGCTGGTCTTCGCCGTGCTCGCCTACCAGTTCGACTGGCGCTACGTCGTCGCCGTGGCTGTGACCATCGGCGTCTATCTCTGGTTCACCTACGTCGCCAGCGAATGGCGTCTCGGCATCCGCCGTACCCTGAACGAGCAGGACACCGACGCCAACGCCAAGGCCATCGACAGCCTGCTGAACTACGAGACTGTGAAATATTTCGGCAACGAGGCGCGCGAGGCCAGGCGCTTCGACGCAGCCATGGCCGGCTATGAGCGGGCCGCGGTGAAGACCTACACCTCGCTGTCCTGGCTGAATGCCGGGCAGGCGGTGATCTTCTCGGCCGGGCTGACGGTGTGCATGGTCATGGCCGCCTTCGACATCCGCGCGGGCAAGAACACGATCGGCGACTTCGTGCTGATCAACGCCATGATGATCCAGCTCTACCAGCCGCTGAATTTCATGGGCTGGGTCTACCGCGAGATCAAGCAGGCGGTCACCGACATCGAGGCCATGTTCACGCTGCTGTCCGAGCCCACAGAGGTTGAGGACAAGCCCGGAGCCCCGGCGCTTGCGGTGGATCGCGGCAGCATCCGCTTCGAGGACGTGCACTTCGCCTATGAACGCGAGCGGCCGATTCTCAAGGGAGTCTCCTTCGAGGTGCCGGCCGGGCGTACGGTTGCCATTGTCGGTCCTTCGGGCGCCGGCAAGTCCACCATTTCCCGCCTGCTGTTCCGCTTCTACGACGTCTCGTCGGGGCGGGTGCTGGTCGACGGGCAGGATGTCCGCGACGTCACCCAGGAAAGCCTGCGCGCGGCCATCGGCATGGTTCCGCAGGACACGGTGCTGTTCAACGACACCATCCGCTACAACATCCGCTACGGTCGCTGGGACGCCGCCGACGCGGAGATCGAGGAAGCCGCGCAGCTGGCGCAGATCGACGGCTTCATCCGCCTGCTGCCCAAGGGCTACGATACCGAGGTCGGCGAGCGCGGGCTGAAGCTCTCGGGCGGCGAGAAGCAGCGCGTGGCCATTGCCCGCACCATTCTCAAGGCGCCGCCGATCCTGATCCTCGACGAGGCCACCTCGGCGCTCGACAGCTACACCGAGCGCGAGATCCAGTCGGCGCTGGACCGCGTCTCGGAAGGGCGCACCACGCTCGTCATCGCCCACCGCCTGTCCACCATCGTCAATGCCGACGAGATCATCGTGCTCTCCGAGGGCCAGATCGTGGAGCGCGGCAGCCATGCCGAACTCCTGGCCCAAGGCGGCCTCTATGCCGGCATGTGGCAGCGCCAGCGCGAGGCCGACGAGGCGCGCGAGATGCTGGCCCATGCCGAGGAGGAAGCCTCGCCGCAGGGCGCGCCGTCCGCGCCCGTTCCCGAGGACGACATGGACAAGCCGCCGCCGCTGGCGGTTGCGGCCGGAACAGTGGGCTAGCCACAGTGCGTTAGCTCTCACAGAGGATTGGTGCTAAGGGGACGAGGTTCCACTGAGGGAGAGTGAATGCTGTCCTCCGTTTTCGAGTCGATCCGACGCGCAGTACCGCCGATCCACCGGGAGGGCATTCCCTTCATCGCCATAGCCTTTGTGGTGGCTCTGGCCCTGATGCTGCTGTGGGAGCCGCTGGGGTGGATCGGGCTGATCATCACCCTCTACGTGGCCTTCTTCTTCCGCGATCCCGTGCGCGTCACGCCGCTGTTCGGCTCGCTGGTGGTCTCGCCGGCCGACGGCCGAGTCACCGCCGTCGATCGCGCGGTGCCTCCCGTCGAGCTTGGTCTGGGCGATGCGGCGCTGCCGCGCGTCTCGGTCTTCCTGTCGATCTTCGACGTGCACGTGAACCGCGCGCCCGTCGGCGGCACGATCTCGCGCATTGTTTACCGGCCCGGAAAGTTCGTGAACGCCGAACTCGACAAGGCCAGCGAGGACAATGAGCGCAACAGCCTCATCATCGACACACCGCAAGGCCGCGTCGGTGTGGTGCAGATCGCCGGCCTCATCGCGCGGCGCATCGTCTGCTTCGTCGACGAGGGCGACGAGATCGCCCCGGGCGCGCGCTTTGGCCTGATCCGCTTCGGCAGCCGCCTCGACGTCTACATGCCCGACGGCGCCGCGCCGCTGTGCGCGGTGGGGCAGCGCGCCGTTGCAGGCGAGACGGTTCTGGCCGATCTTTCCGCGCAGGCGCATTCTCAGGAATTCCGGACGGAGTGAGAGCCGGAACCGATCCGCGCTTCTGGAGCATGAAACGTCATGGCTGGCCTGTTTCCGCCGTTTGATCCCGAGACCAATGAGGTCCGGCCGCGCCGTTTCCGGCCCGTGCCGATGCGCGTGCTGATCCCCAACGTCATCACGCTGCTGGCCATCTGCATCGGGCTCACCGCGATCCGCATGGGCATCGAGGGGCGGATGGAACTGGCGATCTACGCCGTGGTCGTCGCCGCCGTTCTGGACGGGCTTGATGGACGGCTGGCGCGCCTGCTGCAAGGCACGTCGCGCTTCGGCGCGGAGCTCGACAGCCTGTGCGACTTCGTCAATTTCGGCGTTGTGCCGGCGCTGCTGCTCTACATCTGGACGCTGCACGATCTCGGCTCGATCGGCTGGGTCGGCGCCATCATCTTCGCCATCGCCGCGGTGCTGCGCCTGGCGCGCTTCAACGTGGCGCTGGACCACCCGAAGCCCGCCTTCGCGCAGGACTTCTTCGTCGGCGTGCCGGCCCCGGCGGGCGCGCTGCTCGTCCTGCTGCCGATCTATCTCGGCCAGCTCGGCCTCACCGAACCCAGCCGCGCGGGGGCAGTGGTGTCGCTGATCTATTGCGTGGCGGTCGGCCTGCTCATGGTCAGCCAGTTGCCGACCTGGTCATTCAAGAAGTCCGCCGCGCGGGTGCCGCGCGAGCATGTGGCGCCGGTCTTTGTCGGCGCGGTGCTCTTCATCGCGCTGCTCGTCTCCTACACCTGGCAGGTGCTGACCATCGGCAGCTTCTTCTACCTGGCCACCTTGCCCTTCGCCTGGCTGAGCTGGGCGCGGCTGTCGCGCCTGCATGGCGCGGCGGAACTGACCGGCGAGGTGCCGCCGGACGCCGCAAACGCTCCGGATCAGGGCGCCGCGGCCGAGGAGACGCCCCGCTTCCACTGACGGGAGTGCAGACAATGGACCTGACCGGCCTTCACCACGTCACGGCGATCACCGCCCGGCCGGCCGACAACCGGCGCTTCTACACCGGGGCGCTCGGCCTGCGGCTGGTCAAGAAGACGGTCAATCAGGACGACACCACCGCCTATCACCTGTTCTACGCCGACGCGCAGGCCAGCCCCGGCTCGGACCTGACCTTCTTCGACTTTCCCGTCCCGCCGGCCCAGCGCGGCACGCATTCCATCGTCACCACCGCGCTGCGCGTCACGGGTCAGGACAGCCTTGCCTGGTGGCTGGAGCGGCTGCGCGCGGAAGGCGCCGCCAATGTCGGCGAGATCGAGGAGTGGCACGGCCGCGCCGCGCTGCGCTTCGAGGATGCCGAGGGCCAGCGGCTGGTGCTGGTCGACGACGGCGGCGCGGGCGAGGGCCATGCCTGGGACCGCAGCCCGGTGCCGCCCGAACACCAGATCCGCGGGCTCGGGCCCATCACCATCAGCGTGCCGGACCTGCGCCGCACCCGCCTCGTGCTCGAAGAGGTGATGAACATGCGCGAGACGGGCTCCTATCCGGCGCCCGGAAGCGCCACCAACACCGTCCATGTCTTCTCGATGGGTCCGGGCGGCGTCACCGCCGAGATCCACGTCGCCGTCGAGCCGGGCCTGCCGTTCGCACGCGAGGGGGCAGGGGCGGTGCACCATGTCGCCTTCCGCACGCCCGACCGCGAGCAGCTCACGGCCTGGGCCGAGCGCACCCGGATGGCCGGCCTGCGCACCAGCGGGGAGGTGGAGCGCTATTACTTCCGCTCGCTCTATTTCCGGGAGCCGAACGGCATCCTCTTCGAGATCGCCACGGATGGGCCCGGCTTCACCGTGGACGAGCCGCTGGAGAGCCTTGGCGAAAAGCTTTCCCTGCCGCCTTTCCTCGAACCGAACCGCGCCCAGATCGAGGCGAACCTGAAGCCCATCTAGCGCGGCGGCTCCGGCAGGCTGCCATAGGCCGGGATGAACACGCCGAGCTGCTGAAGCTGCGCTTCCGCCGATTTCAGCCGCTCGACCACGGCCTCTCCGCCGCGCGCCACGATGACGTCGAGAAGCTGCTCCGTCAGGGCGAAGGCCGGGACCACGGAGGGGAAGACCGAGGCGCTTTCGGTCGAGAAGGTCAGGGTCGCCACGGCCTCGCGCGCGAAGGGCGCCACCGGGCTGTCGCTGATGGCGATGAGCTTGGCGCCGATGCGCGCCGCATGCTCGGCGACGATGACGGATTCACGCGAATAGGGCCGGAAGCCGATGACGCATACGGCGTCGCCTTCTCCCACGCCGCGCAATTCGGCCTCGAGGCTGCCGCCGAGCCCAGACAGCAGCGTCACGCTGGGGTGGAACAGGCTGTAGACATAGGCGAAGGCATGCGCCGGGCCGAAGCAGGCGCGGAAGCCGGCGACGAAGACGTTGCGCGCGTTCTCCAGCGCGTCGGCCGCCGCCACGAAGGAGGCGCTGTCATTGGCTGCCCGGGTGGCGTCCAGCGCCTTGACGTGGCCGAGATGGACCTCGTCCACGAGTTGCGCGCCGGGGGCCATGCCGGCCAGCTTGGCGGCGCGGTCGGAATAGAGCACGGGCGTGCCGCGCATGCGCTCGACGAAGGGCTCCTTGAACGCTTCCCACGAGGCGAAGCCGAGTGTGCGTGCAAGGCGCACGAAGGTCACCGGCTGGACACCGGCATGAGCCGCCAGCGTGCGCATGGAGACGATGGCGACGTCTTCCGGCTTGCGCAGCACGAAGGCGGCGGCAATGCGCTGCTGCGGCGTCAGGTCGACGAAGCGCGCGCGAATCCGGTCCACCAGGCTGGAGAAGCTGTCCACCATGCCCGAGCTTTACGCGTGGGAACCGGGCACCCGCAACAAATGTTTCACACGGTGCGGCAAACGCCATTGTTTAGCCGCATCCCCCGTGTAGGCAGACCATGCCTTCATCGGCGTTTCTCCCAAAGACTTGGGGCCGTTCCTAGCGAGCGGCCTTTTCTTTTGCTCGCCCAGCACGAACAATGGTGCCATGGACGACGCAACGGAACGCCCCCCATTCACCCTTCACGACATCGAGCAGGCCGCGGAGCGCATCGCGCCCTTTGCTGTGCGCACTCCGCTTCTGGATAACCCGGCGCTGAACGAGCGCGTCGGGCGGCGCGTGCTCATCAAGCCCGAGCTTTTCCAGCGCATGGGCTCCTTCAAGTTCCGCGGCGCCTACAACGCTCTGGCCAGCCTGCCGCAGGTGGTGCGCTGGCGCGGGGTGGTGGCGTTCTCCTCGGGCAACCACGCCCAGGGAGTGGCCGCCGCGGCGCGGCTGTTCGGCGTGCCGGCGGTCATCGTCATGCCGGCGGATGCGCCAGCGGCAAAGATCGAGGCCACGCGCGCGCTCGGCGCCGAGATTCGCCCCTATGACCGCTGGAGCGAGGACCGCGAGGCCATCGGCCGGGCGCTCTCGGAGGAGCGTGGCGCGACGCTGATCCCCCCCTTTGACGATCTGGCCGTGATGGCCGGGCAGGGGACAGTCGGGCTGGAGATGGCGGCGGACGCCGCCGCGCTCGGCGTTCCGCTGGGCGATGTGCTGGTGCCGTGCTCGGGCGGTGGGCTTGCGGCGGGCACTGCCACGGCGATCAAGGCGAAATCCCCCAACACGCGAGTTCATGCCGTCGAGCCCGAAGGATTCGACGACACCGCGCGTTCTCTGGAAGCCGGCCATCTCTGCAGCAACGATCCCTCCGCCCGCTCGATCTGCGACGCGCTGATGGTGGCGCAGCCCGGAGCGCTGACCTTTGCCGTGAACCGGCATGTCCTCTCCGACGGGCTCGTGGTCAGCGATGTCGACGTAATGGATGCGATCGCCTTCGCCGCGCGCACGCTGAAGCTGGTTGTGGAGCCCGGCGGTGCGGTTGGTCTTGCGGCGCTGCTCAGCGGCCGCCTGCCGGTCGGAGACGGTGCGGTCGGGCTGGTGCTGAGCGGCGGCAATATCGACCCGCAGATCCTCCAGGCGGCCTTTGCCCGCTGAGTGTGCTCCGCTCCGAGCCGTGCCGAATCTGTATCGGCAGGGAGGTGGATGCGCGTTCTTCCTCGCTCATTCGCTTTCCGGCGCGGCATGACGCGCCGAGGGGAGGCGCGTGCCCGCACCGCTGGAAAAATGAAACTCCGCCGCGGCGGAAGGCTCTCCGGCTCTCTCGCAGCTCAAGAGTCTCTAGAAGAGAACCAAGAAGTTTGGTTTTCTTATAAATAGAACGGTCCCGGCTTCGGGTAGTGATCAATCACATCTGCGAGATCGTCGTGAAAGCGTAAGATTCTGTATTAAAACAGGTATTTTTCGTACCATAAGAATTCGTTAACCGGTCCACCGCGAAGTTTCCTCTTGTGGGGAAGGAGGTCGGGGATGTGGTTGCGAGATATACGAATCGTATATAAAGTATTGTCTGTCGTGGCGATGCTTGGCTCTGTTACGATCTTTTCGGCATTATACGGTGCTCAGCAAATTCACGTGGTTGAGCGCCGAGACTCGGCAGTAATCACTGGGCAGGCTATGGCCGCGACGCGGCTCGCCCGTGCGAATGTCAGCGTGAACCACGCCGGCGACGTCGCCTATCGCGGGCTTTCCCGCCAGACGCCCGATGCCATCCGCGAGGTGCTCGGCCGGTTCGACACCGTGGCGGCGGAATTCGACGAGCAAATCGCGCATGCCGCGGCGGCCCTGCCTTCGGCGAAGGAAGACTTCGCCCGCTTCAACGAGGCCTTCGACCAGGTGGTCGCCTTCGGGCGGGCCGGGCTGGCGCAAGCGATGGAGGGCCGGCGCGAACAGGCCGCAGCCACGCTGCAGAG
>Ga0182743_1004090_pt1 | contig 11238 bp, 19 predicted proteins | sample eDN3rd30CKraftOP_FD_128522 | JGI IMG/M metagenome (GOLD analysis project Ga0182743, IMG submission 128522) | Enriched Organic Plus compost microbial communities from Emeryville, California, USA - eDNA 3rd pass 30_C Kraft OP (version 2) (version 2) ... | reverse complement strand
GCGAGATGATCGTGGTCGCCTTGCCGGAGCCCGCGCCCAACGTCGAGACGATCAAGACGCGCGCCGCCGCGCTTCAGGAGACATACAAGTTCCGCTATGCCCTCCCGGAGCTGGTCGAGCGGCTGGCGGCAACGCCGAACTTCTCCGATGCGGTTCTCCTCACGGATGAATTTGCGCCCGTCGATCTTCAGGGGATGGTCAACGGATCGGGCAAGAACCGGAAATAGCGGCCCAACCTGGACGCGCGCAAAGATCAATACATTCAATCGGATATCGGTTCATCCTGACCTGAACCATTGCTTGAAGGCCGCAATCCAAGAGCCAAAGAGGAAGCCAAAGAACAGGCTCGCAAGCACTCAGGATGGATCGCCAACCCAATGCGATTTCCAACAAACGAAAAGGCGGCCTTTGCGGCCGCCTTTTGTCATTCTCAAATTTGACGCGGCGTCGCCCAAGGGCGCTCGCCCGGAACGATCAGAAGACCGGCGCGGCTTCTGCTTCCTCGCGGCGCGCCTGGACCGGACCCGAATCCTGACCCTTGGCCGACTCGTCGCGATCGACGAACTCGATGACTCCGACCGGCGCATTGTCACCGAAGCGGAAGCCCGCCTTGAGCACGCGCGTGTAACCGCCATTGCGGTCCTTGTAACGCGGACCCAGCACCTCGAAGAGCTTCTTGACCATGCTGACATCGCGGATCTGCGCGATCGCCTGACGGCGGGCATGCAGATCGCCACGCTTGCCGAGCGTGACGAGTTTCTCGACGACGGGCCGCAGCTCCTTGGCCTTCGGCAGCGTCGTCTTGATCTGTTCGTGCTTGATCAGGGCCGCGGCCATGTTGGCGAACATGGCCTTGCGATGCTCCGGCTTGCGGCCGAGCTTGCGGTGCACCTTCCCGTGATTCATCGCCTTAATCCCTTCCACCCGCCGGCGCGGCCGCCGGCGGCATGCGTCGGCTCAGAGCCGAACTCAATAATGATCCTCGAAGCGCTTGGCCAGATCGTCGATGTTCTCCGGCGGCCAGCCCGGGACCTCCATGCCGAGATGCAGGCCCATCTGCGCCAGCACCTCCTTGATCTCGTTGAGCGACTTGCGGCCGAAGTTCGGCGTGCGCAGCATCTCGGCCTCGGTCTTCTGGACCAGGTCGCCGATGTAGACGATGTTGTCGTTCTTGAGACAATTGGCGGAGCGAACAGACAGCTCCAGCTCGTCCACCTTCTTGAGGAAGGCCGGGTTGAAGGCCAGGTCCGGGATGGTTTCCGCGGCCTGCTCCTTGCGGGGCTCCTCGAAGTTGACGAACACGTTGAGCTGGTCCTGAAGAATGCGCGCGGCATAGGCCAGGGCATCCTCGGGGCTCACGGCGCCGTTGGTCTCGATCTGCAAGGTCAGCTTGTCGTAATCGAGAATCTGGCCCTCGCGGGTGTTCTCGACCTTGTAGGAGACCTTGCGCACCGGGGAATACAGGCTGTCGATCGGGATCAGACCGATCGGCGCATCCTCCGGGCGGTTCCGCTCGGCCGCCACATAGCCCTTGCCGGTGTCAACGGTAAACTCCATGCGGATCTCGGCGCCCTCGTCGAGGGTGCAGATCGGCAGGGAGGGATTGAGGATGACGATATCCCCCACCGTCTGGATGTCGCCAGCGGTGACGGCGCCCGGCCCCTGCTTCTTGAGGACCATGCGCTTGGGACCCTCGCCCTGCATCTTGATGGCGATGTCCTTGATGTTGAGGACGATGTCGGTCACATCCTCGCGCACGCCGGCGATCGACGAGAACTCATGCAGCACGCCATCGATATGGACGGACTGCACGGCCGCGCCTTGCAGCGACGACAACAGAATGCGGCGCAGCGCGTTGCCAAGCGTGACACCGAAGCCGCGCTCCAGCGGCTCGGCGATCAGCGTGGCCGTGCGCTTGGGATCGTGGCCCGCGCTGACCTGCAGCTTGTTGGGCTTGATCAGTTCCTGCCAGTTCTTCTGAATCACGTTTGCACCCATCGCATTGAGTGACGCGGGCTGGCGTGCGTCCGCGTCGGGGCGCGGAGCAAAGCCGTCGGAAGCCTGCCGTTCGGCCGCTGGGCGGAAATCGGTATCGCTCATACGCGCCGACGCTTTCTCGGGCGGCAGCCGTTGTGCGGGATCGGCGTGACATCGCGGATGGATGTCACGGTGAAGCCGGCGGCCTGAAGCGCCCGCAGAGCCGATTCGCGTCCCGAACCGGGGCCCGCAACCTCCACCTCAAGCGTGCGCATGCCGTGCTCGGCCGCCTTCTTCGCGGCATCCTCGGCGGCAACCTGCGCGGCGTAAGGGGTCGACTTGCGCGAGCCCTTGAACCCCATGGTGCCGGCCGACGACCAAGCAATCGCATTGCCCTGGGCGTCGGTGATGGTGATCATGGTGTTGTTGAACGACGCATTCACATGAGCAACGCCCGATGCGATGTTCTTGCGTTCGCGGCGGCGGACGCGGACGGTGGCTTCCTTACCCATTCAAGGTCCTTTCGCGGCCCGCGAGCAACGCGGGCGAACTCCAATGGCGCCGAAAAGGCGCCCAGACATATCCGAACGCGCCGTCAGGCCTTCTTCTTGCCGGCGATCGCCTTCGCCGGACCCTTGCGGGTGCGGGCGTTGGTGTGCGTGCGCTGGCCACGAACCGGCAGGCCGCGGCGATGACGAAGGCCGCGATAGCAGCCCAGGTCCATCAGGCGCTTGATATTCATCGAGGTTTCGCGGCGGAGATCCCCCTCCACGACATAGTCCCGGTCGATCACTTCGCGGATCTGGAGGACCTCGGCGTCGGTGAGCTGAGACACGCGACGATCCAGCGGAACGTTGACCTTCTCAACGATGTCGGCGGCGTTCTTCGCGCCGATGCCGTGAATGTATTGCAGCGCGATGATGACGCGCTTGTTTGTCGGAATGTTCACCCCAGCGATACGGGCCACAGCCTTAACTCCTGTTCCATCCGGCCGGCGCGCCGGGAATTTTCACCGAATTCAAAGACTTGAACCGGCCTGCAAGCGGTAACGCGACGCGCGGCCCCCTGCTACAGGGCCGGCATCGTTCGAACTGAGTCCGACAGAATGTGCTGTGTATTAGGGGATTCCCCGTCACTTCGTCAACCTCCGAGCGCGAGAGGGTCGCCCTGCGGCTTTGCGGCGACCGCCGACAGGCCGGCGCAACGCGGGTGAGGCGATTTCGGAGTGGTTCGAGGCCCCGGATTCAGCCGTTTTCGACGCCTTAAACGGCGATTTTGCAGCGTTTTCTCCCCGATCGGACCGAGGGAGCACCAGAGGCGACCTCAAAACAGCCGACCGGCGCGACGCCGCGCGAGAGGTTGTGGCCGGGTTGCGACGATCCGCCGAGGCTTGGGCCGCGCCAGCCAGGATCTTGGAGATCGCTTCGGTCACGGCCTCGATCGAGGCCATGCCGTCAACCGTCCTCAAGCTGCCCTTATTCTCGTAATAGGCGGTCAAGGGCGCGGTCAGGGCGCGATAGGCCTCAAGGCGCTGCTGAAGCACCTCGGGCGTATCGTCGGCCCGGACCTCGAGGTTCATCGCCCGCATTTCGGCGGCCCGAGTCGCGATCCGCCGCACCAGTGCGGCCTCGTCCACCTTCAGTTCGATCACCGCGTCCAGCGCCAGCCCCTTGCGAGCCAACATCCTGTCGAGAGCCTCGGCCTGGGGCACGGTTCGGGGAAAGCCGTCCAGCACGAAGCCATGGGCGGCGTCCGGCTGCTCGATCCGGTCGGCGACAATCGACACCACCACGTCGTCGGGCACCAGCTCGCCACGGGCCATCAGATCGGCGGCCTTGCGGCCGACAGGCGTCCCGGCGGCCACCGCCGCGCGCAGCATGTCACCGGTCGAAAGCTGCACGGTCCCATGCCGGGCCGCCATCTCGCGAGCCTGCGTTCCTTTTCCGGCCGCAGGCGGACCGAGCAATACGACCCTCATCGGCGGCGCCCCCGCAGCTTCGATTTCTTGATCAGGCCCTCGTATTGATGGGCCAGCAGGTAACCTTGCACCTGCGACACCGTGTCCATGGTCACACTGACCACGATCAGCAGCGACGTGCCGCCAAAGTAGAACGGCACCGAGGCATAGGCGATCAGAATTTCCGGAATGAGGCAGACCACCGCCAGATAGGCCGCGCCGACGACCGTGATGCGGGTCAGCACATAGTCAATATATTCCGCCGTCCGCTCGCCCGGCCGGATGCCCGGAATGAACCCGCCGTGCTTCTTGAGGTTGTCCGCCGTCTCCGACGGATTGAACACGATCGCGGTGTAAAAGAACGCGAAAAACACGATCAGGCTGATGTAAAGGATCAGGAACAGCGGACGGCCGTGGCCGAGCTGAGTGGTCAGCGTGACCAGCCATTCGGGGCCCTGCCCGACATTGAAGTTGGCGACCGTCGTCGGCAGCAAGAGCAGCGACGAGGCAAAAATCGGCGGAATGACGCCAGCCGTGTTCAGCTTCAGCGGCAGATGCGAGGATTGCCCCTCGAACATCCGGTTGCCGACCTGGCGCTTGGGATATTGGATCAAGAGCCGCCGCTGCGCCCGCTCCATGAACACGATGAAACCGGTGACGACGAAGGCCATGATGATGATGACCGCGATCAGCGCCGTGGACATGGCGCCCTGACGGCCCAGTTCCAGCATGCCGGCGATGGCCGCCGGCAGTTCGGCCACGATGCCCGCCATGATGATCAGCGAGATGCCGTTGCCGATGCCGCGGGCGGTGATCTGCTCACCCAGCCACATCAGGAACATCGTACCGCCCGTCAGGGTGATGACGGCGGAGATACGGAAGAACCAGCCCGGATCCGACACCACGTTGCCGGCGCCCTCCAGCCCGATGGCGATGCCGTAGGACTGAAAGACCGCCAGGGCCAAGGTCAGATAGCGGGTGTATTGATTGATGACCTTGCGGCCGGCTTCGCCCTCCTTCTTGAGGGCCTCCAGCGTCGGCGACACCGCCGTCAGAAGCTGGATGATGATCGCCGCCGAAATATACGGCATGATATTCAACGCGAAGATCGCCATGCGGTGGATGCCACCGCCGGAGAACATGTTGAACATGCCGAGAATGCCGCCGGCCTGGGACTGAAACAGCTGATTCCAGGCCGTGGGATCGATTCCGGGAAGCGGGATATAAGTGCCGAAACGGTAGACGAGAAGCGCGCCGAGGGTGAACCAGATTCGCTTCTTCAGTTCCTCGGCCTTGGCGATCGCCGAGAAATTGAAATTGGCCGCAAGTTGTTCTGCCGCCGACGCCATGAAAAGCTCCCGCTACCGTCTGCCCCCGCCGCCACGCCCACCGCGCGGCCTCCGCGAACGACCCCGGCCTTATGTGGTGCCGGAGATCGCGGAAACCATGGCCGGATGGCGCCGGGCGTCGTACGCGATCAAGCCGTCTCGCCGCCCGCGTCGCGCTGGGGCGCCAGCACCTTGACCGAGCCCCCAGCCTTCTCGACCGCAGCCACCGCAGACTTGGAGGCGCCGTAAACCTCGAAATTCACCTTGGCGCTGATCTCGCCGGAACCCAGCAGGCGCACGCCGTCCTTGGCGCGGCGCAGAACGCCCGCCGCGACCAGAGCCGTCACGTCCACCGTCGCGCCAGCGTCCAGCTTACCGGCGTCGATCGCCGCCTGAACCGAGCCGAGGTTGACCTCGCCGAGAGCCAGACGGAACGGCGTGTTCTTGAATCCGCGCTTGGGAAGGCGACGATGGATCGGCATCTGGCCGCCCTCGAAGCCCTTGATCCGCACGCCCGAGCGCGCGGTCTGGCCCTTGCCGCCACGGCCGCCGGTCTTGCCCACGCCAGAGCCGATGCCGCGACCGATGCGGACCCGCTTCTTGACCGAGCCGTCCCGAGGGGCGAGCTGATTGAGCTTCATAGCCCTTCTCCTTACTTGTCCTCGACCACCTGGACGAGGTGGCCGACCTTGCGCAGCATGCCCTGCGTGGACGGATTGTCCGGCAGTTCGCGCTCGCGGCCGATTTTGTTGAGGCCGAGGCCGATCAGGGTCTCGCGCTGCGTGTGATCGCGGCGCAGGGGACTGCCGATCTGCTTCACCTTGATGGTTTTGTTATTCGCCATGCTTGCCTCCCGCCTAGTCGGCCATCGCGTCCGCATCGACATCGCGGCGGCGCGCCTGAAGCGCGGACACCTTGATGCTGCGGCGCGCCGCGACCGAACGCGGCGAATCCTGGTGCTTGAGGGCATCGAACGTCGCCCGCACCATGTTGTACGGGTTTGAAGAGCCCATCGATTTGGCGACCACGTCCTGCATGCCGAGCGTCTCGAACACCGCGCGCATCGGACCGCCGGCGATGATGCCGGTACCGGCGGGAGCCGCGCGGAGATAGACCTTGCCGGCGCCGTGGCGACCCGCCACGTCGTGGTGCAGCGTGCGGCCCTCGCGCAGCGGCACGCGGACCAGGCCCCGCTTGGCCGATTCCGTCGCCTTGCGGATCGCCTCGGGCACCTCGCGGGCCTTGCCGTGGCCGAAGCCGACGCGGCCCTTCTGATCGCCGACGACGACGAGCGCGGCGAAGCCAAAGCGCCGACCGCCCTTCACCACCTTGGCGACGCGGTTGATGTGGACGAGCTTGTCGACGAACTCGTTGTCGCGGTCGTCGCGCTCGCGGTCTCGCCTGGGTTCACGTGCCATGCCGAAAGTCTCTCCGGTTCGGGGCCAAGGATCGGAGCCATGCCCCTCATCCCTGAATTAGAAGTTGAGGCCGCCCTCGCGCGCGGCATCGGCCAGCGCTTTGATGCGACCGTGATAGAGATAGCTGCCGCGATCGAACACCACGTCCTTGATGCCGTTCTGGATCGCGCGCTCCGCGACCCGCTTGCCGATCGCCTGAGCCGCGGCGATATCGGCGCCGGTCTTGAGGCTGTCGCGCAGCTCCTTTTCCATCGTCGAGGCCGAGGCCACGGTGCGGCCCGCGGCATCGTCGATGACCTGGGCGTAGATGTGCTTCGACGAGCGGAACACCGACAGGCGCACGCGCCCACCCGATGCCTTCTTGATGGCGCGGCGCACTGAAGCACGGCGACGCTGGGTCCTGGATCTGACAGTGGCCATGGTTGTCTCCGTAAAGCCCTATGGCTCCCGTTACTTCTTCTTGCCTTCCTTGCGGAAGATCGTCTCGTCAGCGTATTTGACGCCCTTGCCCTTATAGGGCTCCGGCGGCCTGAACTTGCGGATCTCGGCGGCAGCCTGACCGACCCGCTGCTTGTCCATGCCCGAGATGATGATCTCGACCGGACGCGGCGTGGTGATCGTCAGACCCTCCGGGATCGGATAAACGACATCGTGGCTATACCCCAGCGCGAGTTGCAGGTTCTTGCCCTGCACCGCCGCGCGATAGCCGACGCCGTTGATCTCGAGCTTGCGCTCGAAACCGGTGCTGACACCCTTGACCAGATTCGCGACCAGCGTGCGATGGGTTCCCCACTGGGACCGCGCGCGCTTGGTCTCCTGGCGCGGCGACACCCGGATGCCGCCCTCTTCCATCTTGGCGACGACCTCGTCGTTCAGGACGAGTTCCATCGCACCCTTGGGACCCTTCACCTTGACGGTCTGGCCCTCGATGGAGGCCGTCACGCCGGAGGGAACCGGGACCGCCCTTTTACCAATGCGGGACATTTCTGTTCCTCAACTCTTCCTGGCTTAGAACACGGTGCACAGCACTTCGCCGCCAACATTGGCGTCGCGTGCATCGTGGTCGGCCATGACGCCCTTGGGCGTCGACAGGATCGCGACGCCAAGGCCGTTATTGACACGCGGCAGATTACGCACCGCGACATAGACGCGGCGGCCCGGCTTGGAGACGCGCGACATCTCGCGGATCACCGGCTGGCCGTCGAAATATTTCAGCTCGATTTCCAGCTCGCTGCGGCCGTCGGCATGATCCACCTTGGCGTAGCCGCGGATGTAGCCCTCGTTCTTGAGCACATCCAGCACGCTGACGCGCAGGCGCGAACCTGGCGTGGAAACCTTGCTCTTCTTGCGCATCTGAGCGTTGTTGATGCGCGCGATCAAATCGCTGATCGGATCGTTCACGGACATGCGATCCTCCTTACCAGCTCGACTTCACGAGGCCGGGAATATGGCCCTTCGAGCCCAACTCGCGGATCGCGATACGGCTCAGCTTATGCTTGCGATAGAAGGCGCGCGGACGGCCGGTCAACTCGCAGCGGTTGCGAATGCGGACCGCCGACGAATTGCGCGGCATTTCGGCGAGCTTCAGCGTCGCCGCGAAGCGCTCTTCGACCGGCTTGGTCTTGTCCATCACGATCGCCTTCAACCGCGTGCGACGGCTCGCGGCCTTCTTCACCATCTCGCGACGGTGCTTGTTCTTCTCGATCGCACTCTTCTTGGCCATTCGTGTCTCCTGGATTTCCGCGTTTGAGGATCCTTAGAAGGACCTCACTGCCGGAACGGGAAGTTGAATGCCGAAAGCAGCGCCCGCGCCTCGTCGTCGGTCTTGGCGGTCGTGCAAACGGTAATGTCCATGCCCCAGACGTCGGCTGCCTTGTCGTAGTCGATCTCTGGGAAGATCAGGTGTTCCTTGAGGCCGAGCGAATAATTGCCCATGCCGTCGAAGCTGCGTGGATTGAGCCCCCGGAAGTCGCGAACGCGCGGCAGCGCGATGTTGATCAGCCGGTCGATGAACTCATACATCCGCGCCTTGCGCAGCGTGACCTTGCAACCGATCGCCTGACCCTCGCGCAGCTTGAAGGTCGCGATCGACTTGCGCGAGCGCGTAATGATCGGCTTCTGGCCCGAGATCGACGCAAGCGCCTCGGCCGCCTGCTCCACCTTCTTGCGGTCGTTGACGGCATCGCCCACGCCCATGTTGATGACGATCTTCTTCAAGACCGGCACCCGCATCGGGTTGTCGTAGCCGAACTTCTCCGACAGCGCCTTGCGCATCTCGTCGTCGAACTGCTTGCGCAGACGCGGCGTCACGCGTTCCTCGGACGCCTGGCCGTTTCCGGCATCGGCGGCCTTTGGCTTTGCGGCCTTCGGCGCCTTCGCCGACTTCGGAGCGCCCTCGGCCTTCTTGGCCGGAGCTTTCTTTTCGGTCTCAGGCATCGATCTCAACTCCGGATCGCTTGGCAATGCGCACGCGCTTGCCATCGGTCAACAGCTTGAAGCCCACCCGGGTCGGCTTGCCGTCCTTGGGATCGGCAATCGCCAGGTTGGACAGGTCAATGGTCGCCTCCTTGGAGACGATGCCGCCCTCCTGCTGCGCCGTCTGGCGCTGGTGGCGCTTGACCATGTTCACACCGCGCACGCGGGCACGGCCCGCGCTCGGCTGGACCTCGATCACCTCGCCGGTGCGGCCCTTGTCGCGGCCGGCCAGCACGACGACCTTGTCGCCCTTCTTGATCTTGGCAGCCATCACAGCACCTCCGGTGCCAGCGAAATGATCTTCATGTGGTTCTTGGCACGCAGCTCACGCGGAACGGGCCCGAAGATGCGGGTGCCGACCGGCTCCGACTGCGCGTTGATCAGCACCGCCGCATTACGGTCGAAGCGGATCACCGAACCGTCGGCGCGGTGGATGTCCTTGCGCACGCGCACGACAACCGCCTTCATCACATCGCCCTTCTTCACACGGCCGCGCGGGATCGCCTCCTTCACCGACACCACGATCACATCGCCGATCGTGGCATACTTGCGCTTGGAGCCGCCCAGCACCTTGATGCACATGACACGACGAGCGCCGGAATTATCGGCGACGTCGAGATTGGTCTGCATCTGGATCATTGGACCCTCGTATTCCCTTCGCGGCCCTGCGGCCGGCCCTTATCTCGTATCTCGTTAGTCGGCCTTCGCCGCCGACGCGCCCGCCGCATCCTTGTCGCTCGGCAGCACGAGCCGCCGGCGCTTCTCGCCGCGCACGACGATCCAGCGCTTCAGCTTGGAGATCGGGCTGTGCTCCTCGATCCAGACCAGATCGCCGACCGAATAGGTGTTGTCGGCGTCATGGGCATGGAACTTGTTGGAGCGGCGCACCGTCTTCTTCATGACCGGATGCGTGAAGCGGCGTTCGACGCGCACGACAACGGTCTTGTCCTGCCGGTCGGAAACCACCACGCCCTGGAGCGTTCGCTTCGGCATACGATCCTCTTACCTTCTGGATTTCGACTTGGCGCGCGCGCGAACGCGCGCAGCCTTCGATCGCGACTTGATGCTCTGCTTGGAGCGCGACGGTGACGGCGCCTTGGCCTTCGCCGTGCGCGCAACCGCCTTGCCCTTCGCCGGCGCGGCCGGTGTCGGCTCCGCCTTCGCCTCGGTGCCCGTCCGCTTGTCGCGGGCAATCGTCTTCAACCGAGCGATGTCGCGGCGCACGGTCTGCACCCGCGAGGTGTTCTCAAGCTGACCGGTCGCCCGCTGAAAGCGCAGATTGAACTGCTCCTTCTTGAGCTTGAGCACCTCTTCGTCGATCTGGTCGATCGACATTGTGCGCATATCGGAGGCCTTCATCGTCATCACTCCGCAATTCGCTCGACGAAGCGCGTCCGGATCGGCAGCTTCGACGCGGCCAGCGTCAGCGCCTCACGGGCCAGCTCCTGATTGACGCCGTCGATCTCGAACAGCACGCGACCAGGCTTGACGCGCGTGACCCAAAGCTCGACGGAGCCCTTGCCCTTGCCCATGCGCACTTCGATCGGCTTCTTCGACACCGGCACGTCCGGGAACACGCGGATCCAGACGCGGCCGGCGCGCTTCATGTGACGGGTCAGCGCGCGACGGGCGGCCTCGATCTGGCGCGCGGTAACGCGCTCCGGCTCAAGCGCCTTGAGACCGAACTGGCCGAAGGCCAGCGTCGCGCCACTCGAAGCCACACCATGGATGCGGCCCTTGTGCGCTTTGCGGAACTTTGTGCGCTTCGGTTGAAGCATGACGAAAAACCCTTCTCAGAATACCGCGACGTTAGGCGTCGCGGCGCGGACGACCCGCATCCTGCTCAGCCATCCGCTTGTCCTGCGCCATCGAGTCATGCTCCAGGATCTCGCCCTTGAAGATCCAGACCTTGACGCCGCAAGTGCCGTAGGTGGTGAAAGCCGTCGCCGTGCCGTAATCCACATCCGCGCGGAGCGTGTGCAGCGGCACCCGGCCCTCGCGGTACCACTCCATGCGCGCGATCTCGGCGCCACCGAGCCGGCCGGAGCAATTGATGCGGATGCCCTCCGCGCCGAGGCGCATC
>Ga0182743_1004087_pt1 | contig 11242 bp, 8 predicted proteins | sample eDN3rd30CKraftOP_FD_128522 | JGI IMG/M metagenome (GOLD analysis project Ga0182743, IMG submission 128522) | Enriched Organic Plus compost microbial communities from Emeryville, California, USA - eDNA 3rd pass 30_C Kraft OP (version 2) (version 2) ... | reverse complement strand
TTAGCCGCGTTTGGAATGCGTCGGCTAGGGCGATGAGCGTTTCGACGTCGAGCTGTTCTGCCCGGATGTCGTTCGGAAAGCCGAACGGGTCGAGGACTTCGTCGACGACGTTTTTCTCCATCCGGTCGCTCAGGGCGTGGACGACGCCCGACCGCAGGAACTTGCGGCGGTGGAGGAAGACCGAGCGGACGAACTGGTGAAAGAATTCCAGATCGGCGACCCGGGCCCGTTTTTCAGCGTTCGGAACGATGTGCACGATCGCCGACGTCACCTTCGGCTTCGGCCAAAAGACTTGCGGCGGCAGGATGCGGACCGTCTTGATGTCGGCGATCGCCTGCATCCAGATGCTCAGGGCGCTATAGTCCTTGGTCCCCGGCGGAGCCGTCATCCGGTCGGCGAGCTCTTTTTGAATCGTCGCGGTGAGCGAAACGGGCTCGGGCGTTTCGGTGAGCAGGTTCGAAAGGATCGGCGTTGCGACGTTGTACGGCAGATTGGCCGCCAGCTTGAACCGGCGGCCGGGGACGGCGCTGACATGCTCGCGCACTGTTTCCATCACGGCGGGATGGAAGTTGTTCTTGTTTCGCAGGGCGTCCTGCAGCAGCATCGTGATGTTGCTGAAGTTCTCCAGTTCTTCGGCGGCGAGCGAGTGCATCCGGTGATCGATCTCGACCGTCACGACATGCCCAGCCCGCTCCGCCAGTTTGCCGGTCAACGAGCCCATGCCGGTGCCGATCTCCAGCACCACGTCGTCCTTGGTGATGTCGGCTGCATCGACCAGGACGTCGATCAGGTTCAGATCGATGAGAAAATTCTGCCCATGCCGCGTTTCGGGACGAATGCCCGCTTCCTTGAAGCGGTTTTGCAGAAAGGTGAGCGTCTGGCGATTGGCGGTCATGTGTTTTTCGTGTCGAGCGGAATCAATTCGTAGCCGAACTGGCCGAAATTCAGACTTCGGAAACTTCCAACCCCGGGGGGCGGCTGAAATTTCGCGGCTGCAGCCACGGCGCGGGCAGGCTGAGGAAGCCTACCCTACGAGGAAACGTGCGATTTTAGCTGTTGCTCGACGTATTTGGCGAGGAGGTCGGTCTCGATGTTCACCGCATCGCCAGGCTTACGCGAGCCGAGCGTCGTCACGGCGAGGGTGTGCGGGATCAGGGCCACGCTAAAACGCTCGGCTTCGACGTCGACGAGCGTCAAGCTAACGCCGTCTACCGCAACCGAGCCTTTCGACGCCATCTGCCGCGTCAAATGGGCCGGCACGCGGAAGTAGAAGAACGACCAGTCGGCTTCGTCCCGCCGCTCGTCGACCGTGCCGACGGCGTCGATGTGGCCGGTGACGTAGTGGCCGCCGAGCCGGTCCCCCGCCTTCAGCGCCCGCTCCAAATTCACCCGGCTGCCGGCTGCGAGCTGACCGAGGTTGGTTCGGCTGAGCGTTTCGCTTCCGGCGTCAAAGCCGAGGCGCGTTCCTTCGATCTCCACCACCGTCAGGCAGCAGCCATTAATCGCGATGCTATCGCCAATCCGCGCGCCATCAGACACCAGCGGGCAATCGACCGTCAGCCGCACGCCCGGCCCGCGTTGCTCGAGCGCGGCGATGGTTCCAAGTTCTTCGACAAGACCAGTAAACATCCCTTCACTGTAGCGTGCGACGGGCGAATTGATAATTGGCCCAAACGGTTGAGCCCCCCTTCCGCGACGCCTAAGATAAGCCCTGCATCCTCTCCCCTCCCCTGCCACGAAAGATTCGTAGCTAGTGAGCGTCTCTCCGCCTTCGTCCGAATCCTCGCCGGCCTCGCCGAAAGTTTCCACGGTTCAAGCCCCGCCGACCGATCTGCTAGGCATTCTCGCTCGGCTGGGCCCAGGCTTGATCATTGCCGGCTCGATCGTCGGTTCCGGCGAACTGATTGCGACGACCAAGACCGGCGCCGAAGCCGGCTTTTGGCTTCTCTGGCTGATCATCGTCGGCTGCGTGATCAAGGTGTTCGTCCAGGTCGAGCTCGGCCGCGACGCGGTGGTCCGTGGCAAGACGACGATGGACGCCCTCGGCGAGGTCCCCGGCCCGCGCATTCCCGGTCGCGGTAATTGGCTGCTCTGGTACTTCTTCATCATGTTTTTCGCCAGCCTAGGGCAGCTTGGCGGCATCATTGGCGGCGTCGGCCAGGCGATGGCGATTAGCGTTCCGCTCACTGAGGAAGGCCGGGCCTACAACGCCTATATGAATAATGAGCGGCAGCTCGAAGTGGCCCAAGCCGAGCTGAAGCTGGTGAAGGAGCGCGACGCCGCCGCGGGCGTCACCACCGATTCCGAGGCGCAGCGCCGGCTCATCGAAACCATCGCCCGGCACAACGAAGTTCACGAGCGTTATGGCGACAGCCCGCCGAAGCTAACCACCTACTGGACCGACGATCGGCTGTGGGCGGTGATCATCGCCGTCGTGACCGCCGTTCTGCTCGTTGTCGGCCGCTACGCGCTCATCGAGAAGGTGACGACGACGATGGTCGCCCTGTTCACGCTCATGACCGTGGCCACGGTGGCTTTATTACAAACGACGTTTGCGTGGTCGATCAGTTGGCAGGACCTGGCAAACGGCTTCAGCTTTCGCCTGCCGCCCCCGGGCGAACCGGGGAGCAGCACGGCGCTGAGCACGGCGCTCAAGACGTTCGGCATTATCGGCGTCGGCGCGAACGAACTGATTTCGTACCCGTACTGGTGCATCGAGAAGGGGTACGCCCGCTATACCGGCGTGCGCGACGAATCGCCCGGCTGGGCCGAGCGGGCTCGCGGCTGGATGCGCGTGATGCGGTGGGACGCTTGGGCGTCGATGGTCATCTATACGATTGCCACGGTCGCGTTCTACCTGCTCGGCGCCGCGGTGCTGGGCCGGGCCGGCTTGAACCCGGCAAAGGACGAGCTGATTCGGACACTCAACGTGATGTATCAGCCGGTCTTCGGCGTCTGGGCCCAGCTTTTGTTCCTCATCGGCGCCTTCGCGGTGCTTTACTCGACGTACTTTGTCGCCAACGCCGGCCACGCCCGCGTCTTCTCCGACGCCCTGCGAGTCGTGGGGCTGGCAGCCAAATCGGACGAGGCCACGCGGAGACGCGTGAAGGTTCTCAGCGGCGGGCTCCCCCTCTTTTGCCTGCTCCTTTATCTCATTTGGCCCAAAGAGCCGGACAAGCTGGTGCTGATTAGCGGCATGATGCAGGCGCTCATGCTGCCGATGCTCTCGGCTGCAGCCCTCTACTTCCGCTACGCCCGCTGCGACGAACGCATCCGCCCCAGCCGCCTCTGGGACGTGTTCCTCTGGCTCTCGTCGATCGGCATGCTCATCGCGGCTGCGTGTTTGCTGTATAGCCTGCTGAAATGAGGTGGGGCGCCATGCCGTCGCCGCCACGGCGTCGGCATGCCACCCGACCTTGAGTATCCGCATGGGTCTTACAGATGCTTATGATGGTTACTCGTGCTGCACTTCGCTGGGGCGCCGCTTCGCTTTGCCCAGCCACCCGTCACCGCCACCTTTTCCAAGTTGTCCAACGGACCGGTCTCCAATATGCCACGCTTCGTCACCCATCTCGAAGGCGCCATCGATGGCGAACGGCTTGATGCCGAGCAGTTGCATACGTTGCACAAGGAGCGGCCGATTTGGGTGCGGTACGATTTGCAAGCCATTGGGCGTACCCTAACAAAAGACAAGCTCCGAGAGCGTCCCGAAACGCTCTGGCGATATCGCGAATTGCTTCCGTACCACCACGAGGACGAGATCGTCTCGCTCGGCGAGCGGATGTCGCCGGTGCTCAACTGCCCCAAGCTCGGCGCAAAGCTCGGGCTGCGGAATCTGGCGATCAAGGACGAGTCGCAGCTCCCGACCGGCAGCTTCAAGAGCCGTGGGCTGGCAATGGCCATTACGATGGCCCGGCATTTTGGCGTCAGGCGCGTCGCGCTCCCCACCGCCGGGAACGCCGGCGGGGCAGCGGCAGCCTACGCCGCGCGGGCTGGCATGGAATGTTTCGTCTTCATGCCCGAAGACACGCCCGTCATCAACCAGCTCGAATGCCGCCTGTACGGCGCGCACGCATATCGCGTCAACGGCCTGATCAACGACTGCGGCCGATTGGTCCGCGAAGGCAAACCGGCGCTCGACTGGTTCGACCTCTCGACGCTCAAGGAGCCGTATCGCATCGAAGGCAAGAAGACGATGGGGCTCGAGCTGGCCGAGCAATTCGGCTGGCGACTGCCCGACGTGATTCTCTACCCGACCGGCGGCGGCACCGGACTGATCGGCATGTGGAAGGCGTTCCAGGAACTGCGCGAGCTCGGCTGGCTCGAAAGCGAAACGATGCCGCGACTGGTCGCCGTGCAATCGACCGGCTGTGCGCCGATCGTGCGGGCCTTTGAAGCGGGCGAGCGATTCGCGCCGGCCTTTCCGAACGCGAGCACCGTCGCCAGCGGCATCCGCGTGCCGGTCGCCGTCGGCGATTTCATGATTCTCGACGCCATCCGCGCGAGCGGCGGCCGGGCCGTCGCCGTCGACGAACGCCGCATTCGCGACTGGATGCGTCTGGCCGTCGCCAGCGAAGGCATTCCGGTCTGCCCCGAAGCAGCCGCCTGCGTCGGCGCCGCCGAATCGCTCGCCGCCGAAGGGTGGATTGGCGAAAACGAGCGCGTGGTGATCTTCAACACCGGCGCGACGCAGAAGTACGTCGAAGCAATGCGCGACGAGTTGCCGGCCATCGATTGCACGAAGCCAATCGATTGGGAGGCGATTCGGGCGCAGGCGGCGGCGTAGAGCGGCGCAGTCGGATCCGATCGAATCAGGACGTTCAAAGGAATAGCCACGCAGCGGCGGCATTTATTAGCCGGGCGCGTAAAGGCCCCCGGAGCGTTAAGCGCCAGCACGCGAGCCACGCAGCGGCGACCTTTCTGGCCACCGTACGGAATACCGCCCCGCAGGGCTTCTTTTGCTCCTTGCGCGTTCTCGACGGGCTCACGCCCGTGGCTACTCGACTTCGCCGCTGCGCGGCTCCACTCCCGCTCGATAGCCAAACCGAAAATTTGCCGATTGCTGCGACTTTGCCGCTGAATCCGCCCCGTTTTCTCCCGCGTGGGCCCCATCGATTCGCAGACGAGCCCGAATCGCGTCTGCTCCTTTGGCTAACTGGCTAAACCTGAACGGCCATGCTGGCGGCGACATGCTGCCATGCCAAATTCCTGCCGATGATGGTTAAGAATCGAACCATTGCGTTTGCCGCGTGGTATATATCCCTTGACCCGCTGCGGTTCGGCTGAGCGACCGACGCTCTCCGCCGCCCCTCGCCGTCCGACATCCGACCCCGGAGTAAAACTCTCATGCGCAACGCAGCTTGGGTTTGTGCCTTGATGGCGGCGGTTCTGGTGGCTTCGCAGGCTCGGGCAGCCGGCTGGGGCATTCGCGCCTCGCAAGGGGCTCGCGTCGCCGGCGAATCGGCCAGGCCGATCGATCCGCGGCGTACCTACGCCTATCGCTACTACCAGGGGAACACGATGTACCCGAAGTACAACTTCGGGATTCACAATCGTCACCTGGAAAACATCGGCGTCCCGAGCGGCGACATCGGCATCCGCGGCAACGGCTTCATGATGAACGCGTGGTAAGACCTCGCCGCGCGGGTCCACGGTGTCACCGCCCGCCAGCGCCGGTCAGTTCAGGTTGCGCGAACCAGCGCCAGAGCAGCATCTCGTGCAGCGCCGCGGCGACCACCGCCATGACGAGCGCGCAAACGGCGATCAGGCCTAAGCGAGCCTCCCCCGCAATCACGCCGGTGAGGGCCGGCAGCAGGCTCGCTCCGATCATCGCCGCGCTCACCTGAAATCCGATCGCGTGGGCTGCGTGCCCGGCGCCCAATCGCTGTGGCGTGCGCGTCATCAGACACGGATAGACCGGCGCAAGCGCCAGGCCTATGATCACCAGCGCCACGAGCGGCAACACGTTCCCCATCGGCGCCACAAAGAGCGCACACCCGAGCACAGCGGCCGCCAGACACGCGCGGAGCAAGACGTCGATCGAAACCCGATCGACAATCAGCCCAAAGAGCACGCGCCCCACGCCCAGGCTCGCCCAGTAGGCGGTCACATACATGCCGGCGACTTCGGGGCGAATCTGCCTCGCCTCGGTCAGCAACGTGAACGTCCACTGGCCAATCGTCACCTCGAGGCCCGTGTAGAAGAAAAACAGGATCATCTGCAGCCAAACGGTCGGAAGACGCAGCGTCGCAGCAACCGGCTGATGGAAACCGTCGGCTGCGGCCCGATCCTCCTCCGCCCTCCCCCATTGCCGTCGCGTGACAACGAACAGCAGGCTGAGCGTCAGCAGCGCGCCGCCGATCACGGCATACCCCAACCGCCACGAGCCGCTGACCGCCAGGCCGGCGGTCATGATCATCGGCCCTAGCGTCGCGCCGAGCATGTAGCAAGCGTGCAGCCAGTTCATCTGCCGCGCCGAGAAATGATGGGCTGCGTAGTTGTTGAGCCCAGCGTCGATCGCCCCCGAACCGAGGCCGTGCAGAATCGCACAGCCGAGCATGAACGCCCACACTGGCGCCGCCGCATAGCCAAGACCGCTCATGGCGACAAACAAACTGCTGCCGGCCAATAGCGCGCCGATGCTGAGCAGCCTGAGCAGGCGGCCGGTCAGGGCGCTCGAGAGAAAATAGCCCGTCCCCGAGATCAAGAAGAGGACGCCCAGCGTTTCGTTCTGCAGCGCAAAACGCTCGCGCACCGACGGCCAGGCGACGCCGATCACCGCGTCGGGCAAGCCCAGACTGATGAAGCCAAGATAGGCGATCGCCAACAGCAGTCGGCTGGGGGGACGAGCAGTCGGTGCAGCAGCTTCCATTCTCGGCCCGATCGCATCACACGTCGTTGAACTCGCCAGAAATCAGACGCCCCGCAGGCGGACGCCCCGTTTGTCTGAATCTGGCGAATCAACGACGTTTTCGATTGCCAGTCTCCGTGAACTACTCCGGCGGCATCCGGTCGAGCGGCTTACGGTCGGGTAGCGGTGACGGCTGCACCTTGTAGATGATGCCCCCTTCCTTCAGCCGTTCCTTCCACTTCTGCACGGCGAGCTTGTTCTGATCGACGCGTCGTTCAGGCCGATAGAGCATCAGCGCGCCAGTGATCCGCCGCAAGTTGTCGAACGTGACGACGCGGATGTCCATGTCGGGGCTTTCGAGCGCCTTGACGAGCGTTTCGGCTTCGCCGCGGGCAAGCTGCTCGGGGCTGTAGTTCCACAGCAAGCGGTACAACTCGTCACTCACCTCGGGTCGGATGCGGCTGATCGATTCGCGCACCGCGGCTGCCGATTCGGGGCCGCGGGCGAGCGCGTCGCGAAGCGTGTCGAGTTCGGCAAACCAGAAGGTGTACTGCCGGCTGTCGGAAAGTTCCTTGATGATCGGCTCGAACTGGTCGAGCGCGACCAGCGAACGGGCCGACAGGGCGCGAATCTCAGCCCGGCGATCCTGCAACTGCTCTTGCAGCGCCACCGTGAGCGGCTTCTCCGTGCTCAGCAGCTCGTGCAGGGCGTACGACGTCTCGCGGTCGAAGCCCGAGACGCTGCGCGAATCGGTCCAATCGGGCGCTTTGAACGGCCCGCTCGTCACCGGCGGCGTCGCGCCGATGTAGGTGCGGCCGAAATTCATTGGAATGACGACCGGTTCCTGTCCTTCCTCCTGCCAGACGACGCTGCCGCGCACGGCGAACAAGTCGACCACCGGCACGGCGGCCGTGCCGGGCATCTCGGGATTGGTTCCCGGCGGCAGATAGGGGCGAACTTCGACAGCCAGACTCGAATCGGGATCGCTGAGAGTCGCTACGCCTTTAAGCCCCGTCAGATTGAACTCAATTTGGGCGCCGGCGGCGCCGACCGAGTCGACCAACAGCCGGCCGTAATCGACCAGCACGACCGAGCGACCTTCGCGCGGCGGAGCGAGCACAATCGCCGTCTCATCAATGAGCGTCACCTGAGCGCCCGAAGCCAATGCAAGCTGCGGCCGATACGACGGCAGCGCCACCAGACGCTCGCCAGCCGTCAGCAAAGCGCGCGTCGGCAGCCGCTGCCACAGGCCGGCGGCCGCATTGAACCGGGCGAGCACATGTTCATCCGAAACGAAACGGCCCACATCGCTACTGACGGCGGCGGGAGGGGCTTCACCCGGCGGTTGCGCGGCGTCTGCCGCTTCTTCCTCCATCGCCGCTGCCGGTCCGCCAACGACAGCTGGATCGTTCGGCAGATCGTCGGGCGACTTCGGCCGCAGCGGAAGCGCCGGCGGCAGCGGCGCCATCGGCTCAACTTCCGTCGGCGGAGCGTCGGGCGCGCCGGCGATTGGATCGACCGGCGGATTGACCGGAGTTTCGACGTCGCCCGGCGGCGCGACGGGACGTTCGTCGTCCGTCCGCGTCATGGCGGGATTGTCTTCGTCAATCGGAGCGTCGTTCGGCTCACCAATCGGCGCAGGCCCCGGCTGAGTCGGCGGCTGCTCGACCATCAGGCCGGGATCATTCGGGGCTTCGGCGACTTGCTCGCCACCAGCGCCCAAGCCGAGCGCCGTGACCAGCGGATGTTGACTATCGAACGGCCCCAGCAACCGCAGCACCCCGACAGCCAGCAGCAACATGGCAGCGACGGTGGCGGCGATCGGCCAGAAACTCGAACGCCGGCCGGCGAGCAGGTAGTCGGGCACTTCCAGCGGCGGTTTGACCGGAGGCGGCGTGGGCAGCTCGGCGTCGGTCGGTGGAGGAGGCGGCGGCGGCTTCGTCGCACCGGCCGGCCCCGCCGCTGCGGACACCGCCGAAGCGACCGCCACGGTCGGCTCCATGTTGAGGGCATACACGCGTTCGCGCAAACCGACCGGCACATCGGCCGGCTTGCCGAGCACGAGCGTGAGAATCTGATGACAGGCAGCCGCTTCGGCGAGCGACACGTCCGACTCGAGACAGACGCGTTCAAAATCGCCGACCCGATCGGGGGGCAACGAGCTGTCGAGATACTCGGCGACGTTGTTGGCGTCGCCGGTCAGCCCTTTGGCGTCGATCTTCGGCGCCCCCATCCGCGGCTTCACGACGATCGACTGAATCCGCCCCTTCAATCCAGTGGCGAATTCACTGTCCCGAATCTTTGCGCCGAGCTGCTCCGCATCGGCTGGATCGAGGACGTTGTCGAGATAGGCAAGCAGGGTGCGTAGCGTAAGCCGCATGACCGAGTTCTCCGCAAAAACAAAGGCTTACCCCTGTTAGTGCAGAAACCGGCCCCCTGCCGTACAAGAAAATCGAAAAAAGTTGCCCCTAGCCCCGCGTCGTCATACCCGTGGGGCGCAAGCCCCCAGGCGAGCCAGGTAGCCGAGGGGCGCAAGCCCCCGGGTGAGCTAGGTAGCCGTGAGGCGCAAGCCCCCGGGTAAATCCGCCCCCGCCTAAGCCCCCTCCGCCCGCGGCTCCGAAAACCGCGCCAGCGCCGCCAAAAACGCCACCATCAATGCGGCCAACACCGCGGGATGAAAATCCAACCGCCACCCCGGCACTAGCGCCACCTGCTCGGCGTCGGCCGGCGTCACGACGCGCCACCCCGACCGCTCCCAGTCCGCAGCCAGCGAAGCAAACTCGGGCCAATCGGCGATGTGCTCCCAGCCGTTCACCGTCCGCCGCCAGCCGTCGTCGAACGACTCCGGCGCCACGCGATACGAGCCCGGCCGCACCTGGCCGAACGGCACGATCTCGGCGTCGGCAATCCCCTGCCCAGCCGCCTCCGGCGCAGCCCACCCGCCCGCTGCCAGAATCGCAGCAAACATCAGAATCGCGACTTCGCTGCCGCGCCGCATCAGTGGCCTCGCCGCTAAGACCGGAATCCGACGCGCCGATCGCAGGACGAGCGTCCCGCGAAGCAATCGGCCTCAGCATCCGGTCAGCCACCTCCTTCGCAGACCCAGGGCCACTCCGCGACCACACTCGCGACAATGAAACGCAACACCATTCACGACAACGCTTTACAGCACACCAAACCGCACCAGACCACGCTCTGGGCGTTGCCATTTCGCCACACCGGAGCGTCCCCGTGCGTTGTCCGTTCGCCACATGTTGCGACGCCGCCCCGGCTGTACTCCATAGGTGAAGCAGCGTTTGCCCGATGCCTTGTCGCGACCTAGGTTTCAGCGGGACCGATCGACACAGGCGAATCTTTCGCAGGCCGCCTTCGATTCGGTATCCGCCAGCAGGCCGAGGCGAGCGAGGCGTCTTCTCCTGCCCCCGCCGGCGCTGGAAATCCAATGGCGACCCCATCAAAGGACTTGAGACCTACAACATGGCCAGCAGCAAACCGAATCTCAAGGAACTGCTTCAATCCGCTCAGCTTCCAGCCCTACCCCAAAGCGCCATCCGGCTGCTCGAGCTGTCGCAGAATCCGGAAAACGGCCCCGCCCAGTACGCCGCCCCGATCGAATCCGATCCCGGCCTGACCGGTCAGGTGCTGAAGTTCGTCAACTCGTCCTACTTCGGCTTCTCGCGCGAGATCTCGAACGTGAAGCTGGCGATCACGCTCGTCGGCGTGCGGACGATTAAGAACTTCTCGCTCTGGAGCGCCGTTTTCAGCCTGATGCCGAACCCGCGCTGCGGCCCGTTCGATCTGAAGAGCCTCTGGCAAGACTCGCTCCGCCGCGGCCTGTTCGCCCGCGCCGCCGGACAGGAGCTCGGCATGAAAGACGCAGAAGACCTCTTTGCCGCAGCCCTGCTCCAGGACATGGCGATCCCGCTGCTCGCCAAGGAACTGCCGCAGCGCTACGTCGAACTGCTCGAAGCCCGCAACGGCGGCACGCGCCGGCTTTCGGAACTCGAACGCGAAGCCTTCGGCTGGACCCATGCCGAAGCCGCCGCCTACATGGCCCGCACGTGGAAGCTGCCGGAAGAGTTCGCCAATCTGATCGAGACGCACGCTTCGATCGACCAGCTTCTCGCCGCCGAGCCGAAGAACAACGCCAAGCTGGGCGTCGCCCTTTCGGCCCTGCTGCCGGCTGCCAGCGACAAGACCTGGCCCGAACAAGAACGCTTCCTAACCGCCTACCAACAACTGACGGCTGGCAAAGGCAAGTCGCCGAAGGAGCTGTTCGAGAAGACCGACAAGGAATTCGCGAACTTCGCCCCGATCCTGAAACTCGCGACCCCGGCCCAATCGCTGGTCAGCTACCTGGAACCAGCGACCGCAACAGTCTAACCCTCGGCA
>Ga0182743_1004077_pt1 | contig 11259 bp, 12 predicted proteins | sample eDN3rd30CKraftOP_FD_128522 | JGI IMG/M metagenome (GOLD analysis project Ga0182743, IMG submission 128522) | Enriched Organic Plus compost microbial communities from Emeryville, California, USA - eDNA 3rd pass 30_C Kraft OP (version 2) (version 2) ... | reverse complement strand
GGTCAGCCGCACGCGGTTGCCGCTCTCGCAGAAAGTGTGGGTCAGCGGCGTGATGAAACCGAGCCGGCCGCCCGTCTCGGCCACCTCGACATAGCGGGCCGGCCCGCCGGTGCGGTAGGGGATGTCGCGCAGCGTGAAGACGCGCTCGAGGTCGGCGCGCAGCTTCGACAGCGGCAGGTACTGGTCGGTGCGGTCGACGTCGATCTCGCCCATCGGCATGGTCTCGATGACGGTCAGGTCCATGCCGCGCCCGTGCGCCCAGCGCATGAGCTCGGGGATCTCTCGGTCGTTGAAGTCCTTGAGCGCGACCGCGTTGAGCTTGATCTTCAGGCCCGCCGCCTGTGCCGCCTCGATGCCGTCCAGCACCTTGCCGAGGTCGCCCCAGCGGGTGATCTGCCGGAACTTAGCCGGGTCGAGCGTGTCGAGCGACACGTTGATGCGGCGCACGCCGCATTCGGCGAGCTCGGCCGCGTGGCGGGCGAGCTGCGAGCCGTTGGTGGTCAGCGTCAGCTCGTCGAGCGCGCCGCTGTCGAGATGGCGCGCGAGCTGGCGGATCAGGTGCATGACGTTCTTGCGCACCAGCGGCTCGCCGCCGGTCAGCCTGAGCTTGCGCACGCCCTTCTCGACGAACGCCGTGCACAGCCGGTCGAGCTCCTCCAGCGTGAGCAGGTCCTTCTTCGGCAGGAAGGTCATGTCCTCCGCCATGCAGTAGGTGCAGCGGAAGTCGCAGCGGTCGGTCACCGACACGCGCAGATAAGAAATCGCGCGCCCGAACGGGTCGATCATGCTGCCGGTCATCGAAAAATCTGCTCCTCAATGCTTTTACATATATGGGCAAGCCGCGCGGCGCAAACAGGTCGCGACGTCTGGCCGCTCGCCTGGATATATCCCATGGGATGTGCTATATGGTTCGAGTGCGAGTTGTGCTCGATACCAACGTGCTGATCGCAGGGCTGCGCAGTCGTCACGGCGCGTCGTTCGTCGTTCTCACGATGGTAGTCGACAGGCGGATCCGCCCTCTTGTGACCACGGCCTTGTTCCTCGAATACGAAGCCGTGCTGAAAAGGCCGGAGCAGCGCAGCATGACGGGGATGACGGAAGCCGAGGTGGATGGGTTCATGTCCGAGTTTGCCGCCCTGGCGGAAGGTGTCGACGTCCACTTTCTGTGGCGGCCGCAACTCGCCGACCCGACCGACGAGTTCGTCCTGGAGGCCATGATCAATGGCCGGGGCGACGCGCTGGTCACGCACAATACGCGGCATTTTTCACGCGCGGCGTCGCGATTCGGCTTGAGCGTCGTATCGCCGTCGGAATTCCTGGGAATCGCACCATGAGCAAGGCCACCTATCCCCTGAAACTGCCTCGGTCGATCAAGGATGCGGCCGCGAAGCTGGCTCGCGACGACGGCGTGTCGCTGAACCAGTGGATCGCCTCGGCCGTGGCGCAGAAGGTCGGCGCGGTGGAAACAGCCGCGAAATTCCTGGAGAGGCGCAAGGGCGAGGCGACCGGGAGCGGCATGCGCGCCTATCTCGACCGGGTGCCGGCGGCTCGGCCCCTGCCGGGCGACGAGATGCCGGACGGACGCCGATGAACCCGCCGCGCGAATTGCGGGTGTCGAAGGACCGCGACCTGCTCACCGTCAGCTTCGCGGACCATGCGCCGATCGAGCTGAGCGCGGAGATGCTGCGCGTGCTGTCGCCCTCGGCCGAGGTGCAAGGGCATTCGCCCGAACAGCGGGTGACGGTGCCCGGCAAGCGCAGGGTGCGGATCGCGCGCATCGAGCCGGTCGGCAACTACGCCGTGCGGATCGTCTTCGACGACGGCCACGACACCGGCATCTATTCCTGGGCCTATTTCCACACGCTCGGCCACGAGAAGGAGGAGCGCTGGCAGGGCTATCTCGACGAACTGGCCGCCAAGGGGCTCGGCCGCGGCTGAGGCGCCGCGGTCCCTATTGCGGCACCGAGGCGGGCGTGGCCGAGGCGACCAGCGGCGCGCTGCCGTCCTGACCCGGCACGAGGCGCACGACGCTGAAGCCGCGCGCCTTCAGGTCGTCGAGGAAGCCCGGCAGCATGCTGACCGTGCGTTGGTGGATGTCGTGGAACAGCACGACGCCCGATCCGCGCCGCACCAGCGTCGAGATCGCGCGCGACCGCACCTGGTCGGGCGTCGAGGAGAAGTAATCCTTGGAATCGACGGTCGGCGACACGTCGACGATGCCCTGGCTGGCGAGCTGCTGCCGCAGCGCGGGCGTGCTGGCCAGGTAGGGGAAGCGGAAGAAGCGGGCCGGCGAGCCGGTCGCCGCCATCACGTTGCGGCGACCCTGGTCGATGTCGGCCATCGCCGCCTCGAATGAGATCGACGACAGGTTGCGATGGTCCTGGCTGTGCGTGCCGATCGTGTGGCCGCGCGCGGCGACCGCGCGCGCCGCGCCGGGATGCGCTGACGCCATCGAGCCGACCATGAAGAACGTCGCCTTCACCCCGTAGGAATCGAGCGTGTCGAGGATCGCCGAGGTGCGGCCGGGATAGGGACCGTCGTCGAAGGTCAGCGCAACCTCGCCGCGCGCCAGCACGATGTCGGATTCGTGGTTGACCCGGATCGCGCGCCCGGCCAGCCCGCGGCGCGGCCCGGGGAAGGACATGATGTCGGCCGCCGGCGTCGGTTTTTCCGGCGCGAAGGCGAGCTTGGCGGCCGCCACCTGCTCGGGTGGGCGGCTGGCGCATGCGGAAAGCGAAAGGATGGACAGGCAGGCAAGGAAGGCGAGGCGGAAGGAACGCATGGCGACACTCGATCTGAGACGTCGCCACAATGCGCAATCATGGTTAATGGCCGGCTAATCGCGGGCCCGCGCCGTTAACCATACGCGGCCCCGGCTATTCCTCCTTCAGCGCGTCGACGATGCGCTGCATGACGGTGCCCATCGAGTTGCACTCGGCCGCGGACGACTGCGCCATCACCCGGTCGATCAGCGCCGTGTAGACCTCAAGCGCCCGCATCAGCAGCGCCTCGCCCTCGGCAGTGAGGAAGATGCGCATCACGCGCCGGTCCTTCGGGTCTGCCTCGCGCCGCAGCGCGCCCTGCGCCTCGAGCTGCGGCAGGAGCATGGTGATGTTGGAGCGGCCGACCAGCAGCCGGCGGGCGAGGTCGTGCTGCGACATGCCGGGATGCCGATAGAGGTTCATCAGCACGTCGAGCTGCACGATCTTCAGGTCGAGCGGCGCCAGCGCCTTGCTGAGCTCGCGCACGATCGCCTTCTCGGCGCGCACGGCCGCGATCCAGTTGCGGAAGCGCGGATTGTCCCAGGGCAGCTCTTGCAATTTGTTCATGATTGAACTAATCTGTTCATGTTTGAACTATTTCGGAGGGTCCCAATATGGCATCTTTCGGCTTCATGGTCATCCGCGGGCTGTTCGCGCTCGCCGGCGAGGTGGCGCCCCGGCTGACGGGCCGCGTCGCCTTCGGGCTTTTCAGCCGCACGCCGCCGCCCGGCCGCCTGTCGCGGCGCGAGCGCGAGGCGCTGGCGCGCTCCGCCGGCCTGATGGAAGAGGCGCGCCGCCACCGGCTGCGGCTGCCGGGCGGCTGCGTCGTCGCCCACGATTTCGCGCCGGAAGGCGGCTCGCGGCGCGCGCCGGCCGCGCTCGTCCTGCATGGCTGGGGCTCGCGCGCCGCCCATATGGCGACCGTGATCGACGAGCTCCGCAGGGCCGGCTTCCGCGTGATCGCGCTCGACCTTCCCGGCCACGGCGAATCGGCCGGCCGCAGCCTCAACATGGCGAGCGCGGTGCGGGCGGTGCAGATGGCCGACCAGTGGTTCGGCCCGTTCGCGGCGATCGTCGGCCATTCCTTCGGCGGCGCCGTCGCGGCCAATGCTATCGTCGGTTCGATCGCCGGCGTGCCGCCGGTCGGGGCAGGGCGGCTCGTCCTCGTCTCGGCGCCCAGCTCGATGCCGGCGCTGTTCAGCGATTTCGGCGCCTTCCTCGATCTCGGCGCCCGTGCGCAGATGGCGCTCGCCGAGCGGGTGCGCGAACTGACCGGGCGTCCGCTGGAGGAGTTCGTCGTCGCCGACCAGCTCGCCGCCCATCGCGTGCCCGCGCTGGTGGTGCATGCGCCCGACGACAAGGAGGTGCCGGCGCGCGAGGCCGAATCGCTGGTGCGCGGCGGCGCCGATGCGCGGCTCCATTGGGCGCCGGGCCTCGGCCACCGGCGCATCCTCGCCGACCCGGGCGTGGCCCGCGCGATCGCCGAGTTCCTGACCGAGCCGGGCGGCGCGGCCCCGGCGGGCGCGGGCGATCAGCTCTTGTGCTTCGGCTCGTAGGGGACGACCGGCAGACCGGCCTTCTTCCATGCGCCGAAGCCGCCTTCGATGTGCTTGACCCTGGTCAGGCCCATGTCCTGCGCCGTCTTGGCCGCCAGCGCCGAGCGCCAGCCGCCGCCGCAGTAGAACACGAATTCCTTGCCGCTGGCGAAGACCGGCTTGTGGTAGGGGCTTTCCGGGTCGATCCAGAATTCCAGCATGCCGCGGGTGGCGTGGAACGCGCCGGGGACCATGCCCTCGCGCTCCAGCTCGCGCGGGTCGCGCAGGTCGACGATGACGGTGTCCGTATCGTCGATCAGCTCCGCCGCCTCCTGCGGCGAGACTGCCACGACCTCCGCATTGGCCTCCTCGAGCAGCGCCTTGTAGCCCTTCTTCAGCGTCATTTCCGCCTCCGCATGGATTGCCTCGCACTCATAACGCCTGCGGCGGCCGTGTCCAGCGCGGCCGCCGCCGCTCCAGGGCCGGAGGTGTCGCACGCATGTCACGGTCGCCGCGGAAGCGGCTGCCGGTGGGCCTCGATGCCCGTCGTCGCCCTTGTGTCGCAAGCCGTTGATGTCTAACCTTTATGCCCGTCCTGTTGGGGACTCGTTCGGGTGGGCGCGCCGCTGAGTCGGGGCGCGAAAGGTGATCGATGGGACTGAATGCGGGACGATTGACGGGCGTTTCGGCCCTTGCTTTGGCCGCGCTCGCCACGTTCGGCGTTGGTGCCGCGGCGGCCGGCAACCTGTTCGACACGCTGTTCGGCGGCCCGCGCGAGCGGGTGGTTGTCCGGCCAGAGCCGGTCGAGCCGCCGCCCGTCCCGACGGTCGCCGCGCCCAGCTACTACACCTACAAGGCCGACGCGCTGGTCAGGGTCGACTTCCGCAAGCTGATCGCCAAGGCCGCGACCCGCGAAGAAGGCGCCGACACGATTACCCATTCGGTGACGCTCGCCAGCGCCGAGACGGCGTCCTCGCCCAACGTCGTGCGGCTCGACGACGCCACGGCGGTCGAGGCAGCGCCCCAGGCGGCACCGATGACGACCACGCCCGACGTGTTCGCGGCCGCCGTTGAAGGGCTCGACGGCTACGAGCTGTTCGCCGAGAAGGACATCGCCGACGCGCTGGTGAAATATTACGAGGCCGACCCGAAGTTCATATGGGTCGCCGACATGGCGCCGAATGAGCGCGCCCATATCGCCATGTCCGTGCTGGCCGACGCGCCCTCGCACGGGCTCGACGCGCGCGACTACGAGATCGCGCTGCCGGACCTGACGGGCCTCGACGACCATGCCCGGCTGGCCACGCTGGCGCAGTTCGAGATGAAGCTGTCGGCGCGCGTCCTGCGTTACGTGCGCGACGCCTGGCGCGGCCGCGTCGACCCCAACCGCCTGTCCGGCTACCACGACTTCGCGCCCAAGCCGCTCGCCTATGCCGACGTGATGAAGCGGCTCGGGGCCGGCGGCTCGGTGACCGAATATCGGGCCTATCTGGAATCCTGGCACCCGGCCAACGCCGAATACGCCGCGCTCAGACAGGAGCTGGCCGCGCTCCGCGCCAGCCAGGAGAACGAGATCGTCGTTGCCTCCGACATCGTCCTCCACCCCGGCGACACCAACCCGGAACTGCCGAAGCTGCTGACCCTGATGGAGCGGCAGGGCGACGGCGCCTTCCTCTCGAAGTTCGGCTCGACGCTGATCGCGGCCACCGGCTCGCAGGTCTACGGGCCTGACCTCGTGCCGCTGGTCAAGGCCGCGCAGGAGGCCAAGGGCCTGAAGCCGGACGGCGTGATCGGCCCGCGCACGGTCGCCGCCTTCGCCGGCTCGTCGAAGGCCGACCGGCTCGACAAGGTGCTGGTCGCGATGGAGCAGATCCGCTGGCTGCCGTCGACGCTCGGCACCCGCCACGTGCTCATCAACGTGCCCGAGTTCCGCGCGGCTTACGTCGAGGGCGGCCAGGACAAGCTCGCCATGAAGGTGGTCGTCGGAAAGAAGGCGACGCAGACCTTCTTCTTCGAGGACGAGATCGAGTATGTCGAGTTCCACCCCTATTGGGGCATCCCGCGCTCGATCCTCGTCAACAAGTACCTGCCCAAGCTCTACGCCGATCCGGGCTATCTCGACCGCATCGGCTACGAGATCACCGATTCCAAGGGCCGGCAGATCCCGTCCTCGGCGGTCGACTGGACGTCCTACGGCTCGAAGATCCCGTTCGACGTGCGCCAGCCGCCCGGGCCGAGCAATTCGCTCGGCGAGATGAAGATCATGTTCCCCAACGCGCATGCGATCTACATGCACGACACGCCGGAGAAGGAGCTGTTCGACCGCGACAGCCGCGCCTACTCCAACGGCTGCGTGCGCCTGCAGGATCCGCGCGGCATGGCGGCGGCCGTGCTCGGCTGGAGCCGCGAGCAGGTGGCCCAGCGCCTGAAGGAGAGCGGCAACGCCCACCAGGTCGACCTGCCGCAGAAGGTGCCGGTCTACGTGGTCTACTTCACCGCGTGGCCGCATGCGGACGGGCAGATCGCCTACAGCGCCGACGTCTACGGGCGCGACGCCTATGTCCGCAAGGCGATGGACAAGATCGAGGAAGTCCGCACGCCGAGCGCCTGATCGCCTGCCGACAACACACTTCCAGGGGTCGCTCGTCGAGCGGCCCTTTTTCTTTGCCGCAAAGATTCGTCCGGCTGCGCCGCAGCAGGCGCGGAACCGGGACCGGGCGGAATGTGTTCATTTCGCGGCCGGGCGGAAACCAAGTGTTAAACATGGAGACCACGATGTACAGACTGCTTGCGATCTCCGGGCTTTCGCTCGTCCTTCTGTCCGGCACCGCCTATTCGCAGACCAGCGGAAACGCCACCGGCAATGCCGGCGTCAGCGCCGGCGCCACTGTCGGCGACACCAGCGCCAATGTCGGCGTGAACGCCGGCACGGCGGGTGCAGCCAGCACCGGCAATGGCAGCACCACCGCCGGCGCCAACGCCAATACCGGCGTCGCCGTCGGCGCGAGCTCGGGCAACAATTCGGCCAGCGGCACCGCGTCCGGGACGGCCGCGACCGGGACCGCCACGGGCACCAACAACGCCAGCACGACGACGACCGCTTCGGGCGGCACCTCCGCACAGGCCGCGATCGGCGGGCTCGGCGCCCAGGGCAGCGGCTTCTTCGCCGACAGCAGCCAGAGCACGGCCAGCTCGTCGCAGCAGATCCAGGCGACGTTCAACGCGCTGGCACCGGCCCAGCAGGAGCAGATTCGCCAGGCCTGCGCCGGCGCCGCGGCCGACGACGCCAGCGTCTCCGGCAAGATCTGCACGGCCATCAAGGCGATGTAGAACCAGCCGGCGCGCCGGGATAGCCATGAGATTGTTGCGGTGAGGGCTACGACGGCGAGGAGATAGTGCTTTGCAGCCTTCTCGTATCGCCCTAGTCGTCGCCCCAGCCGCAACGCTCCTCAAAAGCAGCCAGAGCCGAGGCCGAACCCTTCAGGCTGAACTCGATCTTTTTGCCGTCCAGTTCGACGGCCATCGCATGGCCGCGTCTGATGGCCTTCGCAATGTCGGACGATCTGGCAAGGGCGGCGACCGGAACGAAGCCGACCATGCCCCATGCGTCGAACGAAGCCGGCAGCTCGAAACTGTCGCTGCCGACGGTGAACGACAGCGAGGCCGTTTCGCGGGCCGTGTCCGGTTCGGCCTCCAGAGCGAGGAACGGCACGGATAGCTTCGCCGTTTTCCCTGCGCCCTGGCAACTGACCAGGACGCCGACGTCGTCGCCGCAGTCGCTACAGTCGGTCACCGCCGCCTGGTCTCCGCTCGTATCGGCCGACCACCGGTCCGTGCGCGCGAATGCCGGCGCGGCTTGCAGGCCAAGAATCATTACGACCAGCGCGGTTGATGCCTTGATCATCTGTCTCACCCTTCCTCGAAGAGCGCCGGCCCCGCAGGGGATGTGCAGGGCCGGGCATGAAGATCAGTGCGCCATCGCCTGTTCGTAGGTCAGCGGATTGGCGACGGCGTTGTAGCGCTTCAGCAGCTTGACCATTCTGTCATAGCCGCCCTTGCCGACCGCCGCTGCATATTCGGGCGCGACGTCGAGGTTCCACTTGTCGTCTTCGGGGGTACCCGCGGTCAGGGTGATTTCGCTCGGGTTGAACTTCGAGGCGTTCTGGACATACCTGCCTGTGAACGTCTTGTCCTGGAGCAGCGATTCATAGGTCTGGACGGCCACTGTGCCTTCGGCCCGGCCGATGCGGAACTGGATGGTTCCGGGCGCGGCGGTGAACGTATCGCTCGTTGTCACCGACGTCTCGCTGGACGAGCCGGTCTCCTTCAGCGACTCTTTCAGATACTGGTATTCGGCCGACAGGGTCGCGCTGGCGCTGCCGCCGCCGGCCTCGTAGGCAAAGGACATCTCGGCCCCTAGCCCGACGCTGTTGGACGTGCCTTCGCTGAGCGTCAGGCTGTTGCTCGTGGTGATGGTCATGTCCCACGTCCGGTCGACCTTGTCCTTGCTGCCCAGCGCGTCCGCCGCGGAGATGACCACGACCGACATCGGCTGCTCGATCTTGTTCCCCGTTTCCCTGACCGTGGGTTCCTTCCTCGCCAGCAGGATGCCGGCGTCATGTTTCGTCGCGTCCAGCACGTTCTCGTGCGTCTCGTCGCCCTTGAGCCAGTTTTCGTAGATGAACGTCGAGATGATGGCGCTGCCGTCGGTGATCTTCGGCACGGTTCCCGCCAGGAGCAGGAAGGGCGCGGTGACGGCCTGAGCGCCGGGCTTGTCCGCATTGGTGGTGAGCGCGAAGATCCGGTCGAGATGCCAGTCCGAGCCGGGGTGCTTGCCGTCCGACTCGATCTGGATGCGGGTCACCACCGGCCCGACGTCGACTCCCAGATTGTAGATCTCGCGTGCGCCCTTTTCGAGGATGTCGGCCGGCCCGGAGGCGTTGGCGAAGTCCTGCAGGCGAAGGCGTTGCGACACGCCGTCCGGGCCGTAGAGCTTCACATAGATGTTGGAATCGGTCCCGGCACCCTCCACGTTGCCGCTGGTGAGAACGATGAGGCTGGTCTTGAATTGGTTGGCGTAAGCGTCGCCGGACATCAGCATCGCGACCGCCAGTGATGAGCATAGTGCAAAGTTGCGCATAACGGTTCTCCCTCAATTTGCGTCCTGCACCTTCAGATTGGAGCAGCCTGAAAACCGTGCCATCAGGTGATCACCCCAATTCCGGCCAGCCTGCAGGGGCTTATGTCGAGGATTGTCAGCGCATCGAGTTGATCACGGGCGTGGCCCGGCGTCGGCATTGGTCGACGGAGGCGAAGCTTCGGATCATCGAGGCGAGTTTCAAGTCGGTCGAAACTGTGTCGTCGTTTCGCTTTCCGGGAGTCGCCGTTTTCGCCGTGCTGTGCCCAAGGTGTGCCGGCAACCGATTTCAGCGACTTCTAGGAAGCGATCGGGATTTCCACCAACCACTTGGATTTTTTGGGGAAACCGATGGTGGGCGATGTAGGGATTGAACCTACGACCCCACCCGTGTGAAGGGTGTGCTCTCCCGCTGAGCTAATCGCCCGATCTGGTGGCCATCCGGCCGATCGCGCGGCGATATAAGGTGGCAGGGGCGGGCAAGTCAAGGACCGGCGTCAGGCGAGCGCGCCGATCAGGCGCGCGGCCAGCGCCGGGGTCAGTTCGTCGAAATGCGAGATCACCCGCGACGGCTCGAACGCGCTGACGTGCTGGTCGGTGTAGCCGAAGTCGACGGCCACGACCGGGATGCCGGCCGCCTTGGCGGTGTCGATGTCGGTGCGCGAATCGCCCACCATCAGCGCGCTCGCCGGATTGCCGCCTGCCGCCTCGATGGTCAGCGTCAGGTGGCGCGGGTCCGGCTTGCGGAAGGCGAAGGTGTCCTGCCCGCAGATCGCGGCGAAGCGGGCGGAAAGACCCAGCGCCTCGAGCAGGCTGCGCGACAGCGTCTCGTACTTGTTGGTGCAGACGGCGAGCCCGTAGCCGGCCTCCGCGAAGCGACCCATAGCCGCGACGGCGCCGGGGAAGGGGGCCGACCGGCCGGGGATGTTCTTGGTGTAGTGGTCGAGGAAGACGTCGAGCAGCTCGGCGAGCTGCTTCTCCGACAGCGGCGTCTCCTGCGCGGCGAAGGCGCGCTGGATCATCACCTTGCCGCCCATGCCGACATAGCGGCGCAGCTCCGCCTCGCCGGCCCGGCGCATCCCCGCATGGACGAGGCAATGGTTGAGGCTGTCCAGCAGGTCGGGCGCGGTGTCGACCAGCGTTCCGTCGAGGTCGAAAACGAGTGTCGGTCGCGTCATGTCGTGCCCCCGGTGAGCCAAGAGGCCGGCGATAGCGCGTGCGGCACGCGCCCGCAAGCGCCGTCGGCCCTTCGCGTGTCCCGGCAAAGATGATACGAGCGGCGCGCGAATCGTGAGGAAGGGCAGGCGCAGGCATGGACGCCAGGCAGCTCAAGATCGAGGCCGCGCGCGTGGCGCTGTCTCACGTCGAGGACGGAATGCGCCTCGGCATCGGCACCGGCTCCACCGCCGAGGAGTTCGTGCGGCTGCTCGCCGCGCGCGTCGCCGGGGGGCTGCGCGTGGTCGGCGTGCCGACCTCGGAGCGCACCGCAGCGCTCTGCTGCGAGCTCGGCGTGGCGCTGACCACGCTCGACGAGACGCCCGAGCTCGACCTCACCATAGACGGCGCCGACGAGATCGACGCCGAGCTGTCGCTGATCAAGGGCGGCGGCGGTGCGCTGCTGCGCGAGAAGATCGTCGCCGCGGCCTCCAGCCGCATGATCGCGATCGCCGACCGCTCCAAGCTGGTCGACGTTCTGGGCCGCTTTCCGCTGCCCGTCGAGGTCAACCGCTTCGGGCTGGAGGCGACGCGCCGCGCCGTCGTGCGGGCCGCCGCCGGGCTCGGCCTTAACGTTGAGCCGACATTGAGGATGACGCGGGGCGAGCCG
>Ga0182743_1004075_pt1 | contig 11264 bp, 11 predicted proteins | sample eDN3rd30CKraftOP_FD_128522 | JGI IMG/M metagenome (GOLD analysis project Ga0182743, IMG submission 128522) | Enriched Organic Plus compost microbial communities from Emeryville, California, USA - eDNA 3rd pass 30_C Kraft OP (version 2) (version 2) ... | reverse complement strand
TATCGCTGGGCCCGCTCGGCATTTCAAGCCAGCCGGAGGATACCGCCCATGCCTTCGTCTATCTCGCCTCGGACGAATCGAAATTCATGACCGGGGCTTCGATCTACCACGATGGGGCGATCGGCCTGCGTTATTGAGCGCTGTCTGTGGTGATCCGGGGGCCGTCCGCAAGGATTGGCCCCCTTTTTTGGGGTGGTTGCACAGGCATACCTTCCTCCTTCGGCACCTCCGTCCGCTCATCCTGAGCCTGTCGAGGCCTGTCCTGAGCGGCTGCTGCAAGCAGCCAGCCGAAGGGGATGCGCGCAAACGTCCGCCCCGCATTTCAACCCGGTCCCAGCCACACCATGGCGCGCGTCCTTCGACAGGCTCAGGACGAACGGGGGTGGGTTTTGGCCCTCCAAGCCCTTTCCAGCAGGTTGACGCAGAACGGCCCGAAAGTGCGCACGCCGCCCGCTCACCACCACACACTCCGATCATGCCCGCGCAAAGCCCGGTCATAGTGCGCAAGCAGCCGCAACAGCGCGGTATCGCTGGGCTGGCGGCTGACCGCGACAAAGCGCCCGCGATACATCCGCACCCGTACCGGCCCGGCAAAAGCGAGCGCGGGCAGATCATCGGGTGTGACTTTCCGCGCCGGTATCCTGATACCGGCGCGCCCGGCCAGCGCGGCATCCCATGCGGCGGCGAACCCCGCAGCATCGGCCCGGCGGCGCAGGCGATAGGCGCTCTCGCGCGAACGCCCCACCCGCGCGGCGGCTTCGGAGACGGAGCCGGTCTGCGCCAACCAGCCGATAAACCGCCCCTGCCGCACAGCATCCCACCCGTCGCGCCGGGCGCGCACCGGGACGGGCACGAACGCGGGCAGGCGGCGGTAAGCGGGCCAGAGCTTCGGGAAACGGGTGGGCGGGTTTCTGCACTGCGTCATCCGGCAGGTTAGGGCAGATTTTACGCGTGTAGGAAAGTGTTTTGCCGGGGGTATACTGCCGTTCCCTTTATTCCCATGCTGCCCAAACCTCGTCATTCCCGCGCAGGCGGGAATCCAGTTCTACGGTTGCGGCTGGATTCCCGCCTGCGCGGGAATGACGAAAGGGGCGCTGGAAGCGGCATGTCAGGCCAGCTTGGGTGACAAGCTGACCATAAATATAGGGAGAAGCCGCATCATTTCGTTCCCACCCCATCCGTTCGTCCTGAGCCTGTCGAAGGACGCGCGCCACGATAACGGCGATGCCACCAACACAACGGTACAGCCGATTAGGCCAATGGCGGCGCGCGGCCCTCCGCGGGCTCGGACTGCGGGAGGAGATGGCCGCAGGCTGGGAACGGTTCGGGGTTCGAGCCGCTTCTGCTGGTGAAGCGAAGGGAGCTGAAATTGGATCATCGTTCCGAAAAGCAGAAGATGTTGGCGGGCCGCCCCTATCGCGCGAACGACCCCGAGCTTGTCCACGACCAGATGGCCGCGGCGGAATGGATGCACCGCTTCAATGCGTCTCTTGCCGCATCCCCCACGGAACGCGATGCGCTGTTGCGCGAGCGGCTGGCGGAAGTGGGGGCCGGGTCAACCATCCGCCCGCCGTTCCATTGCGATTATGGCTACAACATCCGCCTGGGCGCGGGGGTGTTCCTCAATTTCAACTGCGTCATTCTCGATGTCGTGGAGGTGGTTATCGGCGATGGCGCGCAAATCGGCCCCGCTGTGCAAATCCTGACCGCCGATCATCCGCGCGATCCGGCGGAGCGTGCCGCCGGGTTGGAATGGGGCCGGCCGATCCGAATCGGCCGCAATGTCTGGATCGGAGGGGGAGCGATCGTTCTTCCAGGTGTGACCGTTGGAGACGATGCCGTGATCGGCGCGGGCAGTGTGGTGACGCGCGATATCCCGCCGCAAGCCATCGTCGTCGGCAATCCGGCACGAATGCGCGTCGCATAAGCGCTACCGCTCCATCCCGGTCAAACGCAGCCGATAGCCTGATGATCCGAAGGGAAGGGGCGGCAGCCGGTCAGCGGCTGGCGATGACTTCGATCCGCAGCGGCGCCCCGCCGGCGGCGATGGCAAGCAGGCGGTCCACATTCGGATGTGCGCCCGGGCGGTTGCGCGCATCCGCCGTGTGTTCGGCAAACACCGCCAGGCCGTGTTCGGCCGCTTCCGCATCCAGAGCGCCAAAAGCCTGCTTGAGGTATTGATAGACGGCGAGCGAGCCTTGCTTGCCCGGCTGGTTCTCGATGCTGGCGGCCACGGCGCCGTTCTCGTCGATCAGGTCGATGCGTTCCACGCCGTCGACGGGCGGCAAGTGCTGAAGATTGTCCTTGAAGGTCGTACCCGGTTGAATTGTCGCCAGCATGTCCCGTTTCCTCAGTTGATTGCGCGGGCCTGTAACAGCTTCGGCTGGCGCCCGCCATGCGCTTTCCGGTTTCCCGCACCGCACGCAAAAAGACGGCCGCCCCGGTGATGCGCGGGGCGGCCGTCCTGTGCGGCGAAGGGGCGCGGCCGTGCGCCCCGGCCCGCATGCTTACTTGTGCAGCGTATAGGTGCCTTCTTCCGGCTGGCGCGTTTCGACGAAGAAATCGACCAGACGCCACGGCCACGACAGATATACGCGGCCCTTGGAATTGTTGTAGTAGCTGTTGGCTTTCGGATGGGTCCAGATCATCTGCGGCATGCGTTCGTCCACTTTGCGGTTCCACGCATCGAAGGCTTCCTGCTTGATCTCGAACGCCTTGGCGCCGGCCGCGACGATGCGATCCAGTGCCTCGACGATCCAATTCACCTGGCATTCCGAAATCATGTTCTGCCCGGCGGCGTGATTGGGCGCGCTGTTGGGGCCGACCGTCCAGAACAGGTTCGGATAGCCCGGCATGACCATGCCCATGTAGGAGCGCGCGTCTTCATCGCCCCATTCCTCGCCCAGATCGCGGCCCCCCACGCCCTTGACGGTGAGATTGCCGATCATCCTGGCGACATCGAAACCGGTGGCGCAGAGGATCACGTCGCATTCGTAGAACGTGCCGTCCTTGGCTTCCACGCCATTGGGCAGAATGCGGGCGATGCCGCCGTTTTCGAGATGGACGTTGTCACGCGCCAGCGCATCAAGCCAGCCGTTATCGAGAATGATGCGCTTGGAGAAGATCGGGAAATCGGGCGTGAGCTTTTCGATCACGTCCGGGCGGTCGGCCAGCTTGGTGTTGAGATATTGCAGCGCATACTGGCGGATGCCTTCGTTGGCGGCGGACACGGCCAGATCGTTGCCTTCCCATTCCGGGTCTTTCAGCACGTTGCCGAACAGCCCGTCGGCCGCGAACCAGTACACGCGGAAGCGGAACCATTCGAGATAGGTCGGGATATGGGTCAGCGCCCATTTCATCCCGTCGCTCACCTCGTGGGCGATTTCCGGGTTGAACAGCACCCAGTGCTGCGTGCGCTGATAGACGTTCATCTGCGCGACCTTGGGGGCGATCGCGCCGACCAACTGGGCCGAACTGGCGCCGGTGCCGATCACGGCCACGCGCTTGCCCGTCACGTCAAGATCGGCGGGCCAGGCGGCGGTGTGGACCACCGGGCCGTTGAAATCGTGCAGGCCGGGGATATCGGGCCACTTGAAGCGGTTGACCGGGCCATGGCCGTTGATCACCGCATTGGCGACGATATCCTCGTGCGAACCGTCGGGCTTGCGCACCGTCACCGTCCAGGTGGCGGATTTCTCGTCATAAACCAGCGTTTCGACGGCGGTGTTGAAGCGCACCTTGTCGCGCAGGTCGTACTTATCCGCCACGCTCAGCAGATAGCGCTGCATATCCGCGCCCTGCGGGTGGTAATGCGTCCAGTCGGGCCAGATTTCCCAGCTGAAGCTGTAGAAGTGGCTGGGCGTGTCGACACCGACGCCGGGGTAACGGTTTTCGTACCAGGTGCCGCCGACATCGCCGTTCTTTTCGATCACCACGTAATCGTAGCCCGCTTCGCGCAGCTTGGTCGCGGCGGCCATGCCGGTCAGCCCGGCGCCGATCACCAGAACCTTGAAGTTCGCGGGCGGGGTGGGCCGGCTTTCGACTTTGGAACGGTCGATCCACGGGCGGAAACCGCACTGATCGAACACCACGTCGACGAATTCATCCTCCACCTTTTCGCCCACGGTGGCGGACATGATCTGCTGCATCAGCGCATCGGAAGGGGTGTCGCGGTGGAGCCCTTCGCCGGTGGTCAGCAGGCGGTGCATCTTCGTGCGCAGTTCAGCGGAGAGATCGTCGGGGATAACGGTCGGTTCGCCGGAAAAGGCGGGCTTGATGTGCGGGGCGAAGCGATCGAGCATCGCCGTATCGCGCGACAGGTGGACATAGGCGGCCAGCAATGTCGGCACATTCGCTTCGGCCAGTGCGCCCGCAAGTTCGGGGCTGTCCGCAAGCGGCAGGGATTTCAACGCGTTGGCAAGCTTTTCAGTGGTGGACATGCAGGCTCCCGAATCTTCCGAATGAACTTATGTGAGTGCACACTTACATTGATCGGGCGGAGTTTCAAGCGGAATTCGGGTTTTCCTTTTGGTATAAAGTAATGCATCAGGGCGGCGCTGCCGCGAAAGCGGCGGTCCTTTTGGGGGACAGGATGGCAATGATGGACAAGAAAACGATTTTCCTCACCGGCGCGACCGGCAACATGGGCGGGGCGACGCTGCACGAACTGATGCAGCGCACCGACCGTTTTCGCGTGCGCGCGCTGGTCCGGCCGGAAGAGAAGGCGCACCCGATCCTCAAACGCTACGCCGGCCATCCCGCGTTCGAAGTGATCTGGGGCGATCTGACCAATTACGACGATATCCTGCGCGGCGTCACCGGTGTGGATCAGGTGCTGCATATCGGCGGGATGGTCTCGCCCTATGCCGATGCCTATCCCGAACTGACGATGACAGTGAACGTCGGCGGCGCGCGCAATATCGTCGATGCGATCAAGGCGCAGCCGGAACCGAACCGGATCGCGCTGGTCTATATCGGCACGGTGGCGCAGACGGGCGACCGCAGCGCGCCGATCCATTGGGGCCGCACGGGCGATCCGATCAAGATCAGCACATTCGATCAATACGCCGTCAGCAAGACCATGGCCGAAGCGATCGTCGCGGAATCGGGGCTGAAGCGCTGGGTTTCGCTGCGGCAGACGGGCATGCTGCACCCCAACATGTGGAAGATCCACGATCCCATCGTCTTCCACAATCCGTGGAACGGGGTGTTCGAATGGGCCACCGTGGGCGATTCCGGGCGGCTGGCGGCCAACACCTGCGAAGACAGCGTGCCTGAGGAACTGTGGCGCGGGTTCTACAACATCGGCGGGGGCGCGAAGATGCGCACCGTCACGCACGAATTCGCCGCCGCCACGGCCCGGGCGGTGGGGGCGAAGGATTTCCGCGACACGCAATTGCCGCACTGGTCGGCCACGCGCAATTTCCACGGTCAGTGGTACACCGATTCCGACCGGCTGGAAGCGCTGGTCCCCTACCGCCGCGAAAGCCTGGACGATTTCTTTGCCGCGCTGTCCCGCTCGGTGCCGTTCTACATCAAGCTCGGCGCGCGCTTCGCGGGCAAGGCGGGCCTGCGCCGGATGCAGAAGCTGGCGGAAGGGCCGGGCGGAACGCTCAACTGGCTGGCGAACGATGACCAGGCGCATATCCGCCCGTTCTTCGGCTCGCGCGAGGAATGGGAACGCCTCCCGCGCGACTGGGCCAGCTATCCGCTCGAACAGCCCTCACGCACGCCGACCGAACTGGATCACGGCTACGACACGACGAAGCACGAAAGCGCGTGGACCCGGGCCGACCTTCTCGGCGCGGCGGAATTTCGCGGCGCCACGCTGCTGTCCGATGGGGAGATCGGCGCCGGGGAACCGGCCCGCTGGCGCAGCGCCATGGGCCATGAATTCACCATGACCCCGCGCCTGATGCTGCGCGGCGGGCACTGGTGCCCCACGTCCATGGTGGACCCCGCGACTTACGATACCGCCGCCAGCGTCAACCCGTTCTTCGCTCAGGTATGGAGCCGGGGATACTGACGGTTTCCTTACGCGCTATGTGCACATGCCGCGGCGATTGACGGCGCTTACCGATTTGCCGCCTTGCGCGGACGGCCGCCTTTGGCGCCGTTCGCGCGGGAGGCGGCGGCCTTGGCTGCCGAGGTGGCTTGTCCGGCCTGGCGGGCCATCCATGTCCGCGTGCCGAAAATACCCGCCATCAGCCCGGGCAGGGACAGATCGACATCCAGTTCCTCCCAATGCAGGCCATAGCCGCGCCCGAGGATTTGGACATCGGTGAGTTGGGCTTCGGACGCGGCCTCAAGCCCCTGTGCCAACCGTGGCGGGAAGGCGAATGTGCAGCCGTTTTCAAGCTCGACGATCACCCGGCCGGAAGAACGATCATAACGCGCGGCGATGGCGCGCGGCTCGTTGGCATGCGCGGTGCGGCCCCGTTCCAGCGCGGCGTCGATGGCGGTATCCGTCAGGTCAGCCATGTATATCTCTCCATCGTGCGAAAAACGCTTCCCTGTGTTCGGCTACGACAGCCATCGCGCGGCGCACCTCGCTTCGCTTCATATCCTCGGCCCAGATCAACGCCGGTGTGCCATTGGGCCCGATCAGATCGATCTTGGCATGTCCATCGCCGAATACATGCACATGGGCGGGTTCATGGTCGTCGGTGAAAATGACGACGCGCAGCCCGTGCGCGCGGTGGATCGTAACCATGAAAACAGTAATAACCTATCGAGATAGGTTATTCAAGGAAGCATCATAAGCTTTCCGCAATCACCCCCGCCGTGCGCAGGCGTTCGATGTCCGCGTCATCGAGGTCCAGCGCGGCGCGCAGGACGGCGGCGGTGTCCTCGCCGCAGCGCGGCGGGGCCTTGCGGTAGCTGGCCGGAGTGCGCGACAGCTTGCCGGGGAAGCCCAGCACTTTGACCGGCGTCCCGTCGGAGCGTTCCATATCCTTGACCAGCCCGCGATGCGCGATCTGCGGATCGGCAAGGATTTCGGGGATCGTGTTGACTTTGCCGCCGGGCAGGCCTGCGGCTTCCATCCGCGCGATCAGGTCGTCCGATTGCCAGGTGCCGATGGTTTCCTGCATCGCCGGGATCAGATCGTGGCGATGGGTGCTGCGTCCGCCGTTGGAGGCATAGCGTGGATCGTCCGCCAGATCCTCCCGCCCGAGCAGCGCGCAGAAGGCGCGGAACTGCCGGTCATTGCCCAGCGCCACCAGAATCTCGCCATCGGCGCAGGCGAAATCCTGATAGGGCACGGTGTTGGGATGGGCATTGCCGAGACGGCGGGGGACCATCCCGCCGTTCATGTAATTGGAGGCCTGATTGACCAGGAGCGAGACCTGCGTATCGAGCAGGGCGCAATCGATATATTGCCCTTCGCCCGTGGCGTTGCGGTGGTTGAGCGCGGCGAGGATCGCAATCGTGGCATAAAGCCCCGTCACCAGATCGCTGATCGGCACGCCGACTTTGATCGGCCCGCTGCCCGGCTCGCCATCGGCATGGCCGGTCACGCTCATCAGCCCGCTCATCCCCTGAATCAGGAAGTCGTAGCCGCCGCGATCCTTGTAGGGGCCATCCTGCCCGAAGCCGGTGATCGAGCAATAGATCAGGCCGGGATTCACCGCCCGCAGCGATGCGTAATCCAGGCCGTATTTCGCCAGCCCGCCGACACGGAAATTCTCCAGCACGATATCCGACTGCGCGGCCAGACGGCGCAGCAGCGCGGCCCCTTCGGGATCGGCCATGTTGACCGCGATGGAATGCTTGTTGCGGTTGGCGCAAAGGTAATAGGCCGCGTCGTTGGAGCCGTCCTCCAGGAACGGTGGGCCCCAGCGGCGGGTATCGTCACCCTGTCCCGGCTGTTCCACTTTGATCACTTCCGCACCGAGATCGCCCAGCGCCTGCGAGGACCATGGCCCGGCCAGCACGCGCGACAGGTCGAGCACTCGGAGGCCCGCCAGCGGGCCGGTGTTTTGCATATCATCGGCCATCGCGGATCACCGGTCCTGGAATTGCGGCGCGCGCTTGTCGAGGAACGCGCCGATGGCTTCGTGGTGATCCTCGGTATGGTGCGCCAGGGCCTGATAGGCCGCCGCCATTTCGAGCAGTTGCGGCAATTGCATATGCTGCCCTTCGCGCATCAGCCGCTTGGCCATGCGGGTGGCGTGGCCGGGATTGGCCGCGATGCTGCCGGCGATTTCGCGGGCCCGGGGAAGGAGTTCCGCCTCGGGCAGGACTTCGCTCACCAGCCCGTATTCCAGCGCTTTGGCCGCATCGATGGCATCGCCGGTCAGCGTCATCTGGCTGGCGCGCGCCATGCCGATCACGCGCGGCAGCAGCCACGCCCCGCCGCCGCCGGGAATGATCCCCAGTTTGACGTAGCTTTCCGCCATCACCGCCCGTTCCGCCGCGATGCGGATGTCGCACATGCAGGCGATATCGAGCCCAAGGCCGATGGCCGGGCCGTTGATCGCCGCGATCACCGGCACTTCCAGTTCGATCAGCGCCTTACCGATCAGCTGCACACTGGTGCGATAGGCGTTGCGTTGCTGATAGGGCGTGCCCGCGAACATGCCTTCGCGGTCGCGCATGTTCTTGACATTGCCGCCCGAACAGAACGCCTTGCCCGCGCCCGTCAGGATGATCGCGCGGATCGACAGGTCGCGCGTGGCATCGGCGCAGAACGCGGCGAATTCCTCGCTCTGCGATGTTTCGGTGATCGCGTTGCGGTCGTCCGGGCGGTTCAGCGTGACGGTGACGACGGCGCCATCGCGCGCGATCTGGAGGAAGGGGGACATGCGGGTTCTCCATGCAGGCCGGATCGTGTCCGGGCCGATCATGGGTTTGTGCTAGGCCGATCCGCACGGCACTGCTAATATTGAATTATCGCCAATCGATAGTTTTTGCATATCATGGATCTGCGCCAGCTTCGCTATTTCACCACGCTTGCCGAAACCTTGAACTTCCACCGCGCGGCGGAGCGGCTGAACATGTCGCAGCCGCCGTTGACGGTGGCGATCCGCAAGCTGGAGGCGGAACTGGGCGCGCCGCTGTTCGAACGCGGCGTGCGCGGCGTGCGGCTGACGGCGGCGGGCAAGGCCGCGCTGGGCCCCGCGCGTGAGGCGCAGGCGCAGGCGCGGGCCGTGCGCGATGCGGTGCAGCAGGGGGCGACAGGCGAACTGGGGCGGCTGAGGATCGGGTTCGTCGGTTCCGCTGTCAGCGAACGGCTGCCACGGATCATTTCCGCCTATCGCGCGCAGTTCCCCCGGGTGGAACTGGAACTGCGCGAGATGACCAGCGCTGAAATCGTGGAGGAGATCGAAGCGCGCAATTTCGATGCCGGGCTGGTGCGCCTGCCGATCATGCGCCGGGTGCCGCTGGCTCTGGACGTGATCGAGCATGACGAACTGGTGGCCGCCGTGCCCGCCGATCATGCGCTGGCCCGGCGCAAATCGGTGGCGCTGCGCGAACTGGCCGATCAGCCGTTCATCATCCACAGCGCGATCAGCGTGCTGCACATCATCACGATCCTCGAATGCCAGAAGGCCGGGTTCGCCCCGCGCGTGGCGCAGGAGGCGACACAGGTGCAGACGATTCTCAGCCTCGTGCAATCGGGGCTGGGGGTGGGGTTGGTGCCCGCGCGCATGGCCCGTTTCGCGCCCGAAGCGGTGCATCTGATGCCGTTGACGGAACCCATCGCCATCGAGATGGGGATCGCCTGCCGCCCCGATGCGGAAGTGCTGGTGCGCAATTTCATCGCGGTGGCCCGCGAACAGAGCGATACGCAAACACTATCGGAATTGCGGAAATAAATATTTGAACAGAAGCGGCGGGGTGGCCCATCTGGGCGTGCACCATTCGCGGAGAGACGACCCGTGTTCGATACGCTTGCCCTTGCCAACCTGCCGTCGGAGGATGAGGCGCTGCGCCCCGCCATTCGCGAACTCGTCGCGCAGGCGGTGGCGGATATGCCGGTGGACCGGCGCGCGCGCAGTTGGCAGGGCTTCGATGCCGCGTTCAGCCGCCGGCTGGGGCAGGCGGGGTTCCTCGGCCTCAATCTGCCCAAACGCTATGGCGGGCAGGAGCGTGGGCCTTTCGCCCGGTTCGTGGTGGTGGAAGAACTGCTTTCCGCCGGGGCGCCGGTGGCGGGCCACTGGATCGCGGACCGGCAGAGCGCGCCGCTGATCTGCAATTACGGGACCGAGGCGCAGCGCGAATTCTACATCCCGCGCATCTGCAAGGGGGAAGCGCTGTTCTGCATCGGGATGAGCGAGCCCGGCTCCGGCTCCGATCTCGCCAGCGTGCGCACCCGCGCGGAAAAGACGGACAAGGGCTGGCTGCTCAACGGGCAGAAGATCTGGACGACCAATTCGCTCCATTCCGATTACATGATCGCGCTGCTGCGCACGTCGGGCAAACCGGAAGACCGGCACGCGGGGCTGTCGCAACTGATCGTCGATCTCCGGCTGCCGGGCGTCGCCATCCGCCCGATTGTCGACCTGACGGGCGATGCCCATTTCGCCGAAGTGTTCTTCGAAAATGTCGAACTGACAGACGATGCGCTGATCGGGCGCGAAGGCGAAGGATGGAAGCAGGTCACCGCCGAACTGGCGTTCGAACGCAGCGGGCCGGAACGAATCTATTCCAGCGTCGTCCTGCTCGATGCCTGGGTGCGCCACTTGCGGGAAACGGGCCGGGCGGACGACGCCACGCTGACCACGGTCGGCGGGTTCACCGCGCGGCTGGCCACATTGCGCGCGATGTCCATCGCCTGCACTGCGCGGCTGGCGCTGGGCGAAAGCCCGGTGGTCGAAGCTTCGCTGGTGAAAGACCTCGGCACCAGTTTCGAGCAGGAACTGCCGGTGGCGATCGGTGACGATCTGGCCAGCCATCCGGACGAGCCGCCCTCCGCCGAACTCTATCGCACGCTGCTCTATGTCACGCAGGTCGCGCCGAGCTTTTCGTTGCGCGGGGGCACGCGGGAAATTCTGCGCGGGATCATCGCGCGCGGCCTGGGCCTGCGCTGAGAAGGGAACGGATCATGGACAGAAACGAACTGCTCGAACCCTTCGAACGGATGCTGGAGACGATTTCCAGCCCGGCGCACGTGCGCGCGGTGGAACAGGGCGCATCCGCCGCGCCGCTGTGGGATGAACTGGTGCAATCGGGTTTCCTCGATGCGCTGGTTCCCGAAAGCGCGGGCGGGGCGGGGCTGACCCTGGTCGATGTCGCGCCGCTGTGGCAGGCGCTCGATGCGG
>Ga0182743_1004070_pt1 | contig 11273 bp, 11 predicted proteins | sample eDN3rd30CKraftOP_FD_128522 | JGI IMG/M metagenome (GOLD analysis project Ga0182743, IMG submission 128522) | Enriched Organic Plus compost microbial communities from Emeryville, California, USA - eDNA 3rd pass 30_C Kraft OP (version 2) (version 2) ... | reverse complement strand
TGCCGGGCCTGGCACTGTTGTATCTGCGCCGCAAAGACATCGCCGACCTGGAACGCGAAGGCGCGAATTGATCCTATCAGGGAGTTTCCGAGGCGCTTTCCTGTTGGCGCGGTGCTAAGGTTACGCCCTGCGCGCAAACCGCGCAGGGTACGCCCCGACCAGGGCGGAAAATCCAAAAAATAGTGCGAACCCAACAGGTTCCAAGAGGAGAACTCCAAATGAAGCGACTCGTTCCGGCCGTGCTGGCCGGCGCCTGCATGTTCGCGGGCGCGGCCCATGCCCAGACCCAGAACGCCAGCGTCACCCTCTACGGCATCGCCGACATCAGCATCCGCTACCTCAGCACCGGAGACGACCAGGGCCACAGCCGCGTCGGCCTGTCCAATGGCGCCATCTCCAACAGCCGCTGGGGCCTGCGCGGCGTGGAAGACCTGGGCAACGGCAACAAGGCCTTCTTCCGCCTGGAAAGCGGCTTCAATGTGCAGAACGGCACGCGCTCGGATCCCGACAGCTTCTTCAACCGCCACGCCTACGTCGGCCTGGACGGCGGCGACATCGGCGCCATCTCGCTGGGCCGCCAGGACACGCCGCTCTTCACCATCCTGGCCGATTCGTTCGATCCGCTCACCGTCGGCAACTACGACCAGAACTCCTGGCTGCCCGTGGCCATGTCGCGCGCGCGCAGCGCCAACAGCATGCGTTACCGCAACGACAAGCTGGGTGGCTTCGATGTGATCCTGTCGTATGCCTTCAGCGACAGCTTCGAGGACCACAAGCTGGGCGAGCAGTACGGTGGCACGCTGTCCTATACCACGGGCCCGTTCGCGGTCAGCGCCGGCTACCTGCTGACGCACTCGGCCAGCAACTCCGACTACGAACAGCGCGTCTGGAACCTGAACGCCACCTACAAGATCGACGCCGTCAAGCTGTTCGCCGGCTACTTCAATGGCCGCGACGAGACCGGCTTCGTCAACGCCGTGATGGGCCGCAGCGAGCTGCCCGACAACGGCCTGCAGCGCAAGGACGACGGCTACTTCCTGGGCGCCACGTGGCAGGCTACGGGCAACTGGTCCTTCACGGGCGCGGCCTACTACGACCGCAGCAAGAACCTGGTGGCCGACGGCGACAAGGGCCGCCGCTACGCGCTGGTGGGCGTGGCCGAGTATGCGCTGTCCAAGCGCACGCAGCTGTACGGCACCGTCGACTACAACAAGGTCAGCAAGGCGGCCGAAGGCGAGATCCCGGGCAAGAACAGCCAGGTTGGCGTCGCCGTGGGCATGCGCCATATCTTCTGATCTGACCTGACCTGATCTGGTCCGGGGGCCGCCGATGCGGCCCCGTGGCGGGCGGCGCGCCTACAATGGCGCGGCCGCCCGTTTTTTCGTCCGCTCCGCCATGAACGCCGAAATCCCGACCCTGCTGTTGCACAGCCTGTACCTGGTCGCCATCGTGGCCGAAGCCATCACGGCTGCCCTGGCCGCCGGCCGGCGCGACATGGACTGGATGGGTGTATGTATCATCGCCTGCGTCACCGCCCTGGGCGGGGGCTCGCTGCGCGACGTGCTCCTGGGCCATTATCCGCTGGCCTGGGTAGCCCATCCCGAGTATCTCTGGATGACCGCAGGCGCGGCGCTGCTGACGGCGGTGGGCGCGCGGGCCCTGCGGCATCTTCGCGGGCTGTTCCTGCTGCTGGATGCGGTCGGCCTGGTGGCCTTCACGCTGATCGGCTGCCAGGTGGCGCAGCAGATGCAGCTGCCCATCACCATCGTGCTGGTCAGCGGCATGATCACCGGCTGTGCGGGCGGGGTGCTGCGCGACGTGCTGTGCAACGACGTGCCGCTGCTGCTGCGCAAGGAGCTCTACGCCAGCGTCTCGCTGGCCACGGGCGCGCTGTACCTGGGCCTGCTGTGGGCCGGCGCGGGCCACGGCCTGGCCGTGCCGGCGGCGCTGGCGGCCGGCCTGGCGTTTCGCCTGCTGGCGCTGCGCTACGACTGGCAGATGCCGCGCTTCGTTTATCGCGACGACTGGTAGCCGCGCCGGCCGCTGTCATCGCGGCGCGACATCGGCCTGCCAGAATACGGACCGTTTTCGCGCCTTTCCCTGTCCAGGCTTGCCATGACCCAGCCCATGCCCCATCCCGATGCCCCGCCGGACCAGGCCGTCGCCGCTTCCCGGCGCGGAGGCGCCCGCGAGGTGCTGCTGGCGTTCCTGAAGCTGGGCCTGACCTCGTTCGGCGGCCCGATCGCCCATCTGGGCTATTTCCGCGCCGAGTTCGTCGAGCGCCGCCGCTGGCTGGACGACGCGGCCTATTCCGACCTGGTCGCCCTGTGCCAGTTCCTGCCTGGCCCGGCCAGCAGCCAGGTCGGCATGGCGCTGGGCCTGCGCCGCGCGGGCTGGGCGGGGTTGTGCGCCGCCTGGCTGGGTTTCACCTTGCCTTCCGCGCTGGCGCTGATGCTGTTCGCCTACGGCGTGGCGGGCTTGCCGGGGCTGGCGGGCTCGGGCGCGGTGCACGGCCTGAAGGTAGCCGCCGTGGCGGTGGTGGCCCAGGCGGTGTGGGGCATGGCGAAGTCGCTGTGTCCCGACCGCACCCGCGCTGCCATGGCCGTCGGCGCCGCGCTGCTGGCGTTGGGCTGGCCAGGTTCGGCCGGGCAGGTGGCGGCCATCGCCGCGGCCGGCCTGCTGGGCCGCGCGCTGCTGCCCGCGCCCGCGGGGTCGGCCGGCGCATCGTCCCCGGCGGGTATCCCGGACGCGCGCGCCTACCCGGTTTCGCCCACCGCGGGCGTAGCCGCCCTGGCGGTGTTCTTCCTGCTGCTGGCCGGGCTGCCGCTGTGGGCTGCGAACGGCCCACCGCTGGCCACGCTGCTGGATGGCTTCTACCGTGCCGGTGCGCTGGTGTTCGGCGGCGGGCACGTGGTGCTGCCCTTGCTGCAGGCGGTGGTGGTGCCCGGCGGCTACGTCAGCGATGCCGATTTCCTGGCCGGGTACGGCGCGGCCCAGGCGGTGCCCGGGCCGCTGTTCACATTCGCCGCCTACCTGGGGTCGGCCGCCGGCGGGCCGCTGCACGGCTGGGTGGGCGGCCTGGTACTGCTCGTGGCGGTATTCCTGCCGGCCTTCCTGCTGGTGGTCGGCGTGTTGCCGTTCTGGGACCGGCTGCGCGGACGCGCCGGCGTGCGCTCGGCCCTGGCGGGAATCAACGCCGGGGTGGTGGGCATTCTGCTGGCCGCACTGTACGACCCGGTCTGGACCAGCGCCATCGGCGGCCGTGCCGACTTCGCGCTGGCGCTGGCCGCTTTCGGGCTGCTGGTCTATGCGCGGCTGTCGCCCGTGTGGGTGGTGCTGCTGGCGGCCGCGGGCGGCTGGGCGCTGGCCTGACACGGCGCCGGCGCCATATGCCGGGCGCGTCCGTTTCCCGCCCTCGTTACGCGCCGATGGCGTCGAGCCTGGCGGCCATCTCGTCGGAGAGTTCCAGTTCGGCCGCCATGGCGTTCTCGCGCAGGTGCCCCACGGATGACGTGCCGGGGATCAGCAGGATGTTCGGCGAGCGGCGCAGCAGCCAGGCGAGCGCCACCTGCATCGGCGTGGCGCCGAGTTCGCCGGCGACGGCAGACAGGGCGGCCGACTGCAGCGGCGTGAAGCCGCCCAGCGGAAAGAACGGAACGTAGGCGATGCCGTCGCGGGCAAGGCTGTCGACCAGCGCGTCGTCGTGCCGGTGTGCCAGGTTGTACATGCTCTGCACGCAGGCGACCGGCGCGATGCGGCGTGCCTGGGCCACCTGTGCCGCGGTGACATTGCTCAGGCCGATATGCCGGATCAGGCCCTGCCGCTGCAGCTCGGCCATGGCCATCATGGGTTCCTCGATCGAGCCTTCGGCCGGGCCGTCCGTCTTCAGCATGATGCGCAGGTTGACCACGTCCAGCACATCGAGCCCCAGGTTGCGAAGATTGTCGTGCACGGCCTGCGTCAGTTCCGCCGCCGAGCAGGCGGGCAGCCAGGAGGCATCCTCGCCGCGCCGGGCGCCGATCTTGGTGACCAGGGTGAGATTCTCGGGATAGGGATGCAGGGCCTCCCGGATCAGCCGGTTGGTGATGTGCGGCCCATAGAAATCGCTGGTGTCGATGTGGTCGACCCCCAGCGCGACGGCCTCGCGCAACACGGCCAGCGCCGCGTCGCGGTCCTTTGGCGGGCCGAATACGCCGGGGCCTGCCAGCTGCATGGCGCCGTAGCCCAGGCGCTTCACGGTACGGTCACCAAGCGTGTACGTGCCTGCCTTGTCGATACCTGTCATCTGTGTCCTCTTGCGTCGTGGATGCGTCCAGGGCAGTATATGAAGGATCATTCAGATTTTGAATTCGCATTCCATGAGCCCTGCCGCATCGGCCCTGAAGGCCCGCAAATCGCCCGTCCAGGCGCGTTCCGTCGCCACCGTCGAGGCGCTGCACGCGGCAACCATTCAGGTTCTGACCCGCGAGGGCCTCAGCCGCTGCACCACCACGCGCATCGCCGAGCGCGCGGGCATGTCGGTGGGCAGCCTGTACCAGTACTATCCCAACCGCGACGCGTTGCTGGCCGCGGTTCTGGAAAAGCACCTGGAGGACGTGGCGGGCGCCGTCGAAAGCGTGTGCCACGCGCAGCAGGGCAGGCCGGTCGCCGGCATGGCCGCCGCCCTGGTGGCCGCCTTCCTTGCCGCCAAGCTGCGCAATCCCGCAGAGTCGAAGGCGCTCTATGCGGTGGCGGGAGAGCGGGGCGGCGCCAAGCTGGTCGCCCGCATGCGGGCGCGCATGGTGGCGGCGATTGCGGCGCTGCTGGCCAGCGCACCCGACGCCCGATTCGACGCCCCGGCCACGACGGCCCTGATGACGCTCAGCATCCTGGTCGGGCCCGTCCGGACCGTGCTCGAGGGCTACGCGCCGCCGGGCTTCGAGACGGGGCTCGAGGCGCAGCTCGTCCTGCTGCTCAAGGCGTATCTGCGGGCCCACCGGCGCCCAGGCCAAGCCCGCGCCGCCCGCCGTCCGCGCCCGTCCGCGCCCCGGGCACCCTCGTCCAGGGCCCGCGGCGCGCGGGCCCGCTAGTCCAGATCTTCAGGGTTCAGGTGCGCATGGTCCTTGCGGTGCACCAGCATCGTGATGCCCCACATCACCACGCCCAGCGCCAGCAGCCAGCCGGCCACCTGGTACTGGATCACGTCGCGGCCGGTCAGCGGCGTCACCAGGAACAGGCAGGCGGCCGCGCCCAGCACCGGAAAGACCGTGGCGATGCGAAAGTGCGGGTGCTCGACCCGGTCGCGCCGCAGCACCAGCACCGCCACGTTCACGAAGGCGAACACGCCCAGCAGCAGCAGGGCGGTGGTGCCGCCCAGCGCGCGGATGGCCTGCGATTCCGCGTTGGATACGAGGATGATCAGGCCCAGGGCCAGGACCGTGGTGAACAGGATGGCCGCCCACGGCGTCTGCGTGCGCTCGTGCACGCGCGCCAGGAAGCGCGGCAGCACGCCCTGGCGCGACATGCCGTAGAGCAGGCGGCTGGCCATCATCATGTTGATCAGCGCCGAGTTCGCCACGGCGAACATCGAGATGATGGGCATGATGGTTTCCATCGGCAGCGCCGGCGCGGCGCGTTCCACCACCAGCACCAGCGGTGTCTTGCTGGCGGCCAGTTCGCCCACCGGGATCAGCGCCACCGCGCAGATGGACACCAGCACGTAGATGGCCGCGGTGATGCCCAGGCCGGTCAGCATCACCTTGGGAAAGATGCGGTGCGGCTCGTGGGTTTCCTCGGCCATGTTGACCGAGTCCTCGAAGCCGACCATGGCGAAGAACGCGAGCGCGGTGGCCGACGTCACGGCCAGGAATACGCTTTTGTCCTCCGGCGTGTCGAACGCCACCACGCGCGAGAAGTCCGCCTGGCCGCCCGCGATGGCGTAGAAGCCCAGCACGATCACCAGCAGCAGGCCCGAAAGCTCGATCAGGGTGAGCACCACGTTCGCCTTCACGCTTTCGGATACGCCGATGAAGTTGACCACCATCACCAGCAGCATGAAGCCCAGCGCACCCGTCGTGACCAGGCCGGCCTCCGCGTCCACGCCGAATGCCGCGAAGAGGTTGGCCGCGAAGGCCTGCGAGGCGGTGGACGCCGACGTCAATCCCGAGCACATCACCGTGAAGCACACGATGAAGGTGAGGAAGTGCACGCCGAACGCCTTGTGCACGTACAGCGCCGCGCCCGCCGCGCGCGGATACTTGGTGACCAGCTCCAGGTACGAGAACGCCGTCAGCAACGCCACCGCGAAGGCCACCAGGAAGGGCAGCCACGCCGCGCCGCCGACTTCGGCGGCGACCTGGCCCGTCAGCGCATACACGCCGGTGCCCAGGATGTCGCCGATAATGAATAGCAGCAGCAGCTTGGGGCCCATGACCCGCTTCAGCGGGGTGTGTTCCTGCTTTTCCGTCGTCGTTGCGGGTGTCGTTGTCGTCATTGTCTGCCTCTCCACGTCGCTTGATCAGGGCAATGTTCCATCCCCAAAAAATTCTACGGGGGAGTACGGCCACAAACATTTTTCCCATGCAACCAAATGTCTAATTTGTGTTGCGCTGGCGTGGGCGATTCTGCGCTACGCTGTCGCGCCCATACCAAGGAAACGCCATCGTGGTTGCACGTCGTACGCTGCTGGCCGCACTGTGTGCGGGGGCCGGGCTGGGCCTGGCGCCCGCAGTCGGTCTCGGCCAGCGCCTGGGCGCCGGGGCGGCGGCGCGCACTGACCGGCAGGCGGCCTTCGATGCGGCCTGCGCCCGCCTGGAACGCACGTACGGCGGGCGGCTGGGCGTGGCGATGCTGGATCTGGGACGCGACGGCGCGCCACTGGCGCATCGCGGCAGCGAACGCTTCGCCCTGTGCAGTACGTTCAAGCTGTTGGCCGCGGGCTTCGTGCTGGCGCGTGTCGACGCAGGCCAGGAACGCCTGCAGCGTCGCATGCCCTACGCCCGTGCCGACCTGATCGTCCATTCGCCCGTCACGGCACCGCACGCCGACGATCGTGCCGGCATGACGCTGCAAGCGCTGTGCGAGGCCGCCGTCACCCTCAGCGACAACACGGCTGCCAACCTGCTGCTCGACAGCTTCGGCGGGCCGGCGGCGCTGACGGGCTACCTGCGCACGCTGGGCGATACCGTGACGCGCCTTGACCGCCGCGAACCAGACCTGAACCGCGTCGAGCCCGGTGACCCGCGCGACACGACTTCGCCGCTCGCGATGCTGGCCTCGTTGCGCCGGCTGGTGATGGGCGACGCGTTGTCGGTTTCTTCGCGCGCACGGCTGGCCGCCTGGCTGCGCGACTGCCGCACCGGCACGCGCCAGCTGCGCGCCGGCGTGCCCGCCGACTGGGGCGCGGGGGACAAGACCGGTGCCGGGCGGCGCCAGGCCAACGACGTGGCGATCTTCTGGCCGCCGGGCCGCGAACCCGTGCTGGTCGCCGCCTATTACGAAAGCCCCGAGGCCCGCATACCCGAAGGGCGGGGCGATGCGGTGCTGTCCGCCGTCGGGCGGCAGGTCGCCGCGCATTAGGCCCGGGCCGCTGGCGCTGGCGTAGGATACCGCCCATGTCGCGCTCCGAACGTCTCTTTGCCCTGTTGCAGGCTCTGCGCCGCCATCGGCGGCCGGTCAGCGGGCGCGTGCTGGCCGCCGAGATCGGCGTCAGCATCCGCACGCTGTACCGCGACATCGCCAGCCTGCAGGCGCAGGGCGCACACATCGACGGCGAACCGGGCGTGGGCTATGTGCTGCGGCCCGGCTTCATGCTGCCGCCGCTGATGTTCACCGAGGAAGAGATCGAGGCCCTGGTGCTGGGATCGCGCTGGGTGGCCAACCGCACCGACCACCGCCTGCGCGATGCCGCGCGCAATGCCCTGGCCCGCATCGCCGCCGTGCTGCCCGATGACCTGCGCGCGGGGCTGGAGGCATCCGCCCTGATGGTCGGGCCGCCGGCCGCGGACATCCCGGCCGACGGCGTGGACCTGGCCGTGTTGCGCCAGGCCATCCGCGGCGAACGCCGGCTGGAGATCGCTTATTTCGATGCCAACGGCGTCGCTTCGCGCCGCTGCGTGTGGCCGTTCGCGCTGGCTTTCTTCGACCGGGTGCGCATCCTGCTGTGCTGGTGCGAGCTGCGCCAGGATTTCCGCCACTTCCGCACCGACCGCATCACCGAGGCCGTCGTCCTGGATACGCGCTATGCGAATCGCCGCCAGACCCTGCTCAAGACGTGGAAGGCGCGCGAGGCAGCACGGGAGCGCGCTTGACGTTGCCGGCGAGGGCGCACACTACTGCCGGAAACTGGCAGCATGCCTCCCTATCATGCACTCCGCCATTGATACGGAGGCATTGCCATGCAACATCCCAACCATCTCGTGCTCTATGTGGAAGATCCCGAGGCCAGCAAGCGCTTCTACGCCGGCTTGCTCGACGCGGAGCCCGTCGAGGACCGCCCCGGTTTCGTGCTGTTCGCCCTGCGGTCGGGCCTGATGCTGGGCCTGTGGGCCCGTGCCGGCGTACTGCCGCGGCCGGTGGCGCTGCCCGGCGGCGGCGAGATTGGCTTTCCTGTGGCCACCGCGGGCGAGGTCGACGCTGCGTACGCCGATTGGTTCCGCCGTGGCATCAGCATCGCGCAGCCGCCCGCGGACATGGCGTTCGGCCGCACTTTCCTGGCGCTGGACCCGGACGGCCACCGGCTGCGGGTGTACGCGTTGAGCGGCCGGGGCTGAAGATGACGCGGGGCGCTACCTACAGCGCCCAGTCGTAATCCACCGTCAGCGGCGCGTGATCGCTGAAGCGCTCGTCCTTGTAGATGGCGGTGGCGCGCGCCGTCTTCGCCACGCCGGGCGTGGCGATCTGGTAATCGATGCGCCACCCCACGTTCTTGGCCCAGGCCTGGCCGCGGTTGCTCCACCACGTGTATTGGTCGGGCCGATCGTCCAGCGTGCGGAACACGTCGACGAAGCCGCGGTTGTCGAACACGTGCGTCAGCCAGGCGCGCTCCTCGGGCAGGAAGCCCGAGTTCTTCATGTTGCCCTTCCAGTTCTTCAGGTCGATTTCCTTGTGGGCGATGTTCCAGTCGCCGCAGATGACGAACTCGCGGCCGGTTTGGCGGTGTTCCTCCATCAGCGCGTCCAGCCACGGGCCGAAGCGGTCCAGGAAGCGGTACTTGGCCTGCTGGCGTTCTTCGCCGCTGGAGCCCGACGGCAGGTAGGCGCTGATGACCGACAGCGTTTTCCAGTCGGCGCGGATGATGCGGCCCTCGGGATCGAATTCCTCGCAGCCCAGCCCCGTGGCGACGCGTTCGGCCGGCTGCTTCAGGTAGATGCCCACGCCGCTGTAGCCCTTCTTCACGGCGTGGCAGAAGTGGCCGGTGTAGCCGGGAGGATGGCGCAGGTCCTCGGTCAGGTCCGCATCGGAAACCTTGATCTCCTGCAGGCACAGCACGTCGGCGCCGTGGGCCGCCATCCAGGGCTGCAGGCCCTTGCGGAACGCCGAACGGATGCCGTTGAGATTGAGCGAGGTGATGCGCAGCACGTATGGACTCCTGTGTCGGGTCTGGACCGGCGCCGCGCCGGATCGGCGCGGCGGGCAACCGGGGGATTTTACAGAGCCGCTCGTTTTCCCCGGCCCGGAACGCCACGCCGGCGCCCCGGGAAAGACGCGCGGCGTATGGCCCGGGACGGCCCGCCGGCATGTGCCCCCGGCCCGGATCGCGGATAATGGCGGGGTTTGCCCACTTTCCGGACCTGCCCGCATGACTGCCGCTACTCCCGCTTCCGGCGCCACCGCCGCCGAATTCGTTCGTTTCGCCCTGGACGAGGGCGTGCTGCGCTTCGGCAGCTTCAAGGTCAAGTCGGGCCGCATGAGCCCGTATTTCTTCAATGCCGGCCTGTTCAACGGCGGCCGCTCGGTGGGCCGCCTGGCGCAGTTTTATGCCCAGGCCCTGCTGGATTCCGGCGTGGCCTTCGACATGCTGTTCGGCCCCGCCTACAAGGGCATCCCGCTGGCCACGGCCACCGCCGTGGCGCTGGCCGGCCACGCCGGCATGCGCGGCCGGGACGTGCCGTTCGCCTTCAACCGCAAGGAAGCCAAGGACCACGGCGAAGGCGGCACGCTGGTGGGCGCGCCGTTGCAGGGCCGCGTGGTCATCATCGACGACGTCATCACGGCCGGCACCTCGGTGCGCGAATCGGTCGAGATCATCCGCGCCGCCGGCGCTGAGCCGGCCGCCGTGCTGATCGCGCTGGACCGCATGGAGCGCGCCGGCCCCGACGACGCCCTGTCGCCGCACTCGGCCGTGCAGGACGTGGCCCGCACCTACGGCGTTCCCGTGGTCAGCATCGCCAACCTGGGCGACATCCTGGGCCTGCTGCAGCACGACGCCCAGTTCGCCGAACACCGCGAGGCGGTGCTGGCGTACCGGGCGAAGTACGGGGTAGCCTGAGCCTCGCCCTGAAGCCGGCTGCGAAGCCGGCTTCGGGAAGGACTACGAATCCAGCTTCTGCTTCAGCAGCTCATTGACCTGCTGCGGATTCGCCTTGCCCTTCGCGGCCTTCATGATCTGGCCGACCAGCGAATTGAAGGCCTTCTGCTTGCCCGCGCGGTACTCGGCCACGATGGCCGGGTTGGCGGCCAGGACCTCGTCGATCATCGCGCCGATGGCGCCGGTGTCGCTGATCTGCTTCAGGCCGCGCGCCTCGATGATGGCGTCGGGCTGGCCGCCGGCCTCGCCTTCCCACATAGCGGCGAAGACTTCGCGGGCGATCTTGTTCGAGATAGTGCCGTCCAGGATGCGGCCGATCAGCGCGGCCAGCGCCGGCGCCTGCACCGGCGCCTCGGCGATGTCCTTCTCGTCGCGGTTCAGCGTGGCGGCGACTTCACCCATGATCCAGTTGGCCGCCAGCTTGGCCTGGCCCTGGGGCAGGGCATTGGCCACGGCCTCGAAATAAGCCGCCATCGCGCGGCTGCCCGCCAGCTGGGCCGCGTCGTAGGCTGACAGGCCGTACTGCTGCTCGAAGCGCTGGCGCAGCGCGGCCGGCAGCTCGGGCATCTCCGCCCGCACCTGCTCCACCCATTCGCGCGAGATGACCAGCGGCGGCAGGTCGGGATCAGGGAAGTAGCGGTAATCGTGCGCGTCTTCCTTGCTGCGCATGCTGCGCGTCTCGTCGCGGTCGGCGTCGTACAGGCGGGTTTCCTGCACCACCGTGCCGCCGTCTTCCAGCAGCTCGATCTGGCGGCGCGCCTCGAAC
>Ga0182743_1004064_pt1 | contig 11288 bp, 8 predicted proteins | sample eDN3rd30CKraftOP_FD_128522 | JGI IMG/M metagenome (GOLD analysis project Ga0182743, IMG submission 128522) | Enriched Organic Plus compost microbial communities from Emeryville, California, USA - eDNA 3rd pass 30_C Kraft OP (version 2) (version 2) ... | reverse complement strand
GACCGGCATCGTGCGCGCGCTCGACCGGTTCGATGCGGCGACATATGTCGAAGCGGTGGTGCCGATCGGCCGGCTGATCGCCGCCGTCGCCATCTGGCTCACCGAACCCAGCCTTATTCGTTTCCTGATCGCCTGGGCGGTGATCGATCTCATCGAAGCGCTGCTCTACTGGCTGCTGGCGCGCCGTCTCGCCCCCGAAGCGATCAACTGGCGGGTGATGCGCGACTGGCGGCGGGCGCTGCACGAAAACCTCGGGATCGTCCGTTTCTTCCTCATCACTTTCGCCACCGCCACGGTGGACGCGGCGATCCGTAACGGGCCGCTGCTCGCAGTCGGCTATTTCGCCGGCACCAAGGCGGCAGGCCTGTTCCGCCTCGCCCAGCAATTGAGCCAGGGCCTGGGCAAGCTCTCCACGCTGCTCACTCGGTCTGCCTATGCCGAAATCGCCCGCGCCCGCTTTGCCGCCGCGTCGGACGAATTCCGCAAGCTGGTGGTGCACACCAGCCTGCTGGCGGGCGCGGCCAGTGCGCTGGTCGTCGTGCTTTCGGTGCTGCTCGGCAAGCAATTGCTGGCGCTGCTCGGCGGCGACGATTTCGGCGCGGCCCATGCGATTCTGATTCCCCTGACGGTCGGCGCGGCATTCGAACTGGCCAGCGTGGCTTTCGAACCCGTGCTGCATTCCACCGGCAACGCCCGGCAAGCGCTGGTGGCCAAGCTCCTCTCGCTGGGGGTCATGGCCATTTTCGTGGCGATGTTCGCCGACAGCCACAGCGCCGTGGGTATCGGCTGGGCAATCGCGATTTCCGGGGCCACGGCCTATTTCTTCGCCGGAATCATGGCCTGGCGAAAACTCGATTCTCCCGTCCTTCCGGCCGACCGCTGACCGCCACCGCGATCGCCGGCTCCGCTGGTGCTAGCCTTTGAAATTGTCCTTCAGCGCGCGCAGTTCGGCAAAAGCCGCCGCCGGATCATGCTCCGCACTGAGCAGGGGGGCGCGCAGGAACGGGTTGGTTGCACGTTCAGCGGCAATCGTCGTCGGCACGGTCGGCTCCCCCCGCTCGCGCGCCGCGCGCACTTGCGCCATCCGCGCCGCCAGATCGGGCGCGGGATCGACGGAAAGCGCAAACCGCCCGTTGGCGAGCGTGTACTCATGCGCGCTGTACACCACCGTCTCCGCTGGCAGTTCCGCCAGCCGCGACAGGCTGGCCCACATCTGTTGCGGCGTGCCTTCGAACAGCCGGCCGCATCCCAGCGGGAACAGCGTATCGCCGACAAACACCACCCCATCCGCCGCATCGTAATAGCTGATATGGCCCAGCGTATGCCCGCCGGTGTCGAGCACGGCAAACTGCGTGCCGCCGAGCGCCACGGTATCGCCATCGCCCACCTCCCGGTCGAGCGGGTAATGCGCCAGCACTTCCCGCGGGCCGATCAGTTCTGCGCCGAACCGGGCCTTGATCGCCGCATTGCCCCCGGCATGATCGGGGTGCCAATGGGTGTTGAGCACCAGATCGATGCCCCAGCCCCGCGCTTCCGCTGCGGCGATGATCGCTGCGGCGTCGGGCGTATCGATACAGGCAACCCGCCCGCTTTCCGCATCGCGCACGAGGAAGCCGTAATTGTCGCTCAGGCACGGGAACTGGTGGATGGTCAGCGGCATGATCTCTTTCCTGCTGTGATTTTTCCGCCATTATCGCCGCAATACCGCGCGATGGGAAGGTTCACGCCAGCGCCAGCACGCTGGTGAGGATATAGCGGATCAGATCGTTCTGCCCCCGCGCGCCCATCTTGGCATAGATTTTCTTCGAATAGTTTCGCGCGGTTTCCACGGTGATGCCAAGGCTCTGCGCCGCTTCTGCAATGGACATGCCCCGGCTGAGCGCCAGCGCCAACCGCGCTTCGCTGGGCAGAAGGCCGAACAGTTCGGCAATCTGTTCGTAGCGGTCGGATTCGGACTGGGTGTCGCCTTGCAGGTAGGCGATCATCACCGGTGTGCCCGCCGTGCCCGCGACTTCCCCGCTGACTGGGGCGAGCAGCATTTCCCCCCATGGGTCGGTGCTGATGCTCATTGCCCGGGGCCGCCCGCCCGGGGCCGAGGCAAGCTCCTTGATCGCGGCGGACAACTTGCGGTCGATCTGCGGATCCGTGGCCACCAGCCGCCCGTTGCGGGCAATCCGCAATCCCTGCCCATATTGCAGCATGCGCTGCGCCTGCGGCGTCACTTCCACCACACAACCGTTGGCATCGAGGCTGATCCAGCCGAACGCCAGACGGCGCATCATGTCATCGGCGATGCTGGACCGCATCCTTTCCCGTTCCAGCGCGATATGGCTGCGCAAGGCGATGCGGAAATGCGTCGCCAGGCGGCTGAGCAGTGCCGAATCCGCCGCCGAAAAATCGCTCCGGTCGCGCGAGACGCTGAGCCAGGTGCTGACTCCGCTCGGTTCCGAGACCCGCACCAGCCGCATGAACCGAATCCCGCTGGGCGCCAGGACATCGCGGCGGAATGTCTCGTGCACCGGATCGCCATCGATAAACAGTTCGGGCAGAGAATAGACCCGTCCTTCGCGCATCTGGAAGCCGAGAAAGGGATCGTTCTTGTACAATTCCTCGCGGTAAAGCTGATTGAGCGCAGGCGGCGCGCGCGTGCCGGAAAACAGTTCCACCGGGCTGTTAGGTGGGCGATCCGGCGGGCGGAAGATGATCCCGGCAAAGCGCGCGCCCAACCGCGCGCGCAACCGGTCGAGAAACGTCTGCCACAAGGGCTGGTCGAACGACCCCGCATAGAGCGCGGTCAGCAGATCGTCTTCGTCGCGGGCGGTGAGCATGCGGTTTCTGTCCTCTCGATTACATACTCCCATATGGGAGGCTACATGTCGAGAATCACTGTCTAGATCGCAGCCACCGTGTGCCGTACTTTGGAATCACCAGGCGCACTCGTCGGGACAGGAAGAAGGGACCATCACCAGATGACGATGACCCATTTGCAACGGCTTGAGGCCGAAAGTATCCATATCATGCGCGAAGTCGTGGCCGAGGTGGAAAACCCGGTCATGCTTTATTCGGTGGGCAAGGATTCGGCTGTGATGCTGCACCTTGCGAAGAAGGCGTTCTATCCGGCGCCGCCGCCGTTCCCGCTGCTGCATGTCGACACGACCTGGAAATTCCAGGACATGTACAAGCTGCGCGACAAGGCGGCGAGAGACGCGGGCATGGAACTGCTCGTCTATCAGAACCCCGAAGCGCTCGAAAAGGGCATCAACCCGTTCGACCACGGAGCGCTCCACACCGACATGTGGAAGACCGAAGGCCTCAAGCAGGCGCTCGACAAGTACGGTTTCGACGCGGCTTTCGGCGGCGCGCGCCGCGACGAGGAAAAGAGCCGCGCGAAAGAGCGCATCTTCTCGTTCCGCAACGCCAACCACGGCTGGGACCCCAAGAATCAGCGCCCCGAACTGTGGAAGCTTTACAACGCCCGCAAGAACAAGGGCGAAAGCATCCGCGTGTTCCCGCTGTCCAACTGGACCGAGCTGGACATCTGGCAGTACATCCATCTCGAAGGCATCGAGATCGTGCCGCTCTACTTCTCGGCCAAGCGCCCGACGGTGGAACGCGACGGTCTGTTGCTGATGGTCGATGACGACCGTTTCCCGCTGGCCGAAGGCGAAGTGCCGGTCGAACGTTCGATCCGCTTCCGCACGCTGGGCTGCTACCCGCTGACCGGCGCGGTGGAAAGCGAAGCGGCGACCTTGCCCGAAATCATCCAGGAAATGCTGCTGACGACGACCTCGGAACGGCAGGGCCGCGCCATCGATAAGGACGAAGGCGGCGCAGGCATGGAGAAAAAGAAGCAGGAGGGGTATTTCTGATGGCCACGACGAACACCCAGGAACCGGTTTATCAGACCGATGCGCTGATCGCCGAGGATATCGACAAGTACCTCGAAGTGCACCAGCACAAGACCATGCTGCGCTTCATCACCTGCGGCAGCGTGGATGACGGCAAATCGACTCTGATCGGCCGCCTGCTCTATGATTCGAAGATGATCTTCGAAGACCAGCTCGCCGCGCTGGAAAGCGACAGCAAGAAGGTCGGCACGCAGGGGCAGCAGATCGATTTCGCCCTGCTGGTCGACGGTCTGGCCGCCGAACGCGAACAGGGCATCACGATCGACGTGGCCTATCGCTTCTTCGCCACCGAAAAGCGCAAGTTCATCGTCGCGGATTGCCCCGGCCATGAACAGTACACCCGCAACATGGTAACGGGCGCTTCCACCGCCGACATGGCCGTGATTCTGACCGACGCGCGCAAGGGCGTGCTGACGCAGACCCGCCGCCACTCGTTCCTGGCCAAGCAGATCGGCATCCGCCACATCGTGCTGGCCGTGAACAAGATGGATCTCGTCGATTACGATCAGTCCACGTTCGAGCGGATCGTGGCCGACTATCGCGATTTCGCGAAGCAGATCGGCATCGAGAAGTTCACCGCGATCCCGATTTCGGGCCTTGCGGGCGACAATATCACCACCCGCAGCGACAACACCGCATGGTACGAAGGGCCGGTGCTGCTCGAACATCTCGAAACGGTCGATCTCGGCCTTGATGAAGGCGCTTCCGGGCCGTTCCGTCTGCCGGTGCAGTGGGTCAACCGTCCGAATCTCGATTTCCGCGGCTTTGCCGGGCAGATCGCATCGGGCACGGTCAAGCCGGGCGACGCGATCCGCGTGATCCCTTCGGGCAAGACAAGCACGATTTCGCGCATCGTCACGTTCGACGGCGATCTCGACGAAGCGGCGGCGGGCCAGTCCATCACCGTGACGTTCGCCGATGAAATCGACTGTTCGCGCGGCGACGTGATCTGCGCGGCGGACGATCCGGCCGAAGCCGCCGACCAGTTCGAAGCGACCATCGTGTGGATGGCGGACGAGGAAATGCTCCCCGGCCGCAACTACATCATGAAGATCGGCACGCAGACCGTGTCGGCCGCGGTGCAGCATCCGAAGTACCGCATCGACGTGAACACGATGGAGCATCTGGCGGCCAAGACGCTGGGGCTCAACGACATCGGCGTGTGCGAATTCAGCACCGACAAGCGCGTGGTCTTCGCCCCCTATGCCGAAAGCAAGGACATGGGCGGCTTCATCCTGATCGACCGGATGACCAATGCCACGGTGGCTGCGGGCACGATCCACTTCGCGCTGCGCCGGGCACAGAACGTGCACTGGCAGTCGATCGATGTCAGCCGCGAATCGCATGCCGCGATCAAGCACCAGCGTCCGCGCGTGCTGTGGTTCACCGGCCTGTCGGGTTCGGGCAAGTCGACCATCGCCAACCTTGTCGAACAGAAACTGCATGCCATGGGCAAGCACACTTTCATCCTCGACGGGGACAACATCCGCCACGGGCTCAACAAGGACCTGGGCTTCACCGATGCCGACCGGGTGGAAAACATCCGCCGTATCGGCGAAGTGGCCCGGTTGATGACCGATGCCGGGTTGATCGTGCTGACTTCGTTCATCTCGCCCTTCCGCGCCGAACGCCAGCTGGCGCGCAGCATGATGGCCGAAGGTGAATTCGTGGAAATCCACGTCAACACCCCGCTCGAAGTGGCCGAAAGCCGCGACGTGAAGGGCCTCTACAAGAAGGCGCGTGCGGGTGAATTGAAGAACTTCACCGGTATCGACAGCCCCTACGAGCCGCCTGAAAACCCGGAAATCACCGTCGACACGACCACGATGACCGCCGAAGAGGCCGCTGAACTGATCGTCGAGCAGGTGCTGTCATGAGCGGCAGCACCAGCGAGATCGTGAAGGACGACGCCGATCTTGCCGCCCGTCTGGCCGATGCAGCAGGAAAGATTCTGCTGCAAGTCCGGGCGAGCGGTCTGATCGGGGGCAAGGCGCTGGGCAAGGCGGGCGATGTCACCGCCAATCAGTTCCTCGTCAACGCGCTGCGCGAGCAGCGCGCCGATGACGGCCTGCTGTCGGAAGAAAGCAAGGACACCGAAGAACGCCTTTCCAAATCGCGCGTGTGGATCATCGATCCGGTCGATGGCACGCGTGAATATGGTGAGGAACGCACCGACTGGGCGGTGCATATCGCCCTGACGGTGGACGGTGCGCCGGCCATCGGCGCGGTGGCGCTGCCCGGGCTCGACCTGGTGCTGCGCTCGGACCAGCCCGCACCGCTGCCCGCCGCTGGGGAGCCGCTGCGCATGGTTGTCAGCCGCACCCGCCCGGCGGCGGAAGCGGTGGCCGTGGCGGAAGCGATCGGCGCCGAACTGGTGCCGATGGGTTCCGCAGGTGCGAAGGCGATGGCGGTGATTCGCGGCGAAGCGGATATCTATCTCCATTCCGGCGGCCAGTTCGAATGGGATAGCTGCGCACCGGTGGCCGTGGCGCAGGCTTTTGGCCTGCATTGCTCGCGAATCGACGGTTCTCCGCTGGTTTACAACCAGGCCGACACGTATATGCCGGACCTGCTTATCTGCCGGAAAGAACACGCCGAAATGGTGCTGGAAAAGGTCAAGGCCGCCGCACAAGCGGCCTGAACAGGGGCGAGATTTCGCAACCGCAAAAAGGTATGTCGTAAAGACTGGAAATTGCGGCCGGGCGCTCCTAGGACACCGCCAAGCAAATGGCGGACAACGGATCGCCTGGTCGCAACTTTCCTAACGGAGGACATACCGTGCCCCTCAAACCCATTTACCTGGTCTCCGGCGTTCGCACCGCCATCGGCGATTTCGGCGGCGGGCTGAAGAGCTTCAAGCCGGACCAGCTTGCCACGGCAGTGCTCGGCGAAGCCATCGCCCGCGCTGGAGTCACACCTGAGGACATCGGCCATGTCGTGATCGGTCAGGTGATCCAGAGCGAGCCGCGCGACGCGTATCTCGCCCGCGTTTCGGCGGTCAACGCCGGCATTCCCGTCGCCACCCCCGCTCTCACTATCAACCGCCTGTGCGGTTCGGCCCTCGAAGCGATCATTCTGGCGGCCCGCATCGTTGACGACGGTGAAGCCGATATCGCGGCAGCCGGCGGCACCGAAAGCATGAGCAACGCCCCCCATGTGCTCAAAAGCGCGCGCTGGGGCAACAAGATGGGCGATATGGTGATGATCGACGCCATGCTGGCGTCGCTGCAGGACCCGTTCGGCAACGGCCACATGGGCATCACCGCCGAAAACGTGGCCGAACGCTATAACATCGGCCGTGAAGAACAGGATGCGCTGGCGGTGGAAAGCCACAAGCGCGCCGCCCACGCCATTGCCGAAGGTCGCTTCAAGAGCCAGATTCTCCCGCTCGAAATCAAGACCCGCAAGGGCACTGTGATGTTCGATACCGACGAACACGTTCGCGGCGATGCCTCGGTCGAACAGATGGGCGCGTTGAAAGCCGCGTTCAAGAAAGACGGCACGGTGACTGCGGGCAACGCCTCGGGCATCAACGATGCCGCCGCCGCCGTGATCGTGGCTTCGGAAGAAGCGGTCAAGGCCAAGGGCCTGAAGCCGATGGCCAAGATCATTTCCTGGGGCCATGCGGGCGTCGCGCCCGAAGTGATGGGCCTCGGTCCGATCCACGCCGTGCCGATTGCGCTGGAGCGTGCCGGCCTGACCATCGATGATATCGATGTGATCGAATCCAACGAAGCGTTCGCCGTGCAGGCCTGCGCGGTCGCGAAAGAGCTCAAGTTCCCGCCGGAGAAGGTCAATCCCAACGGCAGCGGTATCTCGCTGGGCCACGCGGTCGGCGCCACTGGGTCGGTCATCACCGTGAAGACGATGTACGAACTGGAACGGATCGGCGGCCGGTATGGTCTGATCACGATGTGCATCGGCGGTGGCCAAGGCATCGCCATGGTGATCGAACGCTGCGCCTGATCACCCGATCGATTGCATGAAAGGGGCGGTTGCTATCGGGCAGCCGCCCCTTTTCGTATGAGGCAGGCCGAATCGGCGAGAATGACCGACGGCCCGGCATAGACGGCGCAGGCCAAGGCATAACGGCGCACTAGGGAAGCGCGAGACGCCACGGCGGCCTGCGCCTGCGCGGCCGCCGCGGGCACGACCCGGGCATAATCGCGCGGCAGCGCCCCCACCGTGACAAAGGCACGGTCGACGGCGATATGCGTGATCCCCCAGCGGCGGACATAGGCCGTCAACACAGCGGGATCGTCGCTGGCGATCATGGTCAAGGAGGCCTGCAACCGCCCTTCGATCCGGCCGAAATAACCCTTGTGATAGGGGATTGCGTGTTCTGGCGTGGCGATCACGGATCGCCCGGCAAGCGCGGGCAGGCTGTCAAGTTGATGGCTGACGCCGCCGATACGGGCCCCCACCGGCAATCCGGCGACGAATGCGATCGCGCCCGGATCGGCCGGTTTTGCCACTCTGCCCGCTTTGACCATGCCAGCCCCGGCAAACAACGCCAGCGTCAGCAGTGCCATGATCGCGGCCGCGCGGCATGCCCTGCCTTTGACCACCGCCAGCACGCAGGCCATTCCCAGCAGATGCCCCAGCGCCAGCGGCATGGTGATTTCGAGCAGCCGCTGGCTGTAACGGCCGGGCAGATGCAGCTGGAATGCGACCAGCGCCGCAATCGTGTAGCAGACCAGTGCCGAGCCCAGCGCCAGCGCATAGATCGGCGTTGGGTTCCACCGCGCGAGGCCGGGCTTTCGCGCCATCCGCCACCACAGCGTGAACAGCGCCAGCGCGGGCAGGATCAACAGCGCATAGAGCAGCCAGGTGCGCGGATCGGCCGCGCCCGTGCAGCGAAACAGCAGCGGCGCAAAACCCATGCGGCGGGAACACAACCAGCCCACATGCCCGCTTCCATCGACAATCGTGCTGCGCCCGGTGGGCAAAGCCATGCCCGGCATCGTCAGCGCGTCTGCAAGATCGATCGTTGGGCCGAATGCGCCCGTTTTCGCCGCGAAAGGCAGCGCCAACAGCACCAGCCCGGCAATGCACGCGGCCAGCAGCGCCACCGTCCGCCATGACCAGTCGAAGAAGCGCGGCGGCAGGCGCAGCTTGCTGAGCCCCAGCATGCCGAAAGACGAAACGGCAGGCGCGGGATAGACCGCCCCCAGCATGGCAATGCCCGCCACCATCGGCGCAGCGCGCTGGCGCGCAAGGCCATAGAGGAACAGCAGCACCAGCGGCGCGGAAAACACGCGCGGCGTGCCCGACATCAGATTGTCCGCCCGCGCCAGCATCAACAGCACCGCCGATGCCGCGACGAACGCCGCCAGCGGATGCCGGGTCAGCGCCAGCGTGACTTTCCACGCCAGCACGGCCGTGATCCCGAGCACGAGCAGCGGCAGAATCTTCACCGCCATGACCGGGCCAATGCCCAGCAAGGCAAAGCCCCGCAGCAGCCACTGGAACGGCAGCGGCGTGACCGATTGCCAATAGTCCGCCAACAGATCGCCCGGCAAGGCGGCTGGATCGGCAAGGCGCGGGGTCCAGCTCAGGAACTGGCGGGCATCGTCATCGATCAGCCAGTGGGCGCCGGGCAGAAAAAAGCCGAAGCGCCAGAGGAAATTCAGCGCCAGCACCCCAACCAGCGCCGCATAGAGCCACCGCCAATGCCGCCCATCGGGCGCGGCAAACGCAGTGGCCATGCGCGCGATCATGGTGCGGGCGCACCGGGCACGGCATCCGGCCGGGGCTTGTCACGCTGCCAGTAATCGCCGAGAAACGGCAGGCCCGCCAGCGCGGGAATGAGATAGCGCGAAGTGGCCAGCACGCCGAGCACCGCTGCCGCCCCTTGCCCGAGCACCGGGCCATAGAGCCCCACGATCGCCGCATCGCGCGTCCCCATGCCCGCCGCGGACAGGGGCACCAGTCCGGCGAGGATGGACAGCGTAGCGAACGCCATATTGTCGAGCAGAGGCATGGCGGGGCCGAGTGCGCGGGCGAACAGCCAGAACTGGAACAGATGCCCGCCCCACAGCAGAAACGACATGGCGACGATCCCGCCGGCGCAGCGCCCACCCCAGAACCATTCCACCGTGCGGGTCCATTCGTTCTGAAAAGCGGCAATGCGCCGGGCCAGCCGGGCCGGGGCCCAGCGCGCGAGCAGGCGCAGCAATGTGGCCGTCAGCGGCACAGGGGCAAGCAGCAGCGCCAGCAGCAGGAACAGCCCGCCAATGGCGGCGGCGGCCAGCCAGTACGCCGCATCGCGCCCACCGACCCAGAGCAGCGCGGGCACACCCCAGGCGAGGAGCGAGGCCATATCCAGCATCTTTTCGAACACCACCAGCGACAACGCCCGTTCGCCCGCGAAGCGGTGACGATAGACCAGCACCCAGGCTTTCGCGACATCGCCCATTTTCGACGGCAGCGCGAGATTGAGCGTGGAAGCGGCCAGGATCAGCCGGGTCGCTTCGCCCATGCCCAGATCGGCCCGCGCCAGCAAGCAAAACCGCCATGCGGTGACCAGCGTCAGCGGCACGACCATGGCAAGGCCGATACCCAGCCACAGCGGATCGGCCCCGCGCATCGCCGCCCAGATCGCGGCGGGATCGACCGCGCGCCACAGCAGCGCCAGCACCAGCAAGCTGACCGCAAGGCCAATCAGCTTCTTCCAGCGTTTCATTGCCCGCCCCCGAACCGCCGCTCGACAATCAGCGGCGCGCCGTCCGGCAAAGCGGCGAGCGCATCGGTGCAATCGTGCCACGGCTGCGCCTGATCGGATGCCCAGACGCGCGCCATGATCGTGGTGGTGGAGGTCTGGAAACCGGAGATGCCCGCGCGCGCGATCCCTTGCCAACCCCGGTCGGGGCGCACTTCATCGCACACCGCCCAACCGTCCGGCACGCGCGTGAAGGTGCGGCGGAACGTGAACGGCGCATCCTTGCGCCCTGTCACCAGCACCGCCTGCAACATACGGCGCACGAGATCGGGGAAGAACCGCCCAAATCCGAGCATCAACACACGCAGAATCACCGATTTGGCGGGTGTCAGCCGCGCCGACTTGGCCCAGGCCATGCGCCCTTCGATCACCAGCGTGTCAGGCCCTTGCTCGGCCAGCACGCTGCCTTCGAGATGCGTCACCGCCACTTTGCCGGTGTCGGTTGCCAATGTCGGACCGGTGTCCGAGTGGATCAACGCACCATCGCCGAACAATTTGAACGCCCCGCCGCGCGACGTGCCGACAAACAGGTGGCTGCCCGGCGCATGATCGGCAAGCAGCCGCGCCGAGGGGAAATGGATGCGCCCCTGCGGAAGGGGTTGCGGCGCCGGGCGCGCATCTTGCCATTCGGCCCAGCTTGTCATCCAGCTCCACACGTG
>Ga0182743_1004061_pt1 | contig 11290 bp, 11 predicted proteins | sample eDN3rd30CKraftOP_FD_128522 | JGI IMG/M metagenome (GOLD analysis project Ga0182743, IMG submission 128522) | Enriched Organic Plus compost microbial communities from Emeryville, California, USA - eDNA 3rd pass 30_C Kraft OP (version 2) (version 2) ... | reverse complement strand
CCGCTTTCGTGAAGCCGGGCCGGAGGCTGTCACCGAATACGAGTTGCTGGAACTGGTCCTGTTCCGGGCGATCCCGCAGCGCGACGTCAAGCCTCTTGCCAAGTCTCTGATCGGCCGTTTCGGCTCGTTCGCCGAAGTGCTCGCGGCGCCGCCCGCCCGGCTGGCCGAGGTCAGCGGGCTGGGCGATGCCGCTATCACCGAACTCAAGATCGTGCTGGCGGCCGCGGCGCAACTGGCGCGCGGCCAGGTCAAGGGCCGCAGGGTCCTGTCGTCATGGAGCGCGGTGCTCGACTATGTGCGCACCATCATGGCGTTCGAGGATCGCGAACAATTCCGCATCCTGTTTCTCGACAAGCGCAACCAGCTCATCGCGGATGAGCGCCAGCAGGTCGGCACCGTCGATCACACGCCGGTCTATCCGCGCGAGGTCGTCAAGCGCGCGCTGGAATTGTCGGCGACCGCTGTCATCCTGGTGCACAATCATCCGTCCGGCGATCCGACGCCGTCGCGCGCCGACATCCAGATGACGCAGCAGATCGCGGAGATCGCCAAGCCTCTGGGAATTTCGGTGCACGATCACATCATCGTCGGCAAGGACGGCCACGCCAGCCTCAAGGGCCTGCGTCTGATCTAGAGCCTGTCCGGTTCTGATGGAATCAGAACCGGGGCTCCACCCTTCGTTTGTCGCGCTTTCTTGACGCGAACCGGTTTCCGCTTCGCTCGAAAACGCTCCAGGACGTTCAGGGTTCGAAGCATAAAGCGGTTCGCCGCTTCGCGGATATCGCGATCCCGCGTCCGTCGCTGGCCCGTATGGGAGTGCTTCAGCGCCGGACCAGCAGAATGCCATTCGCGGGTTCGACCGCGCGCCAGTCGGTGTCGCCGTATTCCTGAAAGCGCCAGCTTTGGTTGTCGGCACCGACAAGGGTTAAAACCCCATTCTCGAACCGCCATTGTGACGGAGCCAGAGCCTCCTTGCCGCCCGGGCATGGCTTTTCGATCGTGACGTCGCCATCGGCGTTATCGTCGCCATCGGCTTGAGCGGGTCGGAGCTCCAGGGCGCACAGCGTCTTGCCGTTTCGGACCGCGGCATAAGGGCCGGCGGCAAGCTCCGCGCTGCGTGGTGCCGGTCCGCCGGCGCCGGGGGTTTGAATGAAGAGAATGCCCTCACCGGGCCGTGGCGCTTCGTAGACGCCGCTCTCGACCTCCGCGAAATCGAGGATCGTCTCGCCCTGCGGGTTCAGAAGGCGCAGGAAATCGTTTTCCGCCATCCGCCATCCGGCGACGTCCGCCAGGAACGGATAAAGCTTGCGGCAGGTGGCGTCGAAGGCGATCCGGCGACCGGTTCGCGCCGCCTCCTCGTGGAAGGTCACGGCGCAGGTGCGGTCGCGGGTTGCGTTGGTGAACTCCCAGGTGCCCAGCAACTGGCTGGCGGTCTCGTTCAGCGGTTCGGTGGCCGGTTCCGCATTGGCGCCGAGGAGCGATAGGATCACGAGAAATGCGGACAGCCCGGATCGCATGGCGTCATCTCTCCGCGACCGGGTGGCCGCCCGTCGCAGTCTGCCATGGCGTCTCGGGCACAGGCGTCTCGGGCACTGGCGTCAGGGGAGGCCGGCCATCGGCCCAGGCCAGAATATTATCGACCACGAGCTGCTCCATCTGCCCTTGCGTGAACAATGTGCCTGAACCCAGATGCGGAAACAGGGTGACGTTGTCCAGCGTCAGATATCCGGCCGCGATGTTCGGCTCGTTGTTGAAGACGTCGAGACCCGCCGCCAGGATGCTGCGCTCGCGCAGCGCCCGGATCAACGCCTCGTCATCCATGACCGATCCGCGCGCCATGTTGATGACGATGCCGTCCGGTCCGAGCGCCGCGAGGATCTCGGCGTCGATCATGCGCTCCGTCAACGGTCCGCCGGGCACGATGGCGAGGAGCGTGTCCACATCGCGGGCCATGTCGATCAGCCGATCATAATACCGGTAGGGTGCGTCGGGCGCGGGACGGCGGCTGTGATAGACCACCGGCACGGCAAATCCATCGAGGCGCCTTGCGATAGCGCGGCCGATGCGCCCCAAACCGATCATGCCGACGGTGCGGTTGCGCAGCGTCGCGGCGGTGAGCGGATAGCGTCCTTTCAGCCATTGGCCGTCGCGCAAAAAGCGCTCCGCCTTGGTCAGCTCGCGCACCGTGCATAGCAGCAGGCCGATGGCGGTATCGGCCACCTCCTCGCTGAGAACATCCGGCGTATGGGTGACGACGATTCCGTGATCCACCGCGTGGCGGATGCCGATATTGTCGTAGCCGACACCGAAACTCGCCACGAATTCCAACCTCGGCAGCCGCGCCATCATCGTGTCATCGAGCGTTGCGGTCGCGCCCGTGACGACAGCGGCACGGATGCGCGGGCCGACCGTGTGAAGGAGTCTTTCAGGCTCGGCGGCCTCGTCCAGGATGTGCAGGGTGAAGCGGTCTGCGAGGGCGTCGACGATGGCGGGCTTCACGATGCCCACCACGAGCAGTTCAGTCCGGCTTTCATGCGTTGCTGCGACCATTCCACGCCTTTCATTTGCATCCGATCGTCGGATGCTCAGCCAGCCGGAAACGTCGGCCAAGACACGCGGATATGCGGCCACATTGCGGCGGCTCTCCGCCAGTGATAGCAAAATGACATCGCCACAAGGCCGCGCAGGGAGGTTTTTCGATGGCTGACAATAAACCGCGGATCGGATGGATCGGAATGGGCCGCATGGGATATCCCATGGCGGAGCGCCTTTTGAAGGCGGGGTACGACGTCGCGATCTGGAACCGCACAAAGTCCAAGGCTGAACCGCTGGCGCAGAAGGGCGGCAAGGTCGTGGACAAGCTTTCGGATTTGTCCGACCGCGATGTGGTGTTTTCGATCGTCTCGACCGGCAAGGACCTGAAAGAGGTCTATTTCGGCGATGCCGGCGTTTTGACCGGCAACAAGACGCCGGCCGTATTCGTCGATTGCTCGACCATCGCGGTCGACGATTCCGTCGATATCCGGGCTGAACTGAAGGCGCGGGGCGCCGAATTCATCTGCGCGCCGGTCAGCGGCAACGCCAAGGTCATCAAGGCCGGCAAGCTGTCGGCGGTCTGCTCGGGGCCGGAGGCCGCGTTCCGCAAGGTCGAACCGCTGGTTGAGGTCGTGGCACCCAAGGGCGTGGCCTATGTGGGCGAGGGCGAGCTCGCGCGCATCTGCAAGATCGCGCACAACGTCATGCTGGGCGTGGTGATCGAGAACCTGATCGAGATCACGCTCCTCACCAACAAGATGGGCATTCCGCGCGAGGCGTTTCTGTCGTTCCTGAACAACGGCGTCATGGGTTCGATGTTCACGGCCTACAAGTCGCCGGCGCTGGTCAACCTCGACTGGACCACGACCTTCACGCCGGAGCTGCTGCGCAAGGACTTGGACCTTGGCCTCGAACTTGCCCGCGAATGGGACGTGCCGATGCCGGTGACGGCGGCGACGCGCGAGGTTCTTCAGGGCCATTTCGGCGCCGCCACGCTTCAGAAGGATCCGAAGGGATATCTGGAAAAGGACTTCGCGGCGCTGATGGAGACCATGGCGCTGGCCGCGGGCATGAAGCTCGAAAGCGAGAACAAGTCCGTCCCGACCGGGCTGGAATGACCCCATTCATTTGAAAGGAACTCACCCATGCGCACCAAGCATGCGCTGACAGCCGACGACGCCCACAAGATGATGGCGGCCTGCAAGGCCGAGGCCGCCAAGAACAATTGGAAAGTGACGATCGCGATCCTCGACGATTCCGGAGCCTTGCTTCTGCTGGAGCGGCTCGACGGCGCTGGCCCGATGAGCGCCGAGGTCGCCATCGGCAAGGGCCGCACCGCCGCCATGTCCGGGCGGCCGAGCAAGTTCTTCGAGGATCGCGTGAAGGAGCGCCCGGCCTTCATCACCTATCCGGCCGCGGTCATGTTCCAGGGCGGGCTGCCGATCATCCATCAGGGACAATGCGTCGGCGGTATCGGCGTTTCCGGCGTGCAGTCCCATGAAGACGAGCAGGTTGCCAAGGCCGGCGTCGATGCGTTGAGCTGAGCCTTCAGAAACAGCGCGAATGACCACCGGCCGGGGACGGAAATTGACCGCCCCGGCCGTCGCGGTATGATTGCTGCCAATAACGAACGCTCCAAGGGATGAAACAATGATCAAGGTCAGGGATATCGCCTATGCGAGGCTCCGGTCGCCGGACCTCGATCTCATGGAAGAATTCCTTCTCAATTTCGGCATGGTCAAGGTCGCGCGGACCGACCGCGCGCTGTACTTCCGCGGCACCGACCCGGTTCATCACATCCATGTCACCGAGAAGGGCGATCCGAAGTTCGTCGGCTTCGCCTATCACGCGGCGAGCGAGGAGGATCTCGACCGGATCGCCAAGACGCCGGGCGCGTCCGGCATCGAGCATTTGGATGAGCCGGGCGGCGGCAAGCGCGTGCGCTTGACCGAGCCCAACGGCTACCAGATGGAGGTCGTGTGGGGCATGGAGTCCGTCGATGCGCTGCCGGCGCCGCGCCAGCGCGTCAATTCCGGTTCGGAGCCCACCGCGCGCGCCGGCGAGATGATGCGGCTGCCGAAGGGCCCCTCGCGCGTCAAGCGCATCGGCCATGGCGTCATGACCACGCCGAGGGTCGTGGAAACGGTGCAATGGTTTCGGGATAATCTCGGCTTCATCTGTTCCGACGATGTCTATGCCGGCAGCAAGGACAATCTGATCGGCTCGTTCAACCGCTGCGACGCGGGCGACGATTACGTCGATCATCACGTCTTCTTCGCGATCCACCATGAACGAGCCGGGCTCAATCACATCTCGTTCGAGGTGCAGGACATTGACGACGTGTTCATGGGCCATCGCCACATGCGCGATGCGAACAAGTATGAGCACATGTGGGGCATCGGCCGGCATCTGCTCGGCAGCCAAGTCTACGATTACTGGGCCGATCCGTGGGGCCGCGTGCACGAGCACTGGGCCGACAGCGACCGGCTGAACGTGCACAACGGCGGCAATCTGGTCGCGGCCGAAGAGGGGCTGATCTCGCAATGGGGCGATCCGCCGCCCGAGCGGTTCATCGGGCGAACGAGCGCTTAGATCAAGTTCGGATTGTTGTTTGCGATCATGCGCGGGCTCAGGGCCCGCGCTTTTTTACACTTGCGTCCGCGTCATGCCGCTCTCAAATGAAGAGAGCCGCGCGCTCAATAGTCCACCTTGACGAGATACAGCCCCTGCGGCGGCGCGACGGGCGCGCAGGCCCGGCGGTCGTGCGCCTCCAATGCGCGGCTTAGATCGTCGGCGGTCCACTTTTTGTCGCCGACGAGCGCCAGCGAGCCGACCATGGAGCGCACCTGATTGTGCAGGAACGAGCGGGCGACCGCGATCACCTGCACCTCGTTCGCCGCGCGAATGACATCGAGCTTGTCGAGTGTTTTCACCGGTGACGCGGCCTGGCATTCGGTCGAGCGGAAGGTCGTGAAGTCGTGCTTGCCGACGAGGCGTTGCGCCGCCGCGTGCATCGCCTCGGCATCGAGCGGTCGGGGCTGCCGCCAGGCGCGGTCGCGGTCGAGTGCGAGATCGGGGCGGCGATTGACGATGCGATAAAGATAATGCCGGCGAACGGCCGAGCGGCGCGCGTCGAACTCCGATGTGACGATGTCAGCTGATAGAACGGCGACGGGATGGGGCCGCAAATGCGCGTTCATCGCATCGCGCACCGTGCCGGGATCGTAATCGCGAGTGAGGTCGAAATGCGCGACCTGTCCCAGCGCGTGTACGCCGGCATCGGTGCGGCCGGCGCCTTGCACGGTCACGCGTTCGCCGGACAACCGCTCCACGGCCATCTGCAAGACGCCTTGCACCGACGGCAGGTCGTTCTGCCATTGCCAGCCGTAGAACGGTCCGCCGTCATACTCGACCGTGATCCGGTATCGGGGCATGGTCGCGATTATCCCAGTTCGGAAAACGGCTTCGGATAGGTGACGACGCCAGCCACCGGCGCGTTCGGCGTCAGCCGCAACGCTTGGAAATACGGTCCCGCATAGGGCGATTCATACGCGGGCAGGATCGAGAACCCGAAGCGGCCATAATAATCCGGCTCGCCCAGAACGAAGATCAGCGCCTCACCGCGATCCTTCAGCCGCGCGAGGCCGGCGCGGATCAAGGCGGTGCCGATTCCGTTGCGCTGCCGATCCGGGCGCACGCCCACGGGCGCCAATCCGACGGCCGGACTATTTCGGCCGTCTGTCGTGAGCGTCAGCCGTGGAAACGCGACATAGCCGACAAGCCCGCCCTGGGTTTCGCCGACCAGCGCGAGAACGATGTCGCCTTCGGCGCGTAGCCTCTCGACGAGACGCGCTTCGCTGTCGCTCTCGAATGCGCTCTTGAGGACATCGTGCACCTGAGTGGCATCGCGCGCCATTTCCGGCCGGATGACGGGCACGCTTGTCGAGGACATCACGACAGCACCGTACCGCGCGGCAGCGATGCGCCATGCAGGAAATCCGCCGCGATCATGGCGCGGCTGCCGGCCTTCTGCAATTCGATGATGCGCACGGCGTCGTCGCCGCAGGCAATGGTCAGATGCTCATCGAGCACGGTTCCCGGCGCGCCGCTGCCGTCCGCGCGCGTGGTGCGCAGCACCTTGACCCGGCCGATGCCTGGCAGTTCGCACCAGGCGCCGGGGAAGGGCGACAGGCCGCGAATGTGATTGTGGACCTGCGCCGCCGGCTTCGACCAGTCGATGCGGGTCTCGCCCTTCTCGATCTTGGCCGCATAGGTCACGCCGGCTTCCGGCTGGGGCGTGAGCGTCAGGCCGCCGCGCTCCAGGGCGCTGATCGCGACCGCCATCTTGCCCGCGCCGACCCGCGCAAGCTGATTGTGCAACTCGCCGGTGGTCATATCCGGTTCGATGGCGACGCGCTCGATCATGGCCATGTCGCCGGTGTCGAGGCCCTCGTCCATCTTCATGATGGTGATGCCACTCTGTGCGTCGCCCGCCATGATGGCGCGCTGGATCGGGGCGGCGCCGCGCCAGCGCGGCAGGAGCGAGGCATGAAGGTTGAAGCAGCCAAGCGGCACGGCTTCGAGAATGGCTTTCGGCAGGATCAACCCATAGGCGACAACAACGGCGGCGTCGGCGCCATGGGCGGCGAACTCCGCCTGAGCCGCTTCGTTGCGGAGCGAGGCCGGCGTGAGAACCGGCAGGCCCAGACCACGGGCGGCGCGCTCCACCGTCGTCGGGGTCGGTTCAAGGCCACGCCGCCCGCCCGGCTTGGGCGCGCGCGTATAGACCGCCGCGATCTCGTGCCGCTCCGCCAGTTCCATCAGCGTGGGAACGGCGAAGTCCGGCGTGCCCATGACGATCAGGCGCAGCGGCATGGCGGGTCCTTAATATGAGCTTGGGCGCGCCCAGAGCGCTTTCGAGCGAAGCGGAAACCGGTTCGCGTGAAGAAAACGCGACAAAAAAGCAGAGACCTGATTCTGATTCCATCAGAACCGGACAGGCTCTAGTCCTCGGCCGGCTCCTTGGCGAGCCGGGCGGCCTTGGCATATCGCTTGATCACGCGGTCGCGCTTGAGCTTCGACAGGTGGTCGATGAACAGAACGCCGTTGAGGTGGTCGATCTCGTGCTGGAAGCAGGTGGCGAGAATGCCGGTGGCCTCGACCTCGTGGGCTTTGCCGTCGAGGTCCAGGTACCGGACCGTCACGCCGGCCGGCCGCTCGACCTCCTCATAATAGTCGGGGATCGATAGGCAGCCCTCCTCATGGATGTTGATCTCGTCGGTCTTGGAGAGGATTTCCGGGTTGATGAACACCTGAGGCTGCTTGTCCTCGTCCTTGCCGGCGAGGTCCATGGTCACGACCCGAAGCGGCACGCCGATCTGGATCGCCGCCAGCCCGATGCCGGGGGCGTCGTACATCGTGTCGAACATGTCGGCGACCAGCGTCCGCACCTCCTCGCCGATCGATTCGACCGGCTTCGAGACCTCGCGCAGGCGCTTGTCGGGAAGAACCACAATTTCGCGTATCGCCATGATGGGCGGGATTTAAGCGCTCGGTTCCGCCGGGTCAATTGTTCTGGCTTTGTTCGAGCCGAGAATCGCGCTAAAAAGATCGGATGGAACCTGTCGCCGCCTGGATGAGTGCCCCCTTCTGGGTGGAAAACGGGCCCCTGATCGGGGTCGGCCTGGCGATTGGCTTGGCCTTGGCCGGGCTCGTGGCCCTGATCGCCCGGCCTCGAAAGCCGGATCGCGCGGCCGAATTGCAGATGGCCGAATTGGGCGCCCGCGTGCAGCAAATGGGCGAGCTGCTTGGCCGCGCCCAGATGCAGCTTCAGAACACCGTCAGCACGCGGCTCGATTCGGTGACGAAGAACCTGCAATCCTCGCTCGACACCACCAAGCGCGATACGACGGATAATCTGCGCAAGCTCTCCGAGCGGCTGGCGGTGATCGACAGCGCCCAGCGCAACATCACCGAACTGGCCTCGCAGGTCACCTCGCTCCAGAAGGTGCTCGACAACAAGCAGCGGCGCGGCGCCTTCGGCCAGGGGCGGATGGAGGCCATCGTCCAGGATGGGCTGCCGCGCGGTTCCTATGAGTTTCAAAGCACGCTGGCGAACGGCAAGCGGCCGGACTGCGTCGTTTATTTGCCGGATCAGCGCCCGCTGGTGATCGACGCCAAGTTTCCGCTGGAGGCGTTTACCGCCTATCGCGAGGCGCAGAACGATGACGAGCGCAGGGCGGCGGGACAGCGGCTTCGTCAGGATGTCGGCCGGCACATCGCGGACATTTCCGGCAAGTATCTGATCCCGGGCGAGACCCAGGACACGGCGCTGATGTTCGTGCCCTCCGAATCGGTCTATGCGGAGCTGCACGACGGTTTCGACGATCTGCTGCAACGAGCCTATCGGGCGCGGGTCGTCGTCGTCTCGCCGTCGCTCCTGATGCTGGCGATCCAGGTGGTGCAGCAGATTCAGCGTGACGCGCGCATGCGCGAGGCGGCGGATCGCATTCATGCCGAGGTCGGCGTGCTGATGGACGACGTGAGCCGGCTGGGCGATCGGATCCGCAAGTTGCAGACGCATTTTGGCCAGGCCAACGAGGACATCCGGCAGGTGCTGATCTCCACCGAGAAGATCGAGCGCCGGGGTGAGCGCATCCGCCAGGTCGAGTTTGAAGACAGCGACGAGAATGCGGACGGCGCGAACGCCAGCGAGGGCGGCAACCAGCCCCGCCTGCGGTTGCAGGCCGGCGAATGAGCGCAGCCGGCGGAACGTCGCAAGGGCCGATGGAGGCCCCGCGCTCGCTCACCTGGGGCGAGACGCTGGCGGTCTACACTCAGCGGCGCGTCCTGATCGTGCTGTTTCTCGGCTTTGCGTCGGGCCTGCCGCTGGCATTGTCGGGCTCGACCCTGGCGGTCTGGATGCGGCAGTCCGGTGTCGATCTCGGCACCATCGGCCTGTTCTCGCTGGTCGGCACGCCCTACACGATCAAGTTTCTCTGGGCGCCGCTGGTGGATGCGCTCAACGCGCCGATCCTCTCGCGCCTGCTCGGGCGGCGTCGCGGCTGGCTAATCTTCTCGCAGCTTCTCCTGATGGCCGCGATCGTGTTCCTGGCCTTCTGCAATCCGGCGGTCTCGCCGCTCTGGGTCGCGCTCGGCGCGCTGCTCGTGGCGACGGCCTCGGCGACCCAGGACATCGTGATCGATGCCTTCCGCGTCGAGACGCTCGACGAGAGCGAGCAGGCGGCCGGCATGGCCTCGTTCGTCGCGGCCTATCGCATCGGCATGGTCACCTCGGGCGCCGGCGCGCTCTATATCGTTTCCGGCTTCGAGATGTTCGGGGCGGCCCTGCAATCGGCCTGGACTTACGGCTATCTCGTCATGGCCGGGCTCGTGCTGATCGGCATCGTCACGACGCTGGTCGCGACCGAGCCCCGCACGGCCGCGATCGACAAGGTGCGCGCGGCGGCGGATGCCGGCATCAGCCCATTGAAGCGCGTGACGGCGGCGGCCTATGGCGCGTTCTCGGAGTTCTTGAATCGCGACATGGCCGTGGTCGTCCTGGCCTTCGTCGTGCTCTACAAGTTTTGCGATGCCTTCGCCGGCGCCATGACGACGCCGTTCGTGATCGACCTGGGCTTCAGCCGCACCGATTACGCGAATGTGGTTCAGGGGGTTGGATTGGCCGCGACGCTGCTCGGCGGCTTCATCGGCGGCCTTCTGGCGCGGGCCTATCCGTTGGCGACATGTTTGTGGATCGGCGCGATCCTGCAAATGTCGTCGAACTTCGCCTTCGCCTGGCAGGCATGGATGGGCCTGAATCATTGGGCGCTGGTCGTCACGGTCATCACCGAGAATATCACCGGCGCCATCGGCACGGTGATCTTCGTCGCATATCTTTCGTCGCTGTGCCGCTCGCCACTGCACACCGCCACGCAATTCGCGCTGCTGACCGCGCTGTCGGCGGTGGGGCGCACCTATCTATCGGCGGGCGCGGGCTATCTGGCCGAACAGACCGGCTGGATCTGGTTCTTCGTGCTCAGCGCGCTGGTCGCGCTGCCAAGCCTGGTGTTGCTCATTTGGCTACAAGTGCGCTGGCACTTCGCGCCGCTGGTGGCGCCCAAGGTGCTGCCGGTGGATGATTAGAGCGTTTTCGAGCGAAGTGGAAACCGGTTCGCATCAAGAAAACGCGACAAAAGAACGAGTTGGAGCCCCGGTTCTGATTCCATCAGAACCGGATAGGCTCTATGAGAGCGGTACCGAGCCGACTTCTTTCTTGAACGCATCGCGGCCGCTGATGTCCGCGTACCAGCGATCGAGATGGGGCGTTGCCGGCCGATCCTTGAGAAGCTGCGTCAAGCGATAGATCATCACACCGCAGGGAATATCTCCGTAGGTGAAGGCATCGCCGGCCAGATAGGCCGTGCGGCCGAGTTGCGCGTCCATGATCTTCGCGGCGGCGAGCGATTTCTCCGTGTTCACCGCTATGACATTATGGTCGCGCTTGTCCTCGGACACACGGATCATCTGCCAGAACACCGGCGTGATCGCTGGACCCAGCACCGACAATTGCCAGTCCATCCACATGTTCGCGCGAGCGCGTGTATGAGCGTCAGCCGGCTCCAGCGTGCCGGCACCGTGCTTGCCGCCCAGATAGCGGACGATGGCGTTGGATTCCCACATCGTGAATCCGTCCTCCTCGAGCGAGGGCACGAGCGAGTTCGGATTCATCTTCAAATAAAAATCGTCCTGGGTT
>Ga0182743_1004060_pt1 | contig 11291 bp, 10 predicted proteins | sample eDN3rd30CKraftOP_FD_128522 | JGI IMG/M metagenome (GOLD analysis project Ga0182743, IMG submission 128522) | Enriched Organic Plus compost microbial communities from Emeryville, California, USA - eDNA 3rd pass 30_C Kraft OP (version 2) (version 2) ... | reverse complement strand
TGGCGGACGGCGCTGATCGCCGGCCTGCTGGCGGTCTCGCTCGCCAAGTCGGCGCTCGCCACGCACCCGATGCCCACCCATCCTTGGCTGCCGTATCGCCCCACGCCGGCTGCCAATCATGCCGATCGCAAGGCTCGCTACTACGCAGCCCAGCGGCCGTGGCACGGCGCTTACTCCTACACCCAATGGGGCACGCCGGTGTCGCTGGTCGTTCCGCCGACCGCTTCGATGCACACCAGCCTGAGCTGGGGCGTCGCCCAATCGGAAATGACTCCGATCTACCACCAGTTCCATCGCGACTATCCGGGCGTCGGTGGTCATGGCGGTCGCAGCTACGGCCAATACCCCTACGGCTATCTGCCGACTCCGTACTGGCCGAGCCACACCGATCAGTTCGGCGTCTACCCGGTCCGCGGCCCGTGGTAAGCGGTTCGGCGCCCAGGCGAACCAACGAGCCTGGCCATCCATAACCAACTCCGTCCCAGGCTGAAGCCTGGGACGCGGGCGCCCGCGAGGCTCCAGCCTCGCGTCGCCACGAACCAATGGTCGAGTGGTTTGGGTATTGCCGCTGCGAACCATAAGCGACGCGTTCGGTTGGCTGGGGCACAGGCGAAGCCGCTGCCCCGGCGAGCTACCGCGAATCGACCGCGAACCAACGAGCCCATCGGCCAAAAGCCAATCGGGGGCAGCCTGTCGTCGCCTTATCGGCGCCGGCTGGCCAGATAGCCGAACCTGGCGCGCTGACGTGAGCCACCGCGAGGCGCACCCGGTCCGTCTTCGGCCCCCTTCAAAACATCCGTTCAAAGTTGCCAGGCTGGGCAGTGCGGTTTCTCCTCCACCGCGCTGCCCGGCCTTTATTTATGCGCCGGCTGAGCTATGGGACGCCACTGGCGAAAGCCAGTGGAAACGGCTGAAACGGAAAAAGAAGTAGCTCAAGGCCATGGAAAGGAGACCTTTCGATGGCCAGACGAAACGAAGTCTTCGTCACGGACGAGTAGTGGGAAAGGATCAAGCCATTCATACTTTCACGCCAGCGGTCGGCCAATGGAGGTCGTCCTCCAGCCGCCGATCGCGCGTGCCTGGAAGGCATCTTGTGGGTGCTTCGCAGCGGCGCTCGCAGGCGTGACTTGCCCGAGCGATACCCCTCGCCGAGCGCCTGTTGGCGACGCCTGGTCGAGTGGGAAGACGAAACGCTGGCTTACCGCAGTGGCGCCCGATTGCGACGCGCAAGAAAGATGGGGTCGGGAGTCCTCGCGGGCTGGTGTGGTCCGTGTGGACGGACCTGGCGCCGCGACGACTCCCGACCCCGTTGTTGTTGATCGGCGTCGAGTTGGTAGGAGACGGCTTACGCCGCCTTGTTGGCTTTCGCCTTTCCCTTCCCCTTGCCTTTTCCCTTGCGGGCGTTTTCGCTGGGGGCTTCGACCGATTCGTTCTTGGTGGGGTACTTCGCTCCCACGTCGGCGCGCCATTGCTTCAGCCTGGCGTGCAGCTCTTTCACCTTCTCGGGATGGGCGTCGGCGACGTTCTTCGTTTCGCTGAGGTCCTCAGCCAGGTTGTACAGCTCCAGCCGGCCGTCTTCGAAGAATTCGATCAGCTTCCAGTCGCCCGAGCGGATCGCGCTTCCGGGCAGCGTGCGCCAGGTGCCGCCGCCGGCGCCAAGGTAGCCGGGGAAGTGCCAGAAGATCGCGTCGCGGTCGAGCGACTTGCTCGGATCGCGAAGCACCGAGGCGTAGCTCACGCCGTCGAGCGTATAGCCCGCCGGGGCTGGCGACTTGGTGATTTCGAGCAGCGTGGGATAGAGGTCGACCGAGTTGATCGGCGTGTGCGAGACCGTGCCCGGTTTGATCACGCCGGTCCAGCGGAAGACGTACGGCACGCGAACGCCGCCCTCATACAGCATTCCCTTGCCGCCGCGGAGCGGCGCGTTGTCGGTGATGCTGCCGCCTTGAATGCCGAGTCGTTCATAACCGCCGACGCCGCCGTTGTCGCTCGTGAAGATGACGAGCGTGTTCTCCGACAGGTTCAGCTCGTCGAGCAGCTTCGTGATGCGGCCGACGCTTTCGTCGACGCTGGCGATCATGCCGGCGTAGACCGGGCTGTGGTGCCCGCCGGCAGCCGGCTTATCGCGGAAGTGGTCTATCGTTTCCTTCTTCGCCTCGTGCGGACCGTGCACGGCGTAGTGCGGCACGTAGAGGAAGAACGGCTCGTCCTTGTGGCGCTTGATGAAGTCGATGGCCTTATCGGTCAGGAAGTCGGCCAGGTAGGTTCCTTCCGGATACTCGACCTTGGGATTGGTGTCGAAGTTGAAGTGCTTCCCTTGCGAGACAATCGCCTCGTCAAACCCGCGCTTCGACGGATGGTGTTCGGGACCGTTGCCCAGGTGCCATTTGCCGAACATGCCGGTGACGTAACCCGACTGCTTCAGCGCTTGGGCGAGCGTGACTACGTTGAGCGGCAGCTCGGTCACGTTGTCGACCGGGCGGAGCGGACGGCTTTGCCAGTTGAAGCGGTCAATGCTGCCGACGGTGTAGACGCCGGTGCGCGGGCCGTACTGGCCGCTGTGCAGGGCAGCTCGCGTCGGCTGGCAGTTGGGGCCGCAGGTGTAACCGTCGGTGAAGCGGACGCCCTGCGCCGCGAGGCGATCGATGTGGGGCGTTTCGTAGTACTTGCTGCCGTAGCAGGCAATGTCGGAGTAGCCCAGGTCGTCCGCCAGGATGAAGACGACGTTCGGCCGCCGCGTCTGCGGCTTGTCGCCGCCCGCGTCTTGAGCAACGGTCAGTCCTGCGCCTAGGAGGCTCAACACGACGCTAGTAAGGAAGAATCGCATGCTTGGCTCTAAATCTCGGGGCTTCCAGGGAGGGATCGATCGTGAATCGCCGCGCGGGCACTTGCGCGATCGGCAGCCGCCGCGCAGCTTCGATGCTTGCGCCGCGGCGACAAGGCGTGAAAACGGCTGCCGTTTGCGACTTTCGTGCCAGGGCCTAAAACCCCACGATTTGGCGGCTATGGAGGCCCGGTTCCAGCAAATGTGCCGGTTGTAGGGCCGGCGGGCAATAAAGGACCGTGAATTATTACGGCTAAATCCCGCAATGGGCACGGCGAAGCAGGGGCGAATCGTGCAAGACGTAGCCGACGGGCGCAAGCCCGCGGGTAAATCGCGAGTTCAGCGGCGCGCGGCGAGACTCACCCGGGGGCTTGCGCCTCGCAGCTAGTGTGCGTTGGGCCTCCCCAACTTTGCGGAGGCATTGGTCGCCGGATTGGGCTATAACGGCAAGGCTCCCAAGCTTTTCTCGTCTTTTCTTCTCCGCTCCTCATCTACGGAAAGGCGCGCTCATGGCCCGGTACCAGATGAAGCAGAAATGGATCTCCTGGGGAGACGACTATGTGGTGCGAAACGAGCAAGGGGAGGAGACGTTCTTCATCGACGGCAAGAAGTGGTCGCTGAGCGCGAAGCTCTCGTTTCAGGACATGCAGGGGAACGAGCTGGCGTACATCTCCCAAAAGCTGCTGGCCTGGGGGCCGACGTTTGAGATCTCCCGGAGCGGATCGCTCTTCGCTGTCATCAAGCTGAGGAACTTCTTGGGCGGGCGGGTGGTGTTTTCGATCGACGTTCCCGGTCCGAACGATCTCACGGCGGAGGGGAACTTCTTTTCTCGCGAATACACCTTCACCCGCGGGGCGCGCACGGTGGCCCGGGTGTCGAAAACCTATTTCAGTTGGACCGACACGTATGGCATCGACGTCTCCAGCGGCGAAGACGATATCCTGCTCATCGCCTCCGCCGTCGTGATCGATCAATGCGTCAGCCGCGGGAAGTAAGACGCGCGGCCAAAAGCTCGCTTAGCGAATCAGCTCGCGCGAGCGCATCCAGTCTTCGACCCGGGCCGGCCAGGTCGAAACCAGGTTCTTCGACGGCCGCAAGCCGTAGCCGTGACCGCCGGTCGGGTAGAGGTGCATTTCGGCGGGGACTTTTGCCTTTTTCAGCGCGGCGTAGTAGTAGATCGGGCCTTCGACCCCCACGCCGTCGTCCTGGGTCATGACGATGAACGTCTGCGGCGTTTCGCTGGTGATCTTCAGCTCGGGCGAGACTTCGTTCGTCTGCTTGTTGACCAGATAGGCTGGGTAGATCAGCACGCAGAAGTCGGGGCGGCAGCTTTGCTTGTCGGCAGCGTCGACCGCTTCGTAGGTGCGGGCGTCGAAATTGTTGCTCAGCGTTGCAGCCAGGTGGCCGCCCGCCGAGAAGCCGAGCACGCCGATCTTATTCGGGTTAATGCCCAGTTCCCCCGCCCGCTCGCGAATCATGCCGATCGCTCGCTGCGCGTCCTGCAGCGGCGCCGCGTAGCGCTCCTGACCCTTGCGGGCCGGCACGCGGTACTTCACGACGATCGCCGTGACGCCGATCTTGTTGAACCACTCGGCGATTTCGGTCCCTTCCAGGTTCCAAGCCAAAATGTTGTAGCCGCCGCCGGGAAAGATCAGCACGGCTGCGTCGCTCTTGTTCTCGCCGGTGGCCGGAAAGATGGTCAGCGTCGGCTTCGTCACGTTGCCGATCCGCGTGATGTTGTCGCCGCGGGCCGGTTGCTCGGCTTCCTCGCCAATATCCCCTTTCTCGCCGGGGGCGTCGCCCGGCCAGAGGGGAATTGGCGTCTGCTTTGCGTCGGCCGACCACGCGGCGGAGGAGAGGAGCGTCAAAGCAAGAAGCATGCTCAGCGCGTATCGCGTCATGGATCGATCATCTTTTGCAGGGACTTGAGAACCGATGGATCGAACCAGTTTAACAAGCGAAAACCAGCCGTGTTGAAAACTTCGCCCCTCGAGAAAACGATGGCGGAGGCCACCCGCATGGCCTGCCTTGCGAGAAAATCGGCTGAATTCGGCCGCTGTTGGTCTTCGCGGCGATTCTCCCTCTGCGGCCGAGCGGTCGCGCAGCTATGATTGCGGGTGACTCGGAGTTCGCTCCTTTTACTTCCAAAGCGTCCCCACCGATGGCTCGACCGATTCATACGCTTCCGCCGACCTTGCAGTACATCGTCCGTTCGTTCATTGCCGGGACGATGATGGTGTTGCCGCTCGTCATTACCGTGGTGGCGATCGCCTGGGCTGCGAGCTTTCTCGACAACTTGATGGGCCCGCAAACGGCGGTGGGGAGAGGGCTCGCGCGGCTCGGCTTCTTCGCCGGCTCCGATCCGAACAAAACGGAGCCCGACATCTACGCCTATGCGGTCGGTTGCGTGCTGACGCTGCTCGTGATCTTTGGCCTGGGGATGTTCGCCGAGCTGGGGGCCAAACGCTACATGCAGAGCGTGCTCGACGCGATCCTCGGCCGCGTGCCGCTGTTGGGCGGCCTCTACTCGTCGGTGCGGCAGGTGGTGATGATCCTCGAGCCGCAGGACACGAAGGACCTGCGGGCGATGACGCCCGTCTTCTGCATGTTCGGCGGCGAAAGTGGGGCGGCGTTTCTCGCCCTGCTTCCCACGCCCAAAACGTTCACGATCGAGGGCATCGACTACTACGCCGTCCTCATTCCAAGCGCGCCAGTGCCAGTCGGCGGCAGCCTTATCTTCGTGCCGGTCGCCAACGTCAAGAAGGCCGATATGAGCGTTGACGCCTTCATGAGCATCTACGTTTCGATGGGCGTAACGGGGCCGCAGTTCCTCAAGGAAGCGGCCAGGCCGAAGCAGTTGTAGCCGAAGCAGTTGTGATTGTGGCCTCGGCGCCGTCGGACGCGGGGAAAGCCGCCGATGGACCGCCTGGCAAGCGCGCCGCGCTTACGAGCGGGCGGCCTCTTGGGCCTGCAGCGGCTCGCCGGCGTCGGCGTTGGCTTCGGCGGCAGCGGCGATGCTGTCGGCGACGGTGACGTGCTGCGACTCGTCCGCCCGCTTCAGCCGGCCGGCGAGCCATAGGCTGGCGAGCGTCGTGCCGGCGGCGAGCAGGCCGACGAGTTCCATGTGTTGCAGCCGGCCGTCGCTCGTCTGCGAGATCACCAGCCCGCCAATGAACGCGCCGATGCCCGAGGCGATGTGCTGCAGCGACGAGTTCGCGCTCATGAAGCCGCCGCGCAAACGCGGCTCGACGCTCCCCGTCACCATCGCCATGGCTGCGACCATGCGCGCCGCGTTGGTCACCATCAAACCGGCGACCAGCAGCGTCCCCAGCCAGGCGAAGCCGAACGGCACGAGCGTGATCGCCATCATCAGCGTCGCCGAAAACGGAGCAATCACGCGATACGTCCGCAGCTTGCCGTAGCGGTCGGCCATCCAGCCGCTCAGCGGCGCGGCAAACAGCGTCGTCGCTCCGGCGATGACGTACATCCACGGCAAGCTCGTTTCCGCCATGCCGACATTCGCCACCAGGAACGTGCTGATGTACGGAATCAAGGCAAAGCCGCCAATCATCAGCGAGACGATGAGCGCAAAAGCCATCAGATGGTTCGGATGGGTTAGCGTCTCGGCGAGCGTGTGCAGCGGATGCTGATGCTGTTTGCCCAGATGGTCGCGCAGCGGCGGCAGCGTGATCGCCCCCACCGCAAGCACCGGCAAACCGAGAACGACCAGCGCCATGAACGGAGCATGCCAGCCGTACGCGTTGCCCAGTAGGAGTCCCACCGGCACGCCGGCCACCGACGCCAACGCAAACGCCGTCATCAGCGCCGAAGTCGCCACGCCGCGCCGCTCGTGCGGAAACACGTCGCCAATGATCGTCAGCGCAATCCCGCCTAGCACGCCGCCAAACGCGCCGGTGATGATGCGGCTGGCCACGAGCAGCGGATAGTTGGGCGCGAGGGCGCAAAAGAGTGTGCCCAGCAGAAACCCGGCGTAGAGCGTGAGAAACGCGGATCGCCGCGAGAAGCGATCGACCAGCGACGACGCCACGAGCCCCGCGATGCCGGCTGCGAACGTATAGGCCGACACCACAACGCCGAACTGCGCCGTGTCGATCGACATGGCCCGCATGAGCTGCGGACCAAGCGGCATGATCACCATGAAGTCGACGATATTCGTGAACTGCACGGCTGCCAGCATCAGCAGCAGCGCCAGTTCCTTCACGGGGGGCCGAGTCTCGGGCGCGAGCGGACTTGCGGGCTTGGGTGGCGGTGAAAGCTCACCCGAAGGGGGACTGCCAGCAGAACCGTCGTCCGAAATCGGCATTTCCATAGGGAATTGTACGCGGATTAAAGTCGAAGGTGGCCGCGGCTGGAGTTGCGCGAGGCCCCGGCTCATTCGCTACGCGTCAAAGTGGTCGGGGCTTCACTTCGTTCCAGCCCCGGCCACGCGGATTTGCGAATGGACGACTCTACCGGACAGCCCCAGCCGGCTTTTGGTTCGCGGACGACTTGCGGCGCCACTTCCTCGCCCCAGCCGTCTTGGCGGCAGCTTGCATATTACGCTTCTCGGTTGCCCGGTGAAGGGCGGCTGCCCGCGAGCCTTTGGCTTTGCGGAACCGGTTGCGCGGCGCTTCTTCCGTCGCCACCGCAGGTTCCTGCGACCGCCGGCGACGCTCGGCTGGAGGCCGGCCAAACGGTTTGCGGCTTTCCTTGGCCTCGCGCGGATGTGACGCTTCACGCGGCGCGTGCTCGCGCTCGTGACGTCCCATGCCAGCAGGCAGCTTGCTTTCGATCCGCATCCGGCGGCGCGTGAATTTCTCGATCGCCCGCAGCAGCGAGCGTTCGTCGTCGTCGCAGAAGGCGATCGCTGTTCCGCTCGAACCGGCGCGACCCGTGCGGCCGATGCGGTGGACGTAGGTTTCCGGCTCTTGCGGCAGGTCGAAGTTGAAGACGTGCGTCACGCCGTCGACGTCGATTCCCCGCGCCGCCAGGTCGGTCGCCACCAATGCCTGCAGCTTGTTCGCCTTGAACGCCGCCAGCACCCGCTGGCGGAAGTTCTGGCTCTTGTTGCCGTGAATCGGTTCGGCGGAGATGCCCGCCTTCTGCAGCTCGCGCGCGACGCGGTCGGCCCCGTGCTTGGTGCGGGTGAACACGATCGACCGCAAGACTTCCTCGCCTTGCACCAGGTGGGTTAGCAGCCGGATCTTCTGCTTTTGCGACACGAAGTAGAGCGATTCGTCGATCAGCTCGGTCGTTTTCTTCACCGGCGCGATGCGCACTTGCACCGGGTCGCGCAGAATCTGCTGCGCGAGCTTCTCGATCGGCTCGGGCATGGTGGCCGAAAACAGCACCGTCTGCCGCTCTTTCGGCAAGCGGTCGATCACGCGGCGCATGTCGGGGAGAAAGCCCATATCGAACATGCGGTCGGCTTCGTCGAGGACGAAGATCTCGATGCCGCTCAGATCGGCGTAACCTTGGTTGATCAGGTCGACGAGGCGACCCGGCGTGGCAATGACAATATCCACGCCGCTGCGCAGCGCCTTGACCTGCGGCACCTGGCCGACGCCGCCATAGACGAGCGTATGCCGCAGTCCGCTATGCCGGCCGTAGACCGAAAAGCTTTCGCCAATCTGGCAAGCCAGTTCGCGCGTCGGCGCGAGTACCAGCACGCGAGGCTTGCGGCGCGGTTCCTGCGGCCGCTTTTTACCCTGCAGGCGATGCAGAATCGGCAGCGCGAACGCAGCCGTCTTGCCCGTTCCGGTCTGGGCCACGCCCAGCAGATCGCGTCCAGCCGCCAGATGCGGAATCGACTGCGCCTGGATCGGCGTCGGCGAGGCGTAACCTTCGGCTGCCACAGCGCGCAGCAGCGAATCGTGAAGTCCTAAATTCTCAAACGTCATTTCAGTCCCTGTGGGGAAAGTCCCAGGACCGATTGCTACCCACGCAGCGTGCGGGGTTAAGACAGCCAATGGACCTGGCAGTGATCCATAGCGAGAGATGGCCGCGGGGCCAAAGCGCAGAGGATGAACTGAGGGCCATTGTTGGCTGTCGAGCCGCATTCGTCTAGGGCAAAAAACCCGCAATAACTCCCGGAATCTCGTTTTTGAGCTACTAGAGGCAAATACAACCGCTAGCGAAAGTCGCAAAATTCGCCTAAGTCGTTGCGAGGCAAACGAAAACCGCCAAATGGGCCGTTTTTCTTTACAACCCCTTTTCTAAGACCCTACTAGACCCCTCCGCAGCACGCACAACGGAAACTTATTTGCACTTATCCAGTCCGATCAGTAACCGATCTCCGCTTGGAACGGGCGCAGCACAAGCCGAGCCGGCATCGCGCAGCGGCGACGGGCGATGGACGGTTGGTAATGTAATGAGTTTGTGAAGAAGTGTCAATATTCGCGATGGCTAGGCGGGAGGGGAGTTCCAAAAGGGCCGGCTGAGAACCTGTTCGATGACCGCTCGCGACCGCCTTCGCGAGGCGTCACAATATCCGCGCAGCACTTCGAGCCTGTCACGCTACTATCACCATGACCAGCACCGCTTCCGCTCAGCCTCTGCGACTCGCCATGTGGTCCGGCCCACGCAACATCTCGACCGCGATGATGCGCTCCTGGGGCAATCGGCCCGATACGTTCGTCTGCGACGAGCCGTTCTACGCCTACTACCTGAAGATCACCGGCGCCGATCATCCCCTGGCTGCCGAAATCATCGCCCATCATGAGAACGACGCAGCCAAGGTGGCCGCCTGGCTCACCGGCTCCGTGCCGCAGGGGAAAGCGATCTTCTACCAGAAGCAGATGACGCACCACTTGCTCCCCGAAGTCGATCGCGCGTGGCTGGCTCAGGTAACCAATTGCTTCCTGATCCGCGACCCACGCGAGGTGCTCACGTCGTACCTGAAAAAGAACTACGAGCCGACGGCTCTCGACCTGGGCTTTCCGCAGCAACTGGCGATTTACGACTGGGTGCGCATGAACACCGACCAGCAGCCGCCGATCATCGACGCCCGCGACGTGCTCGAGAACCCGCGCGGCCTTCTCGGCCGGCTGTGCGAAACGCTCGGCATCCCGTTCGATGAAGCGATGCTCGGCTGGGCGCCGGGCATGCGCGACACCGATGGCATCTGGGCGCCCCACTGGTACACCGAGGTCATGCACTCAACGACTTTTGCCCCCTACCGAGCGAAGCAGGAGGAAGTTCCCAGCCACTTGCAAGGCGTCTACGAAGAGTGCCTGGCTTGCTACGAGCAGCTCCACCCCAAGCGATTAACCGCGTGACGCAGCAGCGCCCCTTAGCCGGAATCTAACAGCTTCCGGAGAACGACAGCGCGCCATCACCACGTCCATCGACGCCGCCGACACGCAAGAAAGCACGCGTTCAAACTCCATACAATCACCCAACCCAATTCGCCTTTCTCCGGAAGCTGTTAGCTTCTGGCTAGTGATCGCCATGCTCCAAAAATTCAACGAAAAAAACCGCAACCTGATCGTCAACATCAACGGCCAGCTGGTCCATCGCGACGAGGCGGGCGTCAGCCCGTTCGATTCGGTCGTCCAAGGGGGCGACGCCGTGTGGGAAGGCTTGCGGCTGTACAACGGCCGCATCTTTCGCTTGCACGAACACCTGGAGCGGCTAAAGCATTCGGCCCAGGCGCTTGCCTTCGCCCAGATTCCGAGCGAGGAAGAGATCATCGAGCAAATCCGCCGCACGCTCGCAGCCAACGACATGCGCGACGGCGTGCATATTCGGCTGACGCTGACGCGCGGAGTAAAGATCACCAGCGGCATGGACCCGCGTTTGAACCAGGCAGGGCCGACGCTCATCGTCCTCGCCGAGCACAAGCCGCCGGTCTACGACAAGTCGGGCATTCGGCTGATGACGAGCAGCGTCCGCCGTTTTCCGCCCGACTGCCTCGACCCCAAGATCCACCACAACAATCTCATCCAGTCGATCCTCGCCAAGATCGAAGCCAACGCAGCCGGCGCCGACGACGCCCTGATGCTCGACACCCGCGGCTTCGTCGCCGAGACGAACGCGACCCACGTATTCATCGTCAACGGCGAAACGGTCACCACCAGCCGGCTCGTCGCCTGCCCCGAGGGAATCACGCGGGCCTGCGTGCTGGAAATCTGCCGCGAAAACAACATCCGGGCTGAAGAACGGGACTTCACCCAGGCCGAGGTCTATCGGGCCGACGAAATGTTCTGCACCGGTACGATGGGCGAACTCGCCCCGGTCACCCAGGTCGACGGCCGCACCATCGGCAACGGAGAAATCGGCCCCATGACGCGGCGACTGTCGGAGCTGTTCTCAAAGAAGACGGCAACCGAGGGGACAGTGGTGGTGTGAGTCGTTTCGCCGAACGCAAGCGGACGGATGGATTCGGGATGAAGAGGAAAGAGAGAAGAGGGGAGAGGGAAGAGGGAAGAGGGAAGAGGGAAGATGGAAGAGGGAAGAGGGAAGAGGG
>Ga0182743_1004058_pt1 | contig 11292 bp, 8 predicted proteins | sample eDN3rd30CKraftOP_FD_128522 | JGI IMG/M metagenome (GOLD analysis project Ga0182743, IMG submission 128522) | Enriched Organic Plus compost microbial communities from Emeryville, California, USA - eDNA 3rd pass 30_C Kraft OP (version 2) (version 2) ... | reverse complement strand
GCCTTCGTCGTCCGCCACCTTGAACACGAGCGCCAGCACGCCTTCCTGGGTGTCGTTGAGTTCGAGCACCCGGGCAAGCAGCAAGGGCCCCATGTCGGACACCGTGGCCCGCACCGGATGGCCATGCTCGCCGAAGACATCCCAGAACGTGACGGGACATGCCCCCCACGACGGCTCGGGCAAACCCAGCTTGGCCAGCCGTTCCTGCAATTTCGGCGTCGGCTGCCCCGCCTGGGAAATGCCGCTCAAGTCACCCTTCACGTCGGCCATGAATACCGGTGTACCGAGCGCCGAGAACGCCTGGGCCAGAACCTGCAGAGTCACGGTTTTCCCCGTTCCGGTGGCGCCGGTGATGCAGCCATGACGGTTGGCCAGGGCCGGCAGGAGAACGATGTCGGATTGTGGGCTCTTTGCAATGACGACGGGATCGGCCATGTCCTTCCTCGAGGTTGTGCAGAATTGGGGCGTCGTCTAGTGTAATTCCATGCCCAACCCTATGCACGGGTTAAAATGCCAACTTTCCCTCGAGATTCAAGACGACATCATGGCCGGACACAGTAAATGGGCAAATATCCAGCACCGCAAAGGGCGCCAGGACGCCAAGCGAGGAAAGCTCTGGACAAAGATCATCCGTGAAATCACCGTTGCCGCGCGGGCGGGGGGAGCCGACCCCGACGCAAACCCCCGTTTGCGTCTCGCCTGGGACAAAGCGACCGGCGCCAACATGCCCAAAGACAACATCATGCGGGCCATCGCCCGCGGCGCCGGGGGGGCCGATGGCGACAATTACGAGGAAATCCGCTACGAAGGCTACGGCCCCAGCGGCGCGGCTGTCATCGTGGACTGCATGACGGACAACCGGATGCGCACTGTGGCCGAGGTCCGCCACGCGTTCTCCAAACACGGCGGCAATCTCGGCCAGGAAGGTTCGGTCGCCTTCATGTTCAAGCATTGCGGCCAGTTCGTGTTCGCTCCCGGCACATCCGAAGAGCAAGTCATGGAAATCGGGCTCGAGGCAGGCGCCGACGACATCCAGACAGATGACGAAGGTGTCATCGAAGTCACCTGCCCTCCTTCCGAATACTCGGCGGTCAAGGCGGCGTTCGAAGCGGCTGGGCTGGTTCCCGAAGTGCAGGCCGTCACCATGAAGGCGCTCAATGAAACCGAGCTGACCGGCGATGATGCCGTCAAGATGCAGAAATTGCTGGATGTCCTCGAATCCCTGGACGACGTCCAGGAGGTCTTTACTACAGCCGTGCTCGACGAAACCGAAGCCTGAGCCCCACACCCACCCGCCCGGCATGGCTTGATCTGAGTCAAGCCTTGCCTTTTATCCAGGCTGTACAGTTACAGCATCCTTAATTTCACGACTATGAAACTCCTCGTCATCGGCAGCGGCGGGCGCGAACATGCGCTGGCCTGGCGCCTCGCCCAATCGGACCGCGTGCACAAAGTCTACGTAGCGCCCGGCAACGGCGGTACCGCCAGCGCCTCACAGCTCGAAAACGTCAATTTGACCGATCCCGGCGATCTCATCGAATTCGCACGCCGCGAGGGCATCGCCTACACGGTGGTTGGCCCCGAAGCCCCGCTGGCCAAGGGAATCGTCGATGCATTCCGCGCTGCGGGCCTGAAAATCTTCGGCCCCACCCAGAAAGCCGCCCAGCTCGAAAGCTCCAAAGACTTCGCCAAGGCCTTCATGGTGCGTCACCAGATCCCCACGGCGTACTACCAGACCTTCACCGATCCCGGCCTGGCAAAGGCCTACATCAGCGAACACGGTGCACCCATCGTGGTCAAGGCCGACGGCCTTGCCGCAGGCAAGGGCGTGGTCGTGGCGAACACCGTCGAAGAAGCCCACGCCGCCATCGACAGCATGCTCGGCGACGGCTCTTTGGGCGCCGCCGGCGCCCGGGTCGTCATCGAAGAGTTCCTGCAAGGCGAAGAAGCCAGTTTCATGGTCATGTGCGACGGCCAGCAAGTGCTCGTGCTGGCCACCAGCCAGGACCACAAGCGGCTGCTCGACCACGACCAGGGCCCCAACACCGGGGGCATGGGTGCGTACTCGCCCGCCCCTATCGTCACGCCGGCATTGCACAACCGGATCATGCGGGAAGTCATCCACCCCACGCTTCAAGGCATGGCCAAGGACGGCATCCCGTACACCGGTTTCCTGTACGCCGGCCTGATGATCGACGAGGGCCCGGACGCAAGCCGCCCGATCAAGGTTCTCGAATACAACTGCCGCATGGGCGACCCCGAAACACAGCCCATCATGATGCGCGTCAAGAGCGATCTCGCCACCGTCTTCGAGCATGCCGTCAATGGCACCCTCGAAGAGGCCAGCATCGACTGGGACCGCCGCACCGCACTGGGCGTGGTACTGGCGGCAAAGGACTATCCGGCATCGCCGCGGACCGGCGACGTCATTTCCGACATCCCCGAACCCACGGAGGAATGCGTGGTCTTCCATGCGGGCACCCGCCTCGAAGACGGCGTGCTCAAGACATCCGGCGGCCGCGTACTTTGCGTGACCGCCCTCGGCGACTCCGTCAAGCGTGCGCAGGCGGCGGCCTACAAGGTCGTCCAGCAGATTCAGTTCGACGGCCGCCAATACCGATCCGACATCGGATGGCGTGCGCTATCCCATAGCGACGTTTCATCCTGACCCTCAATCGCGGGGCCTGCCGACGCACGCCCCATTTCCAGGAGCCCTAGCACCATGGTCGTGCCGATTTCCACCGCCTACGATTATTTCCTCGATCTCCAAAGCCGCATTGTCGATGCCCTGCAGGAAGCGGACGGCACGGACTTCCAGACGGATCACTGGGAGCGCGAGGAAGGAGGCGGGGGGATCTCCCGCCTGCTCGAGGGCGGCCCCTTGCTGGAGCGGGCCGGCGTACTGTTCAGCCACGTCAAAGGCAAGACGCTGCCTCCATCCGCCAGTGCGCACCGGGGCGAACTGGCTGGCCGCGCCTGGGAGGCCATGGGCGTCTCGATGGTCTTGCATCCACGCAACCCCTATGTGCCGACCACGCACATGAACGTGCGCCTGTTTGTCGCCCGTGCACCGGAAAACGGCACCGAGGACGATGTCTTCTGGTTCGGCGGCGGGCTGGACCTGACGCCCTATTACGCCTTCGAAGAGGATGCCCGCCATTTCCATCGTGTCTGCCGGGACGCGCTGGCGCCTTTCGGGAAGGACAAATACCCCGCATATAAAACCTGGTGCGACCAGTACTTCTATCTCAAGCACCGCAAGGAAACCCGGGGCGTGGGCGGAATCTTCTTCGACGATTTGAACGAAGGCGGTTTCGAGAACAGCTTTGCGCTGACCCGCTCAGTCGGTGACTGCTTCCTGGATGCCTACATGCCCATCGTCGAAGCCCGGCGCGCCACACCGTTCGGCGAGCGTGAGCGCGACTTCCAGGCCTACCGGCGCGGACGCTATGTCGAATTCAACCTGGTGTTCGACCGGGGTACCCTTTTTGGCCTGCAATCGGGCGGGCGTACCGAATCCATTCTTCTATCCATGCCTCCCATGGCCACCTGGCGCTACAACTGGACGCCCCAGGAGGGCACGCCGGAGGCCGAGCTGGCCCCCTTCCTGAAACCCCGCGAATGGCTCTGATGAAAATCGGGCTGCTGGGCGGCAGCTTCGATCCGGTTCACCTGGCCCATATCGCCCTGGCGGACGAAGCTCGGCGTGCCCTGAGGCTCGACCGGGTGCAACTGATTCCGGCGGCTAACCCATGGCAGCGGCCACCGCTGGCGGCGTCGGCCGAACACCGGCTGGCCATGCTGCGCCTGGCCATTGCCGAGCACCCAGGGCTTGAAATCAACCCCGTCGAGATCCAGCGCGGCGGCAAGACCTATACCATTGACACGCTGAAGCAGCTGGCACCCGATGCCGACTACTATTGGATACTCGGCGCGGACCAGATCGCCAACTTCTGCTCCTGGCACCGCTGGGAAGAGATCGTCTCCATGGTTCATCTCGTGGTCGCCCAGCGCCCTGGCTCGTCGAGCCATGCCCCTGACGCCTTGAGTGAGCGGCTGAACGCCCTGGCCCGCCCGCTGATTCATCTGCCATTCGAGGCCAGGGACGTGTCAGCCTCTGACATCCGTAGGCGGCTCGCCCTGAATCAGCCTGTTGGCGGACTATTGAACGAGCGCGTCATCGAATATATTCGGCAACATGGGCTGTATGGCCCTCCGTCCCACTGAGGTCTCGGGTATAGTTAAAACATATGGATATCACAAAACTTCAACGTCTCGTCATCGATGCCCTGGAAGACGTCAAAGCCCAGGACATCAAGGTGTTCAACACCAGCCACATCACCAGTCTGTTCGACCGCGTGATCATCGCCAGCGGCAGCTCCAACCGCCAGACACGGGCGCTCGCTTCCAGCGTCGTCGATGCCGCACGCACGCACAAGGTGCCTATCGTCGCCCACGAAGGCGAGGACACCGGCGAGTGGGTTCTGATCGATCTCGGCGATATCGTCGTGCATTGCATGCAGCCCGCCATACGCCAGTATTACAACCTCGAGGAAGTCTGGGGCGACAAGCCGGTACGCGTGAAGCTGTTGCCCCAATCGACTCAGCCGGCCGCGTTGGGGCCCATGGACTTCGATGACGACGAGCAATAGGCCCGATACACTCCGCTTCGCAACATGAAACTCATCGTCGTTGCCGTCGGGACTCGCATGCCGGGATGGGTCGAGCAAGCCTGGCAGGATTACGCCAAGCGTCTGCCAGCCGACTGTGCGCTTGAAATCCGCGAAATCAAGCCGGAACCCCGCAGCAGCGGCAAGACCCCGGCACAGATGATGGCCGCCGAGGCGCGCCGCATCGAAGCCGCCATCCCTCCCGATGCCTTGACTATCGCCCTGGACGAACACGGCAAAGATCTGACAACCATGGCCTTGTCCAAGGCATTGCAGGAATGGCGCAACCTTGGAAACGACGTCGTTTTCCTGATCGGTGGCCCCGATGGCCTGGACACAAACCTGAAACAAAAGTGCCGCAGACTGATGCGGCTGTCTTCGCTGACCTTGCCACACCCCATGGTCCGCGTGCTTTTGGCCGAGCAACTTTACCGTGCCTGGGCCATCATGACGAATCATCCCTATCATCGCGCCTAGCGGCGATCCAACCTGGAGCCCCCATGACCGCACGCCGTACCAAAATCGTCGCCACATTGGGACCTGCCAGCAGCTCCCCTGAAATCATCGAGCAACTCATCCTTGCGGGGATGGACGTCGCCCGGCTCAATTTCTCGCATGGCAGCGCCGACGACCATCGCGAACGCACCCATCTGGTTCGCGAGATCGCCGCACGTCACGGCAAATACGTCGCCATCATGGGTGACCTGCAAGGCCCGAAGATCCGCATCGCCCGTTTTGCCAAAGGCGCGGTCATGTTGGCCAAGGGACAGCCGTTCACGCTGTCCAACAAGCACCCGGCCGAAGAAGGCAATGAAAGTATCGTCGGCATCGACTACCCGAGCCTCGTCGCCGACTGCCATCCAGGCGACGAGCTGCTCCTGGACGACGGGCGTGTGGTGCTCAAGGTGGAAAAGACTGACACCCACGCCGTCCACACTGTCGTGACCACCGGGGGGCCCTTGTCCAACAACAAAGGCATCAACCGGCGCGGCGGCGGCATTTCGGCAGACAGCCTCACCGATAAAGACAAGGCCGACATCGAGACCATCGCCGAACTCGGCCTGGACTATGTGGCCGTATCCTTTCCGCGCTATGGCTCCGACATCATCGAGGCACGCAAGCTCGTGCGGCAGGCGGGCAGCCATGCCTGGATCATCGCCAAGATCGAACGGGCGGAGGCGGTCGCCGATGACGAAGCCCTGGATGCGCTGATCATGGCGAGCGACGGCGTCATGGTGGCCCGGGGCGACCTTGGCGTGGAGGTGGGCGATGCTCGGCTGGCCGGCATACAGAAACGCATCATCCGGCATGCGCGCACCCAGAACAAGCTGGTGATCACCGCAACCCAGATGATGGAATCCATGATTTCCAGCCCCATCCCGACGAGAGCGGAGGTGTCGGATGTGGCCAATGCGGTGCTCGACTACACCGACGCGGTGATGCTTTCGGCCGAAAGCGCGTCAGGCCAGTACCCTGTCGAGGCCGTCTCCGCCATGGCCCGAGTCTGCCTGGGTGCCGAACAGGAGCCGGATACGTTCAAGTCGCAGCATCGCCTTGGCGAAACCTTCAGCCGTTGCGACGAAACCATTGCGCTCTCGACGATGTATGCAGCCAACCATTTTCCCGGCATCAAGGCCATCATCAGCCTGACGGAAAGCGGTCATACGCCGCTCATCATGTCCCGCATCCGCTCCGCCGTCCCCATCTTCTGCTACACCCGCCACGCGCACACGCAGTATCGGGCCGCCCTCTTCAGGGGGGTGTATACCGTCCCTTTCGACGTGCGGGCGCATGAACCGGCCAAGGCCAATCAGGCGGCGATCCAGATCCTGAAGGACCAGAACCTGCTGAGGCGCGGCGACTGGGTCATCATCACCCGCGGCGACCTGGACAATCAGGGCGGCGGAACGAACACCATGAAGATCCTCAAGGTCAAGTAAGCCGGGCGCCCCGAAAATATGCTGTTTCAATACCCTGAAATCTATCTCGCTTCGGCCAGCCCAAGGCGGCACGAAATCCTGCTGCAGATGCAGGTGCCGCACACGGTGTTGCAGGTTCCCTCGCCACCCGGCGAGGACGAACCAAGACTGCCCGGCGAGGCGCCGGCCGATTATGTCAGGCGCACGGCAATGGACAAGGCGCAACGCGCACTGGCCTGGCTGCGCGCCAACGCGCTGGAACCGCGCCCGATCCTGGCGGCGGACACCACCGTCATTCTGGGCAATGACATTCTCGGCAAGCCCGACGGCCCGGCCGATGCCGCGTCCATGCTGGCCAGACTGTCGGGCACTGCCCATGAGGTCCACACCGCCATCGTCCTGGCGCTCCCGGCAGGCTGGCTGCGCAATGGTGTTTGCGCTGAGGAAGACCGACTGCTCGACGATGTCTCCATCACTCAGGTGCATTTCAAACACTTGAACCCCAGGGAGATCGCACGCTACTGCGACAGTGGCGAGCCCTATGGCAAGGCAGGCAGTTATGGCATACAGGGCCTGGCCGGTGCGTTCATCGAGCACATCGCCGGCAGCTACAGCGGGGTGATGGGATTGCCGGTCTTCGAGACCGCCCGCCTCCTGGATACGATCTAGCAACGGCAATCCAGCCCTTACACGTAAACAGATGCAAGCCTTCTTTTCATGGCGATTCGACATGTCGTCATCGACTTGTCCCGAGTGAAACGCGAGGACGTCAACCCGGACAGCGCCTAGCGGTCGACGAATGTGACCGCGTCAGCGCCGCGTATGGCGCCAACTACGCTCGTCTTGACCGAATCAAACACGAATACGATCCGGTCAATCTATTTCGCACCAACCAGAATATAATCCCCGCACGCGCTTAGGCTGTATCCGTCCTGCGAACACATCTTGAGCGCTGCATTCTATAGATGGTACGTAGTAAAACTTCAGGGCCCGGCGGACCGGAGGATCGCATAAATAATACAAATGAAGGGGCTGACTGGCTCCAGCTTAGTGATCCCAGAGGGACAACTTTGAAGTCGTCTACGAAATGCCTCAAGCATTGCCCCCTTAAAACACCCAGCGCAGATTCACCTGTCCCTGCAGCGACGAGTACCCGCTCCCCAGCTGTGAACTTAGGTCGGCACCGATCGACAGGTGCTCGCTGCGATGCCATGTAAGACCCGCCCGCAGACCCATCGTGTCGCGGGGCAACACTCTATTGCGGGTATCAAACGCAGTATCCGTGGGAGCAATCGCGAAACGCGCCGCCTGGGTCAGGTCGCGATCCAGCCATTCGTGATTCCAACTGATGTTGGAATGCATGGCCAAGGTGCTGCCATCGCCCAGTGAACGATTCCATGACGCCGCCAGGCCCAGGCTGGACCGCAAAGCATCTACGCGCTTGCTGTCCAGGTGAAGGCGTGTTGCCGCATTGCCCGATTCGTCGATCGAGGCCCGTGACACCAAGGCCTGGGTCATGCTGGCAAATGGCCCCGCTGAAAACGACGAGTTCAATCGCCAAAGGTAGCCTGTGCCGGCGTCAATCGACACACTGTGGCCCGTCCAGTCAAACGAGTGCGTCGCCTGGTAATTACCGATGGCAAGCCGCCGGCGCATATCGGCCTGCTCGAGGCCCAGGCGCAGGCCGCTGAAAGCAAACAAACCCTGCGTTGCGCCAGGACGGTACTGAAGATGGGCACCAATACCGAACGCGGTGGCTTTGCTCTTGCCCGGGTAAGGGGCATCCATCCTGACCGACTGATCTGAAATATCAAGGTGGGTGCCAACCGCAAAGTCGGGTGCCGACGCCAGCCTGCGGCCGGTTCCAATGACCAGGCCATAGGTGTTGGCGTAGTAGCCAACCATGGATCCACCAGCGTCTTGATCGGCGTTCGAGCCGAACGCGAGGGCGTAGCCCTGCCAGTCGGTGCCCGGCTGCTGCGTGCTCTCGCCCAGGCCCTGACGGGCCGTTTGCATGACCGTGCGCTCGCGCATCAGGGAAGCGGCCATCGCTGCACTGTAGCTGGCCGGTGAAACCTGGGCCAGGGCGTCAGGTATCTGTGAACCGTCGACGACCGAGAAATCAAGTTCCCGGAACAGCGCCTGCGCTTGTGCCGGCCCGACGGACGCCAGGTTGAACAAAGCGCGTCCGGCCTCGCGCTGGTTGGCGTTGCGGGCGTACTGACTGTAGGCGTTGTCGGCCCGCGCGGCCGCCAACCGGTAGCGCTCACCGCCCAAAGGCACGGCGCTGAACTGCAAGGTGGCCGATACACGGGTGATCTGGGTGGTGCTGAAACTACCGCTGCGGGTAGCCGCTTCCACGAGGGTGCTTGTGTCGACCGACCAAGAGTTCTGATACCAGTCGGCCAAAGGCACCAGCTCCAGCGTGCCTGCCAGATCAACATTGCCGCTGACAGCAAGCACGTCGTGCGCACCGTTACCATCAAACTCAGCCACCAGGCGACCCGTTGCCGTTTGCCGGAAGTCTCCGTTCACGCTGATGCGCCCTGTCGAGTTGCCCGGTGCCAGCGTGCCGGCGTTGATCAATGCACTGCCTGCGGCCAGATCGAAGCGGGCATTGCCACCCAATGTTGCCGGTTCCTGGACTGTGGCGCTGTAAACCTGCAACGTGCCATTAAGCCGGGTTTCGCCGCCGTCAAACGACAAGGCCAGATTGTCTTTACCGGTAATGTTGCCGGCGTAACTCAGGCGAAATGCCGCATCGGTCCGGCCAAGGGCGCGGCCCTGGCTGTCGGCAGCCTGACCAAAAGACAGCGTGGTCAGGCGCAACTGGTTAGTGTCATCGCGTTGCGCGTAGCGCGAAATAATGTCGCCTTCAATGCGGGCGCCTTGCATCAGGTTGATACGCCCAACGTAGGCATTGTCGGAAATAAGAATGGCCGCTTGCCGGCCTGCGACTCGCCCGGTAATGTCAGCTTGCTGAACCAGGGGGCCGTCAAGCTCGGGCAGTAACTGTTGATTGACGCCGTCGACGCTGCGTATGTACGAACCACGACTCTCGACCAGGCTGCCCAGTGCATTGGTGCCAAAATCAAAACGCAGGCCCACACCCTGCGGTCCAGTGGCCTGGACATCGCCCCGGTGCACCAGCGTGTGCCGCCGACCGTAGGCAAACTGAATGCCTTGCCCATTCAAGCCATTCGCGTGAATTTTGACGCCGGGGTCAACGATAACCGTATTGCTCTGGCCATCAACCCGTATACCCGCACCGCCCGGCCCGGCTGCCAGCAGATCGGCCGCTTGCCGGATACGGTTATTGCTGCCGTATACATGCAAGCCCAAACCCAGCGTAGCCTGGTTGTACTGCCCTGGAAGATACTGCGTACCGGTGGCATTACGCGCAAAAAAACCTTGTGTATTAACCAGGTCAAGGCCATCGCCGTAAACCGAACGCCCGAAAAAATTCGCCCGGTCAATCGTGTAACCCATATCTTGCAGCACAGCCAGTTCAGCTTCCATGAAGCCCGTATAGTTACGGTAATTCTGGTGGCTCATGACACTGTTCTTAAGCTCGATATGGCTCATGAAGTTAGGATCAACCTTGCCATCGTCATCCAGCATTTTTACGGGCACACCACGCAGGCCGCCCGCCAGCACCTGCTTGATGTTGGGGCCCACCAGAACCGCTTGGTCCTGGCGTGCATCGAACGCATCGGGGGCGTACGCGTTGTTGCAGCCCGTGCAAAGAATTTTCTGACCCGCGCGCGCTGGGTTGCCATTATCATCGACCAGAAATTGCGACCAACTGTTCAGGCGGCTTTCGAAATACGGCTCAAAGACATCTAAAGCACCCCTGTCTTCCACGCTGCTGCCAACGCCCAGGCCATGGGCAACTTCGTGTATGGCCGTCAGGAATACACTGTCTTTGCCGGTCAGCGGCGTTTGCGTAAACGCGGGATCCAGCGCGTAGTCGTCTTGGCCCAGGCCAAAAAAACCGTGCCCGCCCAAAGGCAGCGTGCCGGTCGCAGGCGACAGCCCGAACATGTTCTGCTGCATTTGCGTTAACGCACTTTGGCCGCCGTTTGCTCCGGGCGAGCCCCCGTAGGCATTGCCCGGCATATTCACCGTGCCAATATTCACGATGGTCGCGGGATTGTTGCCCTGGGGCTGCAAAATCTCCGCCCAATAGCGCAGGCCATCAACAACCTGGTCTTTGTAAGCCTGATTACCCTGCCAGCTCCAGAATGGCTTTTTATCACCGTCGAACGAGCCGTCGCCGATCTCGAAAAACCGCGCAACAAAAACGCTGCGCCCCGACGCATTTTCTACAAATCTGTCTTCCAGGGCGTAAGTAGACAGCGGAGCGATGGCAAGCGCCAGCGCAGCGGACAGTCTTGTGGGTTTCATAGCAAAGCAGGTGGCGATTGCGCGGAATGTCGTGGGCACATAGTACCGTCTTACCAGGAACAACAACCAAGTTCGCCACGAACTATCCGTCGTCTCAAACGAACGGGCTACGGCAGTATAGATGTAGCAGATGCCCCCAACGGGCCCAAAAAAGAAAAACCCCTCAAGCGTTATAGCTTGAGGGGTTTTTGGCGTAAGAGCTTGACGATGACCTACTTTCACAGATGTCCATCCACTATCATCGGCGCAAAGGCGTTTCACGGTCCTGTTCGGGAAGGGAAGGCGTGGGACCACCT
>Ga0182743_1004057_pt1 | contig 11292 bp, 13 predicted proteins | sample eDN3rd30CKraftOP_FD_128522 | JGI IMG/M metagenome (GOLD analysis project Ga0182743, IMG submission 128522) | Enriched Organic Plus compost microbial communities from Emeryville, California, USA - eDNA 3rd pass 30_C Kraft OP (version 2) (version 2) ... | reverse complement strand
TCCGAGCTGTGGATCGAGAGCTTCAAGCTGCCCAACTGGATCGAGTACGTCCGTCACAACCGGCGCACCACCCATGACGACGCCGCCGTGACCGCGCAGCTCCGCGCGCTGCACCGCGGCGAGAACCCGCCGAGGGTGCATCGCATGGTGATCCGGCCGACCCGGCCGACGCTGGAGGACGTGCCGCGCAATCCCGCGGAACTGGGCTGAACCCGGTCCCGCATGCACCCTGCGCGAAGACGTTAACGGGTCCGAAAGGTTAAGAAAATTTCGCGATATCCGGCGGGCTCCGACGGGTGCTATGTGCCGTAGCGGGACAAGCGGACGGGTCCCCAACGGAGGCCCATCATGGGTGTAGAAGTACTGTCACCCGCCTATTCGCACACGAATCTGGCCGACAGGGCCAGGGTGCTCGCATACCGCATCGAGGGCCGGATCCAGCTCGGCCTCAAGCGGCATGCGATCAGTTACGGCCTGCGCCGCGACCTCGCGGTGGCGATCGAGTATCCTTCGGCCAAGATCCCGATCTCGGTCCGCCCGATGACGGCGGCCGACCTCGAGGTGCTGCTGCCGGCGGACACCGCCTCGCTCGCGCCGCAGGACCGCATCGAGGTCGCCTGGCGCACGCGCTTCGCCGAGAAGTTCGGCCTCGACGGCGGCCATGTCGCCGTCGACGAGCGCTCCGGCCAGCCCTGCTACATGCAGTGGCTGCTCGGCCCCGAGCGCAACGAGGCGATCGCCAGGCTGAAGAGCTTCCCGCGGCTCGCCGCCGGCGAGGCGCTTCTGGAGAACGCCTACACGCCGGCCCGCCACCGCGGGCTGGGCATCATGTCCGCGGCGATGGCCCGCATCGCCGAGCGCGCGGCGGGCATCGGCGCGCAGCACGTGCTGACCTTCGTCGGCAAGGACAATCCGGCCTCGCTGAAGGGTTGCCGCCGCGCCGGCTTCGCGCCCTATCTGGTGCACACGCGCCAGGACGTCCTGTTCGGCCTGCTGCGCAGCGACCGCTTCGAGCCGATGGCGGACGAGGACCCGCGCCGCGACTGGCGGCTCTGAGGCCCGCGACGGCCGGCGGCTCGCGCCGCCGGCCGGTCACGCCACGAAATGCTTGGAGAGCTTCAGGCCCTGCGCCTGATAGTTCGACTTCAGGTCCCCGCCATAGAGCCGGTCCGGCCGCGACAGCATGTGCTCGTAGACGAGCCGGCCGACGGTCTGGCCGTGCTCGAGGATGAACGGCACCTCGTGGCTGCGCACCTCCAGCACCGCCCGGCTGCCGGCGCCGCCGGCGCCCGAATGGCCGAAGCCGGGATCGAAGAAGCCGGCATAGTGGACCCTGAACTCACCGACGAGCGGGTCGAACGGCGTCATCTCGGCCGCGTAGTCCGGCGGCACGTGCACCGCCTCGCGCGAAACCAGGATGTAGAACTCGTCGGGATCGAGGATCAGCTCGCGCGCGCCGCGCAGGCGCAGCGGCTCCCAGAAGTCGAGCACCTGGTGCGCGGCCTTGCGGTCGAGGTCGACCAGCCCGGTGTGGTGCTTGGCGCGGTAGCCGACCAGCCCGTCGCCGTCGCCTTCGAGGTCGATCGACAGGGCGATGCCGCCGCCCGATATGCTCGGCTCCTCGGCCGCGACCAGCGTCTCGCGGGCGTGCAGCCCGGCGAGCTCGATCTCGGACAGCACCGCGTTGCCGCGCCGGAAGCGGATTTGCGACAGGCGCGAGCCGGTGCGCACGACGATCGGGAAGGTGCGCGGGCTGACCTCCAGCCAGAGCGGGCCGGCATAGGCTTCCGCGATCTTGTCGAACTCGCGGCCGCCGTCGGTCATCACGCGGGTGAAGATGTCGAGCCGGCCAGTCGAGCTCTTCGGGTTGGCCGAGGCCGAGATGCCGTGCGGCAGCTTCAGCTCCTCGATCAGCGGCACGATGTAGACGCAGCCCGTCTCCAGCACCGCGCCTTCGGCGAGCGAAATCTCGTGCAGCTTGAGCCGTTCCAGCTTGTCGGCCATGCGGTGCCGGCCGCCCGGCAGGAAGCTCGCCCGCACGCGGTAGGCGACGTCGCCCAGCCTGAGGTCGAGGCTCGCCGGCTGGATCTGGTCGGCGTCGAGCGGACGCGACGTCGACAGCGCGCCGGCATCGAACAGCGCCGCGATGTCCCGATCCGGCAAAATCCCCGTCTGACGCACCGCCGATCTCCGCAGAACGGCAGGAGGTTTAATGAGGCCGCCGATTGACGCAAGCCGATGCCGGGTCTAAAGCACCTTTATCCCGTGGTGATTTGGCCGGTCGGCTTGCAGCCACGTTAAACAAGTCGCTAAAGGGCCGAACGACGAACCGGCATGCGACTTTCGCGGCCGGTTTTTTTGTTTTTGGGGCAGCAGCATGAGCGTGAAGAAGAACTGGAAGCCGGCCACCGAACTGGTGCACGGCGGCACGATGCGGTCGCAGTTCGGGGAGACCTCCGAGGCGATCTTCCTGACCCAGGGCTTCATCTACGAGACAGCGGAAGCGGCGGAAGCCCGCTTCAAGGGCGAGGAGCCCGGCTTCATCTATTCGCGCTACGCCAACCCGACCGTGCACATGTTCGAGCAGCGCATGTGCGCGCTGGAGGGCGCGGAGGACGCACGCGCCACGGCCTCCGGCATGGCGGCGGTGGCGGCAGCGCTGCTGTGCAGCGTCAAGGCCGGCGACCACGTCGTGGCCGCGCGCGCGCTGTTCGGCTCCTGCCGGTGGATCATCGAGACGCTGATGCCGAAGAACGGCGTCGAGACCACGCTGGTCGACGGCACGAAGATCGGGGAATGGGAAAAGGCCGTGCGGCCGAACACGAAGCTGTTCTTCCTTGAAAGCCCGACCAACCCGACGCTGGAGGTGATCGACATCGCCGCCGTGGCGCGGGTCGCCAACGCGGCCGGCGCCCGCGTCGTGGTCGACAACGTGTTCGCCACGCCGCTGCAGCAGAAGCCGCTGGAGCTCGGCGCCCATGTCGTCGTCTATTCGGCGACCAAGCACATAGACGGCCAAGGCCGCTGCCTCGGCGGCGTCGTGCTGTCGGACAAGAAGTGGATCGACGAGAACCTGCACGACTATTTCCGCCACACCGGCCCGAGCCTGTCGCCGTTCAATGCCTGGACGCTGCTCAAGGGGCTGGAGACGCTGCCGGTGCGCGTCAGGCAGCAGACGGAGAGCGCGGCCCGCATCGCCGACCATCTGGCCGGCCGCGAGGGCATCGCTCGCGTCATCTATCCCGGCCGGAAGGACCATCCGCAGGCCGACATCATCGCGCGGCAGATGAAGGGCGGCTCGACGCTGATCTGCTTCGAGCTGACGGGCGGCAAGAAGGCGGCCTTCGCCTTCCAGAATGCCCTCGACATCGTCGGCATCTCCAACAATCTCGGCGACGCCAAGAGCCTCATCACCCACCCAGCCACCACCACGCACAAGAACCTCGCCGAAGCCGCCCGCGAGCAGCTCGGCATCACCGGCGGCACGCTCAGGCTGTCGGTCGGGCTGGAGGACGTAGAGGACCTGATCGCCGACATCGACCGGGCGCTGGAGAAGGCGGCATAGCCATCAGGATGGCTGCTGCCATCTTGATGGCAGCAGCAGCCGGCCCTATCTTGGCAGTAAGGAGTGCTGCCATGGCCGAGCCTCAACTGTCAGTCCGAAGCGCGAAGGCGCGCGACATCGCGCATCGCCTCGCCTTGCGCGAGCGGCGCACCGTCGCGCAGATCGTCGAGCGGGCGCTGGAAGCTTACGAGTTTCGCGAAACGGGGCGCGAGCCCGCTGCGGAATTCTACCGGCGTCTGGCTGCGGAGAACGGGAGCGACGAGATCGATTTCGAAGAGGTGATTCAGGAATCGCGCAAGGTCAATCCGGGCATCGATCTGTGATCTTCATCGACACGAACGTGGTGTCGGAGACGATGCGCAAGCGGCCTGACCGGAAGGTTCTTGAGTGGCTTGAACGCCACGACCGGGAGATTGCGCTGTCGACGGTGGTCATCGCCGAGATAACATTCGGCATCGAAAAAATCGCCCACGATCAGCGCGCCGCCAGATTTTCCATTACCTTGGCCGAGATCCGGGCACGGCATGCAACCCGCATCTTCGGGCTTACCGAAGATGCCGCCATCGAGTGCGGACGCATCATGGGGGAAGCCTATCGGCGGGGCCGCGAAATGACGACTCCCGACGGCATGATCGCGGCCATCGCGCGGGTGAATGGCGGTCGACTCGCAACCCGCAATCTCAGGCATTTCGAGACCTGCGACCTCGACCTCGCCTCGCCCTGGGAGTTCTAGCGGCCGGCCGCCAGCTTCTTCGGCGCGACGTTCCGCCAGGCGATCTCCAGCAGGTGACGGGCGTCGTCTTCGGAGGCCGCGGCGAGGTCGAGCAGCGTCGAGCCCTTCAGGCCCCAGCCGCCGGGAACGGGCGAGACGACGCCCGGCATGGTCTCGGTGAACAGCCTCTGCTGGTCCGGCGTGAGCTTGACCATGGCGCGGCCGTCAGCCTCGCGCAGCGTCGCGAAGATCTTGTTGCGCACGCGGAAGGCGGCGACGTCGAAATGGCTGCTCTCGACCGCCTCGGGCAGCGCCAGGGCGAGCGCGCGGTATTGCGACTGCGTGATCATGGCCGGAACGTCCTCCATGCCAGAATGACGCGCGCGCCGGCGGTCCAGAAGGTCGCGGCGGCGAAGACGCAGGCGAGCACCGCGAACCAGGCCGGGAACAGGCAGAAGGCGGCGAAGAACAGGATCGTCTCGGTCGCCTCGGCGAGCCCGGTCGTGAACAGGAAGGAGCGGCGGCCGCGCGCCTCCCGCGTCAGGCCGCGCTTCTCGGCGATCGCGGCGAAGGCGAGGAAGCTCGCGCCATTGACGTAGAAGGACAGCAGCAGCACCGCACCCGCGACGGCGTTTGCCGCCGGGTCGAGCAGCACGAAGCCGAGCGGGAAGGCGCCGTAGAAGAGGAAGTCGAGCACGATGTCGAGATAGCCGCCGAGGTCGGTCGGCACGGCGTGACGGGCGATCGCCCCGTCGAGCCCGTCGAGCAGGCGGCTCGCCAGCATCGCGGCAAGCGCTGCCCAGACGAGGCCGAACGCGACGAGGGCGGCGGCGGCGAGGCCGAGCAGCGCGGCGGCGAAGGTCACCAGATCGGCCGAAACGCCGCGGCGCGCCAGCGCCGCACCCACGCGGTCGAGCGCCGGGTCGATGCGCCTGCGCGCCCAGCCGTCCAGCATGCCGTCTCCCTTCGCACGGCCGCAAATCCGGCCGGATCGCCTTTATGCTAGGCTGCACCGAAAATGGGAACCGCGATGTACCGGAGCGTGACGCGCAAGATCGAGGTGAGGGTCGAGCCGTTCTTCCTCGAGGAACGGTCCGAGCCGGACGAGAGCCGCTATTTCTGGGCCTACCGCATCACCATCGCCAACCGCTCGGACAGCGCCGTCAAGCTGTTGTCGCGCTACTGGCGCATCATCGACGGGGCGGGCCGCGTCGAGGAGGTGCGCGGGCCGGGCGTGGTCGGCGAGCAGCCCGAGCTCGATCCGGGCGACAGCTACCAGTACACGTCCGGCTGCCCGCTGACGACGCCGTCCGGCTTCATGGTCGGCCGCTACACGATGGAGGACGGCGCCGGCCGCACCTTCGAGGTCGAGATTCCCGCGTTCTCGCTCGACCTGCCCGGCACGGTCCGCACGATCAATTGAGCGTGCGGCCGGGCGCCTGGTCGCCGAACTCGGCCGGGTCGAAGAAATACTCGGTCGAGCAGAACTCGCAATTGACGCGGATGCGGCCGTCCTCGGTGCTCTCGACGATCTCCTCGGCCGTGAAGCCCGACAGGATCTCGCGGATCCTGTCGCGCGAGCAGGAGCAGTCGTCGACCACCGGCGTGCCGTCGTAGACGCGCACGCCGTGCTCGTGGAAGAGCCGGAACAGCAGCCGCTCGGTGCCGACCGTGGGGTCGGTCAGCTCGTCGATGTCGGCGGTCAGGAACAGCGCGCGCGCCGTCTGCCAGGCGTCGTCGGCCGGGCCGGAGAGGCCGGTCTCCGCGTCGTCGCCGTCGCCGCCGGGGAGATCCGGCTGGCGCATGCGCTCGGTCGACTGCGGCAGGAACTGGATCAGCGCGCCGCCGGCGCGCCAGTGCGCCGGCTGGCCGGCGTCGCCGCGCAGGCGCTGGCGCGCCACGCCCAGCCGCACCTCGGTCGGGATCTGCTCCGACTGGCGGAAATAGACGCGCGCCACCTCTTCCAGCGAGGCGCCGTCGAGCTGGACGATGCCCTGGTAGCGCTGCATGTGCGGCCCCTGGTCGACGGTGAGTGCCAGCACGCCGGTGCCGAGAAGCTGCTCGGGCGCGTCGTGCCCTGCCGCCACCGCCGCGTCGAGGCGGGCCTGGTCGTAGCGCGCGTAGGCGCGCACCGAGCCCGGCGTGCGCAGGTCGGCCACCAGCATGTCCACCGGCCCGTCGGAGCGGGTCTGGAGGATGAACTTGCCGTCGAACTTGAGCGATGTGCCGAGCAGCACGGTCAGCGCGACCGCCTCGGCCAGCAGGCGGGCGACCGGCTCGGGATAGTCGTGCCGGCCGAGGATCTGGTCGAGCAGCGGGCCGAGCTGGACGGCGCGGCCGCGCACGTCGAGCGCGCCCACCTCGAAAGGAACGACATTGTCATCACCGGCGAAGCCGAAATCGCCGAGCGTCGGAGCGTGTTCAGTCAAGTCTCAATTCCCGATTGCGCGCGCGGACAGGCTATCGGTCCGGCCGGGGCCGCGAAAGGTCCGCTGCAGGTTTTGCCGTCGAAGCCGGTCAGATAGGTGCGGCAGCAGTCGCCATCAAGCGCCGAAGCACCAGGCCAGCACCGCCTTCTGGGCGTGCAGCCGGTTCTCGGCCTCGTCGAAGACGACCGAATGCGGACCGTCGATCACCTCGTCGGTGACCTCCTCGCCGCGATGCGCCGGCAGGCAGTGCATGAACAGCGCGTCGGGCTTGGCCTGCTCCATCAGCCGCTCGTTGACCTGATAGGGCTGGAAGACGTTGTGGCCGCGCGCGCGGTGCTCCTGGCCCATCGACACCCAGGTGTCGGTGACGACGCAGTCGGCGCCCTTCACGGCCTCGACCGCGGAGCGCGTCACGTTGATGCGGCCGCCATTGGCGTTCGACCAGTCGATGAACCTGCCGTCCGGCTCGCTGCCCTCGGGCACGGCGATGTTCAGGCGGAAGCTGAAGCGCGCCGAGGCCTCGACCAGCGAGTGGAGCACGTTGTTGCCGTCGCCGGTCCAGGCGAACAGCCGGTCCTTCACCGGGCCGCGATGCTCCTCGAAGGTCATCAGGTCCGCCATGATCTGGCAGGGATGGGTGTCGTCGGTCAGGCCGTTGATGACCGGCACCGTCGCGTGCTGGGCAAGCTCCATCAGGCGCACATGCGCCGTCGTGCGGATCATGATCGCGTCGACGTAGCGCGACAGCACCTTGGCGGTGTCGGCGATCGTCTCGGAGCGGCCGAGCTGCATCTCTGTGCCGGTGAGCATGATCGTCTCGCCGCCGAGCTGGCGCATGCCGACGTCGAAGGAGACGCGCGTGCGGGTCGACGGCTTCTCGAAGATCATCGCCAGCACCTTGCCGTCCAGCGGGCGCTCGCGGGCGCCGGCCTTCAGCCGGGTCTTGCGGGCGCGCGCATCGTCGAGCATGGCGCGCAGTTCGGCGGCGGGAAGCCGCGAAAGGTCGGTGAAATGCCTGACGCTCATCGCTCGCGCCCCGCCTCAGGCCGCGCCGGCCGCGGTCGACAGCGACGCGGCGCTGGCGCGGATCGCGTCGAGCGCGATGCGGATCTCCTCGTCGGAGACGTTGAGCGGCGGCAGCAGCCGGATCACGTTCTCGCCCGCCGGAACGGCGAGGAAATTGTGGCTGCGGAAGGCGGCGTTGACCGTGCCGTTCGGCATTTTGCACTTGAGGCCGAGCATCAGGCCGACGCCGCGGACCTCCTCGAACACGTCGGGGAACTCGTCGACGATGCCGGCCAGGCCCTGCTTGAAGACCAGCGCCTTGCGCTTGACCTCGTCGAGGAAGCCGTCCTCCAGCACGACGTCGAGGACGGCGTTGCCGACGGCCATGGCGAGCGGGTTGCCGCCGAAGGTGGTGCCGTGCACGCCCGAGACCATGCCCTTAGCGGCCTCGTCGGTGGCCAGGCACGCGCCGACGGGGAAGCCGCCGCCGATGCCCTTGGCGATCGCCATCACGTCGGGGACGATGCCCGACCACTCGTAGGCGAACAGCTTGCCGGTGCGGCCGATGCCGCACTGGACCTCGTCGAAGACGAGCAGCAGGCCGTTCTTGTCGCACAGCTCGCGCAGGCGGCGCAGCTTCTCGGTCGGCACGGCGCGGATGCCGCCCTCGCCCTGCACCGGCTCGATCAGGATCGCCGCCGTCTCCGGCGTGATCGCCTTCTCGGCCGCGTCGATGTCGGCGAAGGGCACCTGGTCGAAGCCCTCGACCTTGGGGCCGAAGCCTTCCAGATATTTCTGCTGGCCGCCGGCGGCGATCGTCGCCAGCGTGCGGCCGTGGAAGGCGCCCTCGAAGGTGATGATGCGGAAGCGCTCGGGGTGTCCGTTGGCGAACTGGTAGCGCCGCGCCGTCTTGATGGCGCATTCCAGCGCCTCGGCGCCCGAATTGGTGAAGAACACCTTGTCGGCGAAAGTCGCCGCGGCCAGCCGCTCGGCGAGCCGTTCCTGGCCCGGCACGCGGTAGAGGTTGGAGACGTGCCAGAGCTTGTCGGCCTGGTCCTTGAGGGCCGCGACGAGATGCGGATGGCCGTGGCCGAGCGAGTTGACGGCGATGCCGCCGGCGAAGTCGAGATATCGGGCGCCGCTGGCCTCGATCAGCCAGGATCCCTCGCCCCGCTCGAATGCAAGTGGGGCGCGCGCGAATGTCTCGTACAGCGCCGAACCGCTCATTGCCTCTCTTCCGTTTCCCTTGTCCCGCGGCACGCGGGCTGTCAGCCAAAGATGTCCCGCGGCACGCGGGCCGCCAAATCAAAAAAGCCGCCCGGTGGGCGGCGCTGAGCATGGGTATATCAGGTCATTTCACCATGGAGTCAACGAAAAGCTGGCCTTCCGGGCCGGCACGGCCGGCTCGCACAACGCTTTGGCCCCGGCTGGCCCAAGTTGGGGAAAACCCCAAAAACCGATTCCCTGTGTCCCTGCGACTCTTGTCACCGAGTCAAGCGTTGCGATAGTTTGAGGCCGACATAACAAGATTTCGTGCGGCGGACTCTTTCACCAGTGTAGATGTGGTGGCCACCGGCCTTTGGACCGGGCGGTGAAGGATTCCGATTCCCGCATGGTTTCGCGAGGAGCGGATCCCGATGAACTGGACTGACGAACGCGTGGAGTTGCTGCGCAAACTATGGTCGGAAGGGCTGAGCGCGAGCCAGATCGCGGCCCAGCTCGGCGGCGTCAGCCGCAACGCGGTGATCGGCAAGGTCCACCGTCTCAAGCTCTCCGGCCGCGGCCGGGCGACCGCCTCGGCGCCGCGCGCCAAGAAGGCGAGCGCCGGGCCGGCCAAGACGGCCACGCGGCCGACGCGCACCATCACCGCCTCGATCGGCGCCACCGCGCTGCAGGTGCAGTTCGACGCCGAGCCGGTCGCCCGGCAGGTGCTGCGCCCGGTCCAGGACGTCGTCGTGCCGATCTCGCGGCGGCTGGAGCTGACCCAGCTCACCGAGCGCACCTGCAAATGGCCGAACGGCGACCCGCTCGCCGAGGACTTCAACTTCTGCGGCAACGACGTCGGCGAGAGCGGGCCCTATTGCGGCTACCACTCGCGGCTGGCCTACCAGCCGGCGGCGGAGCGGCGCCGGGCGCGCTGATCCGACGGGCGGGCAATCCCGCCCAAGCGGTGCGCCTCAGCGCGCCGCCACGTCCAGTGTCACGCTGTGGCTTTTGTCCTGCCGCGACCGCTCGGGCAACTGCTCGGCGGTGGCCGCGTAGTATATCGTCTCGGCGACGTTGGTCGCGTGGTCGCCGATGCGTTCCAGGTTCTTGGCGCAGAACAGGAGATGCGTGCACGGCGTGATGTTGCGCGCATCCTCCATCATCGAGGCGAGCAGTTCCCTGAACAGCGACGTGTAGACCGCGTCGATCTGGGCGTCGCGCTCGCGCACGGAGGCGAGCGTCGAGACGGCGCGCGTGGCGTAGACGTCCAGCACGTCCTTCAACTGGCCGAGCGCCAGCTCGGCCAGCGCCTCGAGCCCGCGCACGACGCGTACCGGCTGCTGCGCGGCGGTGATGGCCACGACGCGCTTGGCGTTGTTCTTGGCGAGGTCGCCGACGCGCTCCAGGTCGGCCGAGATGCGGATCGCGCCGATGATCTCGCGCAGGTCGTCGGCGAGCGGCTGGCGGCGCGCGATGATGCCGATCGCCTTCTCGTCGATCTCGCGCTCGGCGATGTCGAGCAGCAGGTCGTCGGCGACCACCTTGCGCGCCAGCGTCTCGTCGGCATGGACGAGCGCGGAGACGGACTCCTCCACCATCCGCTCGGCGAGCCCCCCCATCGCGGCGATGCGGCCGGACAGGTATTTCAGATCCTCGTCGAAGCTGCGGACGATATGCATTTCAAAGGCGCCTCCCGGCCCGCATGCCGGACCGCGGCAGGCACCATAGGCCAGTCCGATGACGGAAAAAAGAAAGCCGGTCAGGCGGCCGGCAGATGGACGGTGAAAGCCGCGCCGTGCCCCGGCTGCGAGGCGATCGACAGGCGCCCGCCGTAACGGGTCAGGATGTGCTTGACGATGGCGAGGCCGAGGCCGGTGCCCTTCTGGGCGCGGCTCGATTCGGCGTCGACCCGGTAGAAGCGCTCGGTGACGCGCGGGATGTGCTCCTCGGATATGCCCGGCCCGAAGTCGCGCACCGACGCCTCGACCTGCGGCCGGCCGCCGGCCGCCTGCGCCGGCGCACGCGCGACGGAGACGACGACGCGGCCGCCGGAGCGGCCGTACTTGATCGCGTTCTCCAGCAGGTTCTCGAACACCTGGGTCAGCTCGTCGCGGCTGCCCGCCGCCAGCACCGGCTCGGCCGGCAGGTTACGCTCCACGACGACGCCCGCTTCCGCTGCGAGATGGGTGAGCGTATCGGCGACGCCGGCGATGACCTCGACGAGGTCGGCGCTCTGGCCGGGTGCGGCGAGCGGCTTCATCTCCAGCCGCGACAGCGACAGCAGGTCGTCGATCAACCGGGCCATGCGCTCGGTCTGGGCCTGCATGATCTCGAGGAAGCGGGCCTGAGCCTTCGGGTCGTTCCGCGCGGGCCCG
>Ga0182743_1004054_pt1 | contig 11303 bp, 10 predicted proteins | sample eDN3rd30CKraftOP_FD_128522 | JGI IMG/M metagenome (GOLD analysis project Ga0182743, IMG submission 128522) | Enriched Organic Plus compost microbial communities from Emeryville, California, USA - eDNA 3rd pass 30_C Kraft OP (version 2) (version 2) ... | reverse complement strand
GCGGGGGCTACAGGGCGGCCTGGCGGGCGGCGACGGCGTCGCGGACGGGGGCGTAGAGCGGATGCTGCGGCTCCAGGCCGGTGACCTCGGCGGTGAAGGCGTCGGCGTCGAGGGCGCGGAGCATCCGCTGCAGCTCGACGGCCTCCGGGTCGTCCGGGGCGTCGAACTCCAGCGCCGCGGCCACGGTCGCCACGAGCGCCGACACCGAGAGGCCGCGCTCGGCGGCCTCGGCGGCGGGACCGATGAAGCGCTCGCGACGGGAGAGCTTCCGCAGCGGCTGGCGGCCCACCCGCCACACGGTGTCCGGCAGCTCCGGGTTCCGGAACCGGCCGATGATCGTGGCGCGGTACCGGGCCAGCTCGTCGGGGGCGAACTCGTGCTTGGCGACGAGCATCGCCGACGTCTCCTGCAGTGCCGCCGCCACCGCGCGCTCGACGACCGGGTCGGCGAGGGCGTCCGCGATCCGCTCGAACCCCGCCCGTGCACCGACGTACGCGGTCGCGGCGTGCCCGGTGTTCACGGTGTACAGCTTCCGCTCGATGTACGGGCCGAGGTCGGGGACGAAGTGCGCCCCCGGGATCGACGGCCGCCGGTCGCCGAACGGTCCGGCCTCGATCGCCCACTCGAAGTACGGCTCCACGACGACGTCGATCCCGATGCCCTCGGGCTGGCCGGGCACGATCCGGTCGACGGCGGTGTTCGCGAACACGGCCTTCGCCGCGAGGGCGTCCCACTCGTCGCCTGCGACGGATGCGGCGAGCTCGCGCAGCGTGTCGGTCGCCCCGATCGCGTTCTCGCACGCCATCACCTGCACCGGCGGGAGCGCGGCGTCGCGGGCACGCAGCCCGTCGACGAGCACGGGCGCGACGAAGCGGAGCACGGTCGGGCCGACCGCGGTCGTGACGACGTCGGCGGTGGCCACCTCGTCGACGACCCGCTGCGGCTCGGCGCCGCTGTCGATCGCACGGAACCCGGTGACCTCGACGTCGGTGCCGCCGTCGCCGACCTCGTGCACGGTGTACCGGTCGGCGGCCTGCAACGCCTCGACGAGGGCGGTCGCGACGTCGGAGAAGACGACCTCGTACCCGCCCTCGTGCAGCAGCAGCCCGACGAACCCGCGGCCGATGTTCCCGGCCCCGAAATGCACGGCCTTCATGGTCAGCCGTTGACCGCGGAGAGCATGGCGAACAGTTCCTCCGGGGTGGATGCGGTCCGCAGCCGCGCCACCTCGTCCTCGTCCGAGAACAGCAGTGCGATCTGGGAGAGGATCTCGAGGTGCTCGTCGCCGCGGCCGGCGATGCCGATGACGAACCGGACGGGCTCGCCGCCCCAGTCGATCCCGCCGTCGTAGCGGATGACCGCGAGCGCGGAGGAGAGGATCGCGTCCTTCGTCTCGTTCGTGCCGTGCGGGATCGCCAGCTCGTTGCCCATGTAGGTGGAGACGGTCCGCTCGCGCTGGAGCATCGCGTCGTAGTAGTCGGAGGTGACCGCTCCGGCGGCCTCCAGCATGTCGGCTGCCTCGCGCATGGCCTCCTCGGGGGTCGCGGAGCCGGAGTGGATCCGCACCTGCCCGACGTTCAGAACCTCGCCTGCCATGATCCGTCCTTCCTGATCGGATGCGTGGGTTGCATCGTATGCGGCGGGCCGGACGCCGCGTCCGGCCCGCCGCGGGGTGTCACTCGCGGTGCTGGTCGACGACGAGGCCGACGACCTCGTCGTACTTCGGCGAGTTCATGAAGTTGTCCACCGACACGTGGATCGCGTTCGGGCTCTGCCGTCGCGCCCGGTCGGTGAGCTGGTTCTGCGTGATGACGAGGTCCGCGCTCTCGTCGAGGTTCGCGATCGCCTTGTTGGTGACCGTGACGTCCTCGATACCGGCCTTGCGGATCTTGTTGCGCAGCACGCTCGCGCCCATCGCGGACGAACCCATGCCGGCGTCGCAGGCGAACACGATCGTGCGGATCGGGGGTGCGTCGGTGAGCGTGCCGCCGCTCGCCCGCCCGCCGGTCTCGGCCTCCGTCTCCATGCGGTCCATCGCCTCGTCGGCGTCCCGCTCGGCGCGCGGGTCGCCGACGGAGACGCGCAGCGCGTCCATCGCGGCGGAGGAGCGGCCCTTGTTCGCCTCGGTCTGCGCGATCGCGGCGTCGAAGGTGTCGCCCTCGGCGAGGAGGTCGCGCTTGCGGCTCGCGCGGAGGATGACGGCGCTGACCAGGAAGGTCACCGCGGCGGCCAGCACGACCGAGAGGTAGACCACGAGCAGGTTCGCGATCCCGCCGGCGGCGGGACCGGCGGCCGCGGCGGTCACGGCGATGATGCTGCCGGGCGCCGCGGGGAAGGCGAGTCCGCCGTTGAGGAGCATGTTCGTCGTGACGCCGGTCGCACCGCCCGCGATGAGGGCGAGGATCGTCATCGGCTTCGACAGTGCGTACGGGAAGTAGATCTCGTGGATGCCGCCGAAGAACTGGATGATGATCGCGCCCGGGGCCGAGGCCTTCGCCGCGCCGACCCCGAAGAAGGTGAAGGCGAGCAGCAGACCGAGTCCGGGGCCGGGGTTGGCCTCGATGAGGAACAGGATCGACTTGCCGTTCTCGACCGCCTGCTCGATCCCGAGCGGGGTGAACACGCCGTGGTTGATGGCGTTGTTCAGGAACAGCACCTTCGCCGGCTCCACGATGATCGACAGCAGCGACAGCAGGTTCAGCGAGACCAGCCAGCCGACCGCGACCCCGAGGGCGCCGCTGATGCCGAGGATGACGGGCCCGAACACGAAGAACCCGACGATCGCGAGCAGCATGCCGAGGATGCCGGCGGAGAAGTTGTTCACCAGCATCTCGAAGCCGGGGCGGATCTTCCCGTCCCAGATGCGGTCCATCTGCTTGGTGAGGTACGCGGCGAGCGGACCCATGATCATCGCGCCGAGGAACATCGGGATGTTCGTGCCCACGATGACGCCCATGGTCGCGATGGTCGCCACGACCCCGCCGCGCTCGCCGTAGACGAGCCGCCCGCCGGTGTTGGCGATGAGCAGGGGCAGGAGGTAGGTGACCATCGGGCCGACCAGGCCCACGTACTGCAGGAACGTCCCGCCGTCCTCGGCTTCGGCGAGCGCGGTCATCGCGCCCTCCCAGCCGATGCGCTCCGCGTTGCCGAAGCCGCCGAGCATGTCGGCGACCGGGTGCCACCACCCGAGCCAGCCGACCGCGATGAAGAGCATCGTGATGAAGCCCCATGCGATGAAGGCGGCGATGTTCGGCATGATCATGCCGGAGAGGAAGGTGCCGAACCGCTGGACGGCGACGCGGGCTCCTCCCGGCTTCTTGACGGTGTCTGACGCCGTTGTCATGGCTGTGTCTCTCCTTCTCGGTGTTCCGCATCCGCGGCCTTCCGGGCCGCGTCACGGGCTGCGGCCGCGTCATCGGCGGCCAGGGCTGCGTCGGCGATGCGTCGGGCATCGTCGAGGGTGTGGGTGCGCAGGCTCGCGCGCACGTCGGCGAGGGCGGTCGGTGCCATCGACAGGCTCGTGGCGCCCAGGCCCACCAGCACGACCGCGAGGAGCGGGTCGGCGGCGGCCTCGCCGCAGATGCCGACCGGGCGGCCGTGCGCCGCCCCGGCGCGGCCGACCTCCTGCACGAGTCGCAGCACCGCCGGATGCCAGGGGTCCTGGAAGCCGGCGACCGAGCCGAGCAGGCGGTCGGCGGCGAGCGTGTACTGGGTGAGGTCGTTCGTGCCGATCGAGGCGAAGTCGGCGTGGCGCAGGATGCGGTCGGCGAGTAGGGCGGAGGAGGGCACCTCGACCATGACCCCGGCGGTGCGGATGCCGTACTCGCGGGCGAGGGCGACGAAGTACTCGGTCTCCTCGACGGTGGCGACCATGGGGGCCATGACCCACAGGTCGGCCGCTTCGCCGCCGGCGCGCACCGCCGCATCCGCCTCGGCGAGGGCGGTGAGCTGTTCGCGGAGGATGTCCTCGTTGGCGCGGAGGGCGCGCAGGCCGCGCAGGCCGAGCGCCGGGTTCTCCTCGTGCGCGTCGTTGAGGAACGCGAGCGGCTTGTCGGCGCCAGCGTCGAGCACCCGTGCGACGACCTTCGCGCCGCGGAACGCCGACAGCACCTGCTCGTAGGCCGCCCGCTGCTCGGCGACGGCGGGGGCGCGCCCGGAGCTGAGGAAGAGGAACTCGGTGCGGAACAGTCCCACCCCCTCCGCGCCGAGGTCCACCGCCTGCGCGGCACCGGCGGGATCGCCGAGGTTCGCGAGCAGCGGCACCGGGGTGCCGTCGGCGAGGGCACCGGGGGTGATGGGGGCGGATGCCGCCGCGGCCCGGTCCGCCGCGCGCCGGGCGGCACGCTCGAGCTCCTCCGGTGCCGGGTCCGCGGTGACGACCCCGGCGGCGGCGTCGACGATGACCGTCTCGCCGTCGGCGAGCTCGGCCGCATCCGCCGCGCCGACGACCGCGACGATGCCGGCGGCGCGGGCGAGGATCGCGGTGTGGGAGGTCGGGCCGCCCTCGCTCGTGACCAGGGCGAGCACCTTGTCCAGGTCGAGCAGCGCGGTGTCGGCGGGGGCGAGGTCGGTTGCGACGAGCACGAACGGATGCCCGGGGTCGGGGACGCCGGGCGCGGGCACGCCGCGCAGCCGCGCGATGACCCGTTGGGCGACGTCGTCGAGGTCGGCGGCGCGCTCGCCGAGGTAGCCGCCGACGGCCTTCAGCGTCTCCCGGAACACTGCGAACGCGTCGTGCACGGCCCATTCGGCGGTGGCGCCGCGCGCCAGGCGCTGCGAGACCTCGTCCATGAGGGTGGGGTCCTCGGCCATCATCGCCTGCGCCTCGAGCACGTCGCGGGCGTCGCCGCCGGCCTGCTCGCCGCGCTCCTCGAGCTCGCGTGCGACGGCGGCGAGGGCCTCGGTGACGCGCGCGGTCTCGGCCTCGGCGCCGATCGTGCTGGGGTCGTCCGCGGGGGGCGGCAACGGCGCGGCCATGCGTGCGACCGTACCCTGGGCGACCCCGAGCCCGATCCCGACACCGTGGATGCGTCGCATGCTCATGCCGCGTCGTGGTCGGTGGTCAGCAGTTCCGCCAACTCGTCCAGCACCGCCTCTGCCCGGTCGCCGTCGGCGGTGAGGGTGACGTAGTCGCCCTGGTCGATGCCGAGGGCGATGACGCCGAGGATGCTGGTCGCGTCGACGGCCTTGCCGGCGTCCTTCGCGATCGTGACCGGGACTCCGGCCGCCTTCGCCGCCTGGACGAACAGCTTCGCGGGCCGCGCGTGCAGGCCGTGGGACGAGCCGATGCGGACGGTGCGTGAGACGGACATGGTGCTCCTTCGTTCAGTGGGCTGGGGGGATGAGCGCGAGCGCGCGGGTGCCGTCGGGGTCGGTGAAGACCTCCGGCGGCAGCACGACGGCGCGGACGCCGTGGTGTCCGGCCTCGGCCCTGACCTCGTCGAGGTCGGGCAGGTGCGGGCCGATGAGCAGGAGGTCGGCGCCGGGAAGCCGGGCGGCGAGCGTCGCACGACCCACCGGGACCGCGTCCAGGTCCCTGCCCGCGGCACGGCCTGCGGCCCGCAGTCGCTGCGCGACGAAGGTGCTGGACGCGCCGGCACCGCACACCACCAGGATCCTCATCGACCCGCCTCCCTGCATCCATCCTGGGAACCGGCTGTGAGTGCGGACAACCAGACCTTCTTCCGCCCCACCGGAAACGCGACGCCGTCCCCGGCAGCGTGATGGAATGGGGGCCGGGATCACCGAGGATCGGAGGCGGCGTGACGAGGGCCAGGCAGGACCGCATGCTGGCCCTGCTCGTGCGCCAGAACGACTGGATGACCGCAGCGGCCCTCGCCGATGCGATCGGGGTCACCCCGCGCAGCATCCGCTCGTACGTCACGGCCGTCAACGCCCGCGCGGCGGGGGCGGTGGAATCCGGTCCCCACGGCTACCGGGCCGGCGCCGCCGCGGCCGACGCGCTCGCGGCGGGGGCGGATGCGGCAACGCCCCGCGACCGGCTGCACACCCTGGTGCGGGCGCTCTGCGACCGGCCGGAGGGCATCGACGTGTTCGAGACGGCGGACGCGCTGTTCGTCTCCTCGGCGACGATCGAGGCGGACCTCGCCCGGGTGCGCGGGCTGCTCACCGGCACCGAGCTCGTGCTGGAGCGTTCGGCGTCCCGCGCGCGGCTCGTGGGGACCGAGGGCGCGACCCGGCGCCTGCTCTCCCGGCTCGTGCACGACGAGATGGAGGAGGGCGCCTTCGACCTGCAGGCGCTGCGCCGCGCGCTCGGCGAGGGGTCGGCGGCGCCGCGCGCGTTCGGTCCGTTCAAGGAGGAGCTGGTCGCGCAGCTGGCCGGCATGGGCTACTTCGTGAACGAGTACGGCATCGCCGATGTCATCACCCACATCGGCATCGCGGCCGACCGGGTGGGCGCGGGCCGGCCCCTCGAGGACACCGGCGAGGCCCCCGGCGCCGCACAGGAGAACGTCTCGGCGCTGCTGGACCGGCTCGCCCGCGAGCACCTCGGCGTGCGGCTCGGTGCCGGGGACCGCCACCATCTGGCCACCCTCGTCCTGACCCGGGTGGTCACCCCCGGTGCCGCCGAGCAGCGGCCGTCGGTGGACGCCGGCATCGAACGGGTCGTCGCGGAGGTCGTCGCGGAGGCGGCCGCGGAGTTCCTCGTCGACCTCGCCGCGGAGGAGTTCGTGCACCGGCTGGCCCTGCATGTGCAGAACCTGCGGGCGCGGGCGAGGGAGCAGGCCTGGTCGCGCAACCCGCTCACCCGCTCGCTGAAGGCCGGGTACCCGATGATCTTCGAGGTCGCCGTGTTCATCGCCGGTCGCCTCCACGAACGGCTCGACATCCCGCTGCTGGACGACGAGATCGCCTACATCGCGATGCACGTGGGCGGGCAGCTCGAGCGCAGCCGCCGCGCCGACCAGCTGCTGAGCGCCACGATCGTGTGCCCGGGCTACTACGAACTGCACGAACTGCTGCGCTCGAGCGTGGACCGCTCGCTCGGCCAGGCGATCGAGGTCGTCGGGGTCGAGACCCGCGCCGACCCGGAGTGGGCGGCGATCGACACCGACCTCGTGCTCACCACGATCGACCCGCCGATCCCGGGGGAGCGGATCGTGCGCATCCAGCCGTTCCTCACCCCTGCGGACGTCGAACGGGTGCAGGCGGCCGCCGGCCGCATCCGCCGCGCCCGCCGCCTGGCGCGCCTGCGCACCGAGCTGGAGCGGTACCTCGACGCCGGTGCGTTCCTCCGCCCGCTGGACCCCGCCGGCGGCGAGGAGGGCGTCATCCGCACGCTCGGCGGGCTGCTCGCCGCGGCCGGGGTGATCGACGGGGACTACATCGAGCGCTCGGTGGAGCGTGAGCGGCTCTCCTCGACCGCGTTCACCGACGCGCTCGCGGTGCCGCACGCCATGGGGATGACCGCGTCGCGCACGGCGATCGCCGTCGGCATCGCCGACAGCCCCATGCCGTGGGGGAGCGGTCGGGTGCAGGTGGTGGCGTACACGGCCTTCTCGGAGGGCGACCGGGAGGCGTTCCAGACGGTGTTCGAGCAGCTGGTCGAGGTGTTCAGCGAACGTGACAGCGTGCAGCGCATCATCCGCCGGGGCACCGATTTCGGTGCGTTCCTGGACGAGCTCGTCGCCGTCATCGACGGCTGAGCGTCAACGCCGGCGGATGCGGTGCGTCAGCGCCGTGCGGACGGTCGGCCACTCGCTGTCGATGATCGAGAACACCACGGTGTCGCGGAGCGTGCCGTCGGTCCACACGACGTGGTTGCGCAGCACCCCGTCCTGCTTCGCGCCGAGCCGGGCGATCGCCTGCCGGGACTGGTGGTTGTGCCAGTGCGTGCGGAACTCCACCGCGATGCAGCCGAGCTCCTCGAACGCCCGCTCGAGGAGCAGGAGCTTCGCGGCCGGGTTGACGCCGGTGCCCTGCGCGGCCTTCCCGAGCCAGGTGGAGCCGATCTCCAGCCGACGGTTCCCCGGATCCAGGTGCAGGTACGTCGTCATCCCGACCGCGACGCCGCGACGTCGGTCGACGACCGCCCACGGGGCGATCTCGCCGGCGGCGTGGCGCGCCAGTCGCAGCCGGATCTCGTCCGGCATCTCCTCGGGCGACGGGATGCGGGTGTACCAGGTGCGCCACAGCTCGCCCTCCGCGACCGCCGCCCTGAGCTCCGCCAGGTGCGACAGGGCGAGCGGCTCCAGCCGCACCAGGCGGTTCTCCAGGACGGGGGTGTCGGCGAACGTCCTCATGCCACCGTGTCGAGCAGGGCGCGGGCGCCCGCGGACAGCGCGGCCAGGCGCGTCGCGGCGTCGCGGGCGTCGTCGCCGCGCACGTCGAGGTAGAGCTTGAGCTTCGGCTCGGTGCCGCTGGGGCGCACGATGAGTCGCGACCCGTCCTCGAGCCACAGCCGCAGCACGTCGCCCGGCGGAAGGCCGTCCACGCCCGTCAGCAGGTCGTCGACGCGCGTGACCGCGACCTCGCCGACGGCTGCGGGGTGCTCGGCCCGCAGAGCCGCCATGATGCGGGCGATGACCGACACGTCGTCGACGCGCACCGAGATCTGGTCGCTCGCGTAGGCACCGAAGGTGCGGTCGAACTCGTCGAGGAGGTCGGCGAGCGTGCGCCCGGTGCCGCGTGCCTCGGCGACCATGCCGAGCATCGCGACCGCGGCGGAGACGCCGTCCTTGTCGCGGACGGTGTCCGGATTCACGAGGTAGCCGAGCGCCTCCTCGAAGCCGAAGACGATGCCGGGCGCGCGGGAGATCCACTTGAACCCGGTGAGGGTCGCGTGGAAGTCGAGCCCGTAGTGCTCGGCGACCGCCTGCAGCCCGGGGGAGGAGACCAGCGAGCAGGCCAGGGAAGCGCCCGCCGGCGCGGTGCGCGCGGCGCGCCACCCCAGGAGCAACCCGATCTGGTTCCCGGTGAGCCGCCGCCAGCCGCCGGGCGCGTCGGCGTCCGGCACCGCGACCGCGAGCCGGTCGGCGTCGGGGTCGTTCGCGATCACGAGTTCGGCGTCCACCGCCCGTGCGGTCTGGAAGGCGAGGTCCATCGCGCCCGGCTCCTCCGGGTTCGGGAACGACACCGTCGGGAACGCGCCGTCGGGATGCAGCTGCGCGTCCACGGTCACCGGCGCCGGGTAGCCGGCGCGCTCGAGGATGCGGGAGAGGGTCTCCCAGCCGACGCCGTGCATCGCGGTGTACACCCAGCGCAGCCCCTCGGCACCCGCCGGCGCAGGGGCGACCGCCGCAGTCGCGGCGACGTACGCGTCGATGACCGACTCGGGCGCGGTCTCGTAGTCGGTCGAGCGGGGCAGCGCATCCACCCGGCGGGTGTCGGCGATGCGCTGGATGTGCGCGGCGATCTGCCCGTCCGCGGGCGGGACGATCTGCGAACCGGCGTCGACCCCGCCGAGGTACACCTTGTACCCGTTGTCGTCGGGCGGGTTGTGGCTGGCGGTGACCATGACCCCGGCCGCCGCATCGAGGTGGCGCACCGCGAAGGCGAGCACCGGGGTCGGCAGCAGGCGGGGCAGCAGCACGGCACGCAGGCCGGCGCCGGCCATGAGCTCGGCGGTGTCGCGCGCGAAGACGTCGGAGTTGCGGCGCCCGTCGTAACCGATGACGACGGTCGGCGCGACACCGGGGGCGGCGTGCTCGCGCAGGTACGCGGCGAGGCCCGCCGCCGCCTGCGAGACGAGCACCCGGTTCATCCGGTTGCTGCCGGCGCCGAGCCGCCCGCGCAGCCCTGCGGTACCGAAGGTGAGCCGGGTGCCGAACCGGTCGGCGAGCTCGTCGACCGCGGCGGCGTCGCCGGTCTCGGCCGATGCGATGAGGGCGTCCAGCTCGGCGCGGGTCACCGCATCCGGGTCCTGGTCGCGCCACGCGCGCGCGGTGGCCAGCAGCTCGTTCACAGCGCCTCGATCACCCGGGCGAGCAGGGCGGAGATCACCGGCTCGGCCTCGCGCCCGGCCTCGATGACCTCCGCATGGCTGAGCGGGGTGGGGGAGATGCCCGCTGCGAGATTCGTGATGAGGGAGAACCCGAGCACCTCCATCCCGGACTGGCGGGCGGCGATCGCCTCGAGCGCGGTCGACATGCCCACGATGTGCCCGCCGATCGTGCGCGCCATCTGCACCTCCGCCGGCGTCTCGTACTGCGGCCCGCGGAACTGGCAGTAGACGCCCTCGTCGAGGCTCGGGTCGACCGTGCGGGCGATCTCCCGCAGCCGTGCGGAGTACAGGTCGGTGAGATCGACGAAGGTCGCACCCTCCAGCGGCGAGGCGCCGGTGAGGTTGATGTGGTCGCTGATGAGCACCGGCTGTCCGGGCTTCCAGTCCGGCTTGATGCCGCCGGCGCCGTTGGTGAGCACCATCGTCTTCGCGCCGGTCGCGGCGGCGGTGCGGACGCTGTGCACGACGCGGCGTGGCCCGTGCCCCTCGTAGAAGTGGGTGCGGGCGCCGATCACGAGCACCCGCCTGCCGCCGGGGGTGAGGACGCTGCGGAGTGTGCCGACGTGCCCCTCCAGGGCCGGCTTGCTGAACCCGGTCACCTCGGTCGCGGGGACGGTCGCGGTGGTCTCGCCGATGAGCTCGGCGGCCTTCCCCCACCCGCTGCCGAGCGTGAGGGCGATGTCGTGGCTGTCGACGCCGGTCAGCCGGGTGATGTCGTCGGCGGCCCGCCGGGCGATCTCGAAGGGGTCGGCGGCCGGGTCGTCGAGGGGATTCTGGGTGGACATGACGACCACTCTAGGACTCGCCACCCCCGCCGCCGGGGTGCGATGTGCGGATGGAGAGCACCTCGGGGAGAATGGACGGCATGTCGCTCAGCTTCGAACACGCCCAACGAGTCGCGATCATCGGCGGCGGTCCCGGCGGGTATGAGGCGGCGCTGGCCGCAGCCCAACTGGGCGCGGAGGTCACCCTCGTCGAGCGGGCCGGCGTCGGCGGCTCTGCGGTCATCACCGACGTGGTGCCCTCGAAGACGCTCATCGCCACCGCGGACGCCGCCGTGGCGATCGCCGGTGCGGCCGATCTGGGTGTGCAGCTGTTCGCCCGCGGCGGCGACGGCAAGCCGCTGAAGCCGGAGACGGCGATCAACCTCGCCGCGGTCAACCGGCGGCTGCTCGCCCTCGCCCGCCAGCAGTCCGACGACATGCGCGCCGCGCTCGTCGAGGCGGGGGTGCGCATCATCTCCGGCCACGGCCGACTGGACGGCCGCAACGCGGTCGTCGTGTCCACCGGCCCCGGCGGCACCGACTTCGACCGGATCGAGGCGGACACGATCGTGGTG
>Ga0182743_1004048_pt1 | contig 11308 bp, 10 predicted proteins | sample eDN3rd30CKraftOP_FD_128522 | JGI IMG/M metagenome (GOLD analysis project Ga0182743, IMG submission 128522) | Enriched Organic Plus compost microbial communities from Emeryville, California, USA - eDNA 3rd pass 30_C Kraft OP (version 2) (version 2) ... | reverse complement strand
TACAGTTCCAGGAAGCCCCGTAGGATGGGTTGAGCGAAGCGATACCCATCACCATGGCCCGATGGGTTTCGCAAGCTCAACCCATCCTACGAAAAGCACCTCGACGCAGACAGTTGCTCCTACGAAAGGCGGTTCGCCTCGGCGCGGGAATGAAAACGCCGCTCCGGGGAGCGGCGTTGGTGGGCGCAGCGGGCTCAGGCAGCGTTCTGCTCGTCCTTTTTCCGGCCCAGCTGGACGAAGCGCATCATCCATTCGGCCACGGTGGCGCCCTGGTGCTCACGGTCGAGGCTGTCGATGCCCTTCCGGTAGACCGGCTCGCTGAAGATCTCGCGGCGCAGGTCGAGGATCGCCTGGGAGTAGTCGGCGACGAACTCCGGGTGACCCTGGAAGCACAGCACCTGGTCGCCGATGGCGTAGGCGGCGTTCGGGCAGAAGTCGCTGCTGGCGATGCGCCGGGCGCCTTCGGGCAGCTGGGTGACCTGGTCCTGGTGGCTGACCAGCAGGGTCAGGTCGTCCAGTTGCGGCTGCATCCACTGCGGCTGCTCTTCGATGCGGTAGTCATGGATGCCCACGCCCCAGCCCTGGTCGGCGCGCTCGGTCTTGCCACCGAGCAGCAGGGCCAGCAGCTGGTGGCCGAAGCACACGCCCAGCAGCTTGTCGCCACGCTCGTAGCGGCTCAGCAGGTAGTCCTTGAGCTTGCGGATCCAGGGTTCGTCGCCGAAGGAGTCGTACTTGCTGCCGGTCACCAGGTAGGCGTCGTAGTGCTCGCTGTCGGGCGGGTAATGGCCCTCCACCACGTTGTACACCTTGAACTCGGCGGGCACCGGTTGCTTGGCGAACAGCTGCTGGAACATCCAGCCGTAGCCGGTGTACTGGTCGATCAGCTCGGGACGCAGGATGTCGGTTTCCAGAATGCAGATTTGCAGCGTCATGTAGTGGTGGGTTCCTGAGGTTGAGCGGGCACGAACGCGCGCTTTCTTAACAAACTGCACGCCCCGTGAAAACTACACACTGTTTTTTCACGACACAAGATGACAAAGCCATTCCTTGCATCGGAATTTCAGGGGAAATACCCGAAAAACCGCCGCGCATCAATGCCGGCGGGAACGATGGCGACCGGCTGCTCAGCCGTCCCGCGCCATCCCCAGCGCCTGCGCGGCCTCCAGCACCCAGGCGTACTCGCCCTGCAGGTTGCCCAGGGCCATGGCATGGACCTCCTCGGCGCTGCGCAGGGTGCCGTGGTAGTCGCGCTGTTCGAAGGCGAAGCAGGCATCGGCCACCACGAAGGTGCGAAAGCCCAGGTTGCCGGCGCTGCGCGCGGTGCTTTCCACCGAGTGGTTGGTGCTGACGCCGGCGATCACCAGGGTGTCGATGCCGCGCACCCGCAGCCAGCGCTCCAGGCCGCTGTTGGCGAAGGCGTCGGGGACGTTCTTCTCCAGCACCTGCTCGTGCTCCAGCGGCGCCAGCGCGTCCTGGAACTCCGCCCCCGGCTGCCCCGGCCAGAACGGCGAGCCCGGCGTGCGCGAGATGTGCCGGACGTGCAGCAGCGGCGCCCCGGCCGCGCGCCAGGCGGCCAGGAGCTCGGCGATGCGGGCTTCGGCGTGGGGGTTGTTGCGGGGGACCGGGGTGGTGGCCATGCCTTTTTGCATGTCGATGATGATCAGGGCGGGGGTGTTGGGCATGGTGGGTCCGGGGGTGATGGGTTTCGCTGCGCTCAACGCCATCCTACGGGGGTCGTGGGGAAGAAAAAACCGGCGGTGGGGGCGGTTTCGGGGGGCGCGTCCTTGCTTTGGCTTTTGCTTTTCGTAGGGGCGAGTTTGCTCGCGAATGGTGCTCGCCGGCGGCCATGGTGTCTCCGGTTGCTCCGTCCCCTCTCCCCAGCCCTCTCCCTGAAGGGAGAGGGGGCTTGTCCGTGCCAAGAGAAGGAATGGCCTCAACCTGAAACCGCCGGCGTGTCCGGCTAACTCAAGAGCATCCGCACACACCGAACGGTCCCCTCTCCCTTCAGGGAGAGGGTTAGGGAGAGGGAGCGGAGTTCCCCCAGAACACCGCTGCCGCAGGTAATTCCCATTCGCGAGCAAGAACTAGGCGTCCCCCTCGCTCCTACACCAAACCCATTCAGAAGGTCTCGTTGCGCAACGCCTTGTCCAGCAACAACGCCGGCGGCTCGAAGCGCTCGCCATACTGCTCGGCCAGGTACTGCGCGCGGGCGATGAAGTCCTGCAGGCCGTACTGGTTGATGAACTGCAGCGCGCCGCCGCTCCAGGCGGCGAAGCCGATGCCGAAGATCGAACCGATGTTGGCGTCGGCGGTCGACAGCAGCACGCCCTCCTCCACGCAGCGCACCGTCTCGATGGCCTGGACGAAGAGGATGCGGTCGCGCACGTCCTCGGCCGGGATCATCCCGTCGGGCTTCTCGAAGCGCTGCTTCAGCTCCGGCCACAGGTGCTTCCTGCCGTTGGCGGGGTAGTCGTAGAAGCCGCCGCCAGCCGCCTTGCCCGGGCGCTTGTACTCGTTGAGCATCAGGTCGACCACGGCGAAGGCCGGGTGCTGCGGCAGGGCCTTGCCTTCGGCTTCCAGGTCCTTGCGGGTCTGCTCGCGGATGTGGCTCATCAGGCTCAGCGAGACCTCGTCGCTGATCGCCAGCGGGCCCACCGGCATGCCGGCCTGGCGCGCCTGGTTCTCGATCATCGCCGCCGGCACGCCCTCACCGAGCATGGCCAGGCCTTCGTTGGTAAAGGTGCCGAACACCCGCGAGGTGAAGAAGCCGCGGCTGTCGTTGACCACGATCGGCGTCTTCCTGATCTGCAATACGTAGTCGAAGGCGCGGGCCAGGGTGGCGTCGTCGGTTTTCTCGCCGCGGATGATTTCCACCAGCGGCATCTTGTCCACCGGGCTGAAGAAGTGCAGGCCGATGAACTTCTGCGGCTGCGCCACGGCCTGGGCCAGGCCGGTGATCGGCAGGGTCGAGGTGTTGGAGGCGATCACCGCATCAGGCAGCGCGGCGGCCTCGGCGGCGGCGGTGACCTTGCCCTTGAGCGCGCGGTCCTCGAACACCGCCTCGATGATCAGGTCGCAGCCCTCGAAGTCGGCTTCGCTGGCGCTCGGCTTGATGCGAGCCAGGAAGGCGTCGCGCTTCTCGGCGCTCATCTGGCCCTTGCTCACCTTCTTCTCCAGCAGCGCGGCCGAGTAGGCCTTGCCCTTCTCCGCCGCCTCGACGGAGACGTCCTTGAGCACCACCTCGATGCCGGCGGCGGCCGAGACGTAGGCGATGCCCGCGCCCATCATGCCGGCGCCGAGCACGCCGACCTTCTTCGTCTGCTGTTGCGGGTAGCCCTGCGGGCGCGACTTGCCGGCGTTGATCTCGTTCAACTGGAACCAGAAGGTGCCGATCATGTTCTTCGCCACCTGGCCGGTGGTCAGCTCGGTGAAGTAGCGCGCCTCGATCAGTTGCGCGGTGTCGAAGTCCACCTGGGCGCCCTCGACGGCGGCGCACATGATCTTCTCCGGCGCCGGGAAGCAGCCCTTGGTCTTGTCGCGCAGCACGCTCGGGGCGATGGCCAGCATCTGCGCCACGTTCGGGCTGGACGGGGTGCCGCCGGGGATCTTGTAGCCGGCCGTGTCCCACGGCTGCTTGGCGTTGGGGTTGGCGGCGATCCATTCGCGGGCCTTGGCCAGCATGTCTTCACGGCTGGAGGCCAACTGGTGGATCAGCCCGGCCTTGAGCGCCTGTTCCGGGCGCACCTTCTTGCCTTCGGCGAGGTACGGCAGGGCCTTCTCCAGGCCCAGCAGGCGCACCATGCGCACCACCCCGCCGCCGCCGGGCAGCAGGCCCAGGGTGACTTCCGGCAGGCCCAGCTGCACGTGGCTTTCGTCCAGGGCGATGCGGTGGTGGCAGGCCAGGGCGATTTCCCAGCCGCCGCCCAGGGCCGCGCCGTTGATGGCGGCCACCACCGGCTTGCCGAGGGTCTCCAGGCGGCGCAGCTGGCCCTTGAGCACCAGGATGCCGGCGTAGAAGGCCGGGGCGTCGGCCTTGGTGACCTTGATCAGTTCGTTGAGGTCGCCGCCGGCGAAGAAGGTCTTCTTCGCGGAAGTCAGGATGACGCCGGCGATGGAATCCTTCTCGGCCTCCAGGCGGGCGACGGTGGCGGCCATGGCCTCACGGTAGGCGCCGTTCATGGTGTTGGCGCTCTGGCCGGGCATGTCCATGGTCAGGACGACTATGTTGTCCTGGCCCTTTTCGTAGCGGATGGCTTCGGTCATTTTTATCTTCTTCCCAGGGTGGGGGATCGCTTCAGGGGCGTCACGAGCGAAGGTCAGGCAAGGCGGAAATTCTTCGGCAAGCGGAGTTGGCTGCAGCCAATGAGCATTCCCGGAGAATTTTCAACGCAGCATGGCCGAGCGCAGTAGCCCATGATCGATCCTTAAACGCGTTCGATGATGGTGGCTATGCCCATGCCGCCGCCCACGCAGAGGGTGGCCAGGCCGTAGCGCAGGTTGCGCCGCTCCAGTTCGTCGAGCAGGGTGCCGAGGATCATGCAGCCGGTGGCGCCCAGGGGGTGGCCCATGGCGATGGAGCCGCCGTTGACGTTGACCTTGCTCTCCGGCACGCCCATGTCCTTCATGAACTTCATCACCACCGAGGCGAAGGCCTCGTTGACCTCGAACAGGTCGATCTCGTCCACCCGCAGGCCGGCCTTGGCCAGGGCCTTGCGGGTGGCCGGCGCGGGGCCGGTGAGCATGATGGTCGGGTCGGTGCTGGTGACCGCGGTGGCGACGATCCGCGCGCGGGCCTTCAGGCCCAGCTCGCGGCCCTTGGCCTCGGAGCCGATGAGCATGGCGGCGGCGCCGTCGACGATGCCCGAGCTGTTGCCCGGGGTGTGCACGTGCTCGATGCGCTCGACGTAGCTGTACTTGCGCAGGGCGGTGGCGTCGAAGCCCATCTGCCCCATCATCTCGAAGCTCGGCTTGAGCGCGCCGAGGCCTTCCAGGGTGGAGTCGGCGCGGATGAATTCGTCGTGGTCGAGGATGACGATGCCGTTCTGGTCGCTGACCGGCACCAGCGACTTGCCGAACAGCCCCTCGGCGCGGGCCTTGGCGGCCTTCTGCTGGGAGCGCAGGGCGAAGGCGTCGACATCGCTGCGGCTGAAGCCTTCCAGGGTGGCGATCAGGTCGGCGCCGATGCCCTGGGGCACGAAGCTGGTGTGCAGGTTGGTTTGCGGGTCCAGCGCCCAGGCGCCGCCGTCCGAGCCCATGGGCACGCGCGACATGGATTCCACGCCGCCCACCAGCACCAGATCCTCGAAGCCCGAGCGCACTTTCATGGCGCCCAGGTTGACCGCCTCCAGGCCCGAGGCGCAGAAGCGGTTGATCTGCACGCCCGCCACCTGCTCGTCCCAGTCGGCCACCAGGGCGGCGGTCTTGGCGATGTCGGCGCCCTGGTCGCCCACCGGCGTCACGCAGCCCAGGACGATGTCGTCGACCTGCGCGGTGTCCAGCTGGTTGCGCCGCTGCACTTCGCGCAGCAGGCCGGCCATCAGGTCCACCGGCTTGACGCTGTACAGCGCGCCGTCCTTCTTGCCCTTGCCGCGGGGCGTGCGCACCGCGTCGTAAATCAATGCTTCGGTCATGGCGTTCTCTCTTGGGAGTGCTCTCTTGGCGTGGAGGTCACGCAGGCAGCGTGTCGGCCTACCTTAACCGCGCGGTGGCGGCCGGCAATGACCGGATCGCTCAGGCGGATTGACCCCCGCGCTCAGCCGCGCCGACCGGCGGTCGCCTGGCGCACCGCTCTGGGCGGCGCCCCGACGGGCGGTCGGATGAGCGGTCGGGCCGCGAGCCAGAGCCGTCACCGCGTTGTCATATAGATGGAATATGCCTGGAACCATAGGATTTGCTGCCAGATCGTCTAAGCCCGCGCCAGCCGGGGCTTAGACTGAAATTTCGCAGTACCTATGGGACGTCGCTGCCGGGTCTTGCCGGGGCGGCCGGTATGCCAAGCCAAGGTCGCAGCCACCCGGCGCCGGGTCGTACGAGCGGGCGGGAGCGGGCCAACAACAAGAAAGGCGGGAACATCATGATGGATCAACAACCGAAGAAATGGCGGCAGGCCAGCCTGATCGTCTTCGTTACCGCAGTGGTGCTCATCATCCCCAACCTCAGTCGCCTGGTCGGCTAGCCAACCGTCCGCCTGCCGCTGCGAAGCCGGCGTCGCCCGAGGGGCCGCGCCCTCGCAGCGCAGGTGGCAGTGCCGTTCGTCGGCATCCTCTGCTATGTTTGCGCAGCCCATCGCTGGAGCCCGCCCATGCGCTTCATCCTGTCGCTGCTGATCCTGCTCTGCCCCACCGTATTCGCCGCCGAACTGACCCTGGAGCTGCCCGCCGGCACGCGCACGCTGAGCAGCGCCGAGCTGCTGGGCAACCCCCAGGCGCGCAACATCGAGATCAAGGACGACGTGGCCTACAAGCGCACCATGCACTACCGCGCGGTGCCGCTGGCGGCGCTGCTGGAGGGCGTGGACGGCCGCGCCCACGTGCAGGCCGTGGCGCTGGACGGCTTCGCCGCCGAGCTGCCCGCCGCGCCGCTGTTGCAGAAAGAGGGCGCGCGGGCCTGGCTGGCCATCGAGGATGAAAAGAAGCCCTGGCCGCCGCTGGGCCAGGACAAGCCTTCGGCCGGCCCCTTCTACCTGGTCTGGACCGACCCGCAGGCCTCGGCCATCGGCCCGGAGCAATGGCCCTTCCAGGTCAGCAGCCTGCGCGTGCTGGATTCGGTGGAAATCCGCTTCCCGGCCCTGCTCCCGGCCAAGGACGCCAGCCCCGACGTGCAGGCCGGCTTCGCCCTGTTCCAGAAGCACTGCCTGGCCTGCCACCGCCTGAACGGCGCCGGCGACGCCCAGTTCGGCCCGGACCTGAACCAGCCCTACAGCCCCACCGAGTACTTCGCCAGGGACTTCCTCCACGCCTACATCCGCGACCCGCAGAACCTGCGCCGCTGGCCCCAGGCGAAGATGCCCGGCTTCGCCCCGGAAACCCTCGACGACACCGAGCTGGACCAGCTGATCGACTACCTCGCGCACATGGCGGCGCGGCGCCAGGCGCTGATGTAGAGCGCGCCGGCAAAGAAAAAGGCGGACGCTCCACAGGGGCGTCCGCCTTTTTTTCGCACCCAGGGCAGCGCAAACGCCGCCCTCCCCGCCTCACAGCTTGGCGATGGACACCTCGGTGGATTTCACGAAGGCGATCACTTCGCTGCCCACGGCCAGTTCCAGTTCCTTCACGGAGCGGGTGGTGATCACCGAGGTGACGATGCCGGCGGCGGTCTGCACGTCGATTTCCGAGAGCACCGGGCCTTCGAGGATTTCCTTCACGGTGCCCTTGAACTGGTTGCGGACGTTGATGGCTTTGATGGTCATGGCGTTTCTCCTATGGGGAATGTCGGTAGTGCACGGATGAACGGTGGATCAGAGCGCCCAGCGCAGTTGCGTGGGCAGTGGGGATACGGGTTCCGGCTCGGGCGGCAGCGGCGGCAACGCCAGCACGCGGTCGAGCACCTCGGCCTCCAGCGCGGCCAGGCGCGCCGAGCCACGGGAGCGCGGGCGGGCCAGGTCGACGTTCAGGTCCAGGCCGATCTCGCCTTCCTCGATGAGGATCACCCGGTCGGCGACGGCCACCGCCTCGCTGACGTCGTGGGTGACCAGCAGCACGGTGAAGCCGTGGCGCTGCCAGAGGTTCTCGATCAGCCGCTGCATCTCGATGCGGGTCAGCGCATCCAGCGCGCCCAGCGGCTCGTCCAGCAGCAGCAGGCGCGGCCGGTGGATCAGCGCGCGGGCCAGGGCCACGCGCTGCTTCTGGCCGCCGGACAGGCTGGCCGGCCATTCCCGGGCGCGGTCGGCCAGGCCCACCGCTTCCAGGGCCTCCAGGGCCTGCTTGCGCCAGTCGCCGGACAGGCCCAGGCCGACGTTGTCGATCACCCGCTTCCACGGCAGCAGGCGGGCGTCCTGGAACATCAGGCGGGTGCCTTCGCGGGCCTCTTCCAGGGGCGCGGAGCCGGCCAGCAATTCACCTTCGCTGGGGGCGTCGAGGCCGGCCAGCAGGCGCAGCAGGGTGCTCTTGCCGCAGCCGCTGCGGCCGACGATGGCGACGAACTGGCCGGCCGGGATGCGCAGGTCGATGCCCTTGAGCACCTCGCGCTCGCCGAAGCGCTTGACCACGCCGTTCAGCGCCAGCGGGATGCCCTGCTTGAGGTTCTGCGGAGTGCTGAGGGCGTTCATGCCGCACCTCCCTTGGCCTGGTAGGCCGGGTGCCAGCGCAGCCAGACGCGCTCCAGGCCGCGGGCGGCGAGGTCGGCCAGCTTGCCGAGCACGGCGTAGAGCAGGATCGCCAGGACCACCACGTCGGTCTGCAGGAACTCCCGGGCGTTCATCGCCAGGTAGCCGATGCCGGAGCTGGCGGAGATGGTCTCGGCGACGATCAGCGTCAGCCACATGAAGCCCAGGGCGAAGCGCACGCCCACCAGGATCGACGGCAGCGCACCGGGCAGGATCACCTGGCGGAACAGGGCGAAGCCGGACAGGCCGTAGCTGCGCGCCATCTCCAGCAGGCCGGAGTCGATGTTGCGGATGCCGTGGTAGGTGTTCAGGTAGATGGGGAACAGGGTGCCGAGGGCGACCAGGAAGATCTTCGCCGACTCGTCGATGCCGAACCACAGGATCACCAGCGGGATCAGCGCCAGGTGCGGCACGTTGCGGATCATCTGCACCGAGCTGTCGAGGAAGCGTTCGCCCCACTTCGACAGGCCGGTGACCAGGCCCAGGGCCAGGCCGATGGAGCCGCCGATGACGAAGCCGATGGCGGCGCGCCAGGTGCTGATCGCCAGGTGCTGCCAGAGCTCGCCGCTCTTCACCAGCTGGTAGCCGGCCTCGACCACCGCGCTGGGCGCCGGCAGGATGCGGCTGGAGAGGAAACCGCCCTCCACCGCCACCTGCCAGACCAGCACCAGGGCCACCGGCAGGGCCCAGGGCGCCAGGCGCTGGGCCACTTGGTTGAGAGTATTTGTCTTCATGTCTTGTGCTTCTCCGGGTTGCTCGCGGGGTTCGCGAGCAAGCTCGCTCCTACGTGTCGACTTCAGCTCTGCGCGGCCTGCTGCTTGGGCAGGATGTCGTTGGCCACCATCTCGCCGAAGGGGCTGACGTAGCCGCGGGCTTCGGGCTGCTGCGGGCGGGCGAGGTCCAGGTGCGGGAACAGCAGTTCGGCGACGCGGTAGGACTCTTCCAGGTGCGGGTAGCCGGAGAAGATGAAGGTGTCGATGCCCAGCTCGGCGTATTCCTTCACCCGCGCGGCCACGGTCGGGCCGTCGCCGACCAGCGCGGTGCCGGCGCCGCCGCGCACCAGGCCGACGCCGGCCCAGAGGTTGGGCGAGACTTCCAGGTTGTCCTTGCTGCCGCCGTGCAGGGCGGCCATGCGCTGCTGGCCCACCGAGTCGAAGCGGGCGAGCGAGGCCTGGGCGCGGTCGATGGTGTCCTGGTCGAGGTGGCTGATCAGACGGTCGGCGGCCTTCCAGGCTTCCTCGTTGGTTTCGCGGACGATCACGTGCAGGCGGATGCCGAAGCGCACGCTGCGGCCCTGCTTGGCAGCCTTCTCGCGGACCTGGGCGATTTTCTCGGCCACCGCGGCCGGCGGCTCGCCCCAGGTCAGGTACAGCTCGACCTGCTCGGCGGCGAGGTCCTGGGCGGCTTCCGAGGAGCCGCCGAAGTACAGCGGCGGGCGCGGCTGCTGGATCGGCGGGTAGAGCAGCTTGGCGCCCTGTACCTGGATGTGCTTGCCGTCGTAGTCGACGGTCTCGCCTTCCAGCACGCGGCGCCAGATGCGGGTGAATTCAACGGAGGCCTCGTAGCGCTCTTCATGGCTCAGGTGCAGGCCGTCGCCGGCCAGCTCGTCCGGGTCGCCGCCGGTGACCAGGTTGAACAGCGCGCGGCCGTTGGACAGACGGTCCAGGGTCGCTGCCTGGCGCGCGGCCACGGTCGGCGAAATGATCCCCGGGCGCAGCGCCACCAGGAACTTCAGGCGCTGGGTCACCGGGATCAGCGAGGCGGCGACCAGCCAGGAGTCCTCGCAGGAGCGCCCGGTGGGGATCAATACGCCGCCGAAGCCGAGGCGGTCGGCGGCCTGGGCCACCTGCTGCAGGTAGCCGTGGTCGACCGCGCGGGCGCCCTCGGCGGTGCCAAGGTAATGGCCGTCGCCGTGGGTGGGAAGGAACCAGAAGATGTTGAGGCTCATCGCTATAACTCCAGATTGAGCGCGCCGGCGTGGCGTAGCCGCGCGATGATGGGGTGTCGGAATCGGGTGAAGTCGCTGGGTTCCCGCGAACGCGGGAACCCAATGGACGCTTACTGCGCCTGGGCCACCTTGGCCTTGCTGTCCGCCGGCGGCGTCCAGACCACGTCCTTGATGCTCAGCGCCTTGGGAATCAGCTTCAGCTGGGTGAAGGCGTCGGCGATCTTCTGCTGCTTGGCCACCACCTCGGGGGTGATGAACTGCGCGCCGTAGCCCTGGCGCTTGACCGCGGTGAGGGTGATGTCGGCGGGCAGGCCGAGCAGCGGGGCCACCTGTTCGGTGACCTGCTCGGGGTTCTTCTGCGACCACTCGCCCACCGAGCGCACTTCTTCCACCAGGGTGGTCAGCACCTGCGGGTGCTCCTTGGCGTAGGTGCGGGTGGCCAGGTAGAACTGGTGGTTGTCGGCCAGGCCGCGGGCGTCGACCAGGGTGCGGGCGTGCAGCTGCTTCTCGGCGGCGGCCTGGTACGGGTCCCAGATCACCCAGGCGTCGACGGCGCCGCGCTCGAAGGCGGCGCGGGCGTCGGCCGGCGGCAGGTACACCGGCTGGATGTCGCTGTACTTCAGGCCGTTCTCCTCCAGGGCGCGCACCAGCAGGTAGTGCACGTTGGAGCCCTTGTTCAGGGCGACCTTCCTGCCCTTGAGCTCGGCCACGGATTTGATCGGCGAGTCCTTGGGCAGCAGGATGGCCTCGCTGGTGGGCGCCGGCGGCTCGCTGGCGACGTAGACCAGGTCGGCGCCGGCGGCCTGGGCGAACACCGGCGGCGTCTCGCCGGTGACGCCGAAGTCGATGCTGCCGACGTTCAGCCCTTCCAGCAGCTGCGGGCCGCCGGGGAATTCCGTCCACTGCACCTTGACGCCCTGCTCGGCCAGGCGCTTCTCCAGCGTGCCGCGGGCCTTGAGCAGCACCAGGGTGCCGTACTTCTGGTAGCCGATACGCAGGGTACCGGGTCGTTCTTCGGCTTGGGCGCCGTGGGCCAG
>Ga0182743_1004046_pt1 | contig 11311 bp, 10 predicted proteins | sample eDN3rd30CKraftOP_FD_128522 | JGI IMG/M metagenome (GOLD analysis project Ga0182743, IMG submission 128522) | Enriched Organic Plus compost microbial communities from Emeryville, California, USA - eDNA 3rd pass 30_C Kraft OP (version 2) (version 2) ... | reverse complement strand
CTCTGCCAGGGAATGCCGTCGCCCAGCGGGGGCTTCTCATCCGGGCCCGACTTCTGGGTGGCGTCGTTGCGCGACTCGGCATCGGCAATGGCGGCCCCGAGCTCGGGCGTGAGGATGGCCTCGACCGGGGCCATGTCGCCGGAAAGGCGGCCGTAGCAGAAGATGTCGCCAACCTGAGCGCCGGTGAGGGAGACGGCGTGGGCGGGCAGGGTCGCAGCGGCGAGAGCCGCCAGGGCAAGGAGCGTGCGGCGCATCAGAACTGCCACTCGCGGGCCTTGCCCACGATGAAATCGCGGAAGACGCCGACGCGCTTGGAGTTCTTGAGCGCGGGCGGGTAGACGAAATAGGTCTCGTAGGCGGGCAGCTCGATGCCCGGCAGCACCATCTGGAGCTGATCTTCGCCCTCGACCACGTAGTCGGGCAGCATGGCGATGCCGATGCCGGCGCGGGCGGCCTGCATCATGCCGTAAATGGCATTGACCTTGACCGCGGCGCGGCGCGGGCTCGAATCCGGGCGGCCCATGCGCTCGAGATAGTTGATGTCGCCCAGGTAGGAGGGCACCGGCTCGCCGAACGAAATGATGCGGTGATTATCGATGTCGGCCACGTCCGTGGGTTCGCCATGTTCGGCGATGTAGGACTTGGAGGCATAGAAGTGGTTGTGCACCGAGAAGAGCTTGCGCTGGATCATCTCGGACTGGTTGGGACGATGCAGGCGAATGGCCACGTCGGCCTCGCGCATGGCGAGGTCGAGCTCGGCGTCGTTGAGCTTTATCTCGATCTGGATGCCCGGATAGAGCAGCAGGAACTCGTGGATGCGCGAGGACAGCCAGGTGGAGCCAAAGCCCACCGTGGTGGTGACCAGGAGCGGGCCGGTGGGCACGTCCTGGCTCTCGCTCATCTGGGTTTCGACCTGCTGGAGCTCCCAGTGCATGCGATGGGCGGTGCGGAAGAGCTGCTCGCCGACCTCGGTGAGCACCAGCCCGCGCGCATGGCGGATGAAGAGCTTGAGGCCCAGGTCGTCCTCGAGCGCCGAAATCTGGCGGGATACGGCCGACTGGCTCATACCCAGCTTTTCAGCGGCATGGGTAAAGCTCCCCGACTCGGCGGCCGTGTGGAAGATGCGGAGCTTATCCCAATCGAGCATGTGTTCCCCGTGTTACTCGGCAGCTTCTGCGAGTTCGTTGGCGGCAAGGAAGCGCTCGGCCTCGAGCGCGGCCATGCAGCCCATGCCGGCGGCGGTGACCGCCTGGCGGAAGATGTCATCGGTGACGTCACCGGCAGCGAAGACGCCCGGAACGTTGGTGGCGGTGCTGTCGGGCGCCGTCCAGAGATAACCACCGGGCTTCATGTCGAGCTTGCCATTGAAGATGGACGTTGCCGGAGCATGACCAATCGCGACGAACACGCCATCGGTTTCGAGCGTGGTGGTTTCGCCGGTATGAACATTGCGGATGGTGGCCGCCTGCACGCTGGGCGGCATCGCGGCGCCCGAGATGTCGACGAGCTCGCTGTTCCAGACCACTTCGATCTTGGGGTGCTTGAACAGGCGATCCTGCAGGATCTTTTCAGCACGGAACTCGTCGCGACGATGCACGACGGTGACCTTGGAGGCGAAATTGGTGAGGAACAGGGCTTCTTCGACCGCCGTATTGCCGCCGCCGACCACCACGACCTTGCGGTCGCGATAGAAGAAACCGTCACAGGTGGCGCAGGCGGAAACCCCGAACCCCTGGAACTTCTGCTCGGCAGGCAGGCCCAGCCACTTGGCCTGGGCGCCGGTGGCGATGATGAGCGAGTCGCACGTGTAGCGCGTGCCGCTGTCGCCCACGAGCGTGAAGGGGCGGTGATCAAGATCAACCGAGACGATGACGTCCGACACGAAGCGCGTGCCCACGTGTTCAGCTTGCGCCTTCATCTGTTCCATGAGCCAGGGGCCCTGGATGACGTCGGCAAACCCGGGGTAATTCTCGACATCAGCGGTGATGGTGAGCTGACCGCCCGGCTGCAGGCCGGAGATGATCACGGGCTCCAGCATGGCACGTGCCGCATAGATGGCGGCGGTGTACCCGGCCGGACCCGACCCGATGATGATGACTTTCGCGTGCATCGCGAACGCACTCCAGAATGAAAGCGGCCCTCTCGCTGCTAAGTTAAGAGGGCCGCATAGGATGTTTCAAGGTCAATGCTGCCGCACCAGGCGAGCCAAGTGGAATGACTCACCGAAAAGCCACAGCTTTTGGGAACGCGAAGCTCCCGCACGCCGTCAGGCGAAGCGGATTTCGAGGATTTCGTAGCTGCGCGAACCACCTGGGGCGGTGACTTCGAACGAATCGCCGGCCTCCTTGCCCATCATCGCGCGTGCGATGGGAGACGAAACGGAAATGCGCCCGGCACTGGCATCGGCCTCGGCATCGCCTACGATCTGGTAGGTGCGCTCTTCTTCGCTGTCCTCGTCCACGATCTTGACCGTGGCGCCGAACTTGATCGTGGAACCGGAAAGCTTGCTCACGTCGATGACGTCGGCGAGCGCCAGCATGGCCTCCAGTTCCTGGATGCGGCCTTCGTTCAGGCTCTGCTGTTCCTTGGCGGCGTGATATTCGGCATTTTCCGAAAGGTCGCCATGGGCGCGCGCCTCGGAAATGGCATCAATGATACGTCGACGATCTTCGGCAGTGCGGCGACGATATTCTTCCGTCAGCGCGGCATGACCGTTGATGGTCAGCGGGATCTTGTCCATTTCATACCTCCGTCCTGGACCGGGGCGCGTTCGCCCCTCGTCCGCGGGTCAAAAAAGTAAACTGCCCGCGCACAACATACGCGGGCATTGGTGTTCCCCTGCCAAATCGCTCGGCGTATCAATCGCGGTAACGTTGGGGGAATTGGCGTCAAGGTGCCTGTAGAGCGACCACTGGTCAAGCCGAAGATTTTCGCCCTGTGGATTGCGTGGCGCCCGCAAGAAGAGATGGGCGCGAGCTTGCCGGGATCAAGGTGACCGGGGCCGACAAGGGCTCATCAAAGCTGAAAAGGCGCAGCTTGCGGCTGCGCCTTCCCCAAAACCTTGTCTCACCCTTGGATCAGGGAGCCGGGCTCAGGTTGTCGGCAGCGGACTTGCCCGTCCGCTTGTCCTTGACGATTTCGTAGTTGACCTTCTGGCCTTCATCCAAGCCGTTGAGGCCGGACCGCTGAACAGCGGAAATGTGAACGAAAACGTCGGCCCCACCTTCATCGGGCTGGATGAAACCATAACCCTTTTGTCCATTAAACCATTTTACAGTGCCGGTAGCCATGTAGAGTCCCTTGCGTCTCTGCGTCGGTCGAGACCCCCATGATCCCGACCTGAGCTATCGAATTATCGGATAGTGACGTCAGCAGGCGCGAGCAAATCGCGAGGCCAGTTCGGTCGGCCGCAATATTCGATTGCGGTTTTCTAGCGTGAAATAATCAAAGTATCAATATGTGTTTACCAAATGACGAAACGCCCGGGGCGGCGCCATGCCAGCCCGGTTGTACACATATTGCATAAATTATTCGCGCGACCAGTCCGGCCAATTGCGCTATCGGCGGGGAGCCTGCCCGGGAGAGCCCCGAATGCCTTCGGACAGCGACCGATATCTAGTTAGTTTACCGGTTGCGTAGAGGCCTTTGCAACTAAAAGTGTCGGTCAGTTTGACGCAGATCAATGATGTCTTGCGCGCATGGCATTGCGGGGGAAAGCGGGCCGGGGCATGGTGCGCGGGTTCGTTTTCCAGCCGCCAAAGAGCCTTCATGACCACGATCCGATATGATTTTCGCAGCGACACGGTGACCCGTCCGAGCGCGCCGATGCGCGAGGCCATGAATGGCGCCGAAGTGGGCGACGACGTTTTCGGGGACGATCCGACGGTCAACCGGCTGGAAGGCCGGGCGGCCGAGATGCTGGGCAAGGATGCGGCGCTCTTCGTGCCATCGGGCACGCAATCGAACCTGGCTGCGCTGATGGCCCACTGCGAGCGCGGCGACGAATATATCGCCGGGCAGGAGGCGCATTGCTATTCGCACGAGGCGGGCGGGGCGGCCGTGCTCGGCTCGATCCAGCCCCAGCCGCTGGCGCACCAGCCGGACGGAACACTGGCGCTCGCCGATATCGAGGCGGCCATCAAGCCGGACGACATGCACTATGCGCGTACCCGCCTGCTGGCGCTGGAGAACACGCTGGGCGGGCGGGTGATCCCCCTCGACTATGTCAAGGCGGCCACGGACCTGGCACGACGCCATGGTCTGGCCACGCATCTCGACGGCGCGCGGGTTTTCAACGCCAAGGTGGCCCTGGGCGTACCGGTAAGCGAGATCGCCGCTCCGTTCGACACGGTATCGGTGTGTCTTTCCAAGGGGTTGGGAGCGCCGGTGGGCTCGGTTCTGGTGGGCAAGGCCGAGGTGATCGCCAAGGCACGGCGCCTGCGAAAGATGCTGGGCGGCGGCATGCGCCAGGCCGGCATCCTGGCGGCTGCCGGGCTCTATGCGCTCGAGAACAACGTGGCGCGCCTGGCGGAGGACCACGCCAACGCCAAGGTGCTCGCCGAGGGGCTGTCGCGCTTCCAGGCGCTGCATCTGGCGCCGGTGGAAACCAACATGGTGTGGGTGGACGTGGACCCCGAAATCGCCAGCGAGCTCAATGCCTACCTGGCGGCCAACGGGGTGGGGATCACCCATGGCTATGCCGGCCGGCGGCAGCGCTGGGTGACGCACCTGGACGTGGGGGCGGAGGCGGTGGAAGGCGCGCTGGCGGTAGTCGGCAGGTTCTTCGACTAAGGCCTCTCGCGCTTTGACGAAATGTTATGACCCTGGGGCTTAGGCTGCGGGGATCATCGTCTCGTCTGACTTGAGTGTGGTCCTTGCCGTCCGAACTTGCGCCCCGCAGAAGGAAAGCGCCAGCCAACGGTTGGCAACTCATAGCGCAGGGGCAGATCGATCGCGCTTTCCGGCAGGGCAAGCGCAACTTCGCCGCCGCCCAGGCCGCGGGAGAAGTGACCGGAATGGCCACGGGCCTGATGCAGGTCGCCTGGTGCTGCGCCCTGCTCGGGCACCCCGAACAGGGACTGGAATGCGCGCTGGCAGCCAAGCGGCTGTGGCGGCGTGCCGGCAATGAAGCGGGCGTCGCATCCACCGCCGCCATCGAGGCCTTCCTGCTGTTCGAGCTGGGCCTGAGCGACGAGGGTTCGGAAGCGGCCGAGCAGGCCGTCACGATCGCGGCGCGGCTGGCGGATTTTTCGGTACTGGCGTTCGCCTCGTGCATGCGGGCAATCGCCCTGGCGCTTTGCGGCCATGCGGAACTGAGTATTCCGGTGATCCGGGAGAGTATTCGCATCGCCGAGCAGAACGGGGACAAGGCCTCGCTCTGCTTTTACCAGCTCAACATGGGCTTCTGCCTCGGCCGGCTTGCTGCCGGGGAAGAGGCCGCGGGGAAGGACGGGCACGCTCGGGACCTGCTTGGGCAGGCCATCGAAGTGAGCGAGGACGCCATTGCCTCGGCAACCGAGAGCGGCAACAACTGGTGCCTGCGCGTGGCCTTGGGCAATGTCGCCGAGATGTATGCGCATTGCGGGGACCTGGAGCGCGCGCAGAAGCGCCTGGAGACCTGGCAGGAGGTTCCGGGGCGGCCAGGCGTGAGCCTCAAGATCCACTATCTCTACACGCACAGCATGGTGCTCATGCAACTCGGGCAGTTGCCCGACGCTGCCAAGGCAGCGAGCGAAGCCCTGCGGCTCGCCAACCGGAGCGGGCAGACGGACCATCAGCTCAATGCCGCCGGCAAGCTTGCCGAAGTCCACGAGGCGATGAAGGACTTTCGCTCGGCGCTGGCGATGCACAAGCGCTTCCACAAGCTCTACGTCAAGCAGGCCGGGGAGACGACGCAGCGGCGCGCCAAGGTCGCCGAAATCCGGCTGGAAACCGACCGGTTGCGGGCACGTGCGGACGAACTGGCCAACCAGGCGATGCGCGACGGGCTGACGGGGATCGCCAACCGGCGGGCGTTCGATGCGGAACTGGCGCAGCTCGAGGGGCAGGTGTTCGCGGTGGCGATGCTCGACCTCGATCACTTCAAGGCCATCAACGATCGCTTTTCGCACATGGTCGGTGATGAGGTGCTGCGGCGGCTGGCGCGTGGCCTGACCGCCCACAGCGGAGCCTGGGCCGCCCGGCTGGGTGGGGAAGAGTTCGTGCTGCTGCTCACCGGGGAGGAGGCAGTGCGCGGCGCCGAACGGCTTTGCGAAAAGGTGCGCGCGGGCGTCGAGGGTCTGCAGTGGACCGAACTGGCGCCGGACCTCAAGGTTACCGTCAGCATTGGATTGGCCATCGGCGAGGGCGGGAAGGCAGCGGCGGACCTGATGGCGGTGGCGGACCGGCGGCTCTATGCCGCCAAGGCGGCCGGACGCAACCGGGTGGTTGCCGATGACGAAGCTGCCGTGATGGAACTGCCGCGATCGGCCAGGAGCAGACGCGGGGCATAGGGGCGATCTTTCGACCGCCCCTTCAACGCCTTAGCGATTCAACTTCCAGAACTCATGGAGCGCCGCGATATTGCTGTCGGTCATGAGCGGCATGGCTTCGGCCAGCATGGCGTCGGGCCAATCCCACCAGGCCATTTCGAGGAGGAGGGCGATGTCCTCGTCCGGGAAACGCTTGCGAATGGGCTTGGCCGGGTTGCCGCCGACGATGGTGTAGGGCTCCACGTCGCGGGTGACGAGGGCACGCGTGCCGATGACGGCGCCGTGGCCGATCTTGATGCCGGGCATGACGATGGCCTCGGTGCCGATCCAGACATCATTGCCGATGACGGTGTCGCCCGCCGGACGAAAGGCATTGGCGGCGCTGGCGAAGTGGGGCACCTCGTTCATGAAATAGAACGGGAACGAAGAGACCCAGTCGTAGCGATGGCCCTGGTTGCCGGCCATGATGAAAGCGGCCCCGGAGCCGATGGAGCAGAAGGACCCGATGACGAGCCGGTCAACGCCGGGCTCGGTCATCAGGAAGCGGGCACAGTCATCGAAGCCATGGCCGTGGTAGTAGCCGGAATAATAGCTGTACCGGCCGACGAGGATGTTGGGGTTGGTGACCTGACGGTCGAGCGTGATGCCCTTGAAGGGGCTTTCGAAAAAATTGGTCATTGATTGCATCATGAGTAGCGCGAGCCAGGAGGTTTCGCGGATGAAACTGTACGGGGGAGAGACCGGGGGCGGGCAGCCGAAAGCGGCCGGCGCGGGCCGGTCAGTAGGCGTCCGGCGCGGCGGGTGTCAGGCGCGGGCGGACGCGATGGAGGTGGTACAGTGTGCCGACTTCATGGTGCCGCGTGTTTAGGCGGCGGGGGTAGGGAAGTCAAATTTGGGGAGGAAGAAATCCCAATATCGACATGGTGACGTATTTGGCACCATGCTAGAATGGAAACCATTGAGTACCTAGATCTGCGCGGCAGGAGCCCGTTTGGCGAATGGTTCGCCAAACTTGAGGCAAAGGCCGCCGCCAAGGTGGTGTCGGCTTTGGCGAGACTGGTCGAAGGCAACGTCTCCAACGTCAAGTCGGTCGGTGGCGGAGTCGCGGAGGTCCGCATCGACTATGGTCCGGGCTACCGGATTTACTTCGGCCGGGAAGGCGACAAGATAGTCGTCCTGCTGGGCGGGGGGACGAAACAGCGCCAGAGGCGGGACATCGAAAACGCCCGGAGCCGATGGCACGACTACAGGCAGAAAAGGACAGGTCGAACATGCCATTGACGCGCGACTTCAAGGACACGGTCGCAAAGCGAGCTCAGACCGACGTTGCCTTCCGGTCGGCGATGCTCTCGGAGGCGGTCGACCTGCTACTGGGTGCTGAAACCGCCGCTGCCAAAAAAATGCTGCGGGACTACATCAATGCGACGATCGGTTTTGAGGAACTGGCCAGGCTAACGGGGCTGCCGACGAAAAGTATCATGCGCATGGTCGGCAAGGCCGGAAATCCGCGTGCGGAGAACCTCTTCGCAGTGCTGAGCGCTTTGCAGCAGGCAACTGGAGTCCAGCTGGAGGTAAAGGCGGCGGCCTAGAATGGACCGCCGCCTCTGTAACTTACGCCACGAAGTAATCCTGGAGCGGGCGGACCTGGAGGTTGCCTTCGCGGTAGGCGATGATGCCTTCCACCGCGGCGATCGCGCCCGGGATGGTGGTGTAATAGGGGATCTTCGAGAGCAGGGCCGTGCGGCGGATGTCGCGGCTGTCGGAGACCGACTTGGCGCCATCGGTGGTGTTGATCACCAGCTGCACGCCGCCGTTCTTCATCGAATCGACGATGTGCGGACGCCCTTCGAGCACCTTGTTGATCTTTTCGGCGGCGATGCCGTTTTCGACCAGGTAGCGCTGGGTGCCGCCGGTGGCCAGGATCTTGAAGCCGGCGGCCTCGAGGTGGCGCATCGGCTCGATCATGGCTTCCTTGTCCTCGTCACGGACCGAGACGAACACCGTGCCTTCCTTGGGAACCTTGGAGCCGGAGCCGAGCTGGCTCTTGGCGAAGGCGATGGCGTAGTCGGTGTCCAGGCCAATGACTTCGCCGGTCGACTTCATCTCGGGGCCGAGGACCGTGTCGACGCCCGGGAAGCGGTTGAAGGGGAAGACGGCTTCCTTGATGGCGACGTGATCGAGCTTCTTCTCCTTGAGGGCGAAGCTTTCGAGGGTCTCGCCGGCCATGACGCGGGCGGCGATCTTGGCGATGGGCTCGCCGATAACCTTGGCCACGAACGGCACGGTACGCGAAGCGCGCGGGTTCACCTCGAGGATGTAGATGGTGCCGTCCTTGAGGGCATACTGAACGTTCATCAGGCCGCCGACCTTGAGGGCGAGAGCCATCTCGCGGGTCTGGCGCTTGAGTTCGGCGAGCACTTCATCGGAGAGGTGCTGGGGCGGGAGCGAGCAGGCGCTGTCACCGGAGTGGATGCCGGCTTCCTCGATGTGCTCCATGATGCCGCAGACGAAGACGTCCTTGCCGTCCGAAAGGCAATCCACGTCGATTTCGGTGGCGCCCGAGAGGTAGCCGTCGAACAGCAGCGGGTTGTCCGAGAGAACCGAGTTGATCTGGCCGGTCTTGTCGTTCGGGTACTTGGCGCGGATATCGGGCGGCACGAGGCTGGTCAGGGTGTCCTGCACATAGGCCTCGAACTCGTTGGCATTATGGGCGATGGCCATGGCGCGGCCGCCCAGCACGTAGGACGGGCGGATGACCAGCGGATAGCCCAGGCGCTCGGCGACGATGCGGGCCTGTTCGAGGCTATAGGCGATGCCGTTCTTGGGCTGGGTCAGCTCGAGCTGGCGCAGGAGCTTGGAGAAAAGGTCGCGATCTTCCGCCAGGTCGATCGAGGAGGGCTGGGTGCCCAGGATACGGACACCGGCCTTTTCGACGGCCTCGGCGAGGTTGAGCGGGGTCTGGCCACCGAACTGGACGATGACCCCGTGCAGGGTGCCGTTGGTCTTCTCGCGCTCGAGGATTTCGATGACGTCTTCTTCGGTCAGCGGCTCGAAGTAGAGGCGGTCCGAAGTGTCATAGTCGGTCGAGACCGTCTCGGGGTTGCAGTTGACCATGATGGTTTCATAGCCAGCGTCCGAGAGGGCGAAGGCGGCATGGCAACAGCAATAGTCGAACTCGATGCCCTGCCCGATACGGTTGGGGCCGCCGCCGAGGATGACGACCTTCTTGCGGTCGGACGGGCGCGACTCGTCGGAGACTTCGCCGGCGAACGGGGTCTCGTAGGTCGAGTACATGTAGGCGGTCGGCGAAGCAAATTCGGCGGCCGAGGTGTCGATGCGTTTGTAGGAGGGCAGGACCTTGAGGCTGTGGCGCAGGGCGCGCACATCCTTGGCTTCCTTGCCGGCGAGTTCGGCGAGGCGCTTGTCGGAGAAGCCCATGGCCTTAAGGCTGCGCAGGATCGCGGCGTCCTCGGGCAGGCCGAACTGGCGCACCTTGGCTTCCATGTCGATGATGCCGCGCATCTGCTCGAGGAACCACATGTCGATGCGGCAGGCCTCGTGGATGTCTTCGTTGGAGACACCCAGGCGCATGGCTTCGGCGACACGCAGCAGACGCTCGGGCGTCGGGGTGCCGAGGGCGGCGCGGATGGCGTTCTTGTCGTCGCCTTCGCCCAGGCCCGGGATGCCGATTTCGTTGAGGCCCGTGAGGCCGGTCTCGAGCGAACGCAGGGCCTTCTGGAGCGATTCCTGGAAGGTGCGGCCGATGGCCATGGCTTCGCCAACCGACTTCATCGAGGTGGTGAGGCGATTATCCGAGCCCGGGAACTTCTCGAAGGCGAAGCGGGGGATCTTGGTGACGACGTAGTCGATGGTCGGCTCGAACGAGGCCGGGGTGGCGCCGCCGGTGATGTCGTTCTCGAGCTCGTCCAGCGTATAGCCGACGGCGAGGCGCGCGGCGACCTTGGCGATCGGGAAACCGGTGGCCTTGGAGGCAAGGGCCGAGGAGCGCGACACGCGCGGGTTCATCTCGATGACGATCATGCGGCCATCAGCCGGGTTGATCGCGAACTGGACGTTGGAGCCGCCCGTCTCGACACCGATCTCGCGCAGCACCGCCAGGGAGGCGTCGCGCATGATCTGGTATTCCTTGTCGGTGAGGGTCAGAGCCGGTGCAACGGTGATCGAGTCGCCGGTATGGACGCCCATCGGATCGAGGTTCTCGATCGAGCAGACGATAATGCAGTTGTCCTTCTTATCGCGGACAACTTCCATCTCGTATTCCTTCCAACCGAGGACGGATTCCTCGATCAGGACTTCATCGGTCGGGGAGGCATCGATGCCGCTCTCGACGATGGTGAGGTATTCTTCCTTGTTGTAGGCGATGCCGCCGCCGGTGCCGCCCAGCGTAAAGGACGGGCGGATGATGGCGGGCAGGCCGATGACCTCGAGGGCCTGGAGCGCCTCGATCATGTTGTGGGCGAGCATGGAGCGCGGGGTGGAAAGCCCGATCTTCTTCATGGCGTCGCGGAAGAGCTCGCGGTCCTCGGCCTTGTCGATGGCCTCGGCGGTGGCGCCGATCATCTCGACGTTGAACTTGTCGAGCACGCCCATCTTCTTGAGGGAAAGGGCGCAGTTGAGAGCCGTCTGGCCGCCCATGGTGGGCAGAAGCGCGTCGGGGCGTTCCTTCTCGATGATCTTGGCGACGACCTCGGGAGTGATGGGCTCCATATAGGTGGCGTCGGCCAGATCCGGGTCCGTCATGATGGTGGCCGGATTGGAGTTGACCAGGATGATGCGGTAGCCCTCTTCCTTGAGGGCCTTGCAGGCCTGGGTGCCCGAGT
>Ga0182743_1004037_pt1 | contig 11332 bp, 10 predicted proteins | sample eDN3rd30CKraftOP_FD_128522 | JGI IMG/M metagenome (GOLD analysis project Ga0182743, IMG submission 128522) | Enriched Organic Plus compost microbial communities from Emeryville, California, USA - eDNA 3rd pass 30_C Kraft OP (version 2) (version 2) ... | reverse complement strand
GACGGCGGTCTTGCCGGTCTGGCGGTCGCCGATGATGAGCTCGCGCTGGCCACGGCCGATCGGGATCAGCGCGTCGATGGCCTTGAGACCCGTGGACATCGGCTCATGCACCGACTTGCGGGGAATGATGCCCGGGGCCTTCACGTCGACGCGGCGGCGCTCGGTCGCCTGGATCGGGCCCTTGCCGTCGATCGGATTGCCCAGCGCGTCGACCACGCGGCCGAGCAGGCCGGGGCCAACCGGCACTTCCACGATAGCGCCCGTACGCTTTACCGTGTCGCCTTCCTTGATGTCGCGGTCGTTACCGAAAATCACGACGCCGACATTGTCGACCTCGAGGTTCAGGGCCATTCCGCGGATGCCACCGGGGAACTCCACCATCTCACCGGCCTGGACATTGTCCAGGCCGTAGACGCGGGCGATACCGTCACCGACCGAAAGCACCTGGCCGACTTCGGAAACTTCGGCTTCCTTGCCGAAATTCTTGATCTGGTCCTTTAGAATTGCGGAAATTTCCGCAGCGCGGATGTCCATCAGCCGACCTCTTTCAGTGCAAGCTTGAGCGAATTGAGTTTAGTCTTGAGCGATGTGTCGATCTGGCGCGAGCCGACCTTGACGATCAAGCCACCGAGAAGGGACGGATCGACCGTGACCTTCACCGCGACATCCTTGCCCAAGACCGATTTCAGCGTGGACTGGAGCTGGCGCTCCTGTTCCATCGTGAGCGCGTGGGCGGCCGTGACGTCAGCAGCCATTTCGCCGCGCGCCTCCGCGGCGATCTCGCGAAAAGCACGGATCATCTGCGGCACAGCGAAAAGTCGCCTATTGCGCGCCACGACACGCAGGAAATTGCCGACCAGGCCGCTGATCCGCGCCCTGTCGAGCACCGCGCCGAGCGCCTTGAGCTGCTCGTCGGCGGAAAAAACGGGGCTCTTGATCAGGCGCTGAAGATCCTCGCTGCCCCGGAGTAGGTCTTCGAAGCGAGCGAGGTCTCCCTCCACGAGGGCCACGGCGCCCGCCTCTTGCGCCAATTCGAACAGCGAGCGTGCATAACGCCCTGCTACCCCGGAGATCATCGAGCCAGATTGTGCCACAGGATCAGGTCTCTTCTCACAGCTTTTGGTCTAGGATTTCCCAAAGCCTGCGACTCGGGGCTAAATCTTTGACCTTGTTGATAATTCAACGCGGGGGTGAAGAGCGCAGCCGTCCCCCCGGCCGAAAGCCGCTTGCCGTCTAGCACAGGCTTACCGGACTCGCAACACGCGGAAGGCCAAGGATTTGCGCCTCTTTTGTCGCACGTGTACCGGCGGGCTTTGCAGGAAGCGCGGGCCAATCAGCGCTTTCTCAGGAAACATAACCCCAAAGGAAGAGAAACGGCAGGGCGGCCATGAATAGGGCGCCGACCAGCATCGGCAGCTTGGCAGTAGCGCTGCCTTTGTCGAAAAGGATGGAGAAAACCTGACCCAATGCTGCAAGCGCCCATCCAAGACACAGCGCCGCATAGGTAAAGGGCTGGGCAAACAATATGGCGGAGAGCCCGATCCCCGCGTAAAAGCCTCCAAGGAGGGAACGGGAGCCTCCTCGGGAGGAAGGAGCGGTCCCGAGCACCTGCGGGACGAGCAGGTGCAGGATACCGAAAAACATTGTGAGCGCGGCACCGATCCACGCCAGCCACTCACCGGGACTGTACGGCCAAGGAAACGTGAAATTCATATGCACCACTCCTATCCGGCATCCGCCGGGCGAGTGGTATAGCCGATTCGAAGGTCGTCTTGCACTTGACGGCGATTACAGGAAACTCTGCGGATCAATATCGACCTGCACGCGGACGGATCCGCGCGGCCTCTCCCCTGCTTCCAACAGGCGCCGAAGATAGGCCTGGATATCGGCGCGGCGCGTGCCGTGCACCAAGAGGCGGAAGCGATGGCGGCCGGCAACCAGTGCGAGGGGGGCCTCTGCCGGCCCGAGGATCTCGATCTCGTTTGCCGGCGGCGCGGCGCGGCGCAGCGCCCGGGCATGCCCTTCCGCTTCCTGCCTTGTGGCCGCGCTGACGATGATGGAGGCAAGGCGGCCGAAAGGGGGAAGCCCTGCGCGCTCGCGCTCTACGATCTCCCGCTCGTAGAATGTTTCGGCATCACCGGAAATCAGCGCCTGCATCACTGGATGCTGCGGCTGATATGTCTGCAGGAGTCCGGTGCTCTTCTTGCCGGAGCGTCCGGCCCGGCCGGTCACCTGCGAAAGGAGCTGGAACGTGCGCTCGGCCGCCCGAGGATCGCCATTGGCAAGGCCGAGATCGGCATCGACCACACCGACCAGCGTCATGGACGGAAAATTGTGGCCTTTGGCCACGAGCTGCGTGCCGACGACGATGTCCGCCTCGCCAGCCGCGATCGCCTCAAGCTCCAGTCTGAGCCGCTTCACGCCGCCAAGCAAATCCGAGGAGAGCACGATCGTGCGCGCCTCGGGAAAATGCCGGTCGACCTCCTCGGCGATGCGCTCCACGCCGGGGCCACAGGGCACGAGGTGGTCGAGCGTGCCACATTCCGGGCAGGCTTCCGGCGAGGGCTCGTTATGGCCGCAGTGATGGCACACCAACTGCCGGCGGAAGCGGTGTTCGACAAGCCAGCTCGAGCAATTGTGACATTGAAACCTGTGGCCGCAAACACGGCAGAGCGTCAAAGGCGCATAGCCGCGGCGGTTGAGAAAAAGAAGCGCCTGCTCCCGCCGCTCGATCGTGCGGCCGATCGCTTCGATCAGCACGGGCGACAGGAAACCGCCCCGTTCGGGAGGGGAGCGGCGCATGTCGATCGCCCGCAATTCGGGCAGGGCGGCGTCCGCGAAGCGGGCAGAAAGCACAATGCGCTCGTAGCGGCCCTGGTCTGCATTGACACGGCTCTCGAGCGAGGGGGTCGCGGAGGCGAGCACGACCGGAAAATTGCCGAGCCGCCCGCGCACGACGCTCATGTCGCGCGCGTTGTAGAACACCCGGTCTTCCTGCTTGTAGGCCGGGTCATGCTCCTCATCGACCACGATAAGCCCGAGTTCGCGGAAGGGGAGGAAGAGCGCGGAGCGTGCGCCCGCCACGACTCGCACCTGTCCCTCGGCGACCTGTCGCCAGACCCGCTCGCGCTTTCGCGGCGCGAGGTCCGAATGCCACTCCGCCGGCTTCGCGCCGAAGCGGTCGTGGAAGCGGTCGAGGAACGCCTGCGTGAGCGCGATTTCTGGTAGCAGGATGAGCACCTGCTTGCCCCTGTCGAGCGCGGCGGCGACTGCTTCGAAATAGACCTCCGTCTTGCCGGAGCCTGTCACGCCGTCGAGAAGAGCGACGCTGAAGTGATCCGCGCCGGCTTTCTCGCGCAGGCGCCCGGCTGCGAAACGCTGATCCGGTGTAAGGTCGGACCGGCCGAATTCGGTGTCCGGCACGGGAACGACCGGCTGAGGAGGAAGTTCGACACGCTCGAAAACTCCTTGTGCGACCAGCCCGTCTATCACGGTGCTCGAAACGCCAGCCGCGTGGGCGAGGCCGGATCGGGTCCAGGCCTGCCCGTCGGCTGCGTAGTGCAGCACGCGTTCGCGCGCCGTCGTCATACGGTCGGGACGGTTGGCGGTAAGCCTCAATCCTTCGACAGGTGGTTCGGGATCGAAGGCCGCAGGTGCCCGCAGAGCCATCCGCGCGACCAGGCCCGGCGGGGAAAGCGTATAAGAGGCCACCCACTCGATGAAACGGCGCATTTCGAGTGACAGGGGCGGGCACTCGAATACCTGCGAAATCTCCCTTAGCTTCTTTGCCTCGACAGGCTCCCCGTCGCCGTCCCATGCTACGCCTGCCACTTCCCTGGGCCCGAGCGGAACACGCAGGATCGAGCCCGGCTCCACGCACATCCCTTCCGGCACGGCATAGGAGTAAGGCCGATCCGCCGGCATGGGCACCATGACGGGAATCACACGTTTCATGGTCGAATCTTCTCTCATTGATCGTGACCTTGCCCGTTTCTTGGATTAGAGCAAGGCCGAGCATAGATTGGGGTGGTGAATGGCCGCCATGCCCCCCGCAAAGGAGAAAGCCATGAAGTTTTTCGTCGACACCGCCGATGTGAACGAAATCCGCGAACTGAGCGAAACAGGGCTTTTGGACGGAGTGACGACGAACCCTTCGCTCATCATGAAATCGGGCCGGCCGATCCTTGAGGTCACCAAGGAGATTTGCGAGATCGTCGACGGACCCGTCTCTGCCGAGGTGACGGCAGTCGAGTTCAAGGAGATGATGCGCGAGGCCGATATCCTCTCGAAGATTGCCGACAATATCGCCATCAAGGTTCCCCTCACCATGGATGGGCTGAAGGCCTGCAAAGCTCTGACCGAGAGCGGCCGCATGGTCAATGTCACGCTCTGTTTCTCCGCGAATCAGGCGCTGCTTGCCGCCAAGGCCGGGGCCACCTTCATCTCGCCCTTCATCGGGCGCCTGGACGACATGGGCATCGACGGAATGGAATTGATCGCGGAAATCCGCACGATCTACGACAATTACGGTTACGATACCGAAATTCTGGCGGCGTCCATCCGTTCGGTCAACCACGTGAAGCAAGCGGCCCTGATCGGCGCTGACGTGGCGACCGTTCCGCCGGCCGTGCTGAAAGCGCTCGTCAAGCACCCGCTGACCGATAAGGGCCTGGAAGCCTTTCTCGCCGACTGGGCAAAAACCGGCCAGAAAATCGGCTGAGGGGAGTCGCGCCTCACCCTCCCCCGGCGGGGAGGGTGCCTAGCCGCCAAACTCCGCGTCGGGATTCTCTGCCAAGACAGTCACCGTGTAGTCCTGGAGCTTTGCGGCGACCTCCGTCGGCTCGCCGCCGTTCAGCATTGCCGGAGGAATCGGTTTGCCGATCGTCATCTCGAAGCTGCGGTCCTTCTTGTTCAAAAGCTCGTGGAACAGCGTCATGTCGCGCAATTCGGTCGAGTATTTGGACAGAAGATAAAAGAGGCCCGAATTGCGGGCCGTCATGTTGACCGGGACGACCGGAACCTCATACCGCCTTGCAAGCGCCACCACGGAGGGTTGCCATGGTCGCTCAGTCAGCTTTTTCTCATGCCAATAGGCTATGCGGCCCGATGGGAAGAGGATAATCGCCTTCTGCTGGGCGAAGGCCTTTGCCGTCATCTCCAGCGTGTCGCGACTCTTCGCGTGTGACTTCTCGTGCTGCCGCCACTCGACCGGAATGACGATGTCGCGAAACCGCGGATTGACCCGGAGCGCATCCCGGTTCGCGAAAACGGCCATATCCGGCCGCAGCTCCCTCATGAGGTCGAAGATTGCAATGCCGTCGGCAATGCCTGTCGGATGCGTCGGCGCCAGGATAAAGGCGCCCTTGGCCGGGATATGCTCTTTTCCCCTGGCCGTCACATTCAGCGAAAGCAGCGCGCTGATGTAAGCCATCGAGTCCCAGCCCGAGAGTTCCGCGATCTCGTCCGCCATCGTGACGGCCTGATGATAGTGGAAATAGCGGTAGATCAGCGGGCGGGCGAGCGGCCACAGCGGGTGCTTCGAAAGATGGGTGGTACGTTCGGCGATCAGTTGGTCGACGATATGGGAGGACGCTTCCGTCGCCAGCGCCGGTCGCTTCAGGATGCGACTTCCGACCACTCCGGCAACCGACATCAGCGTCGTATGAAAGGCCATGGGCGAAGCACTCCGTTGTGGCTGTTTCACCGAAATCTATGACGGCGCAATGACAGGCTTACTCAAGACGCGGCGCTGAACTTGGTTCCTCCCGAAATGGCTTGTGGACCGGATGGCATCATATCACATTACCCCTCACCGCAGATTGAGGCGCACCATGTCCTGCGCAACCGCAAGCCGCAGGAGCTCGGCCAATTCGCGGGCGGCCCGGTTTTCCGCGTCCCGCTCAGCACGCAAGACCGCGAATTCCTGCAGCGAGCGGTCGAACGCGGACATCACCTGCCGGTTGCCCTGGGCCAAGGTCTGCCCCGTGGCCGCATCACTGAGACGATAGCTCCCGGTGAGGATCGCGGTGCCCGCGGTGGGCTCGTTATCACGGGCGATCTGGACTTGCGCCGCAGAGGTGATGGCGCGCGTCACGGTGAGATCGAGCTTGTATCTGGGCGCCGCTGGTTCAGCCCCGCCATTGAGCAGGAAGATGAGCTGGTTGCGCACTTCCTGGGCGTAGCGTGTGTTGACCGGATTGACGGAGACCGACGAAAGATTCGCCACCGTCTGTTGCCCCTGGGAGCCCTCCTGGGTCCCAAGCAGCGGCCGCACGGTACAGCCTGAAGTGGCCATCAGCGTCAGAGCTGTAGCCGCCACTGCAACGGCGCGAATCGTCAATTTCACGAACCTGGCCCTCCGCTCAGGCAACCACATTGACGATTCGCTGCGGAACCACGATCACCTTGCGCGGTACGGCGCCGTTCAGCGCCTTCTGCACGAAATCGAGTTCCAGAACCGCCTTTTCGACCGCAGCTTGATCTGCGTCGCGGCTGATTGTCAAATCCCCCCGCTTCTTGCCGTTTATCTGAACGGGCAGCAGGATCGTGTTGTCCACCACCAGTTCCGGATCGTAATCCGGCCAGCGGCTTGCCGCGACGAGCCCTTCGCCACCGATGCACGCCCAGCATTCCTCGGCCAGATGCGGCATGAAGGGCGCTATCAGGTGGATGAGGATTTCGACCGCCTCGCGTGCGGCCGCGCGGCTCTCTTCGTCGGCCGTTCCGAGCGCAGAGAAGGCTGGCTGCAGGTCGTTCACCAATTGGTGAATCCGGGCGATGGCACGGTTGAAGGCCAGGCGCTCGATGTCTTCACCGACTATCTTCAGCGCCTTGTGGGCCGGCTTCGAGATCGCTGCCGCATCGCCGTCCCGCCCGGCTTTCGGCGCGATCTCCCGCAGCGCCGGCGCAATCTCGGCAACCAGTCGCCAGACGCGCTGGACAAAGCGGTGCGCGCCGGTGGCGCCATCGTCCGTCCACTCCACGTCGCGTTCGGGCGGCGAATCGGAGAGCATGAACCAGCGAGCGGTGTCGGCGCCGAAGGATTCAGTGATGTCTTCGGGACTCACCGTATTCTTCTTCGACTTCGACATTTTTTCGAGCGAGCCGATCGTGGCCGGCTTTCCGGTCGCGATCTCGAACGCCCTGCGCTCCCCGCCTGTGCTTTCGATCCGCACTTCGTTCGGTGCCAGCCAGCGGCCGTCCTCGGCGCGATAGGTCTCGTGCACCACCATGCCCTGGGTGAAAAGGCCCTTGAAAGGCTCTGCTAGGTCGAGGTGTCCCGTATCGCGCATGGCACGCGTGAAGAAGCGCGAGTAGAGCAGATGCAGGATCGCATGCTCGATGCCGCCGATATACTGGTCCACCGGCAACCAGCGATTCACCACGTCCCGCACCACCGGCTCGTTGGCGTGCGGGGAGGTGAACCGTGCGAAATACCAGGACGAATCGACGAAGGTGTCCATCGTGTCCGTCTCGCGGCGCGCATCCCCACCGCATTTCGGGCATTTGACATGGCGCCAGGTGGGATGGCGGTCGAGCGGATTGCCCGGCTTTTCGAAGTCGACGTCATCCGGCAGCTTGACCGGCAAATCCGCCTTGGGAACCGGTACGACACCGCAGGCTTCGCAATGAATCATGGGGATTGGGCAACCCCAATAACGCTGGCGGGACACGCCCCAGTCGCGCAGACGGAAGTTCACCTTGCGCTCTGCCACCGGCTTCCCGTCCAGCAACGTCTTTTCGAGCCGGCTCGCCACTTCCTCGAAGGCCTGCTTGTTGGAGAGACCGTCGAGAAAGCGCGAATTGATCATCACGCCGTCATCGGAATAAGCCTCGTCGGCGATCTGGAAGGCAGAAGCATCGGCATCTTCCGGCATCACCACCGGGATGACCGGCAAGCCGTATTTGTTTGCGAAGTCGAGGTCGCGCTGGTCGCCTGATGGACATCCGAAGATGGCGCCGGTTCCATATTCCATCAGTACGAAATTGGCCACGTAGACCGGCAGAGTCCACTCGGGATCGAAGGGATGCTTGACGCGGATTCCGGTGTCAAAACCCTTCTTCTCGGCTGTCTCCAGGGCTGCGACCGAGGTGCCCATGTGGCGGCATTCCTCGATAAAGGCGACAAGCCCGGGATTGTTTTCCGCGGCTTTCCTGGCCAGCGGATGGTCGGGCGCGATCGCCATGAAGGACGCGCCGAAAATCGTGTCCGGGCGGGTGGTATAGACTTCAAGTTCCCGCTCGCCAGCAGGCGCCGTCTCGGGCACCAGCTCCCAGCGCACGGACAGGCCTTCCGAGCGGCCGATCCAGTTGCGCTGCATCAGGCGCACCTTCTCCGGCCAGTCCTCCAGCCCGTCGATCGCGCTCAGCAGGTCTTCGGCATAGTCGGTGATCTTGAAGAACCATTGCGCCAGCTCGCGGCTCTCCACCAGGGCGCCGGACCGCCATCCCCGACCGTCGATCACCTGCTCGTTGGCAAGCACCGTCTGGTCCACGGGATCCCAGTTCACCTTGGAGGTTTTGCGTGTCACCAGGCCCTTCTCGTAAAAGTCCAGGAAGAGCATCTGCTGGCGGTGGTAATAGTCCACGTCGCAGGTGGCGAATTCCCGGCTCCAGTCGAGCGACAGCCCCATCATCTTGAGCTGCTCGCGCATCGTGGCGATGTTCTGATAGGTCCACTCCTTGGGATGGACCTTGTTCTGCATGGCAGCGTTCTCGGCCGGCATGCCGAAGGCGTCCCAGCCCATCGGATGCAGCACGTTGAAGCCCTTGGCGCGCTTGTAGCGGGCGACCACGTCGCCCATCGTATAGTTGCGCGTGTGGCCGATATGGATGCGCCCCGACGGGTAGGGAAACATCTCGAGCACATAATAGGTCGGGCGCCCGTCATCGTTCTTGGTTTCGAACAGGCGCGCTTCCTCCCAAGCCTTTTGCCAGCGGGGTTCGGATGTGCGCGGATTGTAACGTTCGGTTGCCATGCCGGGTTTTTCACTTAAAAGAACAGATATTTTCCGGCGGACCTTCACCACGGTTTGTGACGAGCGTCAACTCCACGGTCCATGAATCGAGCCGGTCGGGAACGCGTGCCAGAGGATTTCACCCAAAGTCATGAACGATGCCGTACGCAATCTAACCATGGTCAGAGACAGGATTGCCGACGCTGCCCGCGAAGCGGGGCGGAAACCGAAAGACGTGGCACTCGTCGCGGTCTCGAAGACCTTCGGTGCGGACGAGATTCGCCCGGTTGTCGAGGCAGGACAGCGCGTTTTCGGAGAGAACCGCGTACAGGAAGCCCAAGGTAAGTGGCCGGGCTTGAAAGACGCCTATCCCGATATCGAACTCCATCTCATCGGCCCCCTCCAATCGAACAAGGCCAGGGAGGCCGTGGCCCTGTTCGACGTGATCGAGACCGTCGACCGGGAAAAGATCGCTGGCGCGCTTGCCGCGGAGATCGCGAAGCAGGGCCGCCGCCCGCGCCTTTATGTCCAGGTCAATACGGGACTGGAGCCGCAAAAAGCAGGCATCGATCCGCGTGAAGCCGCGGCATTCGTTGCCCGCTGCCGTGAGGTGCATGGGCTCGAAATCGAGGGACTGATGTGCATTCCGCCCGTCGACGAGAATCCCGGACCGCATTTCGGCCTGCTCGAAAAGCTTGCGGGCGAAGCGGGCGTGGAAAAACTATCTATGGGTATGTCCGGCGACTATGAGACGGCCATTGCTTTCGGCGCGACAAGCGTGCGCGTCGGCTCGGCGATCTTCGGCGGCCGCCCATATCCCGGCGCCTGAGCGGGAGGCGAGGACGCTAATCGTCGTTATCGGTGCCATTTCCCTAGCTGTCATCCCGGCCCGGGAGTGATGCCCGGGGCCTATTGGCCGTGAGACACAGAGCGCGGCCCGGTGTTATCTTGCACCTGGTCGGTGCCATCTTTGCGTTAGCGGGGACCGGTCGTTCCCTCGATGATCCCTCCTGCTGTCGGCCGGGGTGACGGTAGAAGGTTCTAGCTGAAAGCTCCTCAAACCAGCTCTACGGCGGCGGCCTTCATCCGCTGCGTCATGGCGGCAAGCGAACCGCCAAGATCGATGGCGCGGCATGCCTGCAGCACCACGGTGGCGTCGAAACCTTGCGTTCGCGCATCCAGCGCGGAATAGGCGACGCAGAAGTCAGTCGCGAGACCGGCGAGCGTCACCTTGGCGATGCCGCGCTCGCGCAGATAGCCGGCGAGCCCGGTTGGTGTCTCATGGTCGTTCTCGAAAAAGGCGGAATAGCTGTCGATCCCGCCGCGGAAGCCCTTGCGGATGATCAGCTCCGCCTTCGTCCATTCCAGGCCGGGATGGAATTCGGCTCCCTGCGTCCCCTGCACGCAATGGTCTGGCCAGAGCGTCTGTTCGCCATAGGGCATTGCGATCGTCTCGAATGGAGCTTTGCCGGAGTGGGAGGAGGCGAAGCTGGAATGGCCGGCCGGATGCCAGTCCTGCGTCAGGATCACGTGGTCGAATTGCTGGATGAGACCGTTGACGATCGGCACGACCTCGTCGCCATTGTCGACGGCGAGCGCGCCACCGGGGCAGAAGTCGTTCTGGATGTCGATGACGATGAGCGCTTCTTTGGCCATGATCGCCTCCCTTTCCTTCAGAGCCGATCAGGGTGCCTTGTCGAGGCCGCCCATACGGCAGATTTCCTCCCATTCCGCATCGCTCACCGGCTGAACGGAAAGCCTGGAATTGTTGACCAGAACCATATCCCTGAGCTTCGGATTGGCTTTGATCTCCTCCAGCGAAACCGGCCGCGGGATGTCCTGCACCGCGCGGATATCCACGCATTCCCAGCGCAGGTCGTCGGTGGTGGAATCGGGATGGGCCGTCGCGATGATCTCGACGATGCCAACCACGCTGGTTTCCTTGACCGAGTGGTAAAAGAATCCGAGATCGCCGATTTTCATCGCCCTCATATTGTTGCGCGCCTGGTAATTGCGCACGCCGTCCCATTCCTGTCCCTTGTCGCCCTTTTTCTTTTGCATCTCCCAGGACCAGGAGGTGGGCTCGGACTTGAACAGCCAGTAAGCCATCACGCGTTCTCCGGTTTGTTGAAAACCCAGTTCCAGGGATGAATTTCGACGGATTCGAAGAGACCGGCAAGCGCATAGGGGTCCGAACGTGCCAGTGCCTCGGCATCGACCAGGCTTGCCGCTTCCACTGCCACCATGCTGCCATTGGGCTTGCCGTCGCCATCGAGGAATGGGCCGGCAAATCGGAGCTTTCCTTCCGCGTTGAGAGTCTCGAGATAGGCGAGATGCTCAGGCCGCGTGTCCATGCGCAGTTGGAGATGACCGGG
>Ga0182743_1004036_pt1 | contig 11334 bp, 14 predicted proteins | sample eDN3rd30CKraftOP_FD_128522 | JGI IMG/M metagenome (GOLD analysis project Ga0182743, IMG submission 128522) | Enriched Organic Plus compost microbial communities from Emeryville, California, USA - eDNA 3rd pass 30_C Kraft OP (version 2) (version 2) ... | reverse complement strand
GTTTTTTTTTATTGACGAACCACGGACATAGGCGGTTGCTGCCTTATGTAGTGGCAAGGTGGCGGCAAGTTTCGTCATCAGCCATCGCTGTATGGCTTTAACCTCCCTGGCCGGCTGAGCAACCTCTCTCCGTCCCCCCGAGCGCTTTTTAATATAGAAAACTTTATACCTTAGTGGAGCCGTGCGAATTACGTGACGGAGTCTTTTCGGCGGAATACCCAAGTCGACTGCCATTTCGTTGATAAAGCTACTCATTGCAGCGTCCCCCTGCGGACCTCTTGGATTGCGCGAAAACGCTTCTTGTCTCGGAGTTTATAATCCGCGATCACATCAATTCTAAGGCGATCAAAGTCGATTCGATTGCCAGCGCCGTGGATCAAATAATCTTCGCTACTTAGCGTCACATAAAAACGTTGTGTACCGCTAGGCACCATTCTCAGCAGATCTACCTGCTCCAACAAATACAGGATTTGTCGTAACTCAACTTCACTCAAATCCAGCCCAAGAGCGCGCAGCTTATCCCTTAGCTCTCGAATAGTTAGAGCCGAGTAAACATTTAGGATGTCACATAGGAGTAGTGCCTTGTGTAGCCAGCGATCCTTATCAAAGGCCTGCTCGCTTCCGCCAGCTGTGATGCGATCGGTTATAGCCTGCACCATCTCCGACTGGAGTTCTTCCGCCGCCGACGCATCAAATGCCCTTCCGTTGACCAAGAAACGATGGCAATGCGCATTGTTCTGGAAGCGATTTTCCAGATATTGGATGGGACCTAGGCGGATGAACGAATCAGCCTGGTAGTGCGCATTATCGACGAAAATAAGTAGCTTCTCCTGAAACTCCTCCAGTGCGGAAAACAAGCCGAGCTCGGCAATAGCACCAGGACTTTCTAAAGCAAGCACGATGACAGAAGACAGTTCCGCCAAATGGCTCTCAAATGCCACCAAATCTGCGTAAATCGAGTCTGTCGCCCAGTTCTTATAATCTTCAGCGACTTTAACTCGAGAGCTTAGATTGTCGTACTTTGCCAATTCCCGCTGGATCGCGTCTCGCAGGGAAATAGGCTGTGGCCTTGTTATATCTGCCGGGCCCCCGCATAAAAAAATGAAGCCGTTGAACGGCTTCACCCGAGTTTTATCGATGTCAATTATTTCTTGGATCTTTTGAACGTCCAGCTCGCTCATCGTTTGCTTTACCCAAAGTGCGCCGCAAAGGGCGTTCGGGTTTTTCGAGGACCTACCGGACCGCAGGAAAACCCGAACGGCCTTTGCGGCGGTAATCCCGGTCAATCATTGACTGTCTGGCGAAGCGCCCGACCATCCTACGAACCCGTGATCGCAGAAACGCGTAAAGCGTTCTAACTTTATCTGATACAAATTTTACAGTCAATGCCTCTGCCCTTATTGACCTCCAAATCTGCCAACTAGCGCAACGCAGTATCTGAACCACTATCACCCCGAACCTAGTCAAAACTGTTATTCGGTGCGACATGTCTGCAGAACTCGCTAGCCGTGCTGATCCACCCAGCTCACGAAGGCCTTGTGCCCTGAGGATACGAAGATAACGAAACTAAACATTGTCGCTAGTTAGGCAACGACCGCTTTTGGCCGATAGCGGACCAGAACGTGCAACCGTCAACACTAGGCGCTGTTGGTGCCCGAGGCCAGAATCGAACTGGCACGCCTTGCGGCGGGGGATTTTCTTACCGCTTCGGCTTTCGCCGCCGTCGCTTTGCAAGCAACGTTCGTGGTCTGGAGCACGCCTTCACCTTAGCCTTTCGACCTTAGGTGCCCGCCGTCTGCTCTCTACACCTTCCTGGCGTTCAACCTGCCAGGCTTGGCTCGGTATTAGCTCGGATTATTAATCCAGGGCCTTCGCCGAGTTTGACGGGCTTCACCTCAAGGGTTTCCCCTTGAGGGCTCAATTTACTCTGAGTCCCCTGCGTCTACCAATTTCACCACTCGGGCATCTCGTCTCGCACTTTAGCACCGTATGCATAAGCATGAGACAAGGATTAATGCGCAGACTCTCCTAGCCACGAATCAGTAATCAGCATGCGCTCGAACTCAGCAACCGGTTTGCCGAATACGCCGCACCGCAGGGATGCTCTTCGCAGATCGGCCAACTGGCACAGGTTGAAATACAGCTCGTCGTCACCCATCCATGCAGCCCAATACGTGGGTTTCGCTTGTTCAGCTGCGGTGCCATGGAACTGCGTCGCAACCCACTCGCACATGAGTTCCTGCAAGCCAAACTGTTCAAGCAAGCCCTGAGCACCAGGGAGCGCCATGGTGCCCTCTAACAGCACGCGTAAAGCCAAAGGGTTGCCCGTTCCCAAGATGCTCCATGAACGGACCACACGAATCGCAGCAACGAGCGCTTCCAAGTCAGAAGTCACGCTTTCTACACGGACGACGCGTTGGCGGAATCCGATGATACGCGCAAGGATAGGATCATCAAAGAGGATCTCATCAACTACTGACGATGCCCAATCGCCACCAGGCATCACCGTATCAGCCAACTTGAAATCCGTCGGTACCAAGCTTCCCCACATCGCATCCCAAAGCGGAACATTCATCGGTCCAACTTCGTAGATTTCGCGAGCCCATGTAAACGCAGGGTCGTCGGCTTCCAACAGTTCAACGCGTGGCGAGATTTCTCCCAATCGATACCGATAGACGGTTGCAAGGTCGATATCGGCAAAAGGCAATCGCTCAGCCGTCTCTGCCGGTGACCTATCCCCTGCTAGCTGGTGATACCAAGCAATCGTTCTCATGCGCTCGCTTTCGTGTCGCGCTGGACGGCCTCGTTTACCGGCTGTCCTTTGATTTTTTTGCATGAAATTCGACATTTTCGTGCGTGTACTCATGGTTGTTCCTTCCGTGTAATGGCGATTAATGAAGCCCGACGAATTTTGACGTTGACGGGCGTATTAACTTGGAGCCATTCAATGACAACCGAAGAACAACTGATTAAACGGTATGGACCTTTACTGTCTTTGATCGACTTATCTGAATTGCTAAAACGTAGCCCCGATGGTCTACGGATTGCATTAAGAAGTCAAACCGAATTTGCCACGAAATGGAACGTCGCGAGACGCAAAGTTGGCCGCCGCGTTTATTTTCGAGCTAGCGATGTTGCGATGTTGATCGACACCGCTGCTGAATGATTTCGATATATCGAAAGTGAGTATCAGAATCATGAGTCTAGTTTGGGAACACTATCCTGCCGGCGGCGGTGAACTACTGACGGCACTGGCTTACGCCGATCACGCACATGATGACGGAACCGGCGTACGACCGAGCGTTGCGTATATCGCTCGCAAGACACGACAAAGTGAACGAACGGTTCAGCGGTATCTGACGCAAATGCGTGAATCAGGCTGGCTCTTAACCGTGCGTCACGGCGATGGTGGACGTGGCCGAGCGACCGAATATCGCATCAATCCTCTGTGGATAATTAACCCTGTCAGACTGACACCCTTTGCGGAAAATCAAGCAGAAAGGATGACAAATGGCGCACAAAAGGGTGACACGGGAGGTATGAAAAGGGTGACACCTGTGTCACCCCAATCATCATTAACCGTATTAGAACCTACTACTACGTCAGCAACTGATCTCAAACAAACGCCAGTTCCTGTGGATAAGTTGATTTGGCCAGCTTCGTTTCAGAAATCAACACAAACCTCAGTCGAACAAATACTGCAAGACTGCCCTGCGGCAACACGGCAGCTTGTTCTGGATGAGACCGCCGGCCTCGTTGAACGCGGCAAGGTTCGGTATCCGATCGCGTTGCTGCGTAAGTTGTGCAGCAACGCCAAGCAAGGTCGTTTTATTCCCGATGCGGCATTGGACGTTCAACGTAAACGCGAAGCAACAGCTTTTGCAGACCAACAAAAGCGATTACAGGCAGAACGCGATACCGCACCCCGAACGAGCGTCCCCACCACTCCGCCACCCCGAGAGCAGCTAGCAGCCTTAAAACAGCTTCTGGATAGCCGGAAACGGTCTGGCAAGACAAAGGTAACGACATGAGCCGACCAGATCCTGAAGCCTCGCTTACCGAGCGCATCGCAACCACATTGAGAAAGTCGGCACATGCCCCGCATCTGAATCGCGCCACGATCCTTAGTCTGCGCACCGAAATCCGCCAAGCACTTGATGATGGGTGGTCGGTGCTGGCCATCTACAAAACCTTGCGTGATGAAGGGCGAGTGCTCTTCAGCTATCAAGCCTTTCGGCGACATGTGAACTGCCTGTTGCTCAACAAAGCCTCGAAGCGGAAAAGGCTGCCCCGCGCCACCACAGCTACACAAGAAGTACTACCACCGGACCACGCAACTGGCTTCACATTCAATCCCAAACTCAGAGAGGAGGACTTGTTTTGAAGATCTCCACTGCATCACAACTATTGCGTGATTACGACACTATTTCTCGACCTCTTGGCGTTCAACCTGCAAACCATGTAGTCAACCACCGTTCATCCTGCGTTCACACGCAGAATCCACGCAGTTTGCACGGTGAAATGCAAAGGCGTACGTGCCAAAAACTGCTGTTTATACGGGGCAGGATAGGTGAAGTAGGCCCACCCGCGCGCGGGCGTTCCTTCTTCACTGTCCCTTATTCGCACCTGGCGGTGCTCAACGGGAATCCTGCTCTGCGAGGCGGGTCCGACTACCGTCGGTGTAACAGATGAGGGCAGCGGATGGCTGATGAAACCAAGCCAACCAGGAAGGGCAGCCCGCCTATCAAGGTGTACTGCCTTCCAGACGAACGAAGAACGATTGAGGAAAAGGCGGCGGCCGCCGGCATGAGTCTGTCGGCCTACCTACTGGCCGTCGGCCAGGGCTACAAGATCACGGGCGTCCTGGACTATGAGCACGTCCGCGAGCTGGCCCGCATCAATGGCGATCTGGGCCGCTTGGGCGGCCTGCTGAAACTCTGGCTCGCCGACGACCTGCGTACGGCGCGGTTCGGTGATGCCACGATCCTCGCCCTGCTGACGAAGGTTGAGGAAAAGCAGGACGAGCTTGGCAAGGTCATGATGGGTGTGGTGCGCCCAAGGGCCGAACTAGTTTTTAGCCGCTAAAAAAGGACGGCACATCATGAGAAGAAACACCCGTGGCCTGCTATGTGCCACCATTATGAGCCTGATAGCGTTGCCGGTGCATGCAGGCATCCCGGTTATCGATGGCACCAACCTGACCCAAACCACTGTCACTGCGATTCAGCAGGTTGCGCAGGTCCAGAAGCAAATCGAGCAATACCGAACGCAGTTGCAGCAGTACGAAAATATGCTGCAAAACACGGTCGCGCCGGCGGCCTACATTTGGGATCAGGCACAGTCCACCATCAACGGGCTAATGCAGTCCATTGACACCCTGAACAACCTCACCAATCAGGCCGGTAGCCTGGATGCCTACCTGGGCAAGTTCCAGGACGTTTCCTATTACAAGTCGTCGCCATGCTTCACCTCGGCCGGCTGCTCTGACACCGAACGCGCAGCGCTGGAGAAAACCCGCGCGCTGGCATCGCAGTCGCAAAAGGCCGCGAACGATGCGCTGTTCAAGGGCATCAAGGATCAGCAAGAAAACCTCAAGTTGGACGCGCGCCAGCTCGAACGGTTGCAATCGAAAGCCCAGGGCGCGCAGGGGCAGATGGAAGCCATCGGCTACGCCAACCAGCTCGCCAGCCAGCAGGCTAACCAGCTCCTGCAAATCCGTGGCCTGTTGATTGCGCAGCAGAATGCCATTGCGGCCAAGAACGCTGCCGATCTGGACGAGAAAGCTCGTAAGGCTGCGGGTTCGACGGAGTTTCGCTCGGGTGATGTGCGGAAAAGCTCCGGGCAGAAATGGTGAGGAGGCGCCCCGATGAACGTCAAAAGCTATGTCGCGGTCATCGCCCTGGTCATCGTCGTAGTTGGTGCAGGCGTCTCGATCTTCGGCGGCTCGAAAGCGCAAATGCCGGAGGTGAACGAGCAAAACTGCCAGAACGAAGTTATCAGCAAAATCCGCGACAGCGACACGCGGAAAGAGTTCTCGGGCAAGTGCTTCAAGCTCGGGACCGTCCGGAAAAGCTCCAGGCAGAAATGGTGAGGAACAGCCTATGAAAACACTATTGACTAAACCAGGGCCGGCCGTCCTGGGAGCGGTGTTACTTCTGGCGCTGCTCTCGGCCGATGCCCATGCCGCCGTTGACAACTACGACATTCTGGATGGCATCGTTAAGGAGCTAAAGACCGTAACGGAAACAATGTCCGGCAAGCTCATCGGCTTTGCCACGACGCTGTTCTGGTTGCTCGCGGTCATCAACATGGTCTGGACGTTCGGCATGATGGTGATGCGCAAGGCCGACATTGGCGAGTTCTTCGCTGAGCTGGCGCGCTTCATCATCACGCTCGGCTTTTTCTGGTGGCTGCTGTCGAACGCTGTAACCGGCATGAACATCGCCGGCACGATCATCGAATCCATGCGCGACATGGCGGCCCAGGCAACCGGCCTAGGCCGCGAGCTGTCACCGTCCGGCATCGTCGATGTTGGATTCGATGTGCTTAAGAAGGTGATGAATGCTGATATGGGGCTTGCGGAAACTATTGTCGCCTTTGCTGTAGCGATCATCATTCTGCTGATCTCCGCGGCCGTCGGCGTCAATATGGTGGTGGCCCTGGCGGAGTCCTGGTTTCTGCTCTACGGCGGCCTGTTCGTCCTGGGCTTCGGTGGTGCCCGGTGGACCACCGATATCGCCATTGGCTACTACCGCCAGGTGCTCGGCGTCGGCTTCAAGCTGTTCGGCATGGCGGCGATCGTTGGCATTGGCGCTGTCTTTGTTAATACCTACGTCGCCCGGCTTACCGCAAATGTTCGCCTGACCGAACTCGCTGTGATGCTGGTCGCGGCTTACGTGTTCTACAAACTCTCGGACCGCATTCCGTCAATGATGGCTAGCCTCATCTCGGGCGGCGGACCTGGCGGCTTTGCAGGGAGTGGCGGGGCCGTAAGCGCGGGTGCTATCGCAGGGGCGGCCGCCAGCCTCGCGGGCGCTGCTGCCGGCGCTGCTATGACCGGTGGCGCCTCTCTGGCTGCGACCGCCGCCGGTGGTACGCAGGCGCTCATGGCGGCCGCCTCGAAAGCGAACGATAACGTTTCTGCCGAAACCGACATTCTGTCGAGCTTGATGGGCGGCGGCGGTGATAGCGCCGATGCCAGCAGCGCCGGCGACGCCGGTGGTGATGGTGGCGGCTCTGGTGGCGGTGAAACGCCGCTGGCCTCGGCCGCAGGCCACAACAGCACCGGCTCACGCGGCGGCAGCTCGGGCGGCGGCTCCGGCGGTGGTCGTTCGTCTGGCGGCATCGGGGCCACGGCGGCCAAGGGCGGCCGGATCGCAGCCGATACGGTCGCCAACCTCGCCAAAGGCATCGGCTCGATGGCGTCGGCCAAGGTCGGCAGTATGGCTGAGGCGGCCAAGAACCGGATTGCAGAGACGACCGGCGGCAAGCTCGCCGCGACGATCATGACGGTCAGCAGCAAAGAAAGCGCTGGTCCGCGCCAAGATGCAGCGCCGACATTCGACGGAAACAACCTGGCCGGCACGAACGACAACACGGCGACCGGGGTAGATGACGAGGTGGCCGCGTTTGTGAACCGACCGCAGCCGACCTAAGCGCGCCGCCCGGCGCAGCAACGCCGGTCGACACTTCCACTAACCACCTGTGAGAGAGGTGAAAAATGGCAACTATACATCCTAACGAATTTTCCCAGGCGGTTCAGCACGCGGCGACGGAATTGAACGCTATCGGCTGGCTGGGCCAGGACGCCGCGCGCGAGCTGGGGCCGCTGGCCGAGGCCACGGCCAACCTGTTCATGGTGCTGTTCTACCAGGCCGAAACGGGCCTTGCGACGCGCGGGGACTTTTCCCAGGCCAGAGCACAGATTCAGCACGTCCTGACCGCCCAACACGTTCGTTTTCAATAAATCGGAGGCTTTATGGACTTCTTTCCCCCTCAATCGTTTTCGGACTTCCTGCTTGTCATGGAGGTGCTGTTCCTGGTGTTCGTGCCGGGTTTCTATCTGCTCGGCCGCCTCATTTGGGCGCTTGGTTTCGGCCCCCAGCCTACCGCCCTCGCGGATAAGATGGAGCGCATCCGCGATGCGGTAGCGCCGAGGGTCGCCAGCAATCTGTTCAAGACCAGCAAAGAACTGGAAAGGCAAAGCCGCTGGCCTTTCAATCGCAGAAAGTAATAGCCCCGCTCCAACGCAGGGCAGCTTTGTTCAAGGCCGGCGGCGCACGTGAAATCGCTAATGCAGACCAGTAACAAGAAGGGCGGCCAGTTTGCCGCCCTTGCTATTTCGGCCTATCCCGCTCACGGCCGCGGTCGGGGCCTGTGTCGATTTCAGGGTGCAGGTTGTCCGTGGTGATATCGGCGACGAGCTGGGCGAGTTCATCATTAAGAATCTCGCTGACGCTCTTGGAGGACACCTGTCCCGCCAAGCCAGCATTAATCCGTTCGACCAACAAAGCCTTGAACTGCGCCCATGTTGGATCGTCATTGTGCAGGCCCGCAGCGATGGCCATGTTCAAAAGCGTATCCATCCCGAGTTCGTCGATCTTCCCGCGCATCAGGTCAAACATGCGAGATTCCGTCACGCCAAGACGGCGCGCGGCTTCGGCCGGCGTCCATCCGTGATCGTGGATTTGTTTTTCCAGGGCCATCATCAGCGCCGAACGCAGTTTCATGTTTTCAGCCTCGGCAGGGCCGTCTTCGATGGCATCCCACACACTCGCAAAGGTCTCGTTGGTCATCGTTCCCTCTTCTCTATGTTGGTGCAGGTCCCTAAATTTATACGTCCCGCCACGTGGGCAGCGTGGGGGGCAAGAAAATTGTTCTTCCGTATTTTGGCGTTGAGTTCATGAGTAAATTTAGCCGCTAAAGACGGCAACGCTGAATTTGTCGTGGAAGCTCATTAGGATTGCGGTTTTGCGCTAGGCGCATATAAATCGGAATTTCAAGATTGAGCCGTGTCGGTTACGATGGAGCGCGTTAGCCTATACCCAAAGGAGCCGGCATGAGCGCAAGGAACGCCCGGCGCGTCGGTTCGGTGCTGGCCGGGATCGCACGCGAGGCGGGCGGGCTGACCGATGCCGAAGCCGAGGCCATCGACCAGCTCCGTGACAAGACGCCGGCCGAACCGATGAGGTTTGACGACGCTCCTGCCCTCAAGGTCGCCCGCGTCTATTTGCGCGTCAGCACCGACGCGCAGGACCTGGAACGCCAGGAAAGCATCATCGAGGGCGCGCGGGCGGCTGGCTACTACGTCGCCGGCGTCTACCGCGAGAAGGCATCCGGCGCACGGCCCGACCGGCCCGAGCTGCTGCGCATGGTCGCGGACCTACAGCCCGGCGAGGTGGTCATTGCGGAGAAGATCGACCGTATCAGCCGCTTGCCGCTGGCCGAAGCCGAGCGCTTGGTTGCCGCGATCCGAGCCAAGGGCGCGCGCCTGGCCGTCCCTGGCGTTGTAGACCTGTCCGAGCTGGCGGCCGAGGCCCAGGGCGTCGCCAGGATCGTGCTGGAATCGGTCCAGGACATGCTTTTGAAGCTGGCCCTACAGATGGCCCGCGACGACTACGAGGACCGCCGCGAGCGGCAGCGCCAGGGCATCGAGCTGGCGAAGGATGCGGGCAAGTACCGGGGCCGGCGGGCCGATCCGAAGCGACGCGCCCAGGTCATCGCCTTGCGCCGATCCGGTCACAGCATCACCAAGACGGCCGAGCTGGCCGGCTACAGCGCGGCCCAGGTCAAACGGATATGGGCCGAGGTCAGCCAGGCCGAGGCGGAACACATGGGAGCCTTCCAGGAGGACGCCTTGAGCGAGGCGGATGCCCTGGCTGCCGCCGGCCAAGGATGCGTACGACCATGACGAATGACCAAGAACCGCGCGTACGAGAGCTGTCGCCGGCCGAAATCGAGATGCTTCGTCAGGAAATGAGGCGGTCTATCAAATGGGCGCAAGCCGAGTTGGCGCGCCGGTGCGTTGTGGGCCGGCCACAGAGTGGCTCAGCCAAACGGCGCTAAGACATCCCCGATCCACCGCTGCACTAATCACGAGCCTAAGTGTGGGACGAATTCCTGGGTTCGAGGCCTTGAGATTCAGGGCTCTTTGGGGTACCGGATGGTAAACTTGGCCAAACTTTGGAAGACTTCGCTGTGCGGTACCACGCGAGCTGCCCGACATGAACCAACCCGACGACGAAATTCTCACGCTGGACGAAGTGGCGGTCTACCTCAAGGCAGGGAAGAAGACGGTGTACCGGCTGGCCCAGCAGGGGGAGATACCGGGTTTCAAGCTGGGCGGCACCTGGCGGTTTCGTCGCACGGAGTTGGACCGCTGGATTGCCGAGCAGATAGTTAGGAAAACACCGGACCGAGATGAGTGACCTGCAAAACGATAGCAACTTGGTGGTACCGCTCAGAGAGATGTCCGCACGCCCATGAACGCTGTAGAAATCGAACAAGCCGTCACAGACCTTGCGGAGCAGTCCTTTGACCCCGCAGAGTTTCCCTATGCCTTCCTTGAGGCCTTTGGTAACAAGGAGACGACCATCAAGCGCCTGCGCGCTGGGGCGTCTAACAAGTCCGACCTCGGCGGTGTTCTCCAGACCAGCAACATCCACATCCTGACTTGCGACGCAGGGCGAGTGACGCAGACGCTGGCAGCCCTCAAGGCCAGCCCGGCGACGGCTAAGGCCAAGGCGAAGTTCATCCTCGCCACGGACGGCACGGACTTCGAGGCCGAAGACCTGACCAGCGGCGAGACCGTCGCCTGCGCCTTCAAGGACTTTCCCGACCACTTCGGCTTCTTCCTGCCGCTGGCGGGCATCAGCACCGTCCGCCAGATCAGCGAAAACGCCTTCGACATCCGGGCCACCAGCCGCCTGAACCGCCTGTACGTCGAACTGCTGAAAGACAACCCGGCCTGGGGCACAGCGGAGCGCCGCCACGACATGAACAAGCTCATGGCGCGGCTGATCTTCTGCTTCTTCGCCGAGGACACCGATATCTTTGGCGGTAGGGGCAAGTTCACCGAGACCGTCGCGCGGATGAGTGCGGGGGATTCGACCAATACGCACGAGGTCATCGCCACGCTGTTCCGAACCATGAACACCAAGCGTGAAGACCGGGCGGCCGCCGGGCTTCCCCGGTGGGCCAATATCGACGATTTCCCCTACGTCAACGGGCAGTTGTTCTCTGGTGGCGACGAGGTGCCGAGATTCAGCAAGATCGCCCGGTCCTACCTACTGCACGTCGGGGGGTTGGACTGGACCAAGATCAACCCGGACATCT